>QWCV01000028.1_pt1 | contig 362762 bp, 317 predicted proteins | sample 1972621 | NCBI WGS metagenome assembly QWCV01 (sample SAMN09866699, study PRJNA288562) | Human gut metagenome isolate pre2_stool, whole genome shotgun sequencing... | isolation source: gut | host: Homo sapiens | place: USA: California | reverse complement strand
CAGCTTCATGATCTTCAACCTGCTGTGCGCTCCCTGCTTCGCTGCTATGGGCGCCATCAAGCGCGAGATGAACAACGGCAAGTGGACTGCTATCGCCATCGGCTATATGTGCCTGTTTGCCTACTGCGCTTCTCTGGTCGTTTACCAGATCGGCGGCCTGATCACCGGTGAGGTCGGCTTCAACTTCTTCACCATCGTGGCTGTCGCTATTATCGCCTTCACGATCTACCTGCTGTTCCGCCCCAACAAGTACGAGGGTGTCAACGAGGTTTCGTTCGATTCCAAGAAGGCTGTTGCTTCCAAGTAATCTTGAATGTATAATACTACCGTATTCTTCCGGAAAGGAGCAGACTTTTTATGATGGAGTTTTTAGCTGCTAATTTTAACCTGCCTACGATCATCGTTTCGATTTTCGTGTTTGGCGGTACCGGCTGGCTCTTGTATCATGAACACAAGACCGGCGGCCTCGGCTGCTGTGACGGCTCCTGCGGGGGCGGCGGCTGCGGCAGTCACGGCGGCTGTACAGGTAATTGTAAGACCTGCGGCGGTGCCTGCCACAGTAAGTAAAGCATAAGTGCCTGAAGGGGGCGCGGGTCCGTTCGTGGCCCGCGCCCCCTTTTAGTTTGGTATAAGGAGAGATGTACCTTGACCCTGACCGATTCCAACCTGCGTTATCTGCTGGCCATCCACCACCTGGCGCAGCAAAGCACCGAGGTCTCGCCGCTGGCACTGGCGCAGGCCATGGGCGTGACCAAGCCCAGCGTCACCAGCATCCTGACCAGCCTGATGAAGCAGGGGGTCATTGTGCGGCGGCGGTACGGCAAAATTTACATCACGGACCGCGGCGTGCTCTACGCGCGCTATTACGACGAACTGGTCGAGAAGATTTTGCAGCACTTCCCGCTGGCGGGCGAGGGCTTCACCCCCGAGGAATGCTACAGTGCCGCGGTGGCCATGGCCGTGTCGCTGCCCGCAAGGGAGATCGACGAGAAGTGCGAAGCGCTGTACGACAACGAGAACAAGTAAACCGACAGGACGCCATGTAGGGGCCGCACATGTGCGGCCCTCCGCCTTTCCATAGACGCTCGTCTGCCCCACACGCAAGGGCCGGGCATGCCCGGCCCCTACCGCACCGCGTAAAAAGCCTATTGCACACTCGCCCGAATTGTGGTAAAGTTAGACTATATAAAGGTTTAGATAAGAGGGGGACTATCATGCAGCTGAATCCGCATTACGCCGAGCTGAACGAGAGCTATCTGTTCAGCACCATTGCCCACAAGGTAGCCGATTACCAGAAGGCCCATCCCGAGGCAGACGTCATCCGTCTGGGCATCGGCGACGTCACCCTGCCGCTGGCGGCGTCCGTGACGGAGGCCATGCACAAGGCCGTTGAGGAGCAGGGCCACAAGGGTACGTTCCACGGCTATATTCCCAGCGAGCAGGGCTATGAGTTCCTGCGCGACGCTATCCGCAGGTATTACGCGGGCCACGGTGTCGAGCTGGATATGTCCGAAATTTTCATCTCCGACGGTGCCAAGAGCGACTTGGGCAACCTGCTGGACCTGTTCAGTCAGGACAACACGATCCTTGTTCCCGACCCGGTTTACCCGGTCTACGTCGATGACAACGTGATGGCGGGCCGCAAGATTCTCTACCTGCCCGCCACGGCGGAGAACGGCTTCCTGCCGATGCCGGACGAGGCCCCCCACGCGGACATCGTCTACATCTGCAGCCCCAACAACCCCACCGGCGCGACCTACTCCGTCGAGCAGCTCAAGGCCTGGGTCGCCTGGGCGAAGGCCAATGACGCGGTCATCCTGTTTGACGCCGCATACGAGTGCTTCGTCTCCGAGCCGGGTCTCGCCCGCAGCATCTTTGAGGTCGAGGGCGCGAAGGAGGTTGCCATCGAGGTGTGCAGCTTCTCCAAGATCGCAGGCTTCACCGGCACGCGCTGCGGCTACACCGTCGTGCCGCAGGCGCTGGCCGGCGGCAAGCTGAACAAGATGTGGCTGCGCCGCCAGACTACGAAGTTCAACGGCGTTGCCTATGTTGTGCAGCGCGGTGCCGAGGCCGTCTTTACCGACGAGGGCATGAAGGAGATCCAGCAGAACCTCGACTACTACCGCGCCAACGCCGCTGTCATTGCGGCGGCGCTGGACGAGGCCGGTGTCTGGTACTGCGGCGGCAAGAACAGCCCCTACATCTGGCTGCGCTGCCCCAACGAGATGGGCAGCTGGGAGTTTTTTGACTGGCTGCTCGAGCACGCCCACGTTGTGGGCACCCCCGGCGAGGGCTTCGGCCCCTGCGGCAAGGGGTATTTCCGTCTGACGGCGTTCGGCGATGCCGAGCGCACCAAGGAGGCCGCCGCACGCATCAAAGCGGCGCTGGCCACACTGTAATATTGCGGGAGGGTTTACACCATGAAACCAAATGAAGAAATCATGGAATTTCTGAAAGAGAATCCCACCTTCTACCTTGCCACCGTCGATGGCTATCTGCCCCGCGTGCGTCCCATCGGTTTTGCCATGTGGTACAACGGCCACCTGTGCATTGCCCTGGGCAAGCACAAGGCCGCCTACAAGCAGCTTTTGGACAACACGAACCTCGAGATCTGCGCCGCCAATGACCGCGGCGAGTGGCTGCGCGTGCAGGGCACGGCGAACTTTGACAACAGCCCCGAGGCCCAGGCCGCCGCGTTCCAGGTCATGCCCCAGCTGGCTGACATATATAATGAGGAGACGGGCAACAAGCTCGGCATCGTCTACCTCGACCATCTGTCCGCCAAGCTCTTCTCGATGTCCGGTGCTGTGAAGGACATTATGAACTACTGATACTTACGTAAAGCCAATGCCCCGGTGTGCGTTTCTGCGTACCGGGGCATTTTTGCGTTGCCGAGAGCGGGCACGGGCGGATATGGAATCCGTCCCTACAGCCCCTTAAAAATCGGCTTGTAGGGAGGGGTCTTGACCCCTCCGCGGGGCGTCGAGGACGCCGCCCCCTACACCGATTCAATGCTTGTTTTGGGCCGGTTTGTAGGGGCCGGGCATGCCCGGCCCGCCAGTCTGCGCCGTTGCCCGTGCACGGTTCACCCGTAGGGGAGGGATTCATCCCTCCCGGGCACCTGCCTCCGCCGAGAACCGGCACGGGAGGGTCAAGACCCTCCCCTACAAACTGCCCGGAAATGTGCGCTTATCAAAACGCCGCGGGCCGGGCATGCCCGGCCCCTACCGCTCTGCAATCAACAAAAATCCCGGTACGCCGTGCGTACCGGGAAAATTATTTAGCGCTTACTGCTCCTGCGCGGCAAACAGCTGCGGGGCTGCCTTGTAGATCAGCACCGCGGCCACCGTGGTCAGGATGGTCTCGGGCAGCATGTAGCTGCCGTTGTAGGTCAGGCTGTAGGTCCAGGCGGGCAGACCGTCGCTCAGGTTGCCCCAGATCAGCACGCCGGACAGGAAGCTGCACAGGAAGCGGATGCCGCACACCGCTGCCGTGCCGACGGCCACGCCGACCAGACGGTTCTTGAACGGCTTGGCAATCGCACCGGCCAGGCCCAGCAGGGTGAAGGCCAGCACATAGTCCAGCAGGATCATGCCCACCAGCGGCAGCAGGCCGGGAGCCGGAGGCGCGTAGAAGCCCAGCAGCATCTGCAGCAGGCTGTTGACGAAGCCCGTGAACAATCCCCATTTTGTGCCGTGGCGGTAGGAGACCAGGATGAACGGCAGCATGCTCAGCAGGGTGATGGAGCCGCCGTTGGGCATCTCAAAAATTTTGATGTTTGCCAGCACGGTACCCAGGGCGATCATCAGGGCGCACTCCACAAGAGTGCGGGTCTTGGAATAGGTTTTGGACATGGTATCCACTCCTCAAAAAATGTAACGTAAAAACAGGAAAGCGCCCGCAAGGTACACTGCAGGCGCAAAAGCGTTATGACGTGTTGGGTCAAACTTCCTACGCCGGCATTACCCGGATCAGGTTCAAGGCGACCCGAAACTGCGGTTTGTTTCGATCTCAGCCGAGGATGCCCCTCAGCGCCCCTGTTTTTATGTCCAAACCTATTATACACGCCCACCGCGGATTGTCAAGCCTTTCAAATTTTATCCACACGATTCCCCCCAGGTTTTACACGCTTTCTTGAATGTTCTTTCATCTGTACCGGGTATACTGTAGCTGTACTCAAAAGACACCCAGACAGGAGTGATCGATAGGAAGAAAAAGCGTATACTCTGCGGGACTGCGAAATCCTAAAGCCTTCCCCCGTGGGGGAAGGTGGCCCCGCAGGGCCGGATGAGGGGTAAGCTACCGATTGCGAACTGCAAACGGGCAGCCATGGCAAACTCTGCCCTCATCAGTCACCTTACGGTGACAGCTTCCCCCTCGGGGGAAGCCAAAAAGCGGACACCCAATCGGATGCCCGCTTTTTTATCGGTAAAAATTTACTTGCTGATCTTGATCAGATCCGCGCCCGGCTCCACGGCGCCGGAGGCCACGACCTCGACGTCCTTGAAATCATCGGTGTTCGTGACGACGGTAATCACCACAGCGGGGTGAGCGGCAGCCGCGATTTTGTCCAGATCCATCTCCAGCAGCAGATCGCCCTTCTTGACCTTGTCGCCCTCCTTGACCTTCGGGCTGAAGCCGTCGCCCTTCATCTCGACGGTGTCAACGCCGACATGGATCAGCACCTCAACACCGGCAGTGGTCATGATGCCCAGCGCGTGGCCGCTGTCGGGGGCCTGGGTGATCTCACCGTCCGCGGGGGCGTAAATTTTGCCCTCGGTAGGGTCGATGCCGCAGCACTTGCCCAGGATGCCCTGTGCAAACACCTCGTCGGGGATGTTCTCCATCGCCACAACGGTACCCTTGGCATCAGCAGCCAAGGTCACGGGGAAGACTGGGGCCGCGGGGGCGGCAGGCTCGGCAGACTTTTTCAGAAAATCAAAGAAACCCATCGTAAAGCTCTCCTTCATCAGCCCGGTCAGGCGGGCGTACTTGTAAGTATATTATACCCCGTCTTGCCCCAAAAGGCAAGGCAGGCAAGGGAAACTTGCTTCGCTCACATCCGCCCCTTCACAGCGCGGATGGCCTGCCAGGTGATGCGGGCGATCTCCGCCGCGGGCGGCTGAAAGCCGGCCTCCTGCCAGGCTACAATCGTGCCAAAGCAGCCGTTCACCGCAAAGGCCAGCATATATTTCTGCTCCTCGGTGCCGCCGTCGGGTGCAAACTCGCCCAGGCAGCGCTCTGCAATCAGCTTTTTGGCGTTGCGGGTGAACTCCGACTCCCAGCTTTTGCCGTAGAGGGCCTGACAGAGGTCGGGGTTCTCGGTCATGTAGGTGAACAGCGCCACCAGCGCGGGGGGCGCGTCCTCCTGCGAGATGCTGGGGATCAGGGAGTCCATCAGGTCGTTCAGCCGTGCCAGCTGGGCGGCCTCCATCTGGTCCATCAGGGCATAAATGTCCGCGTAGTGAAAATAGAATGTGCCGCGGCTGATCCCTGCCAGCTCGGTCAGCTCCCGGACTGTTATTTCCCGCAGACTTTTCTGCTGCAACAGCGTAATAAGCGCCTGGTAGAGCCGCTGCTTGGTCATGCGCACACTGCGGTTTGCGTCCCCTTTGGCGTTCATCGTATGCACCGCCTTCCTCGCGATTTACTACTTTAAGAATAGCGTTTTTTTGCCCCGATGTCAAGGATTTTTAAACTATTTATCCAAAAATGTCATTCGTTGTGGAGTAAATTTTATAAACATTGCAGTTTACGCATTTTGCCGGATGTGGTACACTGAAACAGGGAAGTGATAGTATGAAAATTGACCGTGCCCGCGCACAAAAAGCCTTTGCCGACTATGCCGCGCACTACAACGCCGCTGACGCCAAGGTCAAATTGAAAATCGACCACACCTTCCGCGTGGCGGCGCTCTGCGCCCGCATTGCCCAAAGCCTGGCCCTGCCGCCGGAGGATGTCGATCTGGCGTGGCTGTCCGGCATCCTGCACGATGTAGGCCGCTTTGAGCAGCTGCGCCGCTACAACACATTTATCGATGCACAGTCGGTCAGCCACGCCGCGCTGAGCGTCGCGGTGCTGTTCGACGAGGGACGCATCCGGGACTATCTGGACGATGTCGGCGCCGACGCACTGCTGCGCACCGCTGTGGAATGGCACAGCGCGTTCCGTCTGCCGGAGGCGCTGGATGACCGCACGCGGCTGTTCTGCCAGATTTTGCGCGACGCCGACAAGATCGATATTCTGCGGGTCAACGTCGAGACACCGATGGAGGAAATTTACAACGTCAGCACCGCGGCGCTGCGCCGGAGCCCGGTGACGCCCGCCGTGCTGGACGCCTTTTACGCCCACCACTGCGTGCTGCACAGCTTAAAGCAGTACCCCGCCGACAACGCCGTCGGCCATGCGTCGCTTGTGTTTGAGCTGTGCTATCCCGAGAGCCTGCGCATCGTGGACGAGCAGGGCTGGCTGTGGCGGCTGCTGGATTTTAAAACCGATAACCCGGACACCGCCGCCGCGTTTGCCGCCATCCGGGACGAGCTGCACCACTGGCTGAACGCGCAGTCGGCGTGAGCCGATACTCAAAAAATGCAATTTCATGGTTTGACAACATAGAAGGACTCCTGCAATCGCATACGCAGCCCGCCCGCAGGCAGACAAAGGGCCGTAGAACGCCCTTTACTTTCCGTCGTATCGTTTCTTCCTATTGTTATGCAATCCATTATATCTGTATTACAGATAAATATCAATATCTGCCTCCAAGATAACGATAATAGTTGTAAGGGGGTAGTCAACCTATGGAATATCCGAACATACGAAGCCTACGGGAAGATCACGATTTTCGTCAGTGCGATCTTGCCAGTGTCCTCCACGTATCCCAGAACACCTACTCTCAGTATGAAAACGGCGTTATTGAGCTGACCGCAGAAAGGCTGGTCAAGCTGGCCGACTTCTATAACGTCAGTATAGACTATCTGCTGGGGCGCACCGATAACCCGGAGGTAAACCGCAATTAACAAATGCCGCGCGGCTCACAGGGAGCCGCGCGGCATTTTGCTTCAGAGCAGACCCTGCACCAGAATGACGGCGATCAGGACCGGCAGAACGTATTTAAAGTAGGGCTTGACCCACTGCGGCATTTTGGGGCCGCTGCCGGTGTTGCACTCGGCGGTGTATTTGTCGAAGCCCCAGCCCCATTTGGTGACACAGAACAGCAGGTAAACAAGGCTGCCGCCCGGCAGCAGAACGTTGCTGACAAGGAAGTCCTCAAAATCCAGCACGGTGCTGCCCGCGCCCAGGGGCTGGATGCCGCTCCACACGTTGTAGCCCAGCGCGCAGGGCAGGCCCAGCACGACCAGCGCCGCCGCGCCCACCAGACAGGCCCTGCGGCGGTCCCAGCCGAAATTTTCCCGCGCACAGGCGATGATGTTCTCAAACACCGCAATGACCGTGGAGAAGCTGGCGAACGTCATGAACAGGAAGAACAGCGTGCCCCACAGGCGTCCGCCCGCCATGTTTGTAAAGACGTTGGGCAGCGTGATGAAAATCAAGCTCGGTCCCGCGTCGGGCGAAATGCCGAAGGAGAAGCAGGCCGGGAAGATGATAAGGCCCGCGCAGACCGCCACAAAGGTGTCCAGCACGCAGATGCGGGCGGCCTCACCCGGCAGGGTGAAGTGGCGGTCCATGTAGCTGCCGAAAATCTCAATTGCGCCGATGCCGAGGCTTAAGGTAAAGAACGACTGGTTCATGGCCGCCGTAATAACGCTGCCCAGGCCCTGCCCGGTGGCGCGGGACCAGTCGGGCAGCAGGTAGAAGGCCAGACCCTCGCCCGCGCCGGACAGCGTGAAGCTGTGCACAACCAGCACAAGGATCAATACGAGCAGGGCGCTCATCATCCATTTGCCGACCTTTTCCAGACCGCCCTGCAGACCGCGCCCGCAGACGACAAAGCCAGCCAGCGTGATGACGACCATCCAGAAAACCATCTCGACAGAGTTCGAGAGCATCTCGCCAAAGACGCCTGCGGCCTGCTCGGAGGTCAGGCCGTCAAAGCTGCCGGTCAGGAAGCGGAAGAAGTAGTCGACCATCCAGCCGGAGACGGTGGTGTAGTACATCATCAGCAGCACACAGCCCACCATGCAGAACCAGCCGTGGATATGCCACTTGCTGCCCCCGGGCTCCAGCGCCTTGTAGGCGCTGCGCGCCGCGCCGCGGCCCGCACGGCCCACGGCCAGCTCCATCGTCAGGACCGGCAGACCCATGAGCACCAGAAAGAGCAGGTAGAACAGCACAAAGATGCCTCCGCCGTACTGGCCGGTGACTGTGGGGAAGCGCCAGACGTTGCCGATGCCGATAGCACAGCCCGCGCTGACCAGAATGAAGCCAAGGCGTGAGCCGAAGCTTTCGCGTTGATTTTGGGGATCCATACAATTCCTCTTTTCTGTCCAAAAGTAGTATTATTATAGCGTACCGCGGCGAAACTTGCAAGTGGGGAATCACAGTGTTATAATTATGGCAACACCCGCGGCATGGGTCGTTTGGAAATTTGCCCGTACCTGTAGGGGCCGATGCCCGCATCGGCCCGCCAGCCTTGCGGCAGCCGGAAGGCTCCGCGGGCAAATACTGTCCGCCCCTGCAAAGCGTGCAATACTTTACTAAGGAGTCAAAAATATGCTTCGTTTTGAATGTGACTATGGCGAGGGCGCGGCCCCCGCGGTTTTGGAGCTTCTGCAAAAGACCAATTTCGATCAGACCCCCGGCTATGGCGAGGATGAATACTGCGCCAAGGCTGCCGCGCAGATCAAGCGCCTGTGCGACGCTCCCGACGCCGACGTACACTTTTTCGTCGGTGCGACCCAGGCGAATCTGACCGTCATTGCGGCGGCGCTCAAGCCGTGGCAGGGCGTGCTGTGCGCCGACTCCGGGCACATCCATGTGCACGAGACCGGCTCCATCGAGGCCACAGGCCACAAGTGCCTGGCGCTGCCCGGCAAAAACGGCAAGATCACGGCCCGCCAGATCCGCAAAGCCGTGGAGGAGCACCGCGCCAACGCCAGCCACGAGCACGAGGTCCAGCCCGGCATGGTCTACATCTCGAACCCCACCGAGGTCGGCACCCTTTATAACAAGGAGGAATTGACCGACATTTCCGCCGCCTGCTACGAGCTGGGACTCTACCTCTTCGTGGACGGCGCACGGATGGCCTACGGCCTGACGAGCCCCGCCAACGATCTGAGCCTGCAGGACTACGCCGCACTCTGCGATGTGTTTTACTTGGGCGGTACCAAGTGCGGCGCGCTGTTCGGCGAGGCCGTCGTCATCACAAACGACGATCTGAAGCCCGATTTCCGCTACTGCCTGAAGCAGCACGGCGGCATGCTGGCGAAAGGCCGCCTGCTGGGCGAGCAGTTCCTGGCTCTGCTGGACGGCGAGGACGGCAGCGGCAGCAGCCTGTATTTCACGATGGCGAAAAAAGCCGACGAGCAGGCCCTGCGCATCCGCGCCGCCTTTGAGGCAAAGGGCTGCAAGGTGCTGCACGACTCCCCGACGAACCAGCAGTTCTTTGTCCTGCCCGACGAGTGGTACGACAAGCTGGCCGAGACCTACGCCATGACCCACATGGGCAAGCCCGACAAGCACCACACCGCCGTGCGCGTATGCACCAGCTGGGCCACGAAGGACGAAGCCGTGGAGCAGCTGATTCAAGACGTCGCAACGCTGTAATAACTGCATCGTAGGGAGGGGTCTTGACCCCTCCGGGCCGTGCGCATCCGCCGCCAGGTTTCCCGGAGCGGTCAAGACCGCTCCCTACAAACCTCCTGTAGGGGCCGGGCATGCCCGGCCCGCAACCTTCCCGCAAACGTCCTCCGCCTTACAGCGGCGGGCCGCATATATGCGGCTCCTGCCGCACTGCAAAATAAAAGCCTCCTGCATCGCAACCGATGCAGGAGGCTTTTTTGTATCTATTCAAATGGCTTCACGGCCTTGTTGGTTGTCTGCGCCGTGGCCGAAGCGATTGCTTCTGGCATGGCCAAGGCGGCAGTGTAATGTGTCTTGGGGCGTTCCCCTTAACTCTGGTTATACTATACACTGCATTTATGTCCGCCCTGTCACGCCAATTTGAAAAATATGTTAAATCTCGGTTCCCTCAAATCACTTCTGGATGCGCTTGTCGCACTTGATGGCCAGCTTTGTGCCGACGGTCTGCAAAATCTGTACCAGCACGACCAGCAGCGCCGTGGCAAAGAACTCCAGCACCACGTTAAAGCGGTAGTAACCGTAGTTGATGGCGATCTTGCCAAGGCCGCCGCCGCCGATGATGCCGGCCATTGCGCCGTAACCCATGATGGTCGTGGCGGCAATCGTCACGTTGGCAATCAGACTCGGCATGCTCTCGGGCACCATGACCTTGGTGATGATCTGCAGCGGCGTTGCGCCCATGCTCTGGGCGGCCTCAATGACACCCGCGTCCACCTCGCGCATACTGGTCTCGACCAGACGCGACACAAACGGGAACGATGCGATGACCAGCGGCACAATGGACGCCACCGTACCGATGGACGTGCCCACGATGGCGCGGGACAGCGGAATGACAATGATCATCAAAATCAAAAAGGGCACGCTGCGCAGCAGATTCACCAGGCCGTTCAGCAGCGCCATGAGCCAGCGGGGCAGGGGACGCACGCCGCCCTGTTCGCCCGTGACCAGGCAGACGCCCAGCGGCAGACCGATGACCAGCGCCAGCAGCGTTGCGACGACGGTGGACCAGACGGTCTCCCATGTTTCAAACGGAATGGTGGGCAAAATCTGCAAGAACGTCTGCCATTCCTTGCCTGCAAAAAGCTCTGCCATCAGCCGTTCACCTCCTCAAAAGTAATGCCGGGATAGTTCCTGATGTACTCCAGTGCCGCGGCGGCCTTGTCGTCGTCGGGCAACGCCAGCAGCATGCTGCCCAGCGTCTGGCCGTTCACAATGCGGGTGTCCGCCGCCATGATCGAGACGAGCGCGCCGCACTCAATGGCAAGGCTTGCCACCAGCGGCTTGTCCGTGGTCTGGGTGCCGCCGAAGGCCACACGCACCAGCTTGTGGCCGGGCAGGACCTCGGCCTGGGGCGCACCGGCGGGGTAGACGAGCCGCCGCGCCGCCTTGGACGTAGGATGGCTGAAGATAGCCTGTACCTCGCCCTCCTCGACGACGGTGCCGTTATCGAGAATGGCCACACGGTTGCAGACCTCCTCCACAACGCTCATCTGGTGGGTGATGATGACGACTGTGATGCCCAGCTCACGGTTGATTTTTTGAATGAGCTGCAAAATGGCGTGGGTCGTGTTCGGGTCCAGGGCGCTCGTCGCCTCGTCGCAGAGCAGCACCTTCGGGTCCGTTGCCAGCGCACGGGCAATCGCAATGCGCTGCTTCTGGCCGCCGGACAGCTGCGCCGGGTAGGCGTCGGCCTTATCGGGCAGACCGACCAGCTCCAGCAGCTCACGGGCGCGGGCCTCGGCCTTGTCTTTGGGGACCTTCGCCAGCTCCATCGGGAACATGATATTGCGCAGACAGGTGCGCTGCATCAGCAGGTTGAACTGCTGAAAAATCATGGTGATCTCACGCCGGGCCGCGCGCAGGTCAGCGGCGCGCAGGTCCTGCATCTGCTTGCCGTTGACGATGACATTTCCCTCGTCCGGGCGCTCCAGCATATTGATGCAGCGTACCAGCGTTGATTTTCCGGCGCCCGACATACCGATGATGCCGTAGACGTCGCCGTCCCGGATCGTCAGGTTGATGTCGTTCAGCGCGACGACCGTGCCGCCCTGCGTGGCAAAGCGCTTGGTCAGGTGTTGCAGTTCGATCATGGGTGATTCTCCCTCATTTACAAAGATAGCGAATGAGCGCAAAAACTCATTCGCTATTGATTGTACTCTATATTCCGGCAGGTTGCAAGGGTTTTCTTTGCGGCTGCCAGCGGGCGCATATGGAATGCGCCCCTACAATTTCGCTGCCTGCCGTACCGTAGGGGCGGATTCCATATCCGCCCGTGCCCGTTTACGGCGGTGCGAGGCTTTATCTTAGAAAATCGGCACAACCGCACCGTCGTAGGTGCTGTTGATGTAATCCTTGACCTTGTCGCCGGTCAGGGCAGCGTACAGCGCCTGAATGGCGGGGTCGTTCTCGCGGCCTTCCTTCACAACCAGTACGTTGGCGTAGGTCTGGGCAGCCTCGGAGGAAGCATCCTCGGTAGCAAGAGCGTCCTTGCCGACGGAGAAGCCGGCCTCCATTGCGTAGTTGCCGTTGATGACGGCGAAGTCAACATCCTGCACGGTGCGGGGCAGCTGGGCAGCCTCGATCTCCTTGATCTGCAGGTTGTGGGGGTTTTCGGTGATGTCGTTGACCGTAGCGGTCAGACCGGCGCCGTCGCGGACGGTGATCAGGCCCTGGGCGGCCAGCAGCTGCAGAGCGCGGGCCTCGTTGGTGGTGTCGTTGGGCACGGCGATGGTCGCGCCGTCCGCAATGTTTGCCAGATCATCGCTCTTGCCCGGATAGATGCCGAACGGCTCATAGTGGACCGCGCCGACGCTGACCAGATGGGTGCCGTTCTCCTCGTTGAAGCTGTCGAGGTAGGGGGTGTGCTGGAAGTAGTTGGCGTCAACCTCGCCGCTCTCGGTGACGAGGTTGGGCTGGACGTAGTCGCTGAACTCAACAACCTCGAGGTCGATGCCCTGCTCGGCCAGAATCTCCTTGGCCACGTTCAGAATCTCGGCATGGGGCGTGGGGGAGGCAGCGACCTTCAGGGTCGTACCGGCCAGTTCGCTGGTCTCGGCGGTGGACTCGGCAGCCTCGGAGAAAGCTGCGGTGCTCTCGGTGGAGGCAGCCTCAGAGGATGCGGCGACGGAATCAGTAGAAGCGGAGGAGCCGCAGGCGGCCAGCGACAGGGCCAGAGAAGCGGCGAGCGTTGCAGAAATCAGTTTTTTCATGGTAAATTCTCCTTTATATATCGTCAGGTGTGTTGGTTTTGAACGGTCAGCTTCCCTCAAAGCGTCACATTCGCACACCGGGCTGCTTGTAAACGGAACCTCTTTCCATAGTCACAAACTTCCTTTCCAAACAAAAGCGGGATGTCGGCTTTCCGGCATCCCGCTGCAAGTTTTCATTACGCGCTGTAATTTGCGCACAAGAAAGCTGGCACAGGACGCTTACGCATCATGCACATGCACATCATCATACCAAAGCAGACTGCATTCATAGTTCTGTACCCCTTTCTTGAATCTTTGGTCGGCGTTGTTTGCCTTCCATGGCTCACAGTATACGCCTGTGGACCGGTTCTGTCAACACTTGTTTGCATAAAATTGCACATTTCGGCATTTTGCATATATCCTACTATTTTAATAGGTTGATAACTTGCAAAATTCCTAGAATTATGCTATGATTAGTGTTACTAATTCCGATAAAGGGAGCTTTACCATGAAATTTTCGACCCGTGACCGTTATGCCCTGCGCCTGATGGTGGAACTGGCCAACCGCCCCAACGACCTGATCCCGCTGAAGGACATCAGTGATAAGCAGCGCATCAGCTTAAAATATCTGGAGCAGATCGTCACCCCGCTGGCGAAGGCCGGGCTGGTATCCAGCGTGCGCGGTGCGCAGGGCGGCTACCGGCTTGCGCGCCCGGCAGGGGAGATCACCTCAGGCGAGATCCTGCGCGCCGTCGAGGGCGAGCTGACGGCCATCCCGTGTTTGGCGTCGTCGGTGGACTGCCCCCACCGCAGCCAGTGCCACACGCTGGACTTCTGGTCCGGGCTGAATGACCTGATCAATAAATATGTGGATGGCATCACCCTGGAGCAGCTGCGGACGATGCCCGAGGTGCCGGAGGAACAGGAAAGCTGTGAGTAACCGGGAACGGGCAAAAGCCCCTCCGGTCTTCGCTTCGCTCGGCCTGAGGGGCTTTTGCCTTTTCCCGTTACCACCAACAAAAAATCCCGCCTGTAACAACACGTTACAGGCGGGAAATTTTTATCGCACTATCTCAATTACAGATTAAAATACCGCTTAGCATTATAATAGCTGATGCCCTCGACGATCTTCTTCAGAGACTTCTCGTCGTTGGGGTACTGGCCGTTCTCGACCCAGTTGCCGATGAGGTTGCACATCAGGCGGCGGAAAAGCTCGTGGCGGGTGTAGCTCAGGAAGCTGCGGCTGTCGGTCAGCATACCGATGAAGTTGCCCAGCAGGCCCAAGCGGGCCAGGGTCTTCATCTGCTGGTACATGCCGTCGTCGGTGTCGCAGAACCACCAGGCGGAGCCCAGCTGGATCTTGCCGGGGATCTCGTCATCCTGGAACGCACCCAGAATGGTGCCCAGCATGTCGAAGTCGGCGGGATTCAGGCTGTACAGGATGACCTTCGGGCAGGCGTCCTCTTTGGTCAGTGCGCTCAGCAGGCTGCTGATGGTAGCGCTGCAATCGGTCACGGCGATCATATCAAAGCCGGTGTCGGGGCCGAGCTTGCGGTACATCTTGTCGTTGACATTGCGCAGGCAGCTGTAGTGCATCTGCATGACAACGTTGTGCTTCTTGTACAGGGCACCCAGCTTCAGCAGCAGGTAGGTGGTGTACTCGTCGCCTTCCTCCTTGGTCAGGGTCTCACCGGCCATGGCCTTCTTGAAGGCAGCAGTCGCCTTCTCAGCGTTCGTTTCGGCGAAGGGGATGTAGTCCAGACCGTGGTCAGAAGCGCGGCAGCCCATCTCGACGAAGAACTCCAGGCGTTCTTCCAGCGCACTGACAACGCAATTTGCGCAGGCAAACTTGCGGCCCACAACTTCCTCCAGCTTATGGATGTAATCGGCGAAGCCCTCCTTGCGGATGTTCAGGGCCTTGTCGGGGCGGAAGGACGGGGCGACGACGACCTTGATGGTCGGGTCTTCCTTGATCTTCTTGTGCCACTCGAGGGAGTCGATGGGGTCGTCGGTGGTGCCGACCATGGCGACGTTGCTCTGCTCGATCAGGCCGCGGACGGTCAGCTTCGGGTCATGCTGCAGCTTGTCGTTGCAGAGGTTCCAGACCTCCTCGGCGGTCTCGCCGTTCAGCACGCCCTCATAGCCGAAGTACTTCTTCAGCTCGAGGTGGCACCAGGTATACATCGGGTTGCCGATGGCCATTTCCAGGCTCTCGGCAAACTTCTGAAAGCGCTCACGATCCGGCTTGTCACCAGTGATGTACTCCTCGGGCACGCCGTTGGAGCGCATCACGCGCCACTTGTAGTGGTCGCCGAAATAGTAGTCGCTGCCGTCGGCCAGCACCTGATGGCCGCCCAGCCAGACCTGCGCGATGTTCTCAAAGCGGCGGTCCTCATAAATTTCCTGCGGGGGAATGTGGCAGTGGTAATCCACGATGGGCAGCTTGGCCGAATAGTCGTGGTACAGATGCTGCGCGGTAGGGGTCTCCAGCAAAAAGTCCTTGTCCATAAATGCTTTCATGTACAGACGCTCCTTAATGATGTTATAAATGATAGTCGGGGGAATGCCGCCCCTGGTCCTGATAGCACATACCTTGCGCTGTAAAGATGACCCAAAACAGCATGCTCTGCTATTATTATACATAACTATTTTGCCTTGCACAAGTTGCAAAAATTGCTTGTTAATCGAAATTATAGCCAAAAAGTGCGGTTCTTTGTTGTGCAAGATGTGGAATCCCAAAATTGGTCTCAAAACTGCGCAAAATATGTGCGCTGTTTACGGAATGAATCTTGACGAAACGGCCTAAAGAAAATATAATTCAGGTAACAGGACGTGCTGCAGCCCCCCGCTGCGCACCAGATTTGTTTATGTTAAGGAGACGCATATATGGATACCTTGAATTATGAAGTTCTTGCAAAATCCGGCTACAACGGCTATATTTTGAAAAACGCCCCGGAGAAGGTCCTGCAGTTCGGCGAGGGCAACTTCCTGCGCGCGTTCGTGGATTACTGGTTCGATCTGGCCAACGAGAAGGCCGACTGGAACGGCAAGTGCGTTCTGGTCCAGCCCATCGCCCCCGGCCTGGCCAAGATGATCAATGAGCAGGAGGGTCTGTACACCCTGTATCTGCGCGGCAGTGAAAACGGCAAAAAGGTCGATGACAAGCGCGTTATCTCCAGCGTTTCCCGCTGCCTGAACCCGTATGAGGAGGAGGGCTTTAAGCAGATGATGGACGTCGCCGCCAGCGACGATCTTGAGATCATCGTTTCCAACACCACCGAGGCAGGCATCGTCTACGACCCCGCCTGCAAGCTGGAGGACGTGCCCGCATCCAGCTTCCCCGGCAAGCTGACCCAGGTGCTGTACCACCGCTACAAGGCAGGCAAGAAGGGCATCCTCATGCTGGCCTGCGAGCTGATCGACAACAACGGCAAGGAGCTGCTCAAGTGCGTCAACCAGTACATTGACCAGTGGGGCCTGGACGACGGCTTCAGAAAGTACGTCAATGAGGACTGCACCTTCTGCGGTTCTCTGGTTGACCGCATCGTTCCGGGCCGCATCCGTGACCCGAAGGAGGTCGCCGAGCTTGAGCAGAAGCACGGCTACGCTGACCCCCTGCTGGACGTCGGCGAGGTCTTTGGCGTCTGGGTCATCGAGGGTGACACCAAGCTGAACGACGTGCTGCCCTTCCGCAAGGCCGGTCTTGAGAGCCGCGTCTTTGTGACCCCCGACATGAGCCCGTACAAGAAGCGCAAGGTCCGCATCCTGAACGGCGCGCACACCGGCTTTGTGCTGGGCGCTTATCTGGCCGGTTTTGACATTGTCCGTGACTGCATGCACGACGCCACCGTCCTGGGCTACATGAACAAGATGCTGCTGGACGAGGTCGTGCCCATCCTGCCGCTGGATCAGGAGGATTGCAAGAAGTTCGCCGCCGCTGTGCAGGACCGCTTCAACAACCCGTTCGTCAACCATGAGCTGATGAGCATCTCCCTGAACTCCACCTCCAAGTGGCGTGCCCGCAACATGCCGTCCTTCCTCGAGTACGTCGGGAAGAACGGCAAGCTGCCCACCTGCCTGACCATGAGCTTCGCCGCCTACATTGCCTTCTACAGCAATGATGTGCAGGAGCTGACCGACAAGGGTCTGGTCTGCAAGCGCGCCAAGGGCAACGAGTACACCGTCTCCGATGACCGCTGGGTCCTTGAATTCTACAACGAGCACAAGAACGACGACGTCCCGACGCTGGTCCATGCCGTCATGACCAACGAGCAGATGTGGGGCCAGGACCTGACCAAGGTTCCCGGCTTCGAGGAGGCCACCGTCAAGAATCTGACCAACATCCGCGAGAACGGCGCACTGGCCGCGTATGCTTCCTGCCTGTAAGCGTCCAAAGGCTTCTCCATCGGGAGAAGCTGTCGGCGCAGCCGACTGATGAGGGCCGAGTCTGCCGATATGGACCGTTTACGGTCTGCCCCCGCACACCCGCCCCTCATCCGGCCTTAAAACGTACCCCATTGGGGCCGGAGGTTGCCCTCCGGCCCCACTTTTATCAGAAGCTAAGGAGACATCTTATGCCTATCGCCATTAAGATCAACCCCAAGGACAACGTCGTCGTCGCCCTGCATCCCATCGCCAAAGGCACGGCAGTCCCCGTCGATAACACCACCGTCACCGCCATTGAGGACATTCCCCAGGGCCACAAGATGGCCATTGCGCCCATCAAAAGCGGCGAAAACGTCATCAAATACGGCTTTCCCATCGGCCACGCCACGGCGGACGCCGTGCCCGGCACCTGGATGCACACCCACAACATCCACACGAACCTCTCCGGTGAGATCGAGTACAGCTATCACCCCAATGTACACCCGCTGACCCCCGCCGCGCCTGACACCTTCATGGGCTACCGCCGCAAGGATGGCCGCGCTGCCATCCGCAACGAGATCTGGATCATCCCGACTGTCGGCTGCGTCAACGACTGCGCCAAGGCGCTCGTGCGCGACAATCAGGACCTTGTGACCGGCAGCATCGACGGGCTGTATACCTTCACCCATCCGTTCGGCTGCTCCCAGACCGGCCATGACCACGCACAGACCCGCAAGCTGCTGGCATCTCTGGTGCGTCACCCCAACGCGGGCGCGGTTCTGGTGCTGAGCCTGGGCTGCGAAAACCTGACCCACGAGCAGTTCCTGGCCGAGCTGGGCGACTACGACCATGACCGCGTCAAGTTCCTGACCTGCCAGGACGTTGAGGACGAGCTGGTCGCGGGACGCGAGATCCTGAAAGAGCTGGCCGCCTACGCCGCGCAGTTTAAGCGTGAGCCGATCCCTGCCAGCGAGCTGGTCGTCGGCATGAAGTGCGGCGGCTCGGACGGTTTGTCCGGCATCACCGCCAACCCGACGATTGGCCGCTTCAGCGATATGCTGTGCGCCCGCGGCGGCTCCACCGTACTGACCGAGGTGCCCGAGATGTTCGGTGCCGAGGGCTTCCTGATGGACCGCTGCCAGAACGAGCAGGTCTTTGAGAAGGCCGTCAGGATGATCAACGGCTTCAAAGAGTACTTCATCAGCCACAATGAGGTCGTCTACGACAACCCGAGCCCGGGCAACAAGCAGGGCGGCATCACGACGCTGGAGGACAAGTCCTGCGGCTGCGTGCAGAAGGGCGGCTCCGCGCCGATCATGGATGTCATCGACTACGGCGAGCCCGTCACCACCAAGGGCCTGAACATGCTGTACGGCCCCGGCAACGACCTGGTCTCCGCCACGGCGCTGACTGCTGCGGGTGCGCACATGGTGCTGTTCAGCACGGGCCGCGGCACGCCGTTTGGTGCCCCCGCGCCGACGCTGAAAATTGCCACCAACAGCCAGCTGGCCGCCAGAAAAAAGACCTGGATCGACTTCAACGCCGGTGTCGTCGCGGACGGCGAGCGCACGCTGGACGAGGCCGGTGCCGACCTGTACCAGCTCGTGCTGGACGTTGCCTCCGGCAAGCAGACCTGCGCCGAGAAGAAGGGCTTCCGCGAGATCTCGATCTTTAAGGATGGCGTTGTATTGTAAGCCTGTTTGTGGTATAATTAAACACGAAAAATCCACTACGCTGTAGGGGCCGGGCATGCCCGGCCCGCAACTTACCCGCAATCGGGTGCTTTCCACATAGTTGCGGGCCGCACATGTGCGGCCCCTACGTGCATACAAAGGAGAGCCTTATCATGTCTACTCTGACTACCGGCACCTATGAAAAATACGGTGCTTCCTACAAGACCCTGACCCTGACCGACGGCGAGTACGCCTTCACCGTCACGCCCGAGAAGGGCGGCATGGCCACATCCTTCACCAAAAACGGTGACGAATACCTGTGGCTGCGCGACAAAAACTTCGAGTCCACGGATCGCCCGCGCTGCGGCATCCCCATCCTGTTCCCGAACTGCGGCAAACCGGACGACGGCGTGCACCACTTCAACGGCGCGGCCTATCCCATCGAGGTCCACGGCCTGGCCGACCTCGTGCCGTGGCAGGTCAAGAGCGCGGACGACACCGCCATTGAGCTGACCCTGACCCCCAACGGTCTGACAAAGTTCGTCTACCCGTTCGATTTTGCCCTGACCATGCGCTACACCCTGACCGGCAGCACCGCCACGCTGGCCCTGACCGTCGCCAACACCGGCGACAAGGCCCTGCCGTTCAGCGTCGGCTTCCACCCGTACTTCGCCGCCAGCAAGCTGGACAACGTCGCGTTTGACATCGACGCCGCCACCTGCAGCGAAAGCGCCAAGGGCGAGCAGCCCGCCGCGCCCGAGACCATCACCCTGACCCGTAAGGAGGGGAGTGCCGACTCCATCCGCCTGATGACCGGCGTCAAGAGCCCGATGCGCTTCACCGACTCCGGCAACGGCCACAAGGTCGCGGTCAGCTTTGACGAAAGCGTTTTCACCAACGGCGTGCTCTGGCAGCAGGACGCCGAGAGCTTCGTCTGCATGGAGCCCTGGAACGGCTGGGCCAACTCCGTCAACGAGGCAGGGCATCACATTGAGCTGAACCCCGGCGAGAGCAAGGAGTTCAAGTGGAGCGTGACCATCGGGTAAAGCCCCCTTTGCGGGTCGTTTTGTAGGGAGGGGTTTTGACCTCTCCGCGGCGGCCCGAGGACTGGCCGCCCTACGCCCTGCCCGTAATTGTCTGCTATCCTGCGGGCGTCGGAGGACGCTGCCCCCTACAGGGCAGCAGAGGTGTAGGGGCCGCATATATGCGGGCCGGGAGATTCCCGCAAGCGTCCGTTTACCATACACCGCCGGGCCGGGCACGCCCGGCCCCTACCGTGCAGCTAAAACAAAAAGGGACATCCGCCTTTTCACGAGCGGATGTCCTTTTTATTGTTTGAAAGCTTCTTTGTTTACTTTCTTCTCGAAGAAAGTAAATCAGCCGGGCTGCTTGCCGAAGTAGGCGAGGATGCCGCCGTCAACGTAGAGGATCAGGCCGTTGACGAAGTCGGAAGCCTCGGAAGCCAGGAACACGGCGGGGCCGCCCAGATCCTCGGCTTTGCCCCAGCGCTCGGCAGGGGTCTTGGCAACGATGAACTGGTCAAACGGATGACGGCTGCCGTCGGGCTGGATCTCGCGCAGAGGTGCGGTCTGCGGGGTGGCGATGTAGCCGGGTCCGATGCCGTTGCACTGGATGTTGTACTTGCCGTACTCGGAGGCGATGTTCTTGGTCAGCATCTTCAGACCGCCCTTGGCAGCAGCGTAGGCGGAGACAGTCTCGCGGCCCAGCTCACTCATCATGGAGCAGATGTTGATGATCTTGCCGCCGCCCTGCTCGATCATATCAGGAATGACAGCCTTGGCGACGATGAAGGGAGCGTTCAGGTCAACGTCGATGACCTGACGGAACTGGGCAGCGGTCATCTCGATCATCGGGATGCGCTTGATGATACCGGCGTTGTTGACCAGCACATTGATGTGGCCGACCTCGGCGGTGATCTTCTTGACCATCTCATTGACGGCGTCCTCGTTGGTGACGTCGCAGACATAGCCGTGGGCTTCGATGCCGGCTTCCTTGTAGGCGGCCAGGCCCTTGTCGACCAACTCCTGCTTGATGTCGTTAAAGACGATCTTGGCGCCGCAATTGGCCATAGCGGTGGCAATAGCAAAGCCGATGCCATAGGAAGCGCCGGTGACGAGGGCGACCTTACCGGTCAGGTCGAAGGATTTCGGGGTGCAAACAGACATGATGCAAAACCTCCTAAGTTTGTAACAGTCATATATTCCAGCGCCCATCACTGGGGCGCGAGAATTAAAGTAAATGGTTGCGCATATCTTGCGCAAGCCGGCGCAAAATATGTGCGTTTCTTGCGGTCAGCGCAAATCGGTGGTGGCAATATTGTCCATATCGTCAAACTCCATGTTCTCGCCGCCCATGGCCCATATAAAGGTGTAATTGGACGTACCTACGCCGCTGTGGATGCTCCAGGACGGGCTGATGACCGCGTCATAGTTATGCATGACAATATGGCGGGTCTCGGTGGGCTCACCGCACATGTGGAAAACGACCTGGCCCTCGGGGACCTCAAAGTAGGTGTAGATCTCCATGCGGCGCTCGTGGGTGTGGCTGGGCATGGTGTTCCAGTTGCTGCCGGGCTCCAGAGCGGTCATACCCATGGACAGCTGGCAGGTCTTGAGCACGCTGGGATGGATGAACTGGTTGATCGTGCGCTTGTTGCAGGTCTCGACGCTGCCCAGCGGGCGCTTGGCGGCCTGCTCGATGGTGATGAGCTTGTTCTCATAGCTGCAATGGGCCGGGGCAGAGACCATGTAGAACTTGGCCGGATGCTCCGGGTCGTCGCTCTTGAAGGTGACCTTCTGGTTGCCCTTGGTCAGGTACAGGCAGTCCTTGTAGTTCAGGTGATACTCCTTGCCATCCGCCGTGACCGTGCCGGCACCGTCACCAATGTTGAAGATGCCGATCTCGCGGCGCTCCAGGAAGTAGTGGGTGCCGAAGTTGGCCCATACATCAATGCCCTTGTCGATGGAGACCTCCTCGTGCACAGGCATGCAGCCCAGCGTGACCATGCGATCCACGTGGCTGTAGACGGCGACCATCTCATCTGCCTTGTACAGGCCGGTGATGAGCATTTCGTTGCGGGTCTCCTCGGTGGTGTAGCGCTTGAAATCACGCTGGTTGCAGGAATAACGGATATCCATACGGGAAATTGCCTCCTCATAAAGGTGATTGTTAAAAAGCAAACATATTTTGCTATCTTTACATCTATTATACAGCATTCTGCGCCCACAACATAGTGGTAGAATTGTACAATTCTCGCTTATTATTCTTGTGCAATCTAACGATGAATATTTTTCACTTTACAAATTAGCAAATTTCAACTATACTCATGTCAGTGTCTTGGCCGCAACGGCGCGGCCCGGCCCGATCCGGCAAGCCCGGGTCGGGCCCGACTATTGTCAAACAGAGAGGGAACAGCCCATGCTTACACTGGATAAAATCTACCATGCTAAGTTCGTCTTGAAGCAGGTTGCCCGCAAGACCGACCTGATCGCCGCCACACGCCTGTGCCCCGGCACCGATCTGTACCTGAAAACCGAAAACTTGCAGGTTACAGGCAGCTTCAAGGTCCGCGGCGCGTACTACAAAATCAGCCAGCTGTCCGCGGAGGAGCGCGCGAAGGGCGTCATTGCCTGCTCGGCGGGCAACCATGCGCAGGGCGTGGCGCTGGCCGCGACCCGCATGGGCATCAAAAGCGTTGTCTGTATGCCGGACGGTGCCCCTATTATGAAGGTAGAGAGCACAAAGCGCCTCGGTGCCGAGGTCGAGCTGGTCAAGGGCACCTACGACGACGCGCATGACCGCGCCGTGGAGCTGCAGGAGCAGACCGGCATGACCTTCATTCATCCTTATGATGACGAGCTGGTCATCGCAGGGCAGGGAACGATTGGTCTCGAAATCCTCGACCAACTGCCCGATGTGGACGCGGTCATCGTGCCTATCGGCGGCGGCGGTCTGATCTCGGGCGTGGCGTTCGCCATCAAGAGCCTGCGCCCCGAGGTAAAGATCTACGGCGTGCAGGCCGCGGGCGCGCCCAGCATGGAGCACGCCTTCCACGACCACAAATATGAAACGCTGGACAGCGCCGTGACCTTTGCCGACGGCATTGCGGTCAAGACGCCCGGCGAGACGACGTTCGACATGGTCAGCCAGTACGTGGACGAGATCGTTACGGTCAGCGAGGACGAGATTGCCGCGGCCATTCTGGCGCTGATGGAGAACCAGAAGCTCGTCGCCGAGGGCGCAGGTGCCACGCCGGTGGCCGCCGCCCTGTTCGGCAAGCTGCCGCTGGCGGGCAAGAAAACGGTCTGCCTGATCTCCGGCGGCAACATCGACGTGAACATTCTGTCCCGCGTCATCACCCGCGGCCTTGTCATGAGCGGGCGCAAGACGAACCTGATGATCGCGCTGGAGGACAAGCCCGGCCAGCTGAGCCTGGTCAGCGACATTGTCTCCGCCTGCGGTGCGAACGTCGTCAGCGTCCACCATGACCGCAGCGATGCGAACATGGCCATCACAAGCTGCTTCCTGAAGCTCGGCCTCGAAACGCGAGATGCCGCGCAGATCGAGACCATTAAGCAAAAGCTGACGGAGGCAGGGTTTAAGCTGGTGACGGAGCGCGCCTGATTCTTATGCTATGTAGGGGCGAACAATGTTCGCCCCTACAGGGTGGAAAAATTTTATACCTTGACGCCCGCCGCCAGCAGCTCCACAAACTGCTTGGCTACGCGCGGGCTGCGGCCACCGGCGCGCAGGGCAAAGGCGGCACCCTTGATAAAGAGCTGGTCGCTGGGCATCTGGACATTGTACTGCTTTGCCAGCTCCAGCAGGATGCGGTCATAGCGGTCCTTGTCAGGCTGCTGGAACGTCACCGTCAGGCCGAACCGGGCCGACAGGCTCATAAGCTCCTGCCGGGTGTCCATCGCGTGCAGGTCGTCGCCGCTGCGGTCTGCCATCGTCTCCTTGACGAGGTGGCGGCGGTTGCTTGTGGCGTAGACCGCCACATTATGGCTGCGCCCGCCGACGCCGCCCTCCAGGATCGCCTTCAGCGCCGCAAAGTTGTCATCGTTGGAGGCAAAGCTCAAGTCATCAATAAAGAGGATGAATTTCAGCGGATTCTTTGCTAGCTCGTCCATCAGGGCGGGGATCTGGTAGAGCTGGTTCTTCTTCACTTCGATCAGGCGCAGGCCGTCGGGCGCAAACTCGTTGGCAATTGCCTTGACCGTGCTGGACTTGCCCGTGCCTGCATCGCCGTAGAGCAGCACGTTATTGGCCGGGCGGCCCTCCAGCAGGGCGCGGGTGTTGGCAATGACCTTCTCGCGCTCCTGCTCGTAGCCGGGCAGCTCGCTCAGACGCTGCGGATCGGGGTAGCGCACCGGCACCAGATGCCCGTCCTCCAGCGCAAAGACATGGTGGCGGGCAAACATGCCGTAGCCCTTCTGGCCCATGGCCGCACGGCGCGCCTCATAGGCCGCGTGGTAGTCGGCGTCGGGCGTTGTCTCCCACCGCGGCAGGAACACTGCCGCGCCGGGGAACACCTCGTCCAGCGGCGCACGGCCAAGCGTCTGCAAAAAGTCCAGCTCGCTGTTCAGCGCAGTCTCCAGCACGGGCCCGGCATCCTGCCCGGCTGCCACACGCAGGCAGAGGTTTTCCTCCTCGAGCACGGCATCCAGCAGGGCCTCGGTCCAGTTGGTGCCGCGGGAAAACAGCGCCGCCTCAAACGCGGCGACAGCGCCCGTCAGGGCGTCCTCATCCGCCGCCAGCGCCGCGTGCAGAGAGCGCAGCGGCTCCGCCGCCAGCAGGCCGCGGAACACCACAAGCCCATCCAGATGGGCCAGCCATTCATTACGAAGCATATTCATATTCCTTTCCCAAGAGATACACTCTTTACCACCAGTATAAACGCCGTGGCAAAAAGTTGCAAGATTTGTTGCGGAATTTTCAAACAAGTCTTGACAAATCTGCAAAAGTACGGTATAGTTTATCACACATTCAGACAATGCGTGGATGGGAAGTTAGTAACGGTCCCGCACCCTGCAGAGAGCTGCCGGTCGGTGCAAGGCAGCAGGGCAGCAGACCGCGAACTGATCCCGGAGCAGACCACTCGAAATCACAGTAGGGCGGTACGGGCGCACCCGTTACAGTGCCGGGCCTTGTTGGAGGCCCATGAGGTGGGGGCACTGCCCCAATAAGAGTGGTACCGCAGAGCTATACACAGGCTTTGTCTCTTGGAATACAAGGGGCAAAGCCTGTTTTGTTTTATCCTTTGCCCCTCTTACGGGAGGCCGCCGCGGCGGGGTGAGGTCACCCCGCCCTGCAGACCCCCGGCAGGCCGTGCTAAAACCAGGAAGGAGCAGAAACATGAAATTGACCGGTTCACAGATCTTCGTCGAAGTGCTGGTCGAGCAGGGCGTTGACACCCTGTTCGGCTATCCCGGCGGCGCAGTGCTGAATCTGTACGATGAACTTTATAAAAACTCGGACCGCATCCGCCATGTGCTGACCGCCCATGAGCAGGGCGCGTCCCACGCGGCAGACGGCTACGCCCGCGCCACGGGCCGCACCGGCGTCGTGCTGGCCACCAGCGGCCCCGGTGCCACGAACCTCGTCACCGGCATTGCCACAGCCTACATGGACAGCGTGCCGATGGTCGCTTTCACCGGCAACGTCGCCACAACGCTGCTGGGCAAGGACTCCTTCCAGGAGGCCTACATTGAGGGCATCACGATGCCCATCACGAAGCACAACTACACGGTGCGCCGGGTCGAGGACCTGGCCGACACGATGCGCGCAGCCTTCCGCATTGCGCAGTCGGGCCGCAAGGGTCCCGTCCTCGTCGATATTCCCAAGGACATCACGGCTGCCTCCTGTGAGTTCACCCCCAAGGCTCCCGAGCTCATCCGCACCGTGACCCGGTATAATGAGGAGGACGTCAAAAAGGCCGCTCAGATGATCAACGAGTCGGAGCGCCCGATCGTCTACTTCGGCGGCGGCGTCCGCAGCGCGGCGGGCTGTCAGCCCCTGCGCGATTTGCTGGAAAAGACCGGCATGCCCGCCACCTACACCCTGATGGCCGCCGGTGTCCTCAGCTACGGTGAGCCGCACAACTTAGGGTTGCTGGGTATGCACGGCTGCTACGCCGCCAACAAAGCCATTGACGAAGCCGATTTGGTCATTGCCGTGGGCACACGGTTCAGTGACCGCGTGGCGCTGAACCCCGACAGCTTTGCCAAGCGCGCGAAAATCATCCAGATCGACATTGACCCCAGCGAGCTGGGCAAGAATGTGGACGTCGATTTAAGCCTGACCGGCGACGCCAGCTACATTTTGCAGGCCATTCTGCCCTACGTCGAAAAGACCGAGCACAAGCTCTGGATGGAGCAGATCCGCGGCTGGCAGAAGAACGACTACAAGCCTGTGGACAGCGACACCGAGCTCAAGCCGCACCAGATCATTGATGAGATCTGCAATCAGGCAGGCCCCGAGGCCGTTTACGTCACCGACGTCGGCCAGCACCAGATGTGGGCGGCGCAGTATCTGCACCACACGAAATCCCGCGGCTTCCTGACCAGCGGCGGTCTGGGCACAATGGGCTTCGGCTACGGCGCGGCCATCGGCGCACAGATGGCGCTGGGCCGTGACGCCCGCGTCGTCATGCTGACGGGCGACGGCTCGTTCCACATGAACCTGAACGAGGCCTGCACCGCCGTCAGCTACGACCTGCCCATCATCACGGTAATTTTCAACAATCAGGTGCTCGGCATGGTGCGCCAGTGGCAGACGACCTTCTACGAGAAGCGCTACTCCGACACAGACCCGCACCGCAAGACCGACTTTGTCAAGCTGGCCGAGGGCTTCGGGGCCAAAGGCTATCGCGCTGCGACGCCCGCCGAGTTCAAGGCGGCGTTCGCCGACGCGATGAAGCAGAAGGGCCCGAGTTGGATCGACTGCCGCATCGGCAAGGACGAAAAGGTCCTGCCGATGATCCCCGGCGGCGGCACCGTCAACGACATCATCATGGAATGAGGTGACACGCATGGAACAGAACAACAACACCCGGCGGGTCATCAGCCTGCTGGTTGACAACAGCAACGGCGTTCTGGCGCGCATTTCCAGCCTGTTCTGCCGCCGCGGCTTCAACATCGACAGCCTGACGGTATCCGCCACGAATGACCCCTCGGTCAGCCGCATCACGGTCACACTGCGCGGCACCGAACAGGCGCTGAACCAGCTGATTTTACAGACCGAGCGCCTTGAGGTCACCCGACAGATCTTTGAGCTGGACCCCGACAAGAGTCTGCAGCGCGAGCTGCTGCTTTTAAAGGTAGAGTGCGACACCCAGAACCGCGCCGAACTGCGGGAGATTTCCAGCATTTACAAGGCAAAGATCATCGACCTGTCGCCCGACAGCATGATTTTTGAACTGACCGGCAAGCCGGATAAGATCGACGCCTTTTTGACCATGTTCAAGGGCTACAACATTCTGGAGCTCTGCCGCACCGGCGTCACCGCGCTGGAGCGCGGCGGCAAGCACGAGCACATGCAGAAGCTCGCGCAGGAGGTCGGGGAGGCGCAGCTGCCCCTGCCGGGTACGCATTGCCATTGAGCTGCTCGTAAATTTTCAATGCCTGTAGGGGCGGATTCCATATCCGCCCGCCGTAGGCTGCACTGCACGGGCGCATATAGAATGCGCCCCTACGGATTTTTATTTTCGTTTCCCAATTAAAATTACAAATATAAAAAGTATCAACAACAAAAGGAGACACCACCATGGCTATCAACAAGTACTATGATTCCGACTGCAACCTCGGCGTGCTGGATGGCAAGACCGTTGCCGTTATCGGCTTCGGCTCCCAGGGCCACGCTCATTCCGAGAACCTGGCCGAGAGCGGCGTCAATGTCGTTGTCGGTCTGCGCAAGGGCTCTGCCCACTGGGAGAAGGCCTCCGAGTTCGCTGCCACCCATGAGAACTTCAAGGTCATGGAGGTCGAGGAGGCTGCCAAGGCCGGTGACGTTGTCATGATGCTGGTTCCCGACGAGCTGTGCGCCGACATCTACAACACGCAGGTTGCCCCCTACATGACCGAGGGCAAGGTACTGGCCTTTGCCCACGGCTTCAACATCCACTTCAAGACCATCACCCCGCCGAAGAACGTTGACGTCATCATGATCGCTCCCAAGGGTCCCGGCCACATCGTCCGCCGCCTGTACACCGAGGGCGAGGGCTGCCCGTCCCTGATCTGCGTGGAGCAGGACTACACCGGCAAGGCCAAGGAGATCGCCCTGGCCTACGCCTCCGGCATCGGTGCCGGCCGCGCAGGCATCCTCGAGACGCGAGATGGCCTACTTTGAGACCTGCCACGAGATGAAGCTGATCGTTGACCTGATCAACGAGGGCGGCTTCTCCAAGATGCGCTACTCCATCTCCAACACTGCCGAGTACGGCGACTACCGCACCGGCAAGCGCCTCATCACCGAGGACACCCGCAAGGAGATGAAGCAGGTCCTGAAGGAGATCCAGGACGGCACCTTCGCCTCCGAGTTCCTGACCGAGATGAGCCCGAAGGGTGGCCGCAAGACCCACTTCCTCGCACAGCGCCGCATCGCCGCCAACCATCCCATCGAGAAGGTCGGCGCCGAGCTCCGCAAGATGATGAGCTGGCTGAAGAAGTAATTGTAAAATAACCCCAAGCTCTGTAGGGGTCGATGCGAGCATCCGCACCTACAATATTCGCATTACCGGCATCTCTGTAGGGGCCGGGCATGCCCGGCCCGCAACCTGACGGCGGCCACCCGTCACCGGATTTCTGCCGCAAGGTTGAGGGCGAGGCATGCCTCGCCCCTACTGGTGCCATGAGTTGAAAACGGAGAAAACCTATGAACAGCGATAACGTCAAAAAAGGCCCGGAGCGGGCACCAAACCGCAGCCTGTTTTATGCGCTGGGCTACACGCCGGAGGAGCTGGACCGTCCGCTGATCGGCGTCGTTTCCGCCTACAGCGAGATCGTCCCCGGCCACGCCCATCTGGATAAGATCGCCGATGCCGTCAAGGCTGGCGTGCGCATGGCAGGCGGCACCCCCATCCTCATCCCCGCCATCGGTGTCTGCGACGGCATCGCTATGGGCCATGTGGGCATGAAATACTCCCTCGCCAGCCGTGAACTGATCTGCGACAGCGTTGAGACGATGTTCATGGCCCACCAGCTGGACGGTCTGGTGCTGGTCCCCAACTGCGACAAGATCGTGCCCGGCATGGTCATGGCCGCCGTCCGCATGGACGTGCCCGCCGTGGTCTGCTCCGGCGGCCCGATGCTGGCAGGCCGCTACGGCGGCGAGGAGGTCAGCCTTTCCAAAATGTTCGAGGCTGTCGGCGCGTACAAGGCCGGTATGATCGACGACGCTCAGCTTGAGGACTGCACCTGCAACTGCTGCCCGGGCTGCGGCTCCTGCTCCGGCATGTACACGGCCAACAGCATGAACTGCCTGTGCGAGGCCATCGGCATCGCGCTGCCCGGCAACGGCACGATTCCCGCCGTCTACGCCAAGCGCCTGCAGCTGGCCAAGCACGCCGGTATGGCCATCATGGATCTGGTCAGCCGCGGCGTGACCGCGCGCCAGATCATCAACGAGCGCTCCATCCGCAACGCCCTGACCTGCGACATGGCGCTGGGCTGCTCCACCAACACGGTGCTGCACCTGCTGGCGATTGCGCAGGAGGCGGGCTGCCCGATTGACCTGAAGCTCTTTAACGAGATTTCCGCCAGAACGCCGAATCTCTGCCATCTGGCCCCTGCCGGTCCCACCCACATGCCCGACCTGTATGAGGCGGGCGGCATCCCGGCGGTGCAGGCTGAGCTGGCGAAGAAGAACCTGCTCGACCTCGATGTTCCCACCGTCACCGGCAAAACGCTGGGAGAAAACATCCGCGGTGCGAAGATTCTCAACGACAAGGCGATCCGCTCCATCGACAACCCGTACAGTCAGACCGGCGGTCTGCAGATTCTGTGGGGCAACATTGCGCCGGACGGCTGTGTCGTCAAGCGCAGCGCCGTTGCGCCCGAAATGCAGGTCCACAGCGGCCCCGCGCGCGTCTTTGACAGCGAGGACACCGCCATTGCGGCCATCTACGCAGGTGACATCCACCCCGGCGACGTAGTGGTCATCCGCTACGAAGGCCCCAAGGGCGGCCCCGGTATGCGCGAGATGCTCAACCCCACCAGCGCACTGGCGGGCATGAAGCTGGATACCACGGTGGCACTCATCACGGATGGCCGCTTCTCCGGTGCGTCCCGCGGCGCGGCCATCGGCCACGTCAGCCCCGAGGCAGCCTCCGGCGGCCCCATCGGTCTGGTCAGGGAAGGGGACACCATCGAGATCGATATTCCGAATGCGTCCATCCACCTGGCCGTCAGCGACGACGAGCTTGCCGCCCGCAAGGCCGCCTACGTCCAGCCCGAGCCGAACATCAAGACCGGTTGGCTGGCACGGTACGCAAGGTTGGTCACCAGCGCCAATCTGGGCGCGGTGCTGAAGTAAATTCCAAAATAAAAAAGTGCTGCTTTCCGCAATGGATTGCAGCACTTTTTTGTTGCCCTGTAGGGGCGGCATATATGCCGCCCGCGGCCTTGCCTTAACCGCCCCTTTAACGGTTCACACTGTAGGGAGGGGTCTTGACCCCTCCGCGGCGGGGTGTGGGCACCCCGCCCTACGGTTCTCCCGTTCACCTTACTCGCTCATCCCTCCCGGGACACATGCGCCGCCTGCGGGGCGTCGAGGACGCCGCCCCCTACAACCATCCGGGGAACAGGCAATGACGGTAAGGCCCCGCGGCGGGATGAGGGTACCCCGCCCTACGTCTCCGGCAAAAGCGCATACCGCGGTTATTTTGCCTCTGCGTGCGCCCTCGCCAATCCCAGATATTCTTCTTCGTTGGCCTTGATGGCGGCAGCCTGTGCCGCGCTGACGGGCCGCACGACCTTGCCGGGTATGCCGATGACAAGGCTCCCCGCGGGCACCTGCATGTTCTCCGGCACAAGCGTCCCCGCGGCGATCAGGCAGCCGTCCCCGATGACCGCGCCGTTCAAAATCGTCGCGTGCATCCCAATCAGGCAGCCGTCGCCCACCGTGCAGCCGTGCACAACGGCCCCGTGCCCAACGGACGTTCCGCGCCCCACCGTCACATCCAGCCCGGGACCGGTGTGCAGCACGGCGTTGTCCTGCACGTTGGAGTTTTCCCCAATGGCAATGTGCCCGGTGTCCGCCCGCAGCACCGCGCCGTACCAGACGCTGCTGTTTTTCTCAAGCCGCACGCTGCCCGCCAGTGTGGCGTTTTCGGCCACAAACGCCGCGCCGTTGTCGGCAGGGGCATGGTGGTTTATTGTGATGAAAGCCATACTATTGCATCTCCGTTCTTTTCGCGCATTTCCGCACGTTGTAGGGGTCGGCGTCCTCGACGACCCGGGCCGTTCACGGCCACCGTCAGGTTCCGCGGGCAAGCACTGCTCACCCCTACGAATTTATTATAACGCACCCAAACAAAATTGCAAACACCCTGCCAAATGTGCTACAATATTCCCGTAACCACAAAGGAGTTGTATTATGGCAATCAAAATGATCTGCAGCGACATTGACGGTACGCTGCTGCAATATGGCCGCAAAAAGCTGGAGGGCGAAATTTTCGACCAGATCCGCGCCCTGCATGACCGCGGCATCCTGTTCTGCCCGGCATCCGGGCGGCAGTACACCAGCCTGCGCCTGCTGTTTGCGCCGGTGGCCGACTGCTGTGTTTTCCTGTGCGAGAACGGCGGCGTGCTGTTCAAGGACGAGCACTGCATCGCCGAGAACCCAATGCCCCGCGCACTGGCGGAGGAAATCGCCCACGACCTGTGGGATCGCAGCGACGGCCAGGGCGAGGTCATGCTCTCGGGCCAGAACTGCGCCTATCTGATGGAGCGCGGCCTCGGTATGCTGGACCGCATCCAATTTATCGGCAACCGTTACAAGGTCATCTCCGACCCGTCCGAGATTCCCGAGGAGATCGTCAAGGTGTCGGTCTACCTGCATGAGGGCGTGGAAAAGTACACGGACCGCTTTGTGCCGCGCTGGCAGCAGGCCAACTGCGCCGTGGCGGGTCCGTACTGGATCGACACGACCACCGCCAACAAGGGTGTCGGCGTCGAGTCGCTCTGCCGCGTGCTGGGCTTCGCCCATGACGAGGTCATGGCCTTCGGCGACAACTACAACGATGTAGCGATGCTTGACCTTGTCGGCACGCCTTACATCATGGACGGTGCCGCCGCGCCGCTGCGCGCACGCTACCCGCTGCACACGCCCCGCCCGGAGGATGTGCTGCGGGAATTTCTCCGGAAATGATGATTCAACCCATTTATGGATGAATCGTACACATCCCACACAACTTTTTACCCAAAATAACCAAAGATTCAGCTTGTTTTTGGAGCTTTTTCCGTTGACGTTGGCGGCAGAGTATGTTATTATAATAACAGCTTAATTATTTGCGCTGCGCCCTACCGCACCGCATCTATGGGAGGAAAAAGCTATGAAAGAATTCACCTATACAATCAAAGAGCCCGTCGGCATTCACGCACGTCCCGCCGGCATGCTGGCCAAGGAGGCCAAGACCTGCCAGAGCACCGTCACCATTGTTGACAAGAACGGCAAGTCCGTTGACGCCACCCGTCTCATGGCTCTGATGGGCATGGGCATCAAGTGCGGCGACACCGTCACCGTCAAGATCGAGGGTGCCGACGAGGATACCGCCGCCCCCGCTCTGGAGAAGTTCTTCAACGAGCATCTGTAATTCCGGCATCATGTACGGCCGCGGCCGCCGCAGCAAGACGGCAGCCGCGGTTTTGATTTGAAGGAGGCTCCCCAATGATCACGATTCAAGGCAAGGGCGTTTCCGCCGGTGTCGGCGTTGGCCCGCTTTACTTTTACCGCCGTGCCACGGCGGAGATCAAGCGCTACACGGTGGAGGATACCGACGCCGAGTGGCACCGCTTCAAGGGTGCGCAGACCGGCGCAATCGAGCAGCTGGGCGTGCTGGCCGAGCAGGCCCGCAAGGAGGCCGGCGACGAAGCCGCCATGCTGTTTGAGACCCACCAGATGATGGCCGAGGACCTCGACTTCGAGGAGGCCATTGAGGATCGCATCGTCAACCAGAAAATGAACGCCGAGGCCGCCGTCTCCGACACGTCAGAGCAGTTTGCCGAGATGTTTGCCTCGATGGACGACGCCTATATGCAGGCCCGCGCCGCCGACGTCAAGGATGTCAGCCAGCGCATTCTGGGCATCCTGTGCGGCATCGTGCAGGGCGGCATTGCGTCCGATGTGCCGGTGCTGCTCTGCGCTGATGACCTGGCCCCGTCCGAGACGATCCAGCTGGACAAGTCCAAGGTCCTGGGCTTCATCACGGCGGGCGGCTCCGGTTCGAGCCACACGGCCATTCTGGCCCGCACGCTGGGCATTCCCGCCATCGTCGGCATGGGCGACGCGCTCAAGCCCGAGCTGGAGGGCCGCGCCGCCATCGCGGACGGCAGCACCGGTGCGCTGGTCATCGACCCCGACGACGACACCCGTGACCGCCTGCTGAAAAAGCGCGACGAGCAGCTGCGCCTGCAGCGCCTGCTGGAAACGCTCAAGGGCCAGGCCAACGTAACGAAGGACGGCAAGACCATCCGCATCTACTGCAACATCGGCTCGCCGGAGGATGTGCATGCCGTGCAGGTCAATGACGGCGGCGGCATCGGCCTGTTCCGCTCCGAGTTCCTCTACCTGAACACGACGGACTATCCCACCGAGGATCAGCAGTTTGAAGCCTACAAGCAGGTGCTGTCTGACATGGACGGCAAAGAGGTCATCATCCGCACGCTGGACATCGGCGCGGACAAGCAGATCGGCTACTTTGACCTGCCCAAGGAGGATAACCCCGCCATGGGTATGCGCGCGCTGCGCATCTGCCTGACCCGGCCCGAGATCTTCAAGACCCAGCTGCGCGCTCTGTTCCGCGCGTCCGCATTCGGCAAGCTGGGCATTATGTTCCCGATGGTCACCTCCGTCTGGGAGGTCCGTGAGGCCAAGCGCATGTGCGAGGAGGTCCGCCGCGAGCTGAAAAACGAGGGCATCCCCTACAGCGAGGATGTGCAGATCGGCATTATGATCGAGACGCCCGCCGCGGCCATCAACAGTGATCGTCTGGCAAAGGAGGTCGACTTCTTCAGCATCGGCACGAACGATCTGACCCAGTACACGCTGGCCTGTGACCGTCAGAACAACGACCTGGGCCGCTTCTACGACCCGCATCACCCCGCGGTGCTGCGCCTGATCCGCCTTGTGACCGAGAACGCCCACAAGAACGGCATCTGGGTCGGCATCTGCGGTGAGCTGGGTGCAGACCTGACCCTGACCGAGACCTTCCTCGCCTTCGGCGTGGACGAGCTCTCCGTCACGCCGCGCTCCGTTCTGCCCCTGCGCAACGCCGTCCGCATGACGGACACCCGCGAGAGCAGCGAGCGGATTCTGTCTGACCTTGATTCGGATTATACAGCACGATAAAACGACAAAAAGTAAAGAGACCGTCTGAAACAGGCGGTCTCTTTTTGGTTTATCCAGTTGTTTGCGGGCAGCCCTCTGGCCGCCGTGAGCGCTTGCGGCAACGGGAAAGTCCACGGCTTGCCACCGTAGGGGGGCGGCGTCCTCGACGCCCCGCGAAGGGGCCAAGCCCCCTTCCCGCAGAGGAACTGCTAAATGGGCAGCGACGGCAAAGTTGCGGGCCGGGCATGCCCGGCCCCTACAGCTCAACCTTTACTCCAGCTCAAAATCCCCAACTACCAGCAGCTCCAGGCTTGCGTCCGGGTCGGCAACAAGCCGCTTGGACTGGTTCAGAATGGCCTTTTCCAGCGTGTTGCGGGCCATGCGTCCGTTGCCGTTCGTGGCGGCGTCCTCGGCCTGCTTGCGGTCAAAGTAGGTGACCAGCGGCAGCTCACAGGCTGCGTCCAGCGTGTAGCCCTTGGATCTTGCAATCGAGCACAGGATCTTATACAGCTCCGCGCCCGTGTAGTCCGGGAACTCGATCTGATTCGGGAAACGGCTGGCCAGGCCGGAGTTCGCGCTCAAAAACAGCTGCATCTCCTTCGTGTAACCCGCCAGAATCACGACGAGGTCGTCGCGGTGGTCCTCGATTCCCTTGACCAGCGTGTCAATCGCCTCAAGGCCGAAGCTGTCCTCACCGCCGCGGTAGAGGGCGTAGGCCTCGTCAATGAACAGCACGCCGCCCAGCGCGCTCTGGATGACCGAGTTCGTCAGCGGGGCCGTGTGGCCGACATAGCGGCCCACCAGATCAGCGCGGGTGACCTCCACGAGCTGGCCGCCGCGCAGTGCGCCGATGGCCTTCAGGTACTTGGCCAGTATGCGGGCAATCGTCGTCTTGCCGGTGCCGGGGTTTCCGGTAAAGATCATGTGCATGTTGACCTCGGCGACCTTCAGGCCCTGGGCCTTGCGGCGCTGCTGGGCCTGCACGTTTTTGGCGATGTCACGCACATAGCTCTTGATTTCATCCAGACCGATGATGCCGTCCAGCTCAGCCTCCACCGCGTCCACATCGCCGCGGTACTGCTGGGGCAGCAGCGCCAGCAGGTCAAAGGAGTCGCCGCCGTTCACGGCCATGCACAGCCTGCCGTTCTCCGCCGTCAGCGCGGCGGGCGTGCCGTCGGTGGGCGTCTCGTCGGCATCCAGCACGTACTCGGCAATCGCGCGGTAGACTGTCTCGCAGTAGTCGCGCATAGCCTGCATACCGCTGGTCTTGCCGTACTGCGACGCCAGCAGGTCACGCACATCTGCGCCCATGGTCAGCGCCAGTCCGCACTGCCTGCGGGTGCGCTGGGCCAGATAATTCAGCTCCCGCGCGGCCACGGCGGCCAGCGCCTCGGGGGTGAACGCCTCGGTGCGGCAGATGTCGCCCGCAACGGCGTCCACAAACTTTGCCCCAAAGTAATCGGCCAGCGCGGTCTCGCCCTTGTTGGAGTAGAACACAAAATACTTGCCGCCGGCCTGCAGCTCGCCGATGGCACCGGGGGCCAGCGCCGTGCCGACATCCACGAGGATGCCGCGCTGCAAAACGTACCGGCTCGACAATGCCAGCGTGCCGTCCATCGCCAGCGTCGCCAGCATATTCAGGTAGTTGGCGGCGCAGCTCTCGTAATGCTCAAAGGTCAGCACCTCGGCGTCGGACTGCAGCGCCGCGTAAAGGTCCTGCAAAAACAGCTTCTCCTGCGCGGGGCCGGGGTAGAGCGCCAGATCCAGCGTCTCCACGGCAGCGCTGTGCAGCACACCGCGGGCGGCCAGCTCGTCCACCACGCATTGCAGCGCATAGTGGCGGCCCGTGCCGTTGGGGCCGCAGAGCAGCATCACGCTGCGGGCGTGGGCGGTGTCGTCCGCCGTGCCCAGCACAAACGGGCGGCGGAACGCCTTGACCAGCGCCGAGACGAAGGCATCCTGCCCCAGCACCTGGGCCTTGATCTTTTCGGTCACTCCGGCAAAATCCGCCTTGGCGGGCACAGACGGGGCAGGGGAGGGCGCAGCTACGGTGCCGCCCAGCAGACCGTCCTGCTTGAGCGACTTCGTCAGCTCGCTGCTCATCCTGCGCACGCTCTCCGCCGTGGCGGCCCCTGCCTTCTGCACAGCGTTCAGTGCGCTGCCCGCGGCAGTCTGGCGCTTCTGGGCCTCGGTCAGGGCGTCCAGCTGGGCCTGCATCTGCTGCACGGCGTCGTTGGCGTCCTCAGCCTGCTTCGGTGTCGCGGCGTACTTGCCGCCGCCCATCAGGCCGCGGACCCAGGCATCGTATTGGTCTTCCAGGCTCATCGTTTATCCTCGGTTTCCGGGCCGATGCAAGCATCGGCCCCTACAGATTTTTTAGGGAGCTTCACGGTGTAAAAATCCTTGACGCTGCACCCGGCGCGCCCGCCGCCTGCACAGGCGCAGGCACACGCGCAGCTGGACGCACACGCGCAGGCACAGCTGCTGGCACAGCCGGAATGGTTGCTGTGGTGGCGGCTCACACCGCCGCCGCGGGTCTTGCCGCCGCCCGCCCTGAACTCCGGCGGCGGGTCCGTGCGGTGATAGCCGCTGGGCGGGGGGGCGGAGCGGGCGCAGCGGATCGTGTGAACGCCGTTCGTGTACCAGAACCAGTCGTCGGGGTCGATCCCGCTGCCGAAGCCGCCGCCCCACTCCGGGGACTGGGAGGCTATCGCAACGATGATGATGGCAATTGCCAGCAGCACCACAACCAGCGTCACCAGCATACCGATGATCTCGTCCAGGTCCTCGCCGCTGTCGTAGTCGTCGGTGGTCATGGCTGCGCCGGGGTCAAACGCCGCGGCGTTCGTGACAGGCACCGTCACATGCACCATGGCCTGCTGGCCGTGGCCCATCGCGCCGAAATCCCAGGTCAGGTAATCGCCGTCCACGCCGGTGTTATCGGCGACAAAACCGTCGTAATTGTGCCAGCGCACCTGCATATTTTCAACGCTCAGGTCGTCGAACCAGCCGGGTGTAAACGCGAAGTTTGCCGTACCGTCATCGTTTTTTGTGAACAAATGGCTCTGGTGCACGCTGAATGCAAAATGTACGCTGCTCTCCCCGCCGTTGGCGGCGGCCACATCGGGCGCGTAGTAACGGTGACGGAACACGACCTTGGCGTAGCTGCCGCCGTCGCTCGTGTACTGTAAATCAGAGATCGTATCGGTCAGCGGGGTCAGCTCGTCCACGCTGGAATTGGCCAGGCCGATCTTGACCCAGCTCAAATAATCGGTCTTATCGCCGTCGATGACCTGCCAGTCGATGTCGTAGGTGATGTCTACGGAGCCGTCCTCCCGCGGGTCAACGGTCACAACATAGCTGCGGATGTAGTCCATGTCGCCGTCCTCGGCGTAGGGGGCATCAGCCTCCGCGGTAGCGGCGGGCAGGGCCAGCAGCATACCGCAGGTCAGCACCGCGCACAAAAGCGCCAACCGGCGCAGAAAGTTCATCTTCATCAGCAGCCCTCCTGCATGGGGGTAGCCCCCAGCTGGCAGCGGCGCTCCATTTTGGCGCTCTCGCCGCGGATGGCGCGGCAGGCACCGCTGTGCCAGATGCGCGGCCAGGGGGTGCGCAGCATATTGCCCAGTCCCTTGCCGGTCAGCCAGCTCTGGCAGGGCAGCACCGTGCCGTCCGGCGCCACGGCCATGTTGGACAGACAGGCGCCGCAGCTGGGGATTTGGGTAAAGCCCAGCGTGCGCAGCGTCTCCTCGGGCAGCCAGCCGGGGCTTGTAAAGTTGATTTCCATGCCATTTGCGGCGGCGTACTCCATGGCGGGGCGCAGTACATCCTCCAGCTCGGCGGGAGTCAGGCGCACGGCGCGGCTGGCGTCGCTCTCGGCATTGCCCGCAGGGATCAGCCCGCTGCAGGTCAGGTAGCGGACACCCAGCTCATGCGCGAACCTGACCACCGACAGGTAGTCCCTGTTCAGGCTGCAAAGCGGTGTGTTCAGGCTGACGTTCAGGTCTGCAGCCAGCGCATTTTTGATGCCGTTCACCGTGTCGGTGTAGCCGTCCACGCCGACCAGCGCGTTGTGGATGTCGGCATCGGCGGAGTAGAACGTGATCTGCACCGCGTCCAGGCTGGCGGCGTGCAGATCCTTGCACATCATGCTGGTCAGCATCCGGCCATTGGTGTTCAGGCGGGTGACAAACCATTGTGCCGCCTGCACGAGCTTGACCAGATCGTGGCGCAGCGTCGGTTCGCCGCCCGTAAAGGTCAGCTGCGGAATGCCGGCGTTGCGGCATTTTTCAATGACGGCCAGCCACTGGTCGGTGTCCAACTCCGGCACGGCGGAAAGCGGCTGGTTGGCGGCGTAGCAGTGCAGGCATTTCTGGTTGCAGTGCCACGCGCCGTCCTTGACCATCGAGCTGACCATCAGGTCCATGCGGTGGGGCGCGGCCATCCGCGGTGCATAATCGGCCAGACTGACCGGTTCAATCGAGAGCGGCGGCTCCCCGCCGCGGGCAATCGTGCACAGGCAGTCCACAAGCGTTTTCAGGTCGCTCTCGATCTGCGCGTACTCGGTCTTGCGGTAAATTTTGCGGGTCGCAGCCACGGCCTGCGCGTTGATGGCGCTCCACTCCTCCGGGCGTATCTCCTTGCCGGTGTAGGGCTTTAAAGCCTCGATGAAGTTGGTCAGCAGAATAGCCCAGCTGACGTTGAGCGGCAGGATGTCCTGCCCGTTCAGAATGGCCGTAAACGGCGTCTCGCGGTCCGGCTTATGGCAGGGCACAAGATGGATGCGCACAACGCCCGGCCCATCCGGGTCGAGCGTGATATGCCGCACCCGGTTCAGCCGCGCCCGCAGGAACATACGTTCCGCGTAGGTAAGGTGTTTTGAATATCTCATAAAGAGGTTCCCCTCGTAAATTTTGTTTGTAAGCAGCATGGTGATACTTATAGAAAGTATACCATATTTGCGGAGTGATTACAACTGTATGCACAGAAAAAGCACCCGCCCAAAAGAGGACGGGTGCGATGCAAAGGTTTCCCCCGCGCAGGGGGAAGCTGTCCGCAAAGCGGACTGATGAGGGCCGGGTTTGCCGCAATTGCCCGATAGCGGGGTTGCTGCTTCGTAGGGGCCGGGCATGCCCGGCCCGCGGCCTTCTCGCAGGTGCGAGCCTGCCTTTCCGCGGAGGGCCGGACATGTCCGGCCCCTACAGGGCGGCACAGCTTTAACTGGCCGCCGTGGGGGACTCCGCCCTCATCCGGCCCTGCGGGGCCACCTTCCCCCTCGGGGGAAGGCTCTGGTTTTTCAAATTGCCCGGAAGCCCTTGCCCACGATCTCGCTGCTGTTCACAATCGTGATAAAGGCGTGGTCGTCCAGACCGCGGACGTGCAGGCGGAGCTTCTGGGCCTGGCCGCGGGTCAGGACTGTGGTCAGCACCCATTTTTCATCGTGGGTGTAGGCACCCTCGGCCTGTTCCATCGTGGCGGAACGGTGCAGGTCGTTCACGATAAAATCGCGCACCGGCTGCGGGTTGGAGGTGACCACCGTGCAGACCTTGCGCAGATTGATGCTTTCAATCGCGCTGTCCGCGACGGTGCTTTTCAAGATCATGCCCAGGATGCAGTACAGCCCTGTGGCAGGCCCGTAGAGATACGCGCCCACCAGCACAATACCAAGGTCACTGACCATCAGCGCGCGGCCAACGGGCATGCTTGTGTACTTGTTCAGGATCATCGCCACAATATCTGTTCCGCCCGTGGACGCGCCGATGTTGAACACGATGGCCGCACCAACGGCGGACAGGATTACCGCGAAGCAGAGCTCCAGAAACGCATCACTCGTCAGCGGCGCGGAAAGGGGGCAGACCCGCTCACACAGACTGACGTAGAACGACAGCGCGAACGACGAGTAGATTGTCCACCCCATGGACCTGACGCCCAGAAAGACGAACCCCAGCACGACGAGCGCCGCGTTGATGAACCACATGAACGCGCCGACATTCCACCGCGGGAACAGCGTCGCCAGCACAATGGAGAGACCCGACGTGCCGCCGAACGCAAAGTGATTGGGCGTTTTGAAAACGGCGATGCCCACCGCCGTGGCGACCAGCCCCAGATTCAGCAGGAAGAAGAATTTCGCATCCTCCCACAGCTCGTGCAGAGTCAGGTGCTTTTTCAGCTGCGCCAGCATTGGAAGCACCTCCCCTTAGAACGTCAGGTTGCCGAACTCGGAGAGCTTGAGCGCTTCATTGTGCTGCTCGGCCCAGTTGATGCTCCACGGGCTGCCAAAGAGCAGCAGCGGGTTGCCCTTCATATCCTCGATGGCGCGGGTGTCGCTGGTCACGTCCAGATGCTTGATGTCCAGTTCTTCCGGGTCGTTCAGCACCCAGCGCAGATGCTCGTATGGCAGGGTCTGCATACGGATGTCTACATTGTACTCGTTTTTCAGGCGGTACTCCAAAACCTCCAGCTGCAAAACGCCGACGACGCCGACGATGACCTCCTCCATACCGGCGCCGAGGTCGCGGAAGATCTGGATCGCGCCCTCCTGGGCGATCTGCTCCATGCCCTTGACGAACTGCTTGCGCTTCATCGTATCGACCTGGGTCACGCGGGCGAAGTGCTCGGGGGCGAACGTCGGGATGCCCGCAAACTGCACATGCTTTTTGCCGGTGCAGAGTGTGTCGCCGATGGAGAAGATGCCCGGGTCGAACAGGCCGATAATATCGCCCGCGTAGGCCTCGCTGACAATGGCACGGTCATCGGCCATCAGGCTCGTGCCGGTGGCCAGCTTGATGTTCTTGCCCTCCTGCACGTGGAACGCCTCCATGCCGCGCTCAAACTTGCCGGAGCAGATGCGCAGGAACGCAATGCGGTCACGGTGGTTCTTGTTCATGTTGGCCTGGATCTTGAAGATAAAGCCGCTGAACTGCTCGCTGCACGGCTCGACCAGCTCACCGCTCTGCGCGTCCTTGCGGGGCAGCGGGGTGGGGGTCAGGCGCAGGAACTCCTTCAGGAACGGCTCTACGCCGAAGTTCGTCAAAGCGGAGCCGAAGAACACGGGGGACAGCTCGCCGTGCTGCACGGCGTCGAGGTCAAACTCCTCGGCAGCGCCGTCCAGCAGCTCGATGTCCTCGGTCAGCTTTTCATGGTTGGCAGCGCCGATCAGGTCGTCCAGGCGGGCGTCACCCAGCTCGGCCTCGACCTCCTCGACCATCTTGACGCCGTTAGCGCGGCCATCGCTCTCAAAGGCCAGCACGCGCCCGGCATTGCGGTCATAGACGCCCTTGAAGTCCTTGCCGCAGCTGATGGGCCAGTTCATCGGGTAGGTCTTGATGCCGAGGATTTCTTCAATGTTCTCCATCAGCTCAAACGGGTCGCGGGCCTCGCGGTCCATCTTGTTGATAAAGGTGAAGATCGGGATGTGGCGCAGCGTGCAGACCTTGAACAGCTTGATGGTCTGGGCCTCAACGCCCTTGGCGGCGTCAATGACCATGACGGCGGAGTCCGCCGCCATCAGGGTGCGGTAGGTGTCCTCACTGAAGTCCTGGTGGCCGGGCGTGTCCAGAATGTTGATGCACTTGCCCTGATAATTGAACTGCAGAACAGACGAGGTAACGGAAATACCGCGCTGCTTTTCAATGTCCATCCAGTCGGACACCGCATGCTTGGCGCTCTGCTTGCCCTTGACCGAACCCGCGGTCTGGATGGCCCCACCGTAGAGCAGGAGCTTTTCGGTGAGTGTGGTTTTACCGGCGTCGGGGTGCGAGATGATCGCAAATGTGCGCCGGGATTCGATTTCTTCGCGCAATGATGCCATGATTACTCCTTAACCTGTATTTGTATATAGAGTCCGTAGGGGCGCATTCCATATGCGCCCGTGGAGCTGTGCCTGACGGCAAACGGGTACGGGCGGATATAGAATCCGCCCCTACAACGGGGAATCCTGTCTGCTTGTTGTCACATCGGGGCACACTCCTCTATAATAATCTAATAGTATATAATACACGGTTTTGCGCAGAAATGCAACGGAAATTTTGCAGAGAAGCATCGTCGTTTTGTATTATACCTCCACAATATACAAAACGTATTGTATTTGCCATGTATAAAGCCGCGCGGGACGTCCACACTAACGGCATACACAACACCTTCACAAGTAAAGGACGGGGGAAGATGAACCACATCAAACAGTTTTTCAGGGAAAAAGGGCTGTATCTGTTCTGTCTGGCCATGGTGTTTGCAGCCACCGCGGCGGGCATTCTGGCGCTGCGCACGGTTGTCAGCAACGTGGCCGACCTGACGCGCACCCGCAAGGAAGCGCTGCAGAATGATTCCGCCTGGACACAGCCCGACACCGCCATCGACAAGCCCGCGCAGGACGTTCCCAAGCCGACGACCACACCCGCCGCAACGGAAAAGCCCTCGGCCACCCCTGCGCCTGCTGCAGCGCAGGCCCCGAAGGCCACTGCTGCGCCGCCCGCACAGACCGTCACCAAGCCCGGTATCTGGGACGCGAAGCCGCTGGCGGCGTTCAGCGGCAATGAACTGGTCTACAGTGCGACCTTAGGCGACTGGCGCACCCACAATGGCGCGGACTACGCCGCCCCGGCAGGGGAGAGTGTGACCGCCGCCAAGGCGGGCAAGGTCGTCTCGGTGAGCGAGGACGCGCTGTGGGGCGGTGTGGTCGAGGTCGAGGACGCAAACGGCGTGACGTGGCGGTACTGCGGCGTCGCTGCCCCCGCCGTGAAGGCAGGGGACAGCGTGACAGCCGCCGCCGCGCTGGGCACCGCCGGCAGCATTCCCGCGGAGACCAGCGGTGACGCGCACATTCATTTGGAGTGCGTGAAGGACGGCGCGTATCTTGACCCGGAGAGCCTGATGTAAAGTGCCTTCCCCCGTGGGGGAAGGTGCCCGAGGCCCCGCCCGAGGGCGGATGAGGGGTGGCCTTCCGGTTGCGGCCCATGCACGGGTCGTGATGGTAAACTCTGCCCTCATCAGTCAGTGGTCTGGGTCACTGACAGCTTCCCCCGCGGGGGAAGCCATTTCAAAAAAGGCGTGTACCCACACCGGGCACACGCCTTTTCTATTGCAATTTTACTGATACTCTTTCACATTCAGCATCCGGGTCGCGTTCAGCACGGCCAGGATCATGACGCCGACATCCGCAAAGACGCCCCACCACATGTTGGTGATGCCCAGCGCGGACAGGATCAGGCAGAGCGCCTTGACCACCAGCGCAAAGACGATGTTCTGGTAGACAATGCGCATGCACTTGCGGGAGATGCGCATGGCCAGGCTGATTTTGGCCGGGTCGTCATCCATCAGCACGATGTCGGCGGCCTCGATTGCGGCGTCACTGCCAAGCGCGCCCATCGCAATACCGATGTCGGCACGCATCAGGACCGGCGCGTCGTTGATGCCGTCGCCCACAAAGGCAAGCTCCTTTTTCTCGGGCTTCTGGGCCAGCAGCTTTTCGACCCACGCGACCTTGTCGGCGGGCAGCAGCCCCGCGTGCACCTCGTCGATGCCCAGATCCTTTGCGACCAGCTCTGCCACAGCGGGAGCGTCACCGGTCAGCATGACGGTGCGCACACCCTGTGCCTGCAGGCCCTGCATGGCGGTCCCGGCGGTAGGCTTTTCCTCATCGGAAATCAGGATGGAGCCAAGGAACTGCCCGTCGCGGGCGACGTAGACAATCGTGCCTGCGCCCTCGGCGGCGGTGTAGTCAATATGCTCGCTCTCCATCAGGCGGGCGTTGCCGGCCAGCACGGTGCGGCCATCCACCTGCGTTTTCACGCCGTGACCCGCGATCTCCTGCGCGTCGGACGCACGCTTGGCGTCCAGACCCGGGCAGGCCTCGCGCAGGCTCTTGCTGATGGGATGGTTCGAGAAGCTCTCGGCCAGCGCCGCACTCTCGAGCAGGTCGGCCTCGGTCACGCCGTCGGCGGGGGTGGTGTGCGTGACCTTGAAAACGCCCTTCGTCAGGGTGCCGGTCTTGTCAAACACGGCCACGCCGGTCTTGGACAGGGCCTCGAGATAGTTGCCGCCCTTGACGAGGATACCGCACTTGGACGCGCCGCCGATACCGCCGAAGAAGGTCAGCGGGATCGAGATGACCAGTGCGCAGGGGCAGCTGATGACCAGGAAGGTCAGCGCGCGCATGATCCAGTCAAGCCAGTTGCCCAGCAACAGCGGCGGCACAACCGCCAGCACCAGCGCGCCGATGCAGACAGCGGGGGTGTAGTAGCGGGCGAACTTCGTGATGAAATTTTCAACCGGCGCTTTCTTCAGGCTGGAATTTTCCACCAGGTCAAGGATTTTTGCAACGGTGGACTCCCCATAAATCTTCGTGGTCCGGATGCGCAGCACACCGTCGGCGTTCACACAGCCGCTGATGACCTCATCCCCGGGGCGTACGGTGCGCGGGCGGCTCTCGCCGGTCAGAGCTGCGGTATTCAGGGTGGACTCGCCGGTCAGGACCACGCCGTCCAGCGGGATCTTCTCACCGGGCTTGACGACGATGGTCGCGCCAATGGGCACATCATCGGGGTCAACGACGGAGACGCTGCCGTCCCCGGCTTCCAAATTCGCGCTGTCGGGGCAGATGTCCATCAGCGCGGTGATGCTCGAACGGCTCTTGCCGACGGCGTAGGACTGGAACAGCTCGCCGATCTGGTAGAACAGCATAACGGCCACGCCCTCGGCGTACTCGCCGCAGCCGATGGCGCCGACCGTGGCGACGGCCATCAGGAAGTTTTCGTCAAAAACTTCGCTGTTCTTGATGCCCATGAACGCCTTGCGCAGGACATCATGGCCAATGACTAAGTAGGGCACAAGCCACAGCACAAGCTGAACGAACCAGGGCAGCGCCACAAAATGGAACAGCAGTGCCAGCAGCACCGTGAGCACCGCCGCAGCGATAATGCGCTTCAGCGTCTTTTTCTGTTTCTTTGTCATGAGGGTAGCCTCCGTTTGGGGTATAAAAAGCGCCCATCGGCAGGATGGGCTGCTTTATGGCAGAACTTACAGCTCGATCTCAAAATCGGGCTCGACCTTCTTGGCGGTCTTGACGGCATCCTTCAGCACGGCGTCGAACTTGTCGTCGTCGGCCTCCAGCAGCAGCTTCTGGGCCATGAAGCTGACGCTGGCATTCTTGACGCCGGGCAGTGCCTTGATGGCGGTCTCAATTTTGGCGGCGCAGTTCGCGCAGTCGACTTCGATCTTGAATTTCTTCTGCATGGTGGCAGTCTCCTTTATATATAGTAATTTTTAATGTGGGGTAACGTAGTTTGAAGGCTTCTCCCCTGGGGGAGAAGCTGTCGCCCGCAGGCGACTGATGAGGGGAGAGTTTGCGTTATTGCCCATTGCCGGACCGCTGCCGGAACGCCGCCCCTCATCCGCCCTCGGGCGGGACCTCGGGCACCTTCCCCAGGGGGGGAAGCTTTCAACAATTTTATTCCTCCGTATGCTCCATGCCCAGGGCGATCATGCTGCGGACGTGGTCATCGTCGAGGGAGTAGTACATGGCCTTGCCCTCGCGACGGAACTTGACGAGCTTGCTGGTTTTCAGCAGCCGCAGCTGGTGGCTGACGGCACTCTGGGAGATGCCCACGACCTGGGCAATATCGTTGACGCAGAGTTCGCTCTCAAACAGCGCATACAAAATTTTGATGCGGGTGGAATCGCCAAAGACGCGGAACAGCTCGGCCAAATCATAAAGCACCTCGTCGTCGGGCAGGTCATCCTGCAAACGCCGGATAGCGGCCTCGTCCAGCTGGGCGGACTCGGGGGAGCGTTCGGGCGTTTTTTCGCTCTCTGCCAATGTCATCATCCTTTCATATGTTTATTTGTTCATATGATACACCCTAAGATGGGGTTTGTCAAGAGAAAAACGCAAAAAAATTCCCCGGATGCGAAAATTCTCGCATCCGGGGGAAACTGCTTAGTCGGTAATGGGGGTAAAGCCTGGCTCACCGGGCAAAACCATGGCGTTGTCTGCCAGCATTTTGCGGAATTCTTCTTCCGGGAAGTCGAACACGACTTCTTTGATCATGCTCGGTTCATGGACGAGGATCTTCCACGGTGCGCCGTCCGGCTGCTGCAAAAACAGGATGCCGGACACGCCGTCCAGGCTTTGGACGCCCTCGTCCGCCCAGAAGGCAGGGGAGGGGGTAACAAAATAGTGGTCGACCATTCGCCCGCCGGGGAAATCATGTTCAATGACCGCCGGGACCTCGCCCTCGGCCTGTTCAGCCTTGTATTGAAGATGCAGGTTGGAAAAGTCAGCAGCAGTCATAAGGTATTCCTTTCCGTTTCCTTGCCTCCCTCTGCGAGACAGACTCCCCCGACACGGGGGAGGTGGCGCTTGCGCCAGAAGGGGAGCGGTGGCCCCGCAGGGCCGGAGGGAGAGAACTTCGCCATTGCCCGAAATATTTCGGACTGCCGCAAGGTTCTCTCCCCCACCCGCTGCAGCGGGAGCCCCCTCGCAGAGGGGGCCAAGGAGAGCACTATTTATCAAACACGCAGGCTGGCGCTCTCCGGCTCGTTGCTGCCCTCGTCGAACTCGTAGTCGTTGCCGGGCAGGATAGCGTTCAGCAGGATACCGGCGATGGCGGCGATGGCCAGACCGGACAGGTTGATGTTAACGCCCGCAACCGCAAACGTGACGCCGCCCACCGAGTTGAAGCCCAGGGCGCAGACCAGAATGACCGCGGCAATGATCAGGTTGCGGGAGTTGGTGAAGTCGACCTTGTTCTCGACAACGTTGCGCACGCCGATGGCGGAGATCATGCCGTACAGCACAAAGCTGATACCGCCGACGATGCCGGAGGGGATCGTGTTGATGATGGCCTCAAACTTCGGGCAGAAGCTCAGGATCATCGCAAACACAGCGGCAATGCGGATGACGAGGGGATCGTAAATCTTCGTCAGGGCCAGAACGCCGGTGTTCTCGCCGTAGGTGGTGTTGGCGGGGCCGCCCAGCAGACCGGCCATGGCGGTAGCCAGACCGTCGCCCAGCAGGGTCTTGTTCAGGCCCGGGTCACGGATGTAGTTCTTGCCGGTGGTGGCGGAGATAGCGGCGATGTCGCCGATATGCTCCATCATGGTTGCCAGCGCGATGGGCACGATGGTGAACACAGCGCTGATGAAGGTCTCGCTGCCGTCAATAGCGAACAGACCCATGGAATCCTTATGCAGGGGGATGCCGAACCAGGCCGCCGCACCGATGGTCTGGAAGTCAACAGCGCCGGTCACGAGCGCAACCGCGTAGGAGACCAGCACACCGATCAGGATGGGCAGGATCTTGACCATGCCCTTGCCCCAGATGTTGCAGACGATGACGGTAGCCAGCGCCACAAAGGCCAGCAGCCAGTTGGACTGGCAGTTGGAGATAGCACTCGGGGCCAAGATCAGGCCAATGGCGATGATGATGGGGCCGGTGACGACCGGCGGGAAGAACTTCATCATCTTGCGGATGCCGAACGCGGTGATCAGGCCGCTGAACAGCACGTAGACCAAGCCGGACAGCGCCACAGCCGCGCAGGCGTAGGGCAGGTTCTCGGGGTTGGCACCGCCGTTCGTCACGATGGTGAAGCCGCCCAGATACGCAAAGCTGGAGCCCAGGAACGCGGGCACCTTGCCCTTGCACAGGAAGTGGAACAGCAGCGTGCCCAGACCTGCGCAGAGCAGTGTGGTGCTGACGCTCAGGCCGGTCAGCAGAGGCACCAGCACGGTTGCGCCGAACATTGCAAACATGTGCTGTGCGCCGAGGATCAACAGCTTGGGCGTGCCCAGCTGTTTGGCATCATAGATGCCTTTCGAGTAATCGATTTTTTCTGCCATGAATGAAATCCTCCTCATAATGGCCGCAAAAAAAGAGGAGACCTCCGGTTCATCTTCAAACGCTACAGCCTCCCTTGCTTATCCTTAATAGTATAGCGGACTTGAGGGGAAAGTGCAAGATGCTGGGGAAAATTTGTCGCTCTGTTCGTGGGGACCGCCATGTAGGGGCCGCACGTGTGCGGCCCCTACTATCTTTTTACCTGAAAGTATGCTATATTATAAATAAAAACCAATTTAGGAGAATGTTATATGCTGACCCCCGGCATCAAAGGACACGCGGCGCTGCGTGTCACCACCGAAAACACCGCGCTGGCCATGGGCAGCGGTGAGCTGCCCGTGCTGGCCACACCCGCCGTGGCGGCCCTGATTGAAAGGGCCTGCTGGCAGTCCGTTGCGGCAGAGCTGGAGCTTGACCAGGGCACCGTCGGCACGGCGCTGACGCTGGCCCACACAGCCCCCACGCCCGTGGGCATGGTCGTACACTGCGACTGCGAGCTGACCGCCGTCGAGGATCGCCGCCTGCACTTCGCCGCCCGCGTCTACGACGACGTGACCGAAATCGCCGCCGCGACCCATGAGCGGTATATTGTGGACAACGAGCGCTTCACCCGCAAGGCCAACAGCAAGCTGACGGCACAGTCCTAAAGCCTTCCCCCGAGGGGCTGCGCCCGCAGGCGCGTTTCGGAGCGCAACCGCCGTAGACGGCTCTTGGCGCGTAGACTGAAGGTGGCCCCGCAAGGCCGGATGAGGGGTAAGCTCACCATAGCCGCCTTTTATAAGGAATGCCGCCGCGTAGGGGCCGGGCATGTCCGGCCCTCAGCAAAAAGGCAAAATCGCGTCTGTGGGAAGGCCGCGGGCCGGGCATGCCCGGCCCCTACCGTGCAGCCATTCGGCAAACTGGCTATACGGGCACGCCTCCCCCTCATCAGTCAGTGGTCGGGGCCACTGACAGCTTCCCCCAAGGGGGAAGCCGCCCTCAATAAATCGCCTCCTCCCGCCACTTTACCAGCTCTTTCACCGTCTCCTCACTCTCCACCCAGCCCTGTTCCGGGTCGGCGTGGGCGTCGGGGGCGTAGCGCTGCATCGTGCCGGGGCTGCGGCCCTGCAGATATTCCTGTGCCTGCTTCTGGCGGCTGGGTGCGGTGCGGCGCAGCAGCGTTTCTTTTTCGGCCTTGTTCATACAAATCACCTCTTTCGTCACTATTTTGCCCGGGGCTGCCGCTGGTCAAACCCGGAAAATCGTGGTATAGTATTTTATATTGCCATTTTTAAGGAGCTATCATTCTATGGAAGTCAAAATCAATCAGGTCGTTCTGCATCTGCTGGACCCCGGCGCATCAGAGCCGGTTCTGTCGGACCGCGCCATGGACATGGACGCTGACCTGTACGAGTATTACACCGCCACGCTTGAACGCGCGTTCGCCAGCGACGAGGTAAAGAACTGCCGGTTCCTGCCGGACTCCGCTTTTGCCGCGGAGATGGCGCAGAATCAGGATTTCATCGACCTGTCCCGCCGCATTGCGGGCGTCATCTTTGAGCAGATGCTGCAATATCAGGCCATCCCGGCGGGCGATCTGGCCGTCGTGGACTTTACCGCCGACGGCGTGCCGTTCTACGGCGTGCTCAAGCTCAACTACCGCCCCGGCTACACCCACCACACCGAGCTGATGGGCAATGGCCGGTTCAGCAGCATGGTGCCGCAGCGCACGCTGCTGCCCGGCACGCCCAAGGCCGACGAAGCCGCGCTCATTGACCGCGCCAACGGCACGGTGCGTTTGATTGAGAAGAAGTTCACGCTGGACGACAGGAAGGACTTTTACCTGTCCACCCGCGTGTTCGGCTGCACGGAGGCTTTGCAGGAGAAAGCCAAGCTCAAGGCCGTCTGCGAGACCGCCGTGGCCGCCGTGAAGGAGGCCTACCCCGAGCCGGAGGCGCTGGACGATGTGCCCCCGTTTGACGGTGGCACCGAGACTGCCGTCGAGCTGCTGGTGCGCAACCAGGCCGTGGACAACCAGATCTCCGTCGAGGACGTGCGCGAGCGCATCCGGGAGAATTTTCCCCTGGCCGCCCCCAGGTTTGAGGAGGCGCTGGCCGAGACCGGCGTGCAGGAGAATGACCGCGTGACCGTGACCCCTGCGCGCATCAAAAAACTGGAAAGCCGCAGCTTCAAGACCGAGTCCGGCATTGAGATCAGGATTCCCGCAGAGCTGTGCAGCTCGGACGACGCCGTGGAGTTTATCCATTCGGCAACCGGCGGGCTGAGCTTATTGATTAAGGACGTATTGGTGTAAACATGCGGCACTTTGCGGGCGGATATGGAATCCGCCCCTACGAATCACACCCGTAGGGGCGCATTCTATAGGCGCCCGCACTCTGCCGCTCAGGATATGGGTATAGAGAAAGCAAACTATGGAAACAAAACAAAAAACGACCCTGACCCAGGGCAGTGTTGCCAGGGGAATGCTGCTGTTTGCGCTGCCGATTTTTATCAGCAACCTGTTCCAGCAGTTGTATAATGCCGCCGACTCGCTGATTGTCGGCAACTTTCTGGGCGGCGAGGCGCTCGCCGCTGTCGGCTCGTCAGGCAGCCTGATTTTTCTGCTGACCGGCTTTGTCAACGGTGTATCGTTGGGCGCGGGCGTCGTGGTCGCGCGGTATTTCGGCGCCAAGGACTGGGACAGAATGCGCCGCACGATCCACACCACCGTGGCGCTGGGCCTGGTGGCCGGTGTCGGGCTGACGGTGATCGGCGTGATCTTAACGCCGCAGATCCTGCGCTGGATGGGCACGCCGGACGACGTGCTCGTCAACTCCATTGCCTACTTCCGCATGTACTTCATCGGCTCAATTGCCGTTGTCATGTATAACGTAGGTGCAAGCATTCTGCAATCCGTCGGCGACAGCAAGAGCCCGATGCGGTATTTAATTGCTGCCTCTCTCATCAACATCGTGCTCGATCTGATCCTCGTCGGCTGGCTGCGCATGGGCGTGGCCGCGGCGGCGTTCGCAACGATTGCCTCCCAGACGGTCAGCGCCGTTCTGGCATTTGCCAAGCTGACGCGCTCCCAAGAGGCGTGGGCCGTGCATTGGAGCGAGGTAAAATTTGACGGTCCGTCGCTAAAGGCTGTCATCGTGCAGGGCCTGCCGTCCGGCATCCAGAACTCGGTCATCTCGATTGCCAACGTCATTGTGCAGTCCAACATCAACTCGTTCGGCGCACAGGCCATGGCCGGGTGCGGCGCATACAGCAAGGTGGAGGGCTTCGCCTTCCTGCCCGTGACCTGCTTTGCCATGGCACTGGCGACGTTCGTCAGCCAGAACGTCGGCGCGGGCCAGCCGGACCGCGTGAAGAAGGGCATGAAGTTCGGGTGTCTGTGCTCAGTGCTCATGGCCGAGGTCGTCGGCGCCACCATCTACGCTGCGTCGCCGTGGCTCATCGGTGCTTTCAGCCGCGAGGCCGACGTCATCGCGTTCGGCGTGCGGCAGGCCCACACCATCACGCTGTTCTACTGCCTGCTGGCGTTCAGCCATTGCTGCGCGGGCATCCTGCGCGGTCTGGGCCGCCCCGTCGTGCCGATGATGGTCATGCTGGCGGTCTGGTGCCTGCTGCGCATCACCTACATCACGGTCACGCTGCACTTCATCCGCGACATCGGCGTTGTGTTCTGGGCCTATCCGCTGACCTGGAGCATCTCGTCCGTGCTGTTTGCATGGTATATCCTCCATTGCCCCATCCCCAAGCTGGGCGGCGGCGCACCGGAGGTCAAGGCGTAAATTCTGTTTAAATAAAGATACCCCCGTCAGGTATGTGTGCCTGACGGGGGTATCTTTGTTATTGCGGCGAACGGGCAAAGCCCCTCCGGTCATCGCTGCGCTTGACCACCTCCCCTGTGAGGGGAGGCTTTCCCGCGGGCGGAGCCCGCGCAAAAAGGCGCCCCTTACAGGGGGGAGCTGGCCGAGCCTGCGAGGCCTGAGGGGCTCTGCCCGCTTGTCTTAACGTACAGCCTTTACTTTTTGATCACAAAGCACGGCAGCGGTGCTGTCTGCGCCCAGTTTGCAAACTCGCAGACCAGCACGGTATAGCGCGTCAGCGGCAGGGCCTTAAAAAAAGCCAGCGCGGCCTGCTTCTCGGCGTCACCGATGACCTTTCCGCTGTAGAGCACCGCGGCCAGCACGCCGCCGGGGCGCAGAGCCTCCAGCGCCGCACGCAGGGCGGGCACACTGCCGTCCGCCGTGGAATGCACATCATGCTCCGCACCCGGCAGCCAGCCGAAGTTGAACAGTACGCAGTCCGCCGTGCCGGGCTGCACCAGCTCAGCCAGGCGGGCGTGGTCGTGCAGCACCGCACGCCCCACTGCGCCATAGCCTGCCGCTGCCAGCCGCGCGTTTGTGTTATCAACGGCCTGCTGTTGAATATCCAGCCCCAGCACGTGCCCTGCCGGGCCAGCCAGCGTACACAGGAACTGCGTGTCGTGGCCGTTGCCGCAGGTGGCATCCACGTACAGCCCGCCGGGGGCGAGCCGTGCGGTCAAAAACGCATGGCAGAGCTGCACGGCGGACAGGTCGGGCACGCGGCGGCGCACCAGCTGGCTGCCGTCCGGGGCAAAGCCATATTTTTGCGCCAGCGCCCTGCCCGCGGCATCCCGGGGCAGGGGAGCGGTGAACCGCGTGGCCTGCTTTGGGTCCAGTCCGCCGTTTTGGCGCAAAAGCTCTTTCAACAGATAACTGCCGTAGCCGCGCCCGCGCCACCGGGGCACGACCTCCAGCCGCAGGATGGTCGTGCCGTCCACGACGGCTGTGCCGATGGCCTCGTTTTCCTTATATAGAGTGTAGCAGCCTTTTTCCTGCCTGATCTGCATAGCATTACCCGTCGATTTCGTTGGTGTTCAGGTCGTAGTGTATCACGTCGCCCCATTTGCGGCGGATGACGATCTGCGCGGTCAGGTCGGTGTCGTCATAGACCAGCGACCACTGGGTGTTGCTGGTCACATCGTTGGGGCTGGGGTCCTGGGCGGCTGCCTGCAACGCCTTCCATGCGATATCCGCAGGAATATCCCCGTCGGGATCGCGCATTGCCAGCACTTCCATAATAGCGTCATAGCGCTCTTTTCCGTGGCCGTAGATGCCGTTTCTCTGGTTTGGCTGCACCATGTAGGCATAGCAGCCGTAAAAATTCGTGATGGCCTGCATCGCCGTCCAGCGCAGCGGGCGGCCCTCCTGCTCCGGGTCATATTCCAGCACGCGGGCATCGCCGCTTGCATCAACGACAAAGAAGTGGTAGTCCCGCCCGGAGGTCGCAAACATATCATAGCTGTCCAGCAGCTCCACAGCCTCCTGCGTCGTGGCGGCGCGGTCCAGCACCAGACGGATAGCAAGGGTGGTAAAAATCTTCTGCTTGCCGGTGTCCTGGTTGACCGGCTCGCTGTCCAGCGTCAGCACCGCGATGGAAACGCCCTTTTCATTCATGCCGTCCAGACAGATGAACGGCGCGGTCAGGCAGGCGAGCTTTTTCGCCATGGATATGTCCGGCTGGTTGGCCGAGATATTATCCAGCGCGGCCAGCGCCACGGATTTGTAGCCGTCCTTCGGCGTACAATAAACCAGCATGGCCGAGGTGTCGCGCTTGAAATCATAGTTGCGGCCCATCAAGATATTCCCGTCGGACACTGTCGCAAAGGCGCTGCAGCCATAGTTCGGGGCTTTCATGTGGACCGGCAGCAGGGGAAGCGTTTCCTTTAAAATCGCATCGATCATCGACTGGTTGTCGGTGATGCCGTAGTTGATGACATCGTCGATGGAATAATCATACGTGACATCCATGCGGTAAAGGTTATAGTCGTCATACGCGGTGATCTGCTCTATGCTGTTTACCGTGCGCAGCCGCCCGGCGTACAGCATACCGAAGCCCGCCACTGCCAGCAGGATCAATACCAGAAGCACAACCAAAATACGTTTTAACATCCTTTTCATAGAAAACGCCTCCTTTATATGTGTTTTATGATTTGATTATATCATATTTTATTGTGCGGCGCAACGCTGCAAATTGTCATAATCTTCACCGTTTTTCACATACTTTTCACTCTCTGACGAAACCTATTTCACAATTAGCCTGTATACTGTAGGCATAGAAAGCGAAAGGAGACGACCACTATGAGCAACGAATACGATTACTCCGGTCTCTATAACAATACATCCGGCAGCGGTCAGCCGAACGGCCAGAACCCGCAGCCCGAGCAGAGCGCCCCCGCGCAGAACCCGCAGCCCCAACAGAGCAGCTACCCCAACGTAGGCTCCAGCGGTGCCAACACGGCCAACACGGCGCGCACAGATTATTCTTCCTACAATTCCGGCAGCACGTCCGGCCAGAATCCCCAGCAGGATTCCAACGGCTACACCAGCAGCTTCAGCGGCGGCAATGGCAATAACGGCGGCTACAACGGCTACAGCTATTCCAGCGCCCCGCAGCAGCCCCCCGTGCCCCAGAAGAAAAAGGGCAGCAAGGTCCTGCTCCGCGTGCTGGCCTGCATCGGCGTGGCTGCGCTGGGCTTCGGCGGCGGCCTGGGCGGCGCTGTGGTCGCCAGCCGTGCGGGCCTGACAGGCAACCAGGTGGTTGTCCAGCAGGTAGAGCGCAGCACGGACGCCACCGCCGCAGGCAGCACCGATGGCACAAGCATGAGCGTGCAGCAGATCGCGTCTGTCGTCTCGCCCAGCGTTGTCGCCATCACCACCGAGCAGATGAGCAGCAGCCAGACCTGGTTCGGCGGCTACTACGTCCAGAGCGGTGCCGGTTCCGGCGTCATCATCAGCCAGGACGGCTACATCCTGACCTGCGCCCACGTCGTCAGCGGCGCGACCAGCGTAAAGGTGCAGCTGAACGGCAGCGACGAGAGCTACGACGCCACCGTCGTCGGTCAGGATTCCACCTCCGACATCGCGGTGCTGAAAATTGATGCTACGGGCCTGACCCCGGCGGTCATCGGCGACAGTGACGCCCTGGCCGTGGGCGAGGTCGCTGTCGCCGTCGGCAACCCGCTGGGCACGCTGTCCAACACTGTCACCGATGGCATCGTCAGTGCGCTGAACCGTCAGGTCACCGTGCAAAACAACGATATGACGCTGATCCAGACCGATGCGTCCATCAGCCCGGGCAACTCCGGCGGCGGCCTGTTCAATGCGAACGGCGAGCTGATTGGCATTGTCAATGCCAAGTCCAGCTACAGTGAGGCCGAGGGCATCGGCTTTGCGATCCCCATCAACACAGCCATGGAGATCGGTCGGCAGCTGATCGAGAACGGCAGCGTGGCTCGTCCCGCGCTGGGCGTCAAGATCATGGATGTGACCGACGCCCAGACCGCCCAGCAGCTGGGTGTCTCCACAATGGGCGTTTACGTTGTCGAAGTCACAAAGGGCAGTGGTGCCGACGCCGCCGGTGTACAGGCGGGTGACCGCGTGCTGGCCGTCGATGACACCGCCGTCAGTGATTCCTCCGCGTTGAAGAATTACCTGAAGGACAAGGGCATCGGCGACACCGTCAACCTCCAGGTCGAGCGCGACGGCAAGGTGCTGACGCTGGCTGTTACGCTTGGCTCCAGCGCACAGTAAAAACAATATAGAAACAGGGATGCAGACCGAAATCTGCATCCCTGTTTTTTGTTTGAATGGCTTCCCCCTCGGGGGAAGCTGTCAGCGGCCCCACCCGCTGACTGATGAGGGGAAATCGTGCCATTATGGCCCGGCAGCGGGTTGCCGCCGGAAGTCTGCCCCTCTCAGGGGGTCGGCGTCCGCTCCTGACTCCTCACTCAGTTCTGATCCTTACTTTTTCCCACCAGCGCAGCCAGCACGCCAAAAATCAGGCTGGCCGCTATGCCGCCGGACGCCGCCGTCAGGCCGCCGGTAAACGCACCGGGCAGGCCGCACTCGTCCACGGCATTCTGCACGCCCTGTGCCAATAAATGCCCGAACCCCAGCAGCGGCACGCTGGCCCCCGCCCCGGCGAAATCCGCCAGCGGCTTGTACAGCCCGACAGCGCTTAAGATTACGCCCGCCACGACATACCCGGTCAAGATTCGGGCAGGGGAGAGTTTCGTGTAATCAATAAAAAGCTGCCCTACGACGCAGATTGCGCCGCCGACCACAAACGCCCAGACGTAGCTCATACCGCACCTCCCAGTTCGACACAGTGGGCGATGCCCGGGATGCTCTCCCCCTGCAAAAACGTGGTCTGGCTCATCAGCGCGCCCGTTGCCAGAAACAGCACGCGGCGCAGCTGCCCCGCGGCCAGCATCGGCAGGATCTTCCCGCACAGCACCGCCGCACTGCATCCTGCCCCGCTGCCGCCCGCCTGTACATTCTGACTGTTTGTGTCATATAATAAGCAGCCGCAGTCCTTATGGTTGTCCAGCGGCAGCCCCTCTTTGGCCATCTGCTCATGCAGAAGTGCCGTGCCGACCTCGCCTAAATCGCCCGTAAAAATAGCATCAAAATCCTGCGGGCTTGTCCCCGTGGCCGAAAAATAGCGCAGCAGCGTCGAGGCGGCCGCAGGCATCATCGCCGCACCCATATTGTTGATGTCATGCACCGCAAAATCCTGCACGCGGCCAAACGTCACCGACAGCACCGGCACACCCGCGCTGCCGTGCGCCCGCACCAGGCAGGCCCCCGCGGCGGTGGCTGTCCACTGGGCCGTGGGGGTGCGCTTGGCACCGTACTCCAGCGGTGTGCGGAATTGCCGCTCTGCCGCGCAAAAATGGCTGCTTGTCAGCGCCAGGACCCGCTCGGCCATGCCGCCCGCCGCAAACACCGCGGCAAGGCCCAGCGTCTCCGCCATGGTCGAGCACGCGCCGTAGACGCCCGCAAACGGGATGCCCAGTTCCCGCATCGTGTAGTTGCTGGCCGTACACTGGGCCTGCAGGTCGCCCGCAAACGCAATATCGACTTTGGAACGCGGAATATCCGCCTTGCGCAGACAGAGCTCCACGGCCTTGCGCTGCAAGAGGCTTTCGGCCTGCTCCCAGTTTTCACAGCCCTGCTCGCCAAAAGCCGCGTCCTGCGTCACAAAGTCAAAGGCCGACGCCAGCGGGCCTTCGCTCTCCTTTTTGCCGCCTGCCGCGGCCCAGGCCGCCACGGTGGGCGGCGCGTCAAACAGCAGGGTATCGCCTCTGCGCGTCATCGGTCACCCCACCTTTCCCAGCAGCCAGTAGAGCACGCCCCACACAAAGCTGGCCAGCGTCCCAAACGCGATGACCGGCCCCGCGATGCCGAAAATCCTCGCGCCTACACCGGTCACCCAGCCCTCGGCCTTGAATTCAATCGCCGGGCTGACGACGGAGTTTGCAAACCCTGTAATGGGCACCAGCGTCCCCGCGCCCGCCTTGGCGGCCAGCTTTTGGTACCAGCCCGGCAGTGTGAAAATGGCGGACAGAAAAATCAGTGCAATGCTCGTCAGCGTGCCCGCCAGCGTTTTGTCGTACCAAATCAGGAAAAATTGCCGCAGTGCCTCGCCGAGGGTGCAGATGGCCCCGCCGACCAAAAACGCCCACGCGCAGTCCCGCACCACGGGCGACGGCGGCGACGCGCGGCTGACCATCTCATCATATTGCCTGGGATCCAGTTTCACATTTCATTCCTCCCCTTTTTGGGGGTAGTATGTGCCTAGCTGCCGTAAAATATGACCTGCCCGCGATAATACGGGTGCGGTACCATGACCTTGTACAGCGTGCGCAGCTCTTTACAAAGCGCCGCGTCGGGGACCGTACCGCCGCAGGGCAGGGACAGCACGGCGTACCGCGTGCCGAATACCCGGCTTTCCAGCGCCGTGGCCCGCGCGCCTGCCCGCAGGTAAAACCCAATGCGCCGCCGCGCGATGGACGGGTCGGGAGCCTCGGCGGGGTGCTCACATTCCAGCACCAGGTCGTGTACCCGCATGGCATCGTAGTCCCGGACCAGCCCCAGCGCCGCCGTGCCCACGCCGCTGCCGCGCAGGTCGTACCGCACGGCAAAGTAGTCAAGCAGCGCCGTGCGCTGGCCCGGCAGCACGACCTGCCACGCATAGGCCAGCCGTGCGCCCGCGTCATCGGTCAGAAGGAGCGGCTCGTAGACGCCGGACTCCAGCAGGCGTTGGATCTCGGCAAACGGCTTCAGCTCGGCGGCAGGGAAATCCCGCGGCAGGGCAGAGCGGTAGAGGTCCTCACATTCAGCAGCAGACAAGCGTGTGATTTGCATGTGGATTTCTCCTTTCTGTGATTGAATTATAGGGGAAAATACGGTATAATAGGTAAAAATGGGGTTATGGCGCAGTTCTCGGGCGGATATGGAATCCGCCCCTACAACGCACCCGTTATTCGTAGGGGCGCATTTCGTATGCGCCCGCAAGCAATTTATAAAGGAGCCACCCACATGGAATGGACTGACATCAGCATCACCGTCGCCAAGCGCGACGCCGACACTGCCGAAGCCATCGCAACGATGGTTGCCAACGGCGGCATCTATATTGAGGACTATAGCGACCTGGAGCAGCAGGCGTGGGAGATCGCCCACGTTGATTTAATTGAACAAGACCTGCTGGACAAACCGCGTGACATCGTGATCGTACACATGTACCTTGCCCCTGACGAGAATCCCGCCGAGGTGCTGCCCCTGTTTGAGGAGCGGCTGAAAAACAGCGGCATCGGCTACCAGCTCAACACCACGGGCGTCGAGCAGGAGGACTGGCAGAACGCCTGGAAGAAGTACTACCACGCCATGGACATCGGCGAGCGCCTCGCCATCGTGCCCGGCTGGGAGGATTACCGGACGGACCGCATCAGGATCGTCATGGACCCCGGCATGGCCTTTGGCACCGGCACGCATGAGACGACCTCGCTCTGCCTCGAGACGCTGGACAGCCTTGTCAAGGGCGGGGAGCGTGTGCTCGACATCGGCACCGGCTCCGGCATTCTGGCCATTGCCGCGCTGAAATTAGGCGCAGACTCCGCCGAGGGCGTGGACATCGACCCCATGTGCGTGCGCACCGCGGGCGAGAACGCCGCGCGCAACGGCGTGGCGGACCGCTTTAAAGTCCTCGTCGGCGACCTGTCCGACAAGGCCAGCGGCCAGTACAACATCATCACGGCCAACATCGTGGCGGCTGCCATCCTGTCGCTGGCCCCGCATGTGCCGGTGCTCATGGCCCCGGGCGCACGGTTCATCGCCAGCGGCATCATCGACGAGCGCAAGGACGAGGTGCTGGCCGGGCTGAAGGCCGCGGGTCTCGAGCCTGTCGAGGTCAAGGAGAAGCGCGGCTGGGTCTGCATCATCTGCGAAAAGAAAGAGGCTTGATCTATGCCGCATCGTTATTTTACGCGGGAGCTGGCCGATGGCCGCGCTGCACTGACCGGCAGCGACGCCCACCATCTGGCCGACGTCATGCGCGCCAGAATCGGTGAGGAGGTCGTGCTCTGCGGGCCGGACGGGCTGGAATACCTCGGCACGGTCACGGCCATCGAGCCGGGGCGGGTGGAGTTTTCCGTAACCGACGGCACGACGAGCAAGGCCGAGCCGGACTGCGCCGTGACGCTGTTTGCGGGCTACCCCAAGGCGGGCAAGCTGGAGGAGGTCATCCGCCACAGCGTCGAGCTGGGCGTGACCGAGGTCGTGCCGTTTTTCAGCCGGTATTGCGTAGCCACGACAAAAAAAGAGGATGTCAAGAACGAGCGCTACAACCGCATCGCCGCCGAGGCCGCCAAGCAGGCGGGCCGCGCCATGCTGCCCCACGTGGCCCTGCCGCTGAACGATTTTGCCGCGGTTTGCAAAGCATTTACGAATTTCGACGTTGTGCTGTTCTTTTACGAGGGCGGCGGCGCCCCCCTGCGGGAGGTGCTGCACCCCGGACAGTACCAGCGCGTTGCCATCGTGACCGGCAGCGAGGGCGGCTTCTCCGTCGAGGAGGCCGAGGCCGCGAAGGCCGCCGGGGCTGTGACCGTAGGGTTAGGCCCCCGGATTTTGCGCTGTGAGACCGCGCCGTTAGCCGCGTTGACCTCTGTCATGCTGCTGACCGGGAACCTGGAGTGACCGCAGCAAGCCATACTATGTAAAAAAGAACAGGAGCGTCACCGTGCGTGGTGATGCTCCTGTTTTTGTTTGATGTACTGTAGGGGCCGGGCATGCCCGGCCCGGGACGTATAAGGCAGGCGGGCGTTTGCGGGATGGCTTGTAGGGGCGGCATATATGCCGCCCGCGGCTTTCCTGGAACGGGTGCTGACGGGCAGGCTGCGGGCCGCACATGTGCGGCCCCTACGGCTCTATTGCCTTTTTACGGGCGCTAACCGCACACGGGCGCGGAGGGGTCAAGACCCCTCCCTACGGAATGTCGTTCACGGCCGGTTTGTAGGGAGCGGTCTTGACCGCTCCGGGGAGGTGTGTGGCTGGCGCACAGCCCACGGGAGGTCATACATAGCGGCAAACGAGCAAAGCCCGCAAGGCCTGAGGGGCTCTGGCCGTTCATGGCCATGAGAAACTCACCCTCACTTCGCCTTCACATACGCCCCGAACGCATTCGGCACGGGGTAGACCTCTGCCAAATCCTCCGGCGCGGCCCAGACATACCCGTCGGGCAGAGCACAGGCGGGGGCGGTGCCCTTCCAGCCGCCAAGTTCCCAAATCTTGTGCGTAAATACGTGCTTTGCGGGGGGCAGGGGCTCGTCCAGCGCGGCCTGTACACCGATGCCCGCCAGTGCGGCGGTCAGCTCGTCCCGCGTCATCGCTTTTTCCCACGCTGCGGGCTGCCACAATCCGGCCAGCAGTCCCCGTGCGGGGCGGCGCTGCAAAAGCAATCCCTGCTCACTTTCAATCAACGCCACCGTCACGGGCACCTTGCCCTTGGCCTTGGGTGCGGGCTTCACAGGCAGCTGGTCCGCCCGGCCAGCCGCATAGCCCCGGCACAAATCGGCCAGCGGGCATTCCTCACAGTGGGGCGTACCGGGGATGCAGACCAGCGCACCCAGCTCCATCAGGGCCTCGTTGTAGGGGCCGGGCGTGGCCTTGGGCATCTGGTCCAGCACCCGCACGGTAAAGGCTTTCTTCGTTGCCGGGGCCATAACGTCCGCGTCGTCGTTGTACAGCCGCGCAAAAACGCGCAGGACGTTGCCGTCCACCGCGGGGACGGGGATGCCAAACGCAATGCTGGCCACCGCGCCCGCCGTGTAGTCACCGATGCCCGGCAGACTGCGCAAGGCGTCGTAGTCGGCGGGCAGGTCGCCGCCGTACTGCTCGCAGACGATGCGGGCAGCCTTCTGCATATTGTTGACGCGGTTGTAGTAGCCCAGCCCCTGCCACAGCTTGCGCAGGGCGTCCGGCTCACAGGCCGCCAGCGCGGCGGGGTCCGGCAAAGCCGCGATAAAGCGTTCATAATAGGGGATAGCCGCTGCCACACGGGTCTGTTGGAGCATGATCTCGCTGACCCAGATATGGTACGCAGAAGGCTCCTGCCGGAAAGGCAGGAGCCTCTTGTTTGCGTCAAACCATTGCAGCAGCGGTGCGGCAATGGGCTGCATCAAAAACCACCGCAGGTACGGGGGAAGGGGATGACGTCGCGGATGTTGGGGATGCCGGTGACGTACATCAGCAGGCGCTCAAAGCCCAGACCGTAGCCCGCATGCTTGACGCTGCCGTAGCGGCGCAGGTCGAGATACCAGTCGTAGTCGGCGGTGTTCAGGCCCAGCTCCTTCATGCGGGCCTCCAGCACGTCGAGGCGCTCCTCACGCTGAGAGCCGCCGATCAGCTCACCGATGCCGGGAACCAGCATATCGGCGGCGGCCACGGTCTTGCCGTCCTCGTTCTGGCGCATGTAGAATGCCTTGATTTCCTTCGGGTAGTCGGTGACGAACACGGGCTTCTTGAAGATCTGCTCTGTCAGGTAGCGCTCGTGCTCGGTCTGCAGGTCGGTGCCCCACTCGACTTTATACTGGAAGTTGTCGTTGTTCTTCTTCAGCAGCTCGATGGCGTCGGTGTAGGTCACGCGGGCAAAGTCGCTGGATGCGACCAGCTCGAGGCGCTCGATCAGGCCCTTGTCAAAGAACTGGTTGAAGAAGGCCAGCTCGTCGGGGCAGTTGTCCAGCAGGTAGCGGATGACGTAGCGAGTCATGGCCTCAGCGGTCTCGAGATAGGTGTTCAGGTCGGCGAAGGCCATCTCGGGCTCGATCATCCAGAACTCGGCGGCGTGGCGGGTGTCGTAGCTCTTCTCGGCGCGGAAGGTGGGGCCGAACGTGTAGACGTTGCCCAGCGCCATGGCCATGGCCTCGGCCTCCAGCTGGCCGGAAACGGTCAGGTTGACAGGACGCTTGAAGAAGTCCTTCGTGTAGTCAACGCCGCCCTCGTCGTTGCGGGGGATATCGTTGAGGTCAAGGGTGGTTACCTGGAACATCTCACCGGCGCCCTCGCAGTCAGAGCCGGTGAAAATCGGCGTATGCACGTAGGTAAAGCCGTGCTCATGGAAGAACTGGTGCAGGGCGAACGCCGCCTGGCCGCGCACGCGGAACGCAGCGTTGAAGGTGTTGGTGCGGGGGCGCAGGTGGGTCATGGTGCGCAGGTAGTCCATGCCCATCTTCTTTTTCTGCAGCGGATAGTCGCCGCCGCAGGGGCCGAGCACGGTGATTTCATCCGCATTGATCTCAAAGGGCTGCTTGGCGCCCGGGGTCACAACAACGCTGCCGGTGACCTCAAAGCTCGTGTACAGACCGCACTTGGCGATCTCGGCATAGTTGGTGAGCTTGTCGGCCTGAAAAACGATCTGGACGGGCTTATAGCAGCTGCCGTCGGACAGCGAGATAAAGCCGATATTTTTAGAATCGCGCACAGTCTTGGCCCAGCCGCAGACGGTGACCTTGGTGCCGTCTGCAGGGGTGGCCTTGTACAGCGATGCAAGTTCCGTTCTCTGCATGGATAGTCCACTCCTCTTTATATATATGAATGTTCCTATTGTAACAGGTATTTTATAAAAAGTAAAGAGCCGATATTTGCAGAGTTGCAGGGTTGTAGGGGCCGGGCATGCCCGGCCCAGAGGTATCCAGCGGGCAGGCGTTTATGGGAAGGTGCAGGGCCGGACATGTCCGGCCCCTACCGCGCGGCGATGATGTTACGTTTGCGATGCCATGAAGGTCTGCGGGGCGTCGGGGACGCCGATTCCTACCGTAGGGGCGGATTCCATATCCGCCCGTGGGAGTGTGCGGCGGCGCAAGCTGCCCGGGAGGGATGAATCCCGACCTTGATTAAAATTGTAATAAGAGATTTTGAGATTTACCCTCCCAGCACCGCCGCTAACGCCTTGGCGGCGTACTCTCCGGCGCGGAGGGCCTCGTCCAGCGTGTTCGCGTGGCCGCCGATCTCTATTAAAAGACTGCCTGTCGTTAAATCCTGATTGTAAAACCGATACCCGCACAGCACGGGGCGGGTCAGGCCCGGATAGGCACTTTCCATAGCGGTCTCCCATTCGGCAGCAAAACGCAGATTGAGCCGCCAGTTAGGCAGGGCAATGCTGCTGCCGTTGCCGCATCCGGCAATGACCATGACCTGCGCCGTGCTCTCGCCGTCGATCTCGCACACGGGCTTGACCCGCGTGCCGTCGCTGTCCTCGATGGCATCGCGGTGGACGTCCAGCACGACCTTTATAGAAGGGTAGCGCTCCAGATACGTCTGCACGCCCGCGCGGCTGCGCTTATAGCTGTCGGTGTAGCCGGGCGCATCATAAAGCGTTTCGTCGTGCAGCGTGCGGATGCCCGCCGCGTTGAGCACCTGCGCCATTTTCTCTCCGACGGCACACATATTCAGCGCCGTGCTTTTGCTGCGGGCCGTGTAGCCGGGGTCAAACACGGGGTCCGGCCAGGTCTGGTAGCTCTCGGTGGCATGGGTGTGCATGATGAGCACCTGCGGCAGGGCACTGTTCTTTTCAACGGCAAACGGTAAATTTTGCGTCGTCACAGCGGCGCGCAGGTCAGCGTCGGTGTGCTCGGTGCTGTTTCGGATGCTGCCTGCGGCCAGTGCCACATAGCCGTCGCCGCTGCCCTGCCTGAGCGTCACGCTGCGGATGCGGCCCGCGTCGTCCAGCTCCGGCGCGGCACTGGGCAGCGGCGTGGAAGCGGGGGACGGCTCCGGCGTGGGCGTTGCCGCAGCTGTCGGGGCCGGGGAGGGCGTCGCCGTGGGCACGGGCGTGGGGCGGCGGTCCGGCTTCTGGGGCTTGTAGGCGGCCCGGGCGGCATCCACTGGCCAGGCGATGGCCGCAGCCGCCGCAGGGTCCTGCAAAAACAGCGCCCCGCGCACGATCCACGCCCGCCCGGGGCAGACCGCACACGCGGCCAGAGCCGCCGCCGCACTGCCCGCAAATGCGGCCCCGCACAGCGCAGCCGCCGCCCACCGGCGCAGCTTTTGCATGGCACACACCCCCTTGTACCAGAATTTTATGCGATTTTTTTGGTTTCTATGAAGTTTTTTTCAAAAAGCCCTTGCAACTTTGCAAAAAGTGTGGTAGGATAACTTGTACTGTTATGGGGAACCAAGGAGGTGGAACGAATGCCTAATATTAAATCTCAGAAGGATCGTGTTGTTCAGGCCAAGAAAGAGGCTCTGCACAACAAGGTCGTCAAGTCCAACCTGAAAACAGTGGTCAAGAAGGCAAACGCTGCCATCGACAGCAATGCTGCTGACAAGGAGACCGTCGTTAAGGTTGCTGTCTCTGCCATCGACTCTGCTAAGAGCAAGGGTGTTATCCATAAGAACACCGCTGCCCGCAAGATCAGCCGCATGGCTAAGCGCGCCAACAAGGCTGCTGCTCAGTAATTGATCGCATGAACAATGCCCGCCGTGGAAACACGGCGGGCATTTTCATTTTTTAAGTAGTAGGGGAGGGATTCATCCCTCCCGGGGCGTTTGGTGCTGCCGGTAGGTACACGGGAGGCATGAATGCCTCCCCTACAAGCTGCCGGTAGGGGCCGCACATGTGCGGCCCTGCACCTCGCGAAATCGCCCTGCTTATGGGAAGCCTGCGGGCCGGGCATGCCCGGCCCCTACAGCGCTACTGCGTCAGCTCCTGCTCCATCAGCAGCTTCTTCAGCGGCAACAGCGCCGCGGGCTCGGCGCTGAAGGTGCGGATGCCGAGCTTTAAATAGGCCGGCATGGCATCCACGGCGGCCACAGTGATGCCGCAAAGGTAGACCTGTGCGCCGCGCTCCTGCGCCTGCTCCAGAATGCCGCTGACAAGGCGCAGCACGGCGGGGTTCGTCAGCTGGTTCACGGCGGCGGTGGGGTTCTGCACAAGGCCCAGCGTGTAGCGGGTCAGATCCTCAATATCCACAGCCATCAGCTGCGCGCCGTGCTCCATCATATCCCCGGCCATGACCGCGGCGGACGGCATGTCCACAACGCAGCCCAGCATCATCGGGCCGGTCTCGCGGCCCTCGGCCAGCAGCTCGTCGCGGCAGGTGTTGACCTCGTCAACGCAGCGATCCCAGTCGGCCACATCTTTTATCATCGGGAACACGACCCGCAGGTCGCCGTCCGTGGCGGCGCGCAGCAGCGCCCGGATCTGCGGCTTGAACAGCCGGTTGCCGCGCAGGCGGTCCTGCGTCTCCCCGGCCCAGGGGGCGTCGTCGTCGGCGCGGGTATCGCAGGTGCGCAGCAGCACGGGCACGCCCTCGGCGCTTTTCAGCAGCTCGCGCAGACGGGTGGTCTGCACCTCGTCGCTCTGGTCGTACAGAATCGCGGTCTCGGTGCGCACAAGGCCGATGCCCGCCGCACCGCGCGTATGGGGCACGTCGCTGTCGCTGATGTTGCAGGTCGGCATCAGGCGGAAGGCCGTGCCGTCCTTCGTCAGGCAGGGCAGGGCGGCCACGGGGTCGGGCTTCTGGCCGTGCAGGCGGCTCAATGCAATTTTACAGTCCGCCTGGGCGATCTGCGCACCGTCCGGCTCCACAATAAGCGTGCCGTTGTCGGCGTCAAGGATCGCACGGTGGCCCACGGCCATGGCCGCAGTGCCGCCGCCCAGCTGAACCACCGCCGGGATGCCCATGCTGCGGGCCATGATGGCGGCATGGCTGACCGTGCTGTCCTGGTCGCTGGCCAGGCCCAGCACCATGCGGCGGTCCAGACTGAACAGGTCACTGGGAAAGAAGCGGTCCGCCACCAGGATGCTGGGGCGCTTCAGATGCAGGCGGCGGCGCGGGCGTCCGTCCAGAATATCCACCACGCGGCGGCAGACGTCGCAGACATCGACGCTGCGCTCCCGGATGTACTCATCATCGACGTTTTTCAGGCGGCCCGCAAAAATCTGCTCGGCGCGCTCGACGGCGGCAGCCCCGCCCGCACCGGCGGCAATATAGTCACCGATCTCGTTCGTGAAGGACTCGTCCTCCAGCAGGGCGATCTGGAACAGCAGAATATCCGCGTCCGGCCCCTTGGCGCGCTGGCTCAAACGGCGCAGCTCGTCCTTGGCCAGCACGACGGCGACGTCGTAGAGGGCACGCTCCCGGAACGGGTCGCAGACGATGCGGTGCAGGCCGGTGGTGCCGTGGTCGATCTGCTCAACCGGGCCGACCACAATGCCGGTGGACGCCGGTACGCCGGTATAGGTGTGCATAGGATGCCTCCTTTTTTCTTCTTGGCCCCCTCCGGGAGGGGACTCCCGCAGGGTCGGATGAGGGGCGGGTTCGCCGCAGACACCCGTTAAAGGCTTACCGCCCGGTAGGGGCCGCACATGTGCGGCCCGCAGCTTTACGGCGGGCGCTCCTCTGCCATACACGCGCGGGCCGGGCATGCCCGGCCCCTACAGCGCGATACTTTGGCAAACGCGGGCGGGGCTCCAAGGGGGAAGCCTTTTTACAAAATCGGCAGCTCGCCCAGGGTCTTGCTGACCAGGGCGGTCACGAATTCCTCGGGCACGGCGGCGGCGATGGCACGCTCGGTCACGAGGGTGTTGTCCCTGCCGTCCAGCAGGGCGGGGAAGCGGTCTGCCGGGTCCTTGTCAAAGCTACCCATGAAGGTCGCGGCCAGCAGCTTCGGCGTGTAGGGCACGTCCTCGGGCACGCCGACGCGCTCGGCGGCCAGCTCCAACGGGGCCAGTGCACCGCGGGTGGGCGCACTCGGGTTCGGTGCGTAGGGTGCCGGGTAGTTTGCGCGCAGCCGCGCGTTTTTCTCCACCAGGTCAATTTCCGGTGCGCGGGCGCAGACCTCGGCCAGCAGCTTTTGGTATTGCTCGGCAAAGCGAGCCAGAAATTCCTCATTGTCGGGCAGCATGGCGTAGGCCGTGCCGCCGCAGCGGCCAAACAGCCGCAGCGTGTCAAAGTAGCCCAGCGCGATGTTGCGCCCGGCGCGGGCGGGGTCAAAGTCCAGCGTCGGACCTAAATCCCAGTGGCTGCGCACGATGCGCGTCGGCAGGCCGGTGGTGTTGGGGCGTACAATGCCGATGCCGTCCACATCGACGCCGAGCAGCTCCGCTGCGCCCATTTTTGCGGCCAGATCCAGCGGCATATTGTCGCGCCAGCCGCCGTCAATGTACTTTACACCGTCAATTTCCCGCGGGCGCAGGGCCGGGAAGCAGGCACTGGACGCCAGCATATAGTCCTTTAACTGCCCTTCGGGGATGTCCTCGATGGGGCACTGCACGCTGCGCAGGCTGCCCAGCTCGGTCATGACAAGGCCGAAGTGGATAGGCGATGTGCGCACGGCGTCCTCGTCGATCAGACGGTCGATCATCTCGGCCAGCGGTTCAACGTTCAGTCCGCCGCTGCGGATGATGTCGAGGAAGAACGCGCGCAGCTCCTCGGGCTTGAGCGTTGCGGGGACTTCGAGAACATCGTGAATTTCCAGGCTGCGCCACAGGTCCTCGGCCTCCTGGATCTTGCCCATCGTGAACAGGCAGCCGTTCAGCGTGCCGACGCTTGCGCCCGTGATGATGTCAGGCGTCCAGTCCAGCTCCTGCAGAGCGCGCCAGACGCCGATCTGATAGCTGCCCTTGGCCCCGCCGCCAGCCAGCACCAGCGCACGTTTTCCGGTATGTTCCATCGGAAAAAAGCCCTCCTGTTTTGTAGTTTTATTCATTATAGCATTTTCTGTTTTAAGTTGCCATAGCAAACCGGGTCACAATCTGCGGAAATTGCGCAGTTTTTTCTAATTTTATAAGGTGCTTGCAAGTGGCAGAAAAAAAGAGTAAGATAAAAATCAATGTGGCGACGCCCGGTAGGGGCCGCACATGTGCGGCCCGCAGCTTTACAGCGGGCGTTCGTCTGCCATACACGCGCGGGCCGGGCATGCCCGGCCCCTACAGCGCAGTCACTCTTAGAAGAAGGAGCAAAAGCCTATGTCTACCAAACCGATCCTCGTTGTCATGGCCGCCGGTATGGGCAGCCGCTACGGCGGACTCAAACAGATCGACCCCGTCGGCCCGTCCGGCGAGGCCATCCTCGACTACAGCCTGTACGATGCCCGCCGCGCCGGGTTCAAGACCGTCGTCTTTATCATCAAGCACGAGATCGAGCAGGCGTTTAAAGAGGCCGTCGGTGCCCGTGCCGTGCGCGCCGGGTTCGAGGTCCGCTACGCCTACCAGCAGCTGGAAAAGCTGCCCGAGGGCTTCACCGTGCCGGAGGGCCGCGTCAAGCCCTGGGGCACCGCCCATGCCATCCTCGTGGCCGAGGAGGCCATCGGCGACGCGCCGTTTGCGGTCATTAACGCCGACGACTACTACGGCCCGCAGGGCTTCAAGCTCATCTACGACTACCTGAGCACCCACGCCGACGGGGACCGCTACGCCTGGGCCATGGTCGGCTTCCTGCTGGGCAACACGGTCAGCGCCAACGGCAGTGTCAGCCGCGGCGTCTGCGTGACCGACGAGAGCCGCAACCTCGTCAGCGTGACCGAGCGCACCTGCATCGAGCCCTACGCCGACGGCATCCATTACAGCGAGGACGGCGGCAAGAGCTGGGCCGACCTGCCCGCCGACTGTGTTGTCTCGATGAACCTGTGGGGCTTCACCCCCGCCTACGTGCAGGAGGCCAAGGCCGGTTTTGCCGCGTTCCTGCAGGCCAGCCTGCCCGTCAACCCGATGAAGTGCGAATATTACCTGCCCACCGTCGTGACGAACGCGCTGGAGGCCGGCAAGGCAGATGTCCATGTGCTGACCAGTGCCGACAAATGGCACGGCATCACCTACCGCGAGGACAAGCCCGAGCTGGTCGAAGCCCTGAAAAAGATGAGCGAAGATGGGCTGTACCCGGTGGATAGACTGTTCTGATTCCGGCACATAAGAATACCCCTGGCAGTGTCATGCTGCCGGGGGCTTTTTTATTTGCCGCGCGGTAGGGGCCGCATATATGCGGCCCGGAGGTTACCCATAAACGGGCGTTTGCGAGAAGGTACCGGGCCGGGCATGCCCGGCCCCTACGGGTCGTCCGTTCCTCACGCCGTCGGCAGCACCGGCCCGCGGCCTTCCTCTTTTTCGCTTTAAAGCTGTGGTTTATTATCTTTCCTTTAATATTTTACAAATGTTCGGGTTGTAATTGCCCTCTGCGTCGGGTATAATAAGGTTAGCATTATTGCTTTGTATGCACGCCCGCTGCGGCGTTTTTCACGAAAGCTGCGTTGCAGCGCAGCATTTGCAAAAGGAGAACTACTATGATGAAGAAAACCACCTTCGGTGCCGTTCTGGCGTTCCTGTTTGCCGCTGCCGGTGCCCTGACCGCCGCCGCTCTCTATCTCTACCACCGTGAAAAGGAGCTGGACGAGTACGAGCGCCTGCTGTTCAGCGACGACTATGAGGATGATGATTACGACGACGAGGATTCCACCACCTACGAGAACATCCCCTCCGCCCCCGCAGAGGAGAAGGAGTAAATGATCCTCAAGGCTTCCCCCGCGTGGGAAGCCTTTCTGCCACCACAACCCGGCTGGGCACCGACCTGACGGCGTCCGGCTTTTTGGCAATGCCATACTGCCACGGAGAAAACACAATATGCGTAAACTGCTGCTTTGGCTTGTGATGGTCGCCGTTATGATTGCCGCCATCCTGGGCGGAACGGCGGCTTTTCTTTACAGCCGCACCGGGACGGACGCCCTGCCGCAGGAGGCCGTCACCTTCGGTGAGCAGACCCTCGAGCCCAACGGCTGGAGCTGGGTCATCCCGGTGCTGGGCGATAAGGTCAACAAGACCTACGAAAGCCCGACGAACCTGACCGTGCAGAAGCTGGGCACCTTCACCGATACCGTGCCGCAGCTCGTCCTGCCCGACTGGGTCACCGCTGCCGAGCTTCAGATCACCGCGCCCGACGGCACGGTCTGGACCGGCGCACTGGCCGACTGCAATACCTATACCTATACACAAAACGGAGACTATCAGATCATCGTGACCGCGCGCCACAGCAGTGCGGACAACCCCGGCGACCCCGTGGGCTGGTACGCCTACCGCGCCGGCTACACGATGGCGATGAACCCCAAGGTCACCCTGAGCACCGAGCGCGCGCCGCAGGGCGGCATCGTGGCTGTGCAGCTGTCCGGCATTCTGGACGGCGAGCCGAGCCTGGAGACCGATCTTGGCACCGTCTGGTTCCGCAAGACCGCCAGCGGCTACATGGGCTATATTCCCGTGACCTACAACGCCGAGGGCGGCGACCATACGCTGCACCTGACCTGCGGGAGCCTGGAAAAGGACATCACCCTGACCGTCACCCGCACCATGTATGATACGGTCACTGTCCCCGCCGAGGAGGACACCGGCGGCGGGGAGGAGTTCCGCAACGCTATATGGCCGCTGTACACAACGGGCAGCTCCGCCAAGCTCTGGAATGGCCGCTTTGAGGCCCCCAGCGCGGGCGCTGTCGCCATGGAGTACGGTGTTACCCAGATGGTGGACGGCCAGCGCAGCGGCCAGGCCACCGGCCTGACCTATGCCGCCGCGGACGGCGAGACCGTCACCGCCCCGCAGGCAGGCAACGTTGTCTTTGCGGGCACGCTGACCCTGACCGGCGGCACGGTGGTCATCGACCACGGCTGTGGCGTAAAGAGCTACCTGTACGGGCTGGAGACTGTCGGCGTGGAGCGCGGGCAGAGTGTGTCCGCCGGTGACCCGCTGGGCACCGCCGGGACAGCCCACAACCTGATCTACGAGCTGCGCATCGGCAGCAAATCCACCGACCCGCAGACCGCGCTGGACGGAAACAGTGGTCTGCAATTCCGCGAGGCTGAATAAAATAGCTGCACACGGCACACCCGGCCTGCCGTGCCGCTGCCGTTTTGCCGGGCATCCATAAAGGTCCCTAAAAGAGTGAGTGTGAGTATGGAAGAAGATAAGAAATCCACTGCGGTACAGCCGGAGGAGGCCCCCAAGCCGAAGCCCCGGCGCCGCAAGGCAGCCAGCCCCCAGTCTGCCGCCGACACGCCCCCTGCGCCGACGGACAGCGCCGAGCCGCCCGCCGCAGACGGGCAGAGCACAAAAAAGCCTGCCGCGTCCCCCAAGAAGCCGCGGGCCAAAAAAACCACAAAGACAACAAAAACAACAAAAACCGCAAAGCCCAAGACGCCGAAGGCTGCTAAGACGGCGAAAAAAGCCCCGGCTGACGAGACCCCGGAGCGCAAGGCCCCCGCACAGGAGAGCCCCGTTTCCGCCGCGCCGGAGCTTGCCGAGCCCAAATCCGAAAGCAAACCCGAACCGCCGGAGACCCCCGCCCGGGAGGACGCTGCCGCACCCACCGTGCCCGACGTCCCGAGTACCCCGGAGCTGCCCGAGCCTGCGGAAAGGGCCGAGCCCGCCGGGACGAAGCCCGAACCGACAGCGGACGCCCCTGCCGCCGACGATACGCCTGCGGCAGAAGCGCCCCCCGAAGCTGCCGCGGCAGACACAGCCGTCACCGACACGCCCGAGCAAACCGGGGACGTCCCCGCGGAGGACGCTGCCGAGCCGTCCGGCCTTGTTTTCAGCGATGACCTTGCCAACGATAAAGCCCTTGCCGCTGAGGCCGCACGCATGGCGAACATCTCCCGCACGGCGCAGCTTTCAATTGCGCAGATCATGGCCGGGCTGGAGGAGAACCCCGCGCCGTCTGCCGGGCCTGCCCCGGCGCCCGAGGCACCGCAGCATGACAGCGCCGCCGACGACGAGGACGACGAGCCGCAGGATACGATCCCGCAGGCCCTCGGGCGCGGTGTGTTCGGTATGTTCAAGTGGCTGCTCCTCGTTGTGCTGTTCGTGCTCATCATCGCAGGCGGCGGCGTGGCATGGCTTTACCGCAGCGCCACGCCTGATATGCTGCCCGAAGTCAAGGTCACCTTTGACGGCCAGGAGCTTGCTCCCACGGCCTACAAGTGGCACGTGCCGGTGGTCGGCAGCTTTTTCAGGCGCACCTACGCCGAAACGCTCAATTCCTCTCCCGTTGTGCTCGAGGATGCCATATCCGACGCATCGCCGGATATTATCGTGACGCCGTCCGACTACAGCACCCAGCTGACCATCACCGACGCCGACAAGGAGACCGTGTACGAGGGCAGCGTCACCGGCTTCCGCAGTTATCTGTTTGCGGAGAACGGCACATTTGACGCCAAACTCGTCGTCACCGCGTCTGACAGCGCCGCCGAGGACAACTCCAGCGTCACCGGCACCGAGACCTGGCAGTTCCGCTTCACCGTCAGCATCAAGCCGTCCGTCACGCTCTGCACACCGACGGTGCAGCAGGGCAGCGTGGCCGCCGTGCGTGTCGGCAGCACCATGAGCCGGACCGAACCGACGCTGACGGGCCCGCTGGAAAGCACAGGCTTCGTCAGGGCCGCCAACGGCTGGATCTGCTACCTGCCCATCCCGTGGAACGCCGAGACCGGAAACACCGAGCTGACCGTGACTGCCGACGGCTATACCGAGACGCTGACGCTGTCGGTCCGCGCGGCCTCCTACTCCTACAAGGATTACAGCGCCAAGTCCCAGCTGACGTCGCCCTACATCGGCGCGGACGACGCCCCCGATGCCGTCCGCAGGCTGCTGACGACTGACGGCGGCGAGATCCAGTGGGCCGTGGGCGGCTTTGTGCAGCCGTTCCTGGACAGCTTTGACACGCCGCTGCTCTACGGCATGACCGAGTACGTGGGCCGTTCCTACAGCGAGCGCAGCACGAACTACGGCTACGGCGGGCGCACCTCGACAAATGTCGTCATCAAGCCGAAGAAGTCGAAGGATTCTATGATCGTGCCCGCCAGCGGCCATGTGCTGCTGGCCGAGGACCTTGGCGGCAGCTACGGCTGCACCGTCGTCATCGACCACGGCGCGGGCCTCAGGAGCATCTTCTACGGCCTGACCGCACTGGACGTCGAGGCCGGGGACGATGTCAAGCAGGGCCAGCTGCTGGGCACCAGCGGCAGGACTGTTGTGGCCGAGCTGCGCATCGGCACCGTGCCCATCAACCCGCTCCTCGTCTGGCGCGGCCAGTGCGACGGGCTGAAATATTATTGAGTAAAAAGGCATCCATCTTTTAGGAAAAGGTGGGTGCCTTTTTTTGCGTGCCGTGGCTTCCCCCTCGGGGGAAGCTGTCGCTGAAAGCGACTGATGAGGGCAGAGCTACCGCAATTGCCCGTGAATTGGCAATAGGGCACACTCTGCCCTCATCCGTCCCTGCGGGCCGCCTTCCCCCGATGGGGAAGGCAGAAGGCACAGGTACACGCGCCCCGGCATAGTATGGCGCAAATCAAACCGAGGTGAGCGCCTATGCCGAAAACATTTTGCGTGATCGGGCACGATGCCCGCCAGCAGGCGGCGGCGCGCGTGCTGCGCCGTGCGGGTTACGGCGTGACCGCCGCCGACAATGCCGCCGCAGCCGATTACATTTTGCTGCCCATGTCCCAGGGCCGCGTCAGTGACGAGGTTGCCCGCGCACTGCAGGGTGCGGGGCAGGGGACGCTGATCTTAGCGGGCCGCCCCGGGATGCCGGTGCGGATGGCCGCGCGGGAGGCCGGGCTGCCGCTGATCGATTATTTTCTGCGGCCCGAGCTGGAATGCCTGAATGCCGTGCCCACCGCCGAGGGCTGTCTTGAGCTGCTGCTCCGCCTGCGGGAGCGCACGATCTGGGAGAGCGGCTTTCTCGTGCTGGGCTATGGCCGCGTCGGGCGTGCCGTGGCACGGCGGCTGGTGCTGCTGGGCGGGCGCGTCACCGTGGCCGCCCGCAGCCCCGAGCAGCGCGCCAATGCCCGCTGTGCCGGGTGCCGCGCCGCGCCCCTGACGGCCCTGCCCACACTGCTGCCCGGCTTTGACGCCGTCATCAACACGATCCCCGCGCCGGTGCTGCCCCGGGCCCTTCTGCAGCAGCTGCCGGGCGGGGCACTCATCATTGACCTGGCCAGTCTGCCCGGCGGCACCGACTTTGCCGCTGCCGAGGAACTGGGTCTGCACGCCGAGCACGCCCTGGCCCTGCCGGGCCGCTGCGCGCCGCAGACAGCCGGGGCGCTGATAGCACAGACCGTGCTGGCGATCCTGGAAGAACGCGATCCCGACGAAAGGAGCACCGCCCCATGACCACCCAATCCAAACGCACCGTCGCCTTTGCGCTGTGCGGCAGCTTTTGCAGCTTTGCTGCGGTGCTGCCCCAGCTGCGTGTCCTGACTGCCCGCGGGTGGGACGTCCTGCCCGTTTTGAGTGCCAGCGCCGCCGGGCTGGATACCCGCTTCGGCACCGCGTCGGCCCTGCGGCAGACCTTATATGAAGTGACCGGCCACAGACCGCTGACGACCCTGCAGGCCGTTGAGCCGCTCGGCCCGCAGCGGCTTGCCGAGGCGCTCATCATCGCCCCGGCCACCGGCACCACGATGGCGCTGCTGGCCGCAGGCATCAGCTCGACCCCCGTGACGCTGGCCGCAAAAAGCCTTTTGCGCGGCGGACGGCCCATTATTATCGCGCCGTCCACGAACGATGGGCTTTCGGGCAGTGCCCCGGCGCTGGGCCAGCTTTTGCAGCGGCGCAGCTACTATTTTGTGCCCTTCGGTCAGGACGACAGCTACAAAAAGCCGTGCAGCCTGAAAAGCGATTTTACGCTCCTGCCCGACACATTAGAGGCTGCGCTGCGCGGCGTGCAGATCCAGCCGCTGCTGCTGTAATAAGCGGGAGGGAACACGGCATATAACGGGGTAGAGATACCCCTTGCCTTCCCCCTTGGGGGAAGGTGGCCCCGCAGGGCCGGACGAGGGGAGCGTATGCGGCGGCGGCCCGTTGACTGACAATGCCGCCCGGTAGGGGCCGGGGATGCCCGGCCCGCGCGTGTAAGGCAGCCGGCTGTCTGCCGGAAGGCTGCGGGCCGCCTATATGCGGCCCCTACCGCACATCCTCCCGCTTTCTGGCAATATCATAGGTTTAGGAGGCCCCGCTCATGCAGACGATCACCATCCACGGCAGACGCACCCTGCACGGAAGCATCCGGCCTGCCGCCGCCAAAAACAGCACCCTGCCGCTGCTGGCGGCGACGCTGCTCTGCGACGGCCCCTGCCGCCTGCGGGACGTCCCGCGTCTGGCCGACGTGGACACCAGCCTGGCGCTGCTGGACGCAGTCGGAGCCCGGGTGCGGCGCTGCGGGGCGGACCTCTGCACCCGTCCCGCGGACCGTCTCTGCGGCGACATCCCGGAGCATCTGGCCGGGGCCATGCGCAGCTCGGTATTTTATCTTGCGCCGCTGCTCTGCCGCGTCGGCTATGTGCGCCTGCCGCTGCCCGGGGGCTGCCGCCTCGGCCCGCGGCCCGTGGACATCCACCTGGCCGGGCTGGCCGCCATGGGGGCCGAGGTCGAATTGGAGGGCATCGCCGTCACGCTGCGGCGCACGGGGCCGCTGCATGGGGTGGATTTTACACTGCGGCTGCCCAGCGTCGGGGCCACAACGACCCTGCTGATGGCCGCCTGCTGCACCGCGGGGCAGACCGTGCTGCGCGGCACTGCGCAGGAGCCGGAGATCGGCGACATGATCGCGTTTCTGTCTGCCTGCGGGGCGGATATTCAGGGCGCGGGCACGCCGGTGCTGACCGTGCAGGGCGGCAGACCGCTGGGCGGAGCCTTTCACCGCCCGCTGCCGGACCGCATCGCCGCCGCGACCTACGCCGCCGCACTGGCGTGTGCAGGCGGACAGATCGAAATTGCGGGCTGCGACCCGGCCAGCTATGACTCGTTTCTGCGCTTTCTGGCCGGGACCGGCGTGCAGGTCAGCCGGGCCGGAGACTGCGTGCGGCTGGTCCGTGACCCCGCCGTGCCGCTGCGGGGCGGGGCACACCTGCGGGCCGACGCCTGGCCCGCCTTTGCCACCGACACTGCGCCGCTGGCCGCCGCCGTGCTGCTGACGGCAGCGGGGGAGAGCGAAATTTACGACAGCCTGTTTGCCAACCGCTTTGCCTGTGCCGCGGGCTTTGCCGCCATGGGCGCGGCCTGCACGGTCAGGGGGCGGCAGCTGACGATCCCGGGCGGGGCCGTCCTGCACGGGACGGACGTCACCGCGCCCGACCTGCGCGGCGGAGCGGCGCTTCTGGCGGCGGCACTGGCCGCGGACGGTGAGACCCGCCTGCGCGACCCCGGGCACATCCCCCGCGGGTATGAAAATTTACCCGCCGCACTGCGCGGGCTGGGGGCAGAGATTTCCTGAGACTGCCCGCAGACTGCCGCTCGCGTTACACCACCGGGCCGGGCATGCCCGGCCCCTGCGGGGGAGCCGCCCCGGTACACGGCCAATCATGGCAGCTCCGCTTCTCAAATTTTTCACATTCTCATGCAAAGTCTGTCGCTTTCCACCAAAAATCCATCCGCTGCTGCGGCCTGCGTTGTCCAAAAGGGCAGGGCAGGCCGTATTTTTTTATGAATTTCTCGCTAAGGTATTGAAATTGCGCGGAAAATTTGCTATTCTTATAAACAGTTATATGTAAAAAATCACGGATTAGTGTGCCCATGCGTGGGTGCACCCCAGGAATCCGGTTTCACAACATCACTTTTAGGGGGATACACTCATGGCATTCGTTCTCGACGAAGAAATGCAAAATGTAACCAATATCAAGGTTATCGGCGTAGGTGGCGGCGGCGGCAACGCCGTCAACCGCATGGTGGAGTCCGGTCTGTCCGGGGTCGAGTTCGTCGCGATGAACACCGACCAGCAGGCTCTGCTCAACTCCAAGGCCACCCAGAAGGTCCAGCTTGGTGCCAAGCTGACCAAGGGCCGTGGTGCCGGTGCTGACCCGGAGATCGGCCAGCGCGCCGCCGAGGAGAGCAAGGACGAGATCACCAACGCGCTGAAGGGTGCGCAGATGGTCTTTATCACCGCCGGCATGGGCGGCGGCACCGGCACGGGCGCTGCCCCTGTCGTGGCCGAGACGGCCCATGACCTGGGTATCCTGACCGTCGGCATCGTCACGAAGCCTTTCGCCTTTGAGGGCAAGCGCAAGATGGCGCAGGCCGAGCAGGGCATCGCTTCCCTGATGATGCACGTCGACTCCCTGATCGTCATTCCCAACGAGCGCCTGAAACTCATCAGCCAGGAGAAGATCACCCTGATGAACGCCTTCGAGGCCGCTGACAACGTGCTGCGCCAGGGCGTTGAGAGCATCTCCAGCCTGATCAACATTCCTGCCTTCATCAACCTGGACTTCGCGGACGTCCGCTCCATCATGAAGGACGCCGGCTTTGCCCACATGGGCGTCGGCGTTGCCAAGGGCGCCGGCAAGGCCGAGAACGCCGCCAAGGCTGCCATCTCCAGCCCGCTGCTGGAGACCAGCATTGCCGGTGCACGCGGCGTCATCATCAACATCACCTCCAGCCCCGACATCGGCCTGGAGGATGTCGAGACCGCTGCCAGCATGATCACCCAGAGCGCGCATCCCGATGCCAACATCATCTGGGGTACTGCGTTCGACGAGCGCCTGAGCGACGAGATGAGCATTACCGTCGTTGCCACAGGCTTCGAGAGCACGCCCGAGGTCGACGAGCCCATTCAGGCCCATGTTGACGCCAAGCGTGCCGCACAGGCCTCTGCCCAGCCCGCCGCACAGCCTGCCGCTGCTCCGGTCCAGCCCGTGCAGCCTGTCCAGCCGCAGGTCAACCCCGTCATGCCCAACCCGATCTTCACCCAGTCCTTCAGCACCGGCATGGACACGCCTGTGGCCGCACAGCCCGCAGCCCCTGCCGAGGAAGAGGATGACGGCGATTACTTTGACGACCTGCTCAGCATCCTGAACAAGCGTTCTTAATGATTTTTTTTGCGAGAGGATGTAAAAAGCCATGCCGTCTGAACCGATGAACATTCAGGAACAGGGTTTTCGTTCCAGCTTGTTCGGCTTTGATAAAAATGACGTGCTGGCTTACATGAACGCACTGGCCAACGAGGCCCAGCAGCACGAGCTGGAGTACAACCGCCAGTTGCAGCAGTTGCAGTCCAAGCTGGACGAGCTGCGCAGCGAGCGAGGCACCGCCGACAGCCGCATGGAGGCCCTGAAGGCCGAGCTGGCTGCCGCGACCCAGCGTGCAGACACGGCCGAGGCCAAGCGCCGCGAGGCGGACGAGCAGCTGGAGACCATCAAGAAAAAGACGGCCTCCTTCCAGTCCACCCAGCGGGAATCCCAGAAAAACGCCAACATCTGGCAGCTGAAATGCCACGATCTGCAGCAGCAGGTGGACGAGCTGCAAAAGCAGCTGACCGCCGCGCGCGCGCTGAACACTGCCGCCGCCCCGGCTGCCCCCACATCCGATCTGGTGCGGGAGGCCAAGCTCGAGGCCGGCAAGATCCTGGCCGATGCCCGCCTGTACGCCGAGAGCGCAGAGCGGGAGCTCAAACAGCAGGCCGAGACCCAGAAGAACCGCATGGCAGAGAATGCCCGCAGCATTGCGTCGGGCGTCATGCTGGTGCGGGAGCGTCTGGCCCGCGTGGACGAGCGCCTGAGCGCCGCCACGCTGGATTTAGACGGCCTGACACAGGCCATCTATCAGGCGCTTGACCAGACCGAGGCCGAGCTGAAGGATCTGGGCACCGATATGCGCAACTTTGCGCAGGGCACACCGGAAACGGATATTCCTGCACCGGTGCCGCCGCGCCCCGCTGCCGCCGCCAAGCCTGCCGCCCCGTCTCCCGAAAAGCCCGCCGAGCGTCTGCGCGTCAAGGCCAAGGCACAGCCCGTGCACCACACGGCCCCTGCTGCCCCGGTCCACCGTCTGCGCAACACCCGCCGCCCGATCTCCCAGCTTTTGCAGGATCAGATCGACAAATTGGGCCGGGAGGAGCAATAAGTTTGTACATAGCCACTCGGTTTCGCGCCGGGTGGTTTTTGTTTAGAGCGGCTCCCCCTAGGGGAAAGGCTTGGTTTGTTCACAAACCCTTCTTAATTTGTTGAATTTTCCTTCACGACTTTAACACAAATGGCGGGTATACTATAAGTGTTCTCAGGAAGGGAGCAGGGACCCGGGCCTGAGAACAGAACCCCAAGTTTTTCATCCATACTCCTCTTTTCTTTTGATGCCGAAGCGGTGCAGGACTTTCCTGCACCGCTTCGGTGTTTTTTTAGGACAGATTTCTGCATTTGACAACGTGTTTTCCTGCACCGTACTCTTGCCGAATCGTGCAGAACCCTGTATAATATAATCTGATATTGTATCGCCGCGGGGCAGACCCGGCGCACATATCCCGCAATTTCACTCCATCCGCAGGAGGCAAAATCCTATGAGAGTTGGTCTGGACATTGGTTCCACCACCATTAAATGTGTTGTGCTGAACGACGCCGGGCAGATCGTCTATTCGACCTACGAGCGCCATTTCAGCCATATTTTAGAGAAGGGCAGGGCGCTGCTTGAGAAGGTTGCCGCCGAATATCTGCCCGATGGCCGCGCCTACTTAGCCATCTCCGGCTCCGCCGGTATGGGCCTGGCCGACAGCTGTAAGGTCCCCTTCGTGCAGGAGGTCTTTGCCACCCGTGTGGCCGCCAATCGGCTGGCCCCCGGCACCGACTGCATCATCGAGCTGGGCGGCGAGGACGCCAAAATCCTTTTCCTGACAAACGGCACCGAGGTCCGCATGAACGGCAGCTGCGCCGGCGGCACGGGCGCGTTCATTGACCAGATGGCGACCCTGCTGAAGATGGGCGCCGACGAGATGGACAAGGCCGCGCAGGCCGCGACCCGCACCTACACCATCGCCAGCCGCTGCGGCGTTTTTGCTAAAAGCGACATCCAGCCCCTCATCAACCAGGGCGCACAGGCTGGCGACATCGCGGCGTCGATCTATCAGGCCGTTGTCAACCAGACCATTGCAGGTCTGGCACAGGGCCGTCCCATCAAGGGCAATATCCTGTATCTCGGCGGCCCGCTGACCTTCTCCGAGACGCTGCGCCGGAGCTTTGACAAGACTCTGGGTGTCACCGGCACCCTGCCGGAGAACAGCCTGCTCTTCGTTGCGATGGGCGCGGCGTTCTATGCCGACGAGGAATCCGACCTGCGCGAGGTCGCGAAGCGCCTCGACGACTACAGCGCCACAGCGACCTACGTCAGCCTGCCGCCGCTGTTCGCAAACAAACAGGAGTACGAGGACTTCCACGCCCGCCACTTAAAGGCCACCGTGCCCTGCCTGCCCTTTGGCGCAGACTGCGGGCCGGTACATATCGGCATCGACTCCGGCTCCACCACCATCAAGCTCGTCGTCATCGACAACGACGCGAACATTCTGTTCGAGCGCTACCGTCCGAACCTCGGCAACCCAATCCCGCTCGTCAGGGAGACGCTGCTCGGTCTCTACAGGGATCACCCGGGCCTGCAGATCGCCAGCGTGACCACTACCGGCTACGGCGAGGAGCTCGTCAAAAATGCGTTCCACTGTGACCGCGGTCTTGTCGAGACTGTCGCGCACTTTACCGCCGCCAAGCACTTTTTGCCCGACGTGGATTTCATCATCGACATCGGCGGTCAGGACATGAAGTGCTTCAAAATTGAGGACGGTGCGATCAGCAACATCTTCCTGAACGAAGCCTGCTCCTCCGGCTGCGGCAGCTTTTTGCAGACGTTCGCCCAGGCGCTGGGCTACGACGTCAAGGAGTTTGCCGCGCTGGGCCTGTTTGCCGACAAGCCCGTTGACCTTGGCAGCCGCTGCACCGTGTTCATGAACTCGTCTGTCAAGCAGGCGCAGAAGGACGGTGCCTCGATTGAAAATATCAGCGCCGGTCTGTCCATCTCCGTCGTCAAGAACGCGCTGTACAAGGTCATCCGCGCGTCCAGCCCCGAGGAGCTGGGCCGCAACATCGTGGTACAGGGCGGCACCTTCTACAATGAGGCTGTGCTCCGCGCCTTTGAGAAGGAGATGGGCGTCAACGTCATCCGCCCCGACATTGCGGGCCTGATGGGCGCTTACGGCGCGGCCCTGTACGGCAAGGCCAAGGCAGGCGCGCACGCACGCAGCACCGTGCTGACCCAACTGGAGCTGGAGCATTTCAGCCAGAAGGTCAACACCGTGCAGTGTCAGGGGTGCGGCAACCACTGCCAGCTGACCGTCAACGTTTTTGCCGATGGCAAGCGCTTTATCTCCGGCAACCGGTGCGACAAGCCCGTGACCGGCAAGGCCAACAACGAGGACCTGGACCTCTACGCCTACAAGCTCAAACTGCTGGACGGCTACCGCAAGGCAGCAGCCCCCGCGAACAGTCGCGGCAAGATCGGCATCCCGCTCTGCCTGAATATGTACGAGCTTTTGCCGTTCTGGCACACGCTGTTCAGCCGCCTCGGCTTTGAGGTCGTCGTCAGCCCCTTCTCCAACCGCAAGCTGTACCAGAGCGGTCAGGCGACGATTCCCAGCGACACGGCCTGCTTCCCGGCCAAGCTGAGCCACGGCCACATTCACTGGCTGTGTGAGCAGGGCGTGGACGCGATCTTCTACCCCTGCATGAGCTACAACCTGGACGAGCACCTGGGCGACAACCATTATAACTGCCCCGTCGTGGCCTACTATCCCGAGGTGCTCGAGGGCAACTGCCCCGAGCTGAAGGCGACGAAGTTCATCTACGATTACTTCAACCTCGAGCGCCGCAAGGATTTCTACAAGAAATTCCAGCAGACGCTGGACCATTATTTCCCGGGGCTGGACCGGAAGGCCGTGCACGAAGCCATTGATGCGGCCTACGACGAGTACGCCCGCCACATGCAGCAGCTGCGCGACAAGGGCACCGAGATCATTGCGCAGGCCCGCAGGGAAGGCCGCCGCATCATTGTGCTGGCGGGCCGCCCCTACCACGTTGACCCTGAGGTCAACCACGGCATTGATCAGCTCATCATCCGGCAGGGCGCTGCCGTCATCAGCGAGGACTCCGTCAGCTGGCACGAGCAGAAGTTCCAGACCTCCGTCCTGAACCAGTGGACCTACCACAGCCGCCTGTACGCCGCCGCGAAATACTGCACCGAGAACCCCGACATGGACCTTGTGCAGCTCGTCTCCTTCGGCTGCGGCCTGGACGCCGTCACCACCGACGAGACCCGCGAGATTCTGCAGGCGGGCAGCAAGCTGTACACCCAGCTGAAGATCGACGAGATCACAAATCTGGGCGCGGTGAACATAAGACTGCGCAGTTTGTTTGCGGCGCTGGAAGAACGCAAAGAGGATAAAAAGTAAGAGGCAATTCCATGGAATACATGACCCCCAACTTTACCAAGGACATGGTAAAGACCCATAAAATTCTCATTCCGAACATGGCCGTGACTCAGTTTCGGCTCATGCAGGCGGCACTGGCCAGCGAGGGCTACCAGACCGAGGTGCTCGGCAACTGCGGCAGCGAGGTCGCGCAGCTGGGCCTGAAATACGTCCACAACGACACCTGCTACCCGGCGCTGCTCGTCATCGGGCAGTTTCTCGACGCGCTGAACAGCGGCAAATACGATTTGGACCACACTGCGCTGCTCATCACCCAGACCGGCGGCGGCTGCCGTGCGTCCAACTACATCAAGCTGCTGCGCAAGGCGCTCGTCAAGGCGGGCTACGGCAATATTCCCGTAGCATCTCTGAACTTCTCCGGTCTGGAAAAGGGCAGCGGTCTGCCGCTGACCGTGCCGCTGCTGCGCAAGGTCATTGCGTCGATCTTTTACGGCGATATGCTGGTCGCCCTGCGCAGCCAGACCCACGCCTACGAGAACCACAGGGGCGACGCCGACGCCATGACCGAGAAGTGGATCTCTACGATACAGGGCTGGATTCGCGACGACAAGAACTACTCCGCCCATGACATGAAGCGCCGGTTCTACGACATTGCCGCGGACTACGCGACCATTCCCATCACCCGCGTGCCGAAGGTCAAGGTCGGCGTCGTCGGCGAGATTTATGTCAAATACTCGCCGCTGGGCAACAATGATCTGGAAAAATTTCTGGAAAGCCAGGACTGCGAGGTCAACCTGCCCGGCCTGATGGGCTTTGTGGAGTACTGCGTGGCCAACTACAAGCTGGACATCGACCTGTACGGCGGCAACAAGCTGGTGGCGGGCGGCGCGGACGCGTTCCTGAGCTGGCTGGACGGCATCGGCTGCGCCAGCTATGACGCCATGCGCAAGTACGGCTTCTACGCGCCCGGCTCGTTCCGCGAGCTGATGAAAAAGCCCGAGGGCATCATCTCTCTGGGTGCCAAGATGGGCGAGGGCTGGCTGCTGACCGCCGAGATGATCGAGCTGGTCGAGGGCGGCTACGGCAACATTGTCTGCGCCCAGCCGTTCGGCTGTCTGCCGAACCACATTGTTGGCAAGGGCATGATCAATAAGATCCGCGCCCTGCACCCGGACGCGAACATCACCCCCGTGGACTACGACCCCAGCGCGACCCGCGTCAACCAGGAAAACCGCATCAAACTGATGCTGGCCGTGGCCCGCGAGAAGCTGGACCAGCCCGGCGAGGTACAGCCTGTCACCGCGGAACAGCTTGCAGGCGGCGCACCGCAGGTGGAGACGGTGGTACGATAAATGTATAAAAAAGCCGCTGGCATAATTGTCAGCGGCCTTTTTATACAGACTTCAAGCCTTCCCCCTTGGGGAAGCCCTGCGTGTCAAAAAATTGCATTCTTATCTTATTGCGTGTGTAGGGGCGACCATTGGTCGCCCGCCAACTTACCGCAGCAACGCATTTTCCGGGAAAGTTTCTTCCAAGGCAAACAGGCACGGGCGAGCAATGCTCGCCCCTACAATGCACTTTTTCGACAGTTTGAGCTTCCTTCACATCTCCTCCACCTGTTTCAGCTCTACCTCCCGCTTATCGATCACCAGCAGTCCTTCCTTCTGCATCTGGCTCAGCGCATTGCTCAAGGCGCTGCGGTCCACACCAAGGTGGTCGGCCAGCTGCTGGCGGTCAAAGGGGAGCGTAAACCGCAGGCTGCCGTTTTGCCGCGCCAGCACCGAAAAGTACGCCGTGATCCGCCCGCGGATCGTCTTGGGAGCGGTGTACAGGCTGCGCTGCGCCAGCCCCAGATTTTTACGCGCTGCAATGCGCAAAAGATTTTGCGTCAGCTTCCAGCGCCATGGCTCGCAGCCGCACTGTAAAAGCTGCCCGGTCTCCAAAAACAGCGCCTCGCCGTTTTCTGCGGCCACAACGCTGACCCGCAGCGGCTCGTCCGGCAGACAGGCGTAGGTCTCGGCAAACAGGTCACCCGGCCCGGCCTGGCCCAGCAGCGTCTTGCTGCCCCAGACGTCCAGGTGCTCCATGTGCACCCGTCCGGCCAGCACCACGCCCAGCGCCGGGGCTCTCTGCCCGGCCTCCAGCAGGATCTCCCCCTTGGCAAATGACCTGCGGCGCATCCGCAGCGCGGTTACGGCGGCCTCGGCCTCGTCGGCGGTCAGTCCGCGGAACAGTGGTACATCCGGCAATTCCATAATTATGCACCTCACATGTTGTTGCTACAACAGAACTCTTGCTGCCATTGTAGTAAAATGACAGCACAAAGTCAAGGAGGCTGACCATGAAACGACAAATCATTCACATCGACCAGGAGAAATGCAACGGCTGCGGGGCCTGCGCCGCCGCCTGCCACGAGGGCGCGATCGCCATGATCGGCGGCAAGGCCACGCTGATGCGCGACGACTACTGCGACGGCATGGGCGACTGCCTGCCGCACTGCCCCACGGGGGCCATTACGTTTGAGCAGCGCGAGGCCGCTCCCTACAACGAGGCCGCCGTGCAGGCCGCCAGGCAGCACAAGGCCGCCCACACGCCCGGCTGCCCCGGCAGTGCGCCCAAAGCGATGCACGTCTGCCCGGGCAGCATGGCCAAGGCCCTGCACCCCGTCGAGGCAGGGGAGAGCGCCCCGACGACGGCCCCCAGCCAGCTGCGCCAGTGGCCCGTGCAGATCAAGCTGGTGCCTGTGAACGCGCCCTACTTTGACGGTGCGCGGCTGCTGATCGCTGCCGACTGCACGGCCTACGCCTACGCCGCGTTCCACGAGCGGTTCATCCGCGGGCACATCACGCTGGTGGGTTGCCCCAAGCTGGACGACGTCGATTACAGTGAGAAGCTGACCGCCATCATCCGCAGCAACGACATTCAAGAGGTCACCGTTGTGCGCATGGAGGTGCCCTGCTGCGGCGGGCTGGAAAATGCCGCTAAGCGCGCCTTGCAGGCGTCCGGCAAGTTCATTCCGTGGCAGGTCGTAACGATCTCCACCGACGGGCGGATTCTGGACTGATTTTTTTGCAAAAAGGGCTTGCATTCCGCAAAGTAGTATGCTATAATAACATACGTCGCTGAAACGCAGCGACGTATATGCGCGGTTAGCTCAGCTGGTAGAGCATCTGCTTGACGTGCAGGAGGTCACAGGTTCGAGTCCTGTACCGCGCACCAGAGAAAGCCCCTTGCCGATACGTTCGGCAAGGGGCTTTTCTTTTGTTTCCGCGGATGCAAGCATCCGCTTCTGCATGTAGGGGTCGATGCTCGTCATCGACCCGGGAGCTGAGCGACTGCCGCAGGGCCGGGCGTACTGCGCCCGCCCCTACAATGCACTTTTTGTGTCCCCATTGACGAACCTGCGCTGGTACGATATACTTATATCTTACGGCATTTTGTCGTACTTTGTTCAAAGCAGAAATAGGAAAAGGAGGGAGGATCGCCGTGATTTTCGGCAAAGCGATCAACCGATACTATCTCAAGCACGCGCCGGTGCTGCTGCTGGGCATTCTGTCGCTTCTGACGGTGGACTACATTCAGCTGCTCATCCCGGAGCTGTACCGGCTGGTCATCAACGGCGTAAATCTGGGGCAGGTGGTCGTGGGCGGCCAGACGCTGCCCTTTACCAGGGAGGTGCTGTTTCAGCACATCTGCCTGCCAATGATCTGGATCGTCGTGCTCATGGTCATCGGGCGGTTCCTGTGGCGCGTCTGTTTCTTCGGGTCAGCGGTCAGCGTGGCCGCCGATTTGCGGGAGCGGATGTTTGACCACAGCCGCCGCCTGTCCCAGCAGTACTATCAGGTCAACAAGGTCGGCAACCTGATGAGCCTCTACACCAACGACCTCGACACCATTCAGGAGTGCTTCGGCGACGGCATTTTGATGTTCTTTGACGCCGCCGTGCTGGGCATTATGGCGCTGGTCAAGATGTGGCGGATGGACTGTAAATTAACACTTCTGGCGCTGATCCCGGCGGCGGTCATGTTCGTACTCGGCACCGTCATGAGCCAAGTCATGACCAGACGGTGGGAGGAGCGCCAGCAGGCGTTCTCCGACCTGTCCGACTTTGCGCAGGAGAACTTTTCCGGCATTGCGGTCATCAAGGCGTTTGTGAAGGAGCTCAAGGAGCTGATTGCCTTCCGCAGGCTCAACAAGGAGAACGAGGAGGTCAACGTCGCCTACACCAAGATTGCAACACTGCTCGAGGTGCTGGTCACGCTGTTCGTCGAGTCGGTCATCTGCGTGATTTTGGGCTACGGCGGCTGGCTCGTCTGGCGCGGGCAGTTCAACGCAGGTCAGCTTGTGGAGTACATCGGCTACTTTGAGGCCATCGTCTGGCCCATCATGGCCATCTCGATGCTGATCGAAAAGACCTCCCGCGGCAAGGCATCGCTGAACCGCATTACCGAGCTTCTGGATGCGCCCATCGACGTGGCGGACCGCGACGGCGTCGCCGACCTGCGCGATCCGCACGGCGGCATTGAGTTCCGCCATCTGACGTTCCGCTACCCAGACGGCGAGTACGACGTGCTGAAGGACGTATCGTTCACCATCAAGCCCGGCGAGAGCGTCGGCATCGTCGGCAAGACCGGCGCAGGCAAGACAGCGCTGGTGGACCTTTTGCTGCGCACCTACAATGTGCCCGACGGCACGCTGTTTGTGGACGGGCAGGACGTGAACGCCGTGTCCATCCATTCGGTGCGCGACGCCTGCGCCTACGTGCCGCAGGACAACTTCCTGTTCTCGGACACGATTGCCCACAACATCGGCTTCGGCGTGGACGACGCCAGCCAGGCCGACATTGACCGCGCCGCCGCGCTGGCCGATGTGCGGGACAACATCGTGGACTTCAAGGACGGCTACGAGACCGTACTCGGTGAGCGCGGCGTGACCGTCTCCGGCGGACAGAAGCAGCGCATCTCGATTGCGCGTGCCCTGCTGAAAAACGCGCCGATCCTGATTCTGGACGACTCTGTCTCGGCTGTCGATACCCGCACCGAGAAAATCATCCTTGACAACCTCAAGACCAGCCGCGCGGGCAAAACGACGCTGCTGATCGCCCACCGCATTTCGACGGTGGAGCAGCTGGACAAGATCGTCTTTATCGAGGACGGCAGGGTAGAGGCCGTCGGCCCGCACGATGAATTGTATCGCAGCTGCGCCGAATACCGCCGCATGGTCGATCTGCAGAAGCTCGAGGACGAGGAAGGAGGCGGCAGCCATGGCTAACGTAAATCCGCTGTTGCTGGTAGGCGCAGTCATCGGTGTCGTCACGGCGCTGCTGGTGCTGGCCTGCGCCCTCGTCAAGGACAAAAAGGAGACGATGGGCTTTGAGCGCACGATGAACGACGGCGAGATTCTGCGCCGCCTGGCCGGATACGCCAAGCCGTACCTGGCGAAATTCGTCGTTGTGCTGTTTTTAATGCTGTTTTCGATTGCCTATGACATCATCTCGCCGCTGATCGTCGGCGCACTGGAGGAGCTGGTCTCAGGCGAGTTCGAGCTGCCGCGGCTGTTCGCGGGCGTCGCCGTCTATGCGGGCGTGCTCGTTTTCTCGATGGCCAGCACCTACTTCCAGGCCGTCATTCTGCAGCGCGTCGGCCAGCACATCATCTCCGACCTGCGCGAGGACCTATTCACCCACATTGAGTCGCTGTCCCACGAGCAGCTGAACGAGATTCCCGTCGGCAAGCTCGTCACCCGCGTGACGAACGATACGAACGCTATCTCGATGATGTTCACGAACCTGCTGGTCACGCTGACCAAGAACATCTTTGTCATCCTCGGCATCCTGGTCGCCATGCTGGCGCTCAACTATGAGCTGACGCTGATGGTGCTCTGCTTTGTGCCGTTCATCGTAATTTTTACGGTCATCTTCCGCAAGTTCTCCCGCCGGGCCTACCGCAAGGTCAAGGACGCGACCACCGACATCAACACCTACCTGTCGGAGAATCTGTCCGGCATCAAGGTCACGCAGATCTTTGGCCGCGAGGACGAGAAGATGGCGGAGTTCCGCGAGAAAAGCCAGCGCCTCGCCCGCGCGAACCGGGAGCAGATCTTTGTGTTCGGCGTGTTTCGTCCTCTGGTCTACATGCTGTATATCTGCTCGATCCTGTGTCTTTTTTATCTCGGCGGCATGGGGCATCTGAACGGCGTGACGTTTCTGGGCCAGACCATCACGGGCGGCACCATCGTCACGTTCTACATGTACATTTCCAAATTCTTCACGCCCATCCAGAATCTGGCCGAGCAGTTCAATTGGCTGCAGTCGGCGCTGGCCTCGTCGGAGAAGGTGTTCTCCATCATGGACATTGCGCCCAAAATGGTGGACGCTCCCGACGCCATCGAGTTGGACGAGGTAAAGGGCGAAATCGAGTTCCGCGACGTCTGGTTCAGCTATCTTCCGGGCGAGTGGGTGCTGCAGGGCGTGTCCTTCCACATTGACCCGCACCAGACCGTGGCGTTTGTCGGCTCGACGGGCTCGGGCAAGAGCACGATTCTCTCGCTGATCTGCCGCAACTACGAGTTCCAGAAGGGCGAGATCCTGATTGACGGCATCGACATCCGCAAAATCAAAATTTCGTCGCTGCGCCGTCACTTCGGGCAGATGCTGCAGGACGTGTTCCTTTTCTCGGGCACGATCCGCAGCAACATCATCCTGCGGGAGGAGGGCATCTCCGACGAGGAGATCCTACAGGTCTGCCGCTATGTCAACGCAGACAAGTTCATTGACAAGCTGGACCACGGCCTGGACGAGGAGGTCCGCGAGCGCGGGAACAACTTCTCCGCCGGGCAGCGCCAGCTGTTGAGCTTTGCGCGGACGATCATCCACAAGCCAAGCGTTATGATTCTGGACGAAGCCACGGCGAATATTGACACCGAGACCGAGCTTTTGATTCAGGATTCGCTGGAAAAGATGCGGTCCGTCGGCACGATGCTGATCGTCGCGCACCGGCTGTCCACCATCCAGCACGCGGACAACATTATTGTGCTGTCCCACGGCAAGATCCTCGAGCAGGGGAACCATCAGGAACTTCTGGCGAAGCACGGCAGATATTACCAGCTATACACGCTGCAATATCATAAGGAGCAGCTGGAGGGGTAAGAGCCTAAAGCCTTCCCCCTTTGGGGGAAGGTGGCCCCGCAGGGCCAGATGAGGGGCAAGCCTGCCATTGCAGGCCTTTCACGGGCAGCCCCGTAGGGCGGCATGCCCTCATGCCGCCGTTGCTGCCACTCCGCTTACGGTCTATTGCGGAAGCCTGCGGCGGGGTGAGGGCACCCCGCCCTACGCACAGTGATACACGTACAGCCGTCATTTCGCCCCGGCACTTGCATTTTTCCCGGTACCTATGTATAATAACTACCGCGCAACTTAGCCTGCGCGGTAGTTTTATTTGAACATAGAGAGGGAATTTCCACATGAAAAAGCTTTCTGCACTGATTTTGTCCCTGGCGCTGTCCGCCGCAAGGCGCTAAGGGCGGCAAAACGGCAGATTGGGTACTGATCTATCAAAACCTTTCCCCTCGGGGGAAGCCGCTCGTTCCCAAAAGTCTCTCTTTCACACGAAAGGGAGGCTTTTTTATTTACAACCTATGGACGTAACTGCAATTTTATGGTATACTATATCGGTTAAAGTGGGGAGGTATAGGACTATGCGCGTTTTGGGCATCGACCCGGGGTATGCCATTGTGGGCTGGGGCGTTGTGGAGTACACCAGCAACCGCTTTGCACCCATCGGCTACGGGGCGGTCATCACCGAGAAGGACACGCCCTTTGAACAGCGCCTCGTTGAAATTTATGAGAGCGTATTCGACATCTGCAAGCGCTACCAGCCCGAGGCCCTCTCCATCGAAAAGCTGTACTACCAGCACAACCAGACCACCGTCATCGGCGTGGCCGAGGCCCGCGGCGTCATTCTGCTGGCCGCGGCGCAGTGCGGCGTGCCGATCTACGAATACACACCCATGCAGGTCAAGCAGGCCATCACAGGCTACGGCAAGGCCGTGAAGAAGCAGATCCAGGAGATGACCCGCATAATGCTGCACCTCGAGTCCGTCCCCAAGCCCGACGATACCGCCGACGCCCTCGGCATGGCGATTGCCCACTGCCATTGCAGCCGCAGCCGGTTGATGGGGACACCGGTGAGATAATCCCTTGCCTTCCCCCAAGTGGGGGAAGGCTTTCCACCATACAAAAGAAGGATACACCATGATCTACTGCCTTACCGGAAAAATCATCAAAAAAACGCTGGATTCCGTCGTCATCAGCTGCGGCGGGGTCGGCTATTTTGTCCAGATCCCCGCCACCACCGGCGAGGCCCTGCCCCCCGCCGGGCAGGAGGGGACCGTTTATACGATTATGAACGTCACCGAGAACGACGTCTCGCTCTACGGCTTTGCTGCCGAGGAGCAGCGCGACTGCTTTAAGATGCTGACCGGCGTCACCGGCGTCGGCCCCAAGGCCGCGCTGTCCATCCTGTCCATCATGACGCCGGAAAAAATCGCGCTGGCCGCGTCCAGCGGCGACCACAAAGCGTTCACCAAGGCCGCGGGCGTCGGGCCAAAGCTGGCCCAGCGCATCACGCTGGAATTAAAGGACAAGGTCGGCAAGGGGCTGGCCGCGGGCACGGGCTTCTCCGGCAATGTTGCCGCCCCGGCCCCCAGCTCTGCGCCCGCGCAGGCCGTCGCCGCGCTCGTCAGCCTGGGCTATGCGCCGTCGGACGCTGCCGCCGCCGTGGCCCGCGTCGACGAGACCCTCTCCGTGCAGGAGATCATCACCATCGCGCTGCGCAGTCTGTCGCGCGTGTAACAGAAGGGGAGTGCCGAATTGAACCAGGAATACACCGTGGACCCCAGCCGTCTCGTCAGCCCCGATATGACCCCCGCCGACACGGAGGAAGTCAGCCTGCGCCCGAAAACCCTGGACGATTACGTCGGTCAGGAGAAGGCCAAGGGCAACTTAAAGGTCTATCTGCGGGCGGCGCAGCAGCGCGGCGAGCCGATGGACCACATCCTGCTCTACGGCCCGCCGGGCCTGGGCAAAACCACGCTGGCCGGCATCGTAGCGCAGGAGATGGGCGTACAAATTCGCATCACGTCCGGTCCCGCCATCGAGAAGCCCGGCGACCTGGCCGCCCTGCTGACGAACCTGCAGGAGGGCGACATCCTCTTTATCGACGAGATCCACCGCCTGTCGCGTCAGGTCGAAGAAGTCCTGTACCCGGCTCTCGAGGATTTCGCGCTGGACATCATGATCGGCAAGGGGCCGAGTGCCCAGAGCATCCGCATCAATCTGCCGCGGTTCACGCTGGTGGGCGCCACGACACGCGCGGGCCAGCTGACCGGGCCGCTGCGTGACCGCTTCGGCATCCTGCTCAAATTAGAGCCCTACAGCCCCCGGGAGCTGGGCCGCATCATCCTGCGCAGTGCGGGCATTCTGGGCGTGCCCATCACCGAGGAGGGCGCGTTGGAGCTGGCCCGCTGTGCCCGCGGCACGCCGCGTATCGCCAACCGTATGCTCAAGCGCGTGCGCGACTTTGCCACCGTACAGGGCGACGGCACGATTGACGAGGAGACCGCCATCGCCGCCCGCAAGTGGATGGACATTGACGAGCTGGGTCTGGACGAGCTGGACCGCAGTGTCCTGCGCGCCATCATTGAGATGTACGGCGGCGGCCCCGTCGGTCTGGAAACGCTGGCCGCAGCCCTCGGCGAAGAAAGCGTCACGCTGGAGGACCTCTGCGAGCCGTACCTGATGCAGATGGGCATGCTGACCCGCACGCCCCGTGGCCGCTGCGTGACCCGCCTGGCCTATGAGCACCTGCACATGGCCGTGCCGAAGCGCTTTGACGACGAGGATTCCGGCCAGACGAGTATGTTTTAAATAAGCGAACGGGTAGAGCCCTTCCGGGCTTTGCTTCGCTCGCCCACCTCCCCTGTGAGGGGAGCTGGCCGAGTTTACGAGGCCTGAGGGGCTCTGCCGCTTGGCCTTAACCACAAAATTCATCGAACCAACACATATAGAAAAGGAGAATCGCCTATGCGCCCTGCTGATTCCTGGCGGGATTATGAGCTGCTGGACGCTACCAACCACAACCGGTTGGAGCGCTGGGGCCAGACCCTGCTGATCCGTCCCGACCCGCAGGTCATCTGGAAAAACGACGAGACCAGCCCGCTGTGGGCCAAGGCCGACGCTGTCTATTACCGCTCTGCCAAGGGCGGCGGGCAGTGGAATTACCACAAAAAGCTGCCGCAGAAATGGCAGATCCACTGGAACGATTTGACACTGATCGTCAGCCCCACGGGCTTCAAGCACACCGGCGTTTTCCCGGAGCAGGCCGTGAACTGGGCATGGTACCAGGAAAAGATACGGCAGGCTGGCCGTCCCATCCGCGTGCTGAACCTGTTCGGCTACACGGGCGGCGCAACGCTGGCATGCCTGGCCGCGGGCGCGTCCGTCACCCATGTGGACGCCAGCAAGGGCATGGTCGCCTGGGCGCGGGAGAACGCTGCCGCCAGCGAGCTGGCAGACCGCCCCTGCCGCTGGATCGTGGACGACTGCGCCAAGTTTGTGCAGCGTGAGATCCGCCGCGGCAGCCGCTATGACGCTGTCATCATGGACCCGCCGAGCTATGGCCGCGGCCCGGGCGGCGAGATCTGGAAGCTCGAGGACAACGTCTACGACCTCATCACGCTGACTGAGCAGGTGCTGAGCGATGACCCGCTGTTCTTTGCCATCAACTCCTACACCGAGGGTCTGAGCCCCGCGGTCATGGAATACATCGTCAAAACGACGCTTTGCCCCGTCAAGGGCGGCCATACCCACTGCGACGAGATCGGTCTGCCGGTCTCCGCCACAGGCGGCGTGGTGCCCTGCGGCGCAACGGCCATCTGGGAGAAATAAGCCATGCCGAATCAGGAACCGATGATCAAAGTACAGGACGTCCGCTTCCGCTACGACCCCGAGCAGCCCAAGTACGCTGTGGACGGCGTGAGCCTGGACATCCGCCGCGGCGAGTTCGTCGCCGTACTGGGCGCGAACGGCTGCGGCAAGTCCACGCTGGCGAAGCACTTCAACGCCATTCTGCTGCCCGAGGCCGGTACCGTGCTGGTCGAGGGCATGGACACTCGCAACGAGGACCATCTCTACGATGTGCGCCAGAAGGTCGGCATGGTGTTCCAGAACCCCGACAATCAGATCGTGGCGACCATCGTCGAGGAGGACGTGGCCTTTGCGCCGGAGAACCTCGGCGTGCCGCCCGAGGAGATCCGCACCCGCATCGACGAAGCCATGAAGCTGGCGGGCATCTATGAAAAGCGCGAGGCTGCGCCGTACAAGCTGTCCGGCGGCCAGAAGCAGCGCGTCGCGATTGCGGGCGTTATCGCCATGCGGCCCGACTGCCTTGTTATGGACGAGTCCACCGCCATGCTGGACCCTCATGGCCGCGCGCAGGTCATGAAAACCATCCGCCAGCTTCGGGCGGCTGGCATCACGATCGTGTCCATCACCCACTACATGGAGGAGGCCGCCCAGGCAGACCGCGTGCTGGTCATGAGCCGGGGCCGCATCGTCATGGAGGGCACGCCCGAGCAGGTGTTCAGCCAGACCGAGCGGCTGCACGGGTATCACCTCGATGTCCCGCAGGCCGCCGAGCTGCGCGACGAGCTGGTCAAGGCCGGGATCCCGATGCCGGAAAATGTCATTACCCCCGACGCCTGCGCGGAGGAATTATACAAGCTGCTGAAATAAAGGAAGCCTTCCCCCAAGGGGGAAGGTGGCCGAGGCCCCGCCCGAGGCCGGATGAGGGGCGAGCTTGCCGAGGTATCCCGTTTATGGGAAATCGCCGCGAAGCCGCCCCTCATCAGTCGGCGGGCGGAGCCGCCGACAGCTTCCCCCAAGGGGGGAAGCCACTCTGATGAAAAACTCCCACGTATGCCGGAACGGCACCGCAACCGGGCTGTATCCGGCGGGAAAGGAACAACTATGTCCGAAATCATTCGTGTTGAAAACCTGAGCTACATCTATAACCAGGGTATGCCCGACGCGACGAAGGCGCTGGATGACGTGTCCTTCACCGTCGAGGAGGGCGACTTTGTCGGTATCATCGGCTCGACGGGCAGCGGAAAATCCACGCTTATCAGCCATTTCAACGGCCTGAACCGCCCGACGTCGGGCCGCGTCCTTGTGGACGGCAGGGACCTGTGGGAGCAGGGCGCAGACCTGCGCAGCTTCCGCTTTCTCGTCGGCCTTGTCATGCAGTACCCCGAGTACCAGCTGTTTGAGGAGACCTGCGCCCGCGACATCGCCTACGGCCCGCGCAACATGGGCCTGGACGAGGCCGAGGTCCAGCGCCGCGTCAGGGAGGCCGCCGCGTTCGTCGGCCTGTCCGATGAGCTGTTGGAAAAAAGCCCGTTTGAGCTTTCGGGCGGGCAGAAGCGCCGCGTTGCGATTGCGGGCGTCATGGCCATGCACCCCCGCGTGCTGGTGCTGGACGAGCCCGCCGCCGGTCTGGACCCCGAGGGCCGCGATACGATCCTGAGCCAGATCAGGGACTACCATGAGAAAACCGGCATCACGGTGCTGCTGGTCAGCCACTCGATGGAGGATATTGCCAAGTATGCTAACCGCGTGCTGGTCATGCACCGCGCCAAAATTGCCATGTATGACACGGTGGAAAACGTCTTTGCCCGCGCGCATGAGCTGCTGGAGCTGGGGCTTTCGGTGCCGCAGGTCACGCAGATCTTTTTAAAGCTGCGCCAGATGGGGCTGGACATCCCCGCGGACGTCTACACGATCCCCTATGCGGTCAAAACGATTCAAAAGGCGCTGGCCGCCAAACAGGGAGGTGGGGCAAATGCTTAAAGATATTACGATAGGTCAGCATTTTCCCGGGCATTCCATCCTGCACCGCTGCGACCCGCGGCTCAAGCTGGTCGCGACGATTGCCTATATCGTCGTGCTGTTTGTGGCCCCGAACCCGCTGGGGCTGGTACTGTCCATCCTGCTGCTGGCCGCGCTGTACAGGGTAGCACAGATTCCCGGCAAGATGATTTTGAAAAGCCTAAAGCCCATCGTGCCCATCGTGATTTTTACGGCGGTGCTGAATCTTTTCTTCGTCACGGGGCAGGGGGAGCCGCTTGTGCACTTCTGGATTTTGAACATTTACGCCGAAGGGGTCAAGTATGCCATTCTGCTGGCGGTGCGCGTCTGCGCACTGATTGCAGGCACGAGCCTGCTGACCTACACGACCAGTCCCATCGTGCTGACCGACGCCATCGAGAGCCTGCTGCGCCCGCTGGCGAAGCTGCACTTTCCCGTGCATGAGCTGGCCATGATGATGACGATTGCGCTGCGGTTCATCCCGACCCTGATCGAGGAGACGGAAAAGATCATGAACGCCCAGAAGGCCCGCGGCGCGATGCTGGACAGCGGCACATTTACCCAGCGCATCAAGGCGCTGGTGCCGATCCTGATTCCGCTGTTCATCTCGGCGTTCCGCCGCGCCGACGAGCTGGCCATGGCGATGGAATGCCGCTGCTATCACGGCGGCGAGGGCCGCACCCGGCTCAAGCAGCTGAAATTCACCGGCGAGGACTTCAAATGCCTGGCGGTCATTGCCGTGGCGCTGGTGGCCATTGCCTGCACACGATTCTTTGTGCCGGGGCTGGCGTAAGGATCAGCCGCCCTGTAGGGGCCGGGCATGCCCGGCCCGCAGCCTTCCCGCAAGCGTCTGCTTGCCTTACACAACCGGGCCGGGCATGCCCGGCCCCTACCTGGTTCTGACATGAATTATTTACTTTGGATTTCCTACAAGGGCACCCGCTATGCCGGGTTCCAGGTCCAGCCAAATGCGCCCACGGTCTGCGCGGTTTTGCAGGACGCGATGCAGGCGGTGTTCGGCTGCCGCCCCGACGTCAAGGGCTGCTCCCGCACCGATGCCGGCGTCCATGCGCGGCGTTTCGCGCTCAGCTTCTGCTATACTGGCAAAGTGCCGATGCAGAAAATCGTGCCCGCGCTCAACGCCCACCTGCCGCCGGACATCCGCGCAGTGGACATCCGGTCCGTGCCGGATGGCTTCCACGCGCGTTACGCCGCCCACGCCAAGACCTACCGCTACTACATTTTGAACGCGCGGGTGGATGATCCGTTCACCTACGACACCTGCCACAGGGTAGGGGCAGCGCTCGACCTGGCCGCCATGCAGGCCGCTGCGGCGCAGTTCATAGGCACGCACGATTTTTCCGCCCTCTGCGCGTCCGGGTCCAGCGCCGCCGCCCACGGGGATACCGTGCGGACGATTACAAATTGTACTGTTGTACAGAACGGCGACTTGTTTACAATTTCCGTGACCGCCGACGGTTACCTCTATAATATGGTGCGCATTCTGGCGGGCACGCTCGCGGACGCGGGTCTTGGCAAGCGGACACCGGAGAGCATCCCCGCCCTGCTGGAAAGCGGGGACCGACGCCGGGCCGGGCCGACGCTGCCCGCAAAGGGGCTTTTTTTGGAGAAAGTAGACTATCCCGGGTTGGATGACGTTTAATGGCGTACCGTAGGGAGGGGTCTTGACCCCTCCGCGGAGCCTGACCACCGCCGCTAACGGCCCGGAGGCGTCAAGACGCCTCCCTACAAACCAACCCATACGCACAAATTTTTTCCGGAAAGGAGGGGGCCCACCTATGAGTAAGGCGAACAGAGATCGGCAGGCATTGCTGCAGCGGCTGGCGCGTGAGCAGAGGCGGGCCCTGAACGCCGCCGCCCGCGACGCAGACCGCGCCCGCACGCCGCGCACCGCTCCCACACCGCGGCGCGATGACAGCCCGCCGTCCCGGACGTCCGAGCAGCCGTCCGCGCAGAGCGCCGCGCGGCTCAAATCGCTGACGCCGCTCTACAAGCAGCGCCAGCAGCGGCGGCTCACCGTCCTGATCGTCATTATCATTGCGCTGGCGCTGGCGCTCACCGTTGTGACCGGCACACTGTCGGCCTCGCTGGCGCTGCTGGGTGATGCCGTGGACAGCGCGTCGCTCTACCTGAACCGCGCCGACGGCGGCTGGCCGACCACCACCGGCATCACCGAGCCGCTGCAAATCGAACCGCTGGCAGACGGCTTCGTCGAGCTGGGCAATGAGGATGTGCTCGTCTACTCGGCCTACGGCTCCAAAATTCTGAGCCTGCAGCCGTCCTACGCGCGGCCCGTGCTGGCTGTGGGCGGCACCCACTTTGTGGTCTACAACCGCGCGGGCAGTGAGCTGACCGTATGCAGCCGCACCCGCACGCTCTACACACAGCGCTTTGACGAGGACATTCTGCTCTGCGCCATGTCAAACAACAACTCGCTGGCCGTCGTGACCGACGCGGACCGTTTTGCCGGCTGGGTACACATCTATGACCCTTCGATGCGGGAGCTGTACAACTGGCGGATGCCCCAGTCGATGGGCACGCCGATCGCGCTGGACTTTGCCCCCGACAACCGCAGGTTTGCCTCGGGCATGATTGCCGCGCGGGACGGGCAGCTGAACTGCTCGGTCTACTTTATGAGCCTCGACTCCGACACCGAGGGGCTGCTCTACACCGCCGACGCAGGCAGCATGCTGCTGCGGCTGGACTGGCAGAGCGAGAACCGCGTCATGGCCGTGTTTGACACCTACATTGCGGTCATCGACCCCCGCACCGCCGCCGAGGTCGCACGCTACGACTACGGCGGGGCCGCGCTGCAAAGCGTTGCGCCCGGACGCCGCCAGACCGCGCTGCTTCTGAACGTACACGGCGGCAACAGCCTGGTCACCCTGTCCGAAAGCCTCACCGTTATGTCGGAGATTCCCGCACGGCAGGCGTTTGCGGTCTCGGCCACCGACACCGACATTTATCTGCTCTGCCCCGATGCCGTCGAGTGCTACGGCTACGACGGCGTGCAGAACTGGGTGCAGACCGGCCTGCCGTCCCGCCCGCTGGCGGTCCTGCACGGCAAGCAGACGCTGGTCTTTACCGGCAGTCAGGCGGACGTTTTGGCGAAGCCAGCCGAGTAGTTCCGAAGCCTTTCCCCTCGGGGGAAGGTGGCCCCGCAGGGCCGGATGAGGGGCTGCCTTGCCGCAATAACCAATTTGCGGGCAATAATGGCAAGGTTCGCCCTCATCAGTCAGCGGGCGGGGCCGCTGACAGCTTCCCCCTCGGGGGAAGCCTTTCGACCCGCAAGTAATCCAACAGAAAGAAGTACCCATCTATGTCTTTTTCTCCCGCACTTGTCTATGATTTTATTTTTCTGGCCGTATTTTCCTTTGCCGCTGTCAAAAGCTGGCAGAAGGGCTTTCTCGCCGGGCTGACCGAGCTGATCGGCGCGGTGCTGGGCGTCGGCATTGCCTCCTGGGGCAGCCGCACGCTGGCCCCGGAAGTCTACCTTAGCTTTTTCAGCGACTCCGTCTCCACCCGGGTCGAGCAGGCCGTCGCGCAGTCGGGCGGCGATATTGCCGCTGCGGTGCAGGGGCTGGACTTTCTGCCGGAATCCATCCGTGCCGCGCTGGCCGCGGGTCTGCAGACTGCCGGGGACCAGCTGCCCGAAAAGATCAACACCCTGCTGGAGCCGCTTTTCCTGCCGCTGGTGCAGGCGGTGCTGTTTGTGCTGCTCTGCATGATCGTGCGCTGGGTGTTCGCCCTGCTGGTGCGGCTGCTGCGCGGCGTCAATCTTATCCCGCTGGTGGGCGGCGCCAACCGGCTGCTGGGTCTGGTGCTGGGCCTTGTGACCGGCGCGTTCGACTGCTGGCTGCTGGCGCTGCTGCTCTGGTTCGCCGCCAGCATCACCACCGGCCAGATCGACTGGCTGACCACCGGCGTTTTGCAGCGCAGCGTCGGGTACAGCCTTTTTGGTGCGTTCAACCCGTTTTTGCTCCATTATTAAACAAATTCTGAACAAGCCCCGCCAAAACTTGCAATTTGGCAGGGTTTGTTTAATAATAGTAGTGTAGCTGCGGTGCGGCGGGCAGGGGACTGCCCGCCCTACGTAGGGCGGATTCCCTATCCGCCCGCTGGGCGTCGGGAACGCCGCCCCCCTACAACAATTTATCGCAATCCCACGTGCCTCTTATCGGGCACTTTTCATAGAGGTGAAGTAAATGCTTTGTGTTAAATGCCAAAAACGCCCCGCTGTCGTGTTTGTGCAGCGGCTTGAAAACGGCAAGACCGTGCAGGAGGGCTACTGCCTGACCTGCGCCCGTGCCATGCACATCCAGCCTGTGGATGATCTGATGAAACAGTTCGGCATGTCCGACCAGGATCTGGAAAACATGGAGGAGCGGATGTCCAGCTTTTTGCAGGAGGCCTCCGACTCCGGCATGCTGGCCCCCATGATGAACGGCGACGACACCGACGCCGGTGACGAGCCCGCCCCGCAGGACGATTTTGTCCCGGGCGGCAGCCCCGTGTTCCCGTTTGGCTTTGGTGCGCGCCAGAATAAGGACGACGCCAAGCCCAAAAACGGCAAGAAGGAAAAGGCTCCCCGCCGCAAGTTCCTTGAGACCTACTGCGAGAACCTGACCCAGAAGGCCCGCGACGGCAAGACGGACCGCATCATTGGCCGTGACCGCGAAATTTACCGCACGATCCAGATTTTGTGCCGCCGCCAGAAGAACAACCCCTGCTTGATCGGCGAGGCCGGTGTCGGCAAGACTGCGATTGCCGAGGGTATCGCCCAGCGCATTGCCGAGGGCAAGGTCCCCGCGCGTCTGCAGGACAAGGAAATTTACCTGCTCGACATGACGTCCCTCGTCGCAGGCACTCAGTTCCGCGGCCAGTTTGAGCAGCGTGTCAAGGGCCTCATCAGCGAGGTCAAGGCTGCGGGCAACATCATCCTGTTTATTGATGAGATCCACTCCATCGTCGGCGCGGGCGACTCCGACGGCTCTATGAACGCCGCCAACATCATGAAGCCCGCGCTGTCCCGCGGGCAGATGCAGGTCATCGGCGCAACGACGTTTGCCGAGTATCGCAAGTATATCGAGAAGGATTCCGCGTTGGAGCGCCGTTTCCAGCCCGTCAAGGTCGAGGAACCGTCGCTGCTGGACACCATCGAGGTCATCAAAGGCATCCGCGTCTACTATGAAAAGCACCACTTCGTCCGTGTGTCCGACCCCATCGTGACGAGCATCGTCAAGCTGTCGGAACGCTACATCACGGATCGTTTCCTGCCGGACAAGGCCATTGACCTGCTGGATGAATCCTGCGCCTGCTGCAACCTGCGCCATCCTGAAATTACAGAGCTCATGGAGACCCAGCGCACCGTGGCCGATTTGGAGACCCGCGAGCACGAACTGGAGAACCCCGAGCCGCAGAACGGCCAGGACGCTGCCATCGACTACGAGGCACTGGCCGCGGTCAAGACCGATTTGGCGAAGCAGCGCGAAAAGCTGCCCGCCCTGCAGCTGAAGGTCGCGGAAATTGAAGTGACCATGGACGACGTCGCACAGGTCATTGAGCTTTGGACCGGTGTGCCTGCTGTGAAGATCAAAGAGACCGAGTATGGCCGCCTGCAGGGGCTGGAGGATGCCCTCAAGGCGCACATCATCGGCCAGGACGAGGCTGTCCACGCCGTGGCCGGGGCCATCAAGCGCGCCCGCGCCGACCTGTCCGGCCGTCACCGCCCGGCCAGCTTTATCTTCGTCGGCCCCACCGGCGTCGGCAAGACCGAGCTGGTCAAGCAGCTGGCCAGCCAGCTGTTCGACACCGTTGACCCGCTCATCTCCATCGACATGAGCGAGTACATGGAAAAGTACGCGGTGTCCCGCCTCATCGGCTCGCCCCCGGGCTATGTCGGCTACGACGAAGCCGGGCAGCTGACCGAGAAGGTCCGCCGCCATCCCTACAGCGTCGTGCTGTTCGACGAGATCGAAAAAGCACATCCTGACGTTATGAATATCCTGCTGCAGATTCTGGACGAGGGCAAGATCAACGACGCGCAGGGCCGCACGGTGGACTTCTCGAACACGGTCATCTGCATGACCTCCAACGCGGGCTCCACCGATCAGAGCGGTGCGACGGGCTTCGGCAAAAAGGCCGAGGTCGCCAGCGCGGACCGCAGCATGAAGGCTCTGCAGGAGTTCCTGCGCCCCGAGTTCATCGGCCGTGTGGACGAGATCATTACGTTCAAGCCGCTGAGCGAGGAAGACCTTGAGAAGATCGCCGCGCTCATGCTCGACGAGTACAAGCCCGGTCTGGCCGCGCACGGCATCACGCTGCACTACACGCAGCCCGCGCTGGCGGACATCGTAGCCGAAAGCTCCACCAAATACGGTGCGCGTGAGCTGCGCCGCACGATCCGCAAGACCATTGAGGATCCCGTCTCCGACGCGCTCGTCGATGGCCGCCTGGATGGCCGCGAGGTCACGCTGGAGCTGGCCGACCACGACGGCAGGGCCGTGCTGGAAATTTAAGGGGCGCACCATGTACAGAAAACTGGCTGCCCTGGTGCTGGCCGCGGCGCTGCTGTGCAGCTGCTCGGCCCGCGTCACGGTACAGCGTTATCCCGCAGAGCTGCCCCGGGCCGAAAGCCCCGCCGCCACCCCGACGCCGGAGCCGGTGCCCACCTTTACCGAGGAGCAGAAGGCCTACGGCAGCGCCGCACTGCTGACCGATGCCACCGTGCTCGTCAACGTGTTTTTGAACGACGCCGCCCACGGGCATACCTGGGACGCCGAGAGCCGCGCTGCCGCCGTGCAGCGCACCCAACTGGCCATAGACTGGATCACCGAGCAGGCCGCGGGCTACGAGGCCGCGGTGAATCTGATCTGTGATCGCAGCGCGGACGGCAGCGATTCAACGCTGACACGCAGTTATCTTGTGCAGTCCGCCATGCAGGGCGGCGAAAATTCCGAGGAAAGCTCCGCTTTTCTCGACGAGATGGATACGCTGTGCGCATCGCTGGCCGCCGACAGCCGTCTGGCTGCCTACGGGGCCCGGCACATCGCGTTTTTGTTCTTCCTGCCCATCAGCGGGACATCCTTCACGATGGCTCACTACGCCGACGACGGCGACAGCTTTTATTATGAATACAGCTGCCTGTACAAAACCGACGCCTACACCGACGGCGAGGCGGAATCCCCGGCGACCTACGCCCACGAGATCCTGCATCTGTTCGGCGCGCCCGACCTGTATGAGGGCAGCAGCGACCCCTACGTCGACGAGGCACTTGTCAGCTATGTGGCCGACGCCTACCCCGGCGATATTATGCTGAGCACCTACGAGGACGACGGCTCAAGCCGGTTTGACGCCATCACAAAGGAGATCAGTCCGCTGACGGCCTACTGTCTGGGGCTGACCGACACCTGCCCCGAGCTTGCGCAGTTCCCCCTGCTGGCCGACATGACCCCCGGCGTTTTCTCTTACGGAGCCGACGGGGAAGCGGGGAGCGCGGAGGCCGGCGAGAATTGGCCGGGCGCGGTAGCGGTGTAAGGAAAGTAAGCACCGCCCGGAAGCTTCTCTCCCCCAGGCGCTGTTGCGCCAGCCCCCTCGCAGAGGGAGGTGGCCCGCAGGGCCGGAGGGAGAGAGCCTTCCCGCAGGCAGCCGGTCGCCATACACATGCGGGCCGGGCATGCCCGGCCCCTACAGCGGTGTCAAGCCGGGGAAGGGAGGTCACACCCATGCTGAACGATACCTTTCCGCTGCGGGTCGAAGCGATCCCGGCGGCACATGCGTCGGAGTGGCGCGCGGACGACTCATTCCCGCCCAGCGAGACGCAGGCCTGGCAGCTGGTCTTTGTGCGCAGCGGCACCATTGAGGAACGCTGCGATGCCCGCCACGTGCTGCTGCGGGCAGGCGGACTGCTGTTCCACCAGCCGGGGGAGGTCTTTGCTATGACCACCGTCGGCGAGGTCCCGCCCGAGACGCTGCGCATCGACTTTTACTGCACCGGCGCGGCCATGGACCGTTTCCGCGGCGCGATGCTGCACACGGAGCCTGCCGAGCAGCATGACCTGAACTGGCTGGCAAATGCCGCCAACGAGCTGTTCGACGCCGCCCCCGTGCCGGGCGGACGGCCTGTCTTAAAGGAGGAGCTGCCCTTCGGCGCGATGCAGCAGTTCATCATCCATCTGGAAAATCTGCTGATTTTGCTGGCCCGCCGCTGCCGCCGCACCAAGCGCCCCGTGGCCCGCGTCCGGCGGGAGCGCCGCCAGAACGCGCTGGTCGAGGACGCCCGCGCCTATTTTGCCGAAAATCTTGCGCATGAACTGAAGATCGACGACATCTGCACGGCGCTGGGCTGCACGCGGCCCCAGCTGCAGCAGGCGTTCCGCGCGCGGCTCCACCGCACGGCCATGGAGGAATTCTCCGCCATGCGCATCGAGTACGCGGCCCAGCTGCTGGCCCGCGGGGCATCCCCCGGCGAGGTTGCCGCGCAGATGGGCTACTGCTCCGGCGCGTATTTCAGCCAGAAATTCCGCGCTGCCACGGGGCACACGCCGTCCGCCTACCGCCGCATTCAGCAGGGGCTGCCTGCCCGACGGCAAAACAGGCAACAAAAAGGCAAATCAGAATCAAAAACTCCTATTGCAGAAACTCCGCAGAAAGAGTAGAATACAAGCAAAGAGAGGCGAGCCGCCCGGTTCGCACGCAACAATATCATATAACATAAGGAGACGACTGTTATGGCAATTCTGGTTAGCGGTGGCGCCGGCTACATCGGCAGCCACACCTGTGTGGAACTTCTGGCCGCAGGGTACGACATCGTTGTAGCCGATAACTACTACAACTCCTGCCCCGAGGCCCTGGCCCGCGTCAAGAAGATCGCCGGCAAGGACTTCCGTTTTGTCGAGGCCGACATGACCGACAAGGACGCCGTGGAGAAGATCTTTGCCGAGAACGAGGACATTGACTGTGTCATCCAGTTCGCCGCCTACAAGGCCGTCGGCGAGAGCGTTTCCAAGCCCATCGAGTACTACTCCAACAATCTGGCCTGCACGCTGAACATTCTGGATGTCATGCGCCGCCACAACTGCCACAACATCATCTTCTCCTCCTCCGCCACGGTCTACGGCGACCCCGCCAGCGTGCCCATCCGCGAGGATTTCCCCGTCGGCGGCACCACGAACCCCTACGGCACCACGAAGGTGTTCACCGAGCGCATCCTGACCGACTGCTGCCACGCCGACCCCGCGCTGAACGTTGCGCTGCTGCGTTACTTCAACCCCATCGGTGCGCATCCGTCCGGCCTGATCGGCGAGGACCCCAACGGCATCCCCAACAACCTCGTGCCCTACATCGCCAAGGTCGCTGTCGGCAAGCTGGAGAAGGTCCACGTCTTTGGCAATGACTACCCGACCCCCGACGGCACCGGCGTGCGCGACTACATCCATGTTGTCGACCTGGCCCGCGGCCATGTTGCTGCCATCAAAAAGCTGGAGCAGAAGCCCGGCCTGTTCATCTGCAATCTGGGCACCGGCCACGGCTACAGCGTGCTGGACGTCATCAACGCCTTCAGCAAGGCCTGCGGCAAGGAGATCCCCTATGTCATCGACCCGCGCCGCCCCGGCGACATCGCCGAGTGCTGGTGCGATCCCTCCAAGGCCAAGCGTGAGCTCGGCTGGGAGGCCCAGTACGGCATTGAGGAAATGTGCGCCCACAGCTGGAACTGGCAGAGCCACAACCCGGACGGGTATAAGACTGCGGAATAAAATTGCATAAAAAAGCCTCCCGATGCTCTTGCATCGGGAGGTTTTTTATGTCATCGCGCAGTAGGGGCCGGGCATGCCCGGCCCGGATGTGTATAGAAAGCGGATGCTTGCGGGAAGGCTGCGGGCCGGACATGTCCGGCCCCTACCGCTCCTGCCATATTCTTTTACACATACATCTCCTGACTTCTCGGCGGGAGCTTGGGTACGGCGGGCAGGGGTGCGGCGGCGGTGCGCCAGGCCGCGGGGGAGAGGCCCACCTCCCGCTTAAAGACGCGGCACAAATAGTTGGCCCCGGAAAACCCCGTCAGGCCCGCGATCATGTCCAGATTGTACTCATCGGTCAGCAGCAACGTCTTGACTGCCTCGATGCGCACATTCGTCATGTACTTGCCCGGCGGCACCCCCATCTCCTGCTTAAAGACGCGCACCAGATGGCTTTTTGTCACGCCGAGCTGCTCGCTCAGCTCCTCGACGCCGTAGAGCGCCATATAATTCTGGCGGATGGCCGCCACGGCCTCGGCCACAAGCGGCGGCAGGGGACGGGCGGTCTCGTCGGCCTTGGCTGCGGCGCAGAGCAGCGCGTAGGCCATGGGGGCCGTCTGCGCGCCGCACAGCTGTGCGATCAGCTCCGCCGCGCCGGGGCAGGCAGCACCGTCCGCCCAGCGCGCCGCCCCCAGTTGCAATAAGTAGGCGTCTGTGCAGTGGCCGGTCAGCCGCACGGCCAGCAGGTGGCAGTCGCTCTGCGGCGTCAGCACCAGGGGGGCAGGGCCCAGCAGAATATCGCCGCTTTGGCCCGGGCGGTCAACGCCGTCCAGCAGGCACGCCCCGCGGGAAAGCACCCCCACCCACAGGCCGTCCCCGGCCAGCGCCAGCGGCGCTGTGCCGTCCAATTCCGCCGTTTCGGCAGCGGTGCAGTAAATTTCCGGGTCAAATATCAATTTCGACACCTCTATATCAATAAAATGCTATTTTCAAATAGATTATAACCTGTTATTATAATCATGTCAACAGAAACAGCCCCCTCTACACGGGCTGAAACCACTGAATACATTTGGAGGATGAGCATTATGGCTTCCATTAGCTGCCGTCACGTTAAGAAAGTTTACCCCGGCAATGTTACTGCCGTTCCCGATTTCAACCTGGAAATCGCGGATAAGGAATTTATCGTTTTCGTCGGTCCTTCCGGCTGCGGTAAGTCCACCACCCTGCGTATGATCGCCGGTCTGGAGGAGATCTCCGGCGGCGAGATGTACATCGGTGACCGTCTGATCAACGACGTTCCCCCGAAGGACCGCGACATCGCGATGGTCTTCCAGAACTACGCTCTGTACCCGCACATGACCGTTTACAAGAACATGGCCTTCGGTCTGGAGCTGCGCAAGATGCCCAAGGACGAGATCGACAAGCGCGTCCGTGAGGCTGCCAAGATCCTGGAGATCGAGCACCTGCTTGACCGTAAGCCGAAGGCTCTGTCTGGTGGTCAGCGTCAGCGTGTTGCCCTGGGCCGTGCAATGGTCCGTAACCCGGCGGTCTTCCTGCTCGACGAGCCTCTGTCCAACCTGGATGCTAAGCTGCGTACCAGCATGCGTACCGAGATCATCAAGCTGCACAAGAAGCTGGCTACCACCTTCATCTACGTTACCCACGACCAGACCGAGGCTATGACCATGGGCGATCGTATCGTCGTTATGAAGGACGGCATGATCCAGCAGGTCGATACCCCGCAGAACCTGTACGATTATCCCTGCAACATCTTCGTTGCCGGCTTTATCGGCAGCCCGCAGATGAACTTCCTGGACGGCACCCTGAAGAAGGCCGGCGATCAGTTCGTCGTTGATCTGGCCGGCACCGAGGTTCCGCTGCCCAAGGAGAAGACCGCTGACGGCAAGCTGGACGCTTACGTCGGCAAGACCCTGAAGGTCGGCATCCGTCCCGAGGACATCAAGGACGACGAGGAGTTCCTGGAAAAGCATCCCAACAGCCACCTGAGCGCTGAGGTTGAGGTTTCCGAGCTGATGGGCGCTGAGATCTATCTGTACCTGACCTACCAGGGCCAGAACCTGATGGCTCGCGTTGCTCCCACCTCCAAGTCTCGCCGCGGCGACAAGATCACTGTCGCTATGGATACCCACAAGATCCACCTGTTCGATCCCGAGACCGAGAAGACCCTGCTCAACTAATTTTTACAGCATTCATAGCGGTTCCGTTGCGGCGGAACCGCTTTTTTACTAATACTGCGCCGCAAAAGCCGCGCTGCATCGACAGCTGCCGGAGCACAGCGGCACCAAACGGAGGCTCAAACCATGCGCATCGCCAACTACCTGCGGCCTGACTGCGTCGCACTGCGCCAACGGGCAGACTCGCTCACCGGTGCAGTGCAGCAGATGGTTACACTGCTGAACGGGACTGACAATCTGACTGACACCGCTGTGTTTGCGGCGGACGTCCGCGCCCGGCTGGCACTGGGCGGCGTCTGTGTGGGCAACGGCCTGGCCATCCCGCACGCCAAAAGCACCGCCGTCAAGCAGCTGCAGCTGGCCGCGCTGACGCTGGACCCGCCGCTGCCCTGCGACACACCGGACGGCAAGCCGCTGGACCTGCTGGTGATGATTGCCGCCCCCGCCGAAGCCAACGACCTGCACGTACAGGTGCTGGCCGAGTTGGCGACGCTCTTCCTGGATACCGATTTCTGCGCCCGCCTGCGGGAGAGTGAGACCCCCGAGGCATTCTGCCGCGCCATCTCCGCGCGGGAGGAGCAGGACGCGCAGGAGCCGCCGTCTGCCCCGTCTGACGCAGCGCCGGGTGCCGCCAAGCCCAGCTATCAGCTGCTGGCCGTGACGGCCTGCCCCACCGGCATCGCGCACACCTATCTGGCGGCGGAGGCGCTCCAGCAGGCCGCGCAGGCCCGCGGCCTGACGCTCAAGGTCGAGACGAACGGCGCTGCCGGTGTCAACGACGAACTGACCGATGATGAGATCCAGGCCGCAGAGTGCGTGATCGTGGCGGTGGATCGCTCGATCCCGCTGGCGCGGTTCGTTGGCAAGCGGCTGGTCTATGCTTCGGCAGGGGATGCCGTGCGCGACGCGGACCGGCTGCTGGAAAAGGCCGTTTCCGGCAAGGCTCCCGTCTACCGCGGCGGGCACGCCTTCCGCACCAGCGACTGGAAGGAGCTGGGCCGCGAATACTACGGCCACCTGATGAGCGGCATCTCCCACATGCTGCCGTTTGTTGTGGCGGGCGGCGTGATGCTGGCGCTTTCCCTGCTGCTGCAGCACCTTTTTGGCCGCAGCGACATCACCACCATGATGACGAACGTCGGCAATGCTGCGTTCAGGATGATGTACCCCGTGCTGGCTGCGTTCATCGCTTACAGCATTGCGGACCGCCCCGGTTTTATGCCCGGCCTGATGGGCGGCTACCTGGCACAGCTCGGCACAACCACCGCCCCCCGGTTGGGCTGGATCTCCAGCGGGTTCTGGGGGGCCATTGTCGCGGGCTTTGCTGCCGGTCTGGCTGTGCGGCTTCTGAATTACCTGTTCCGCCGCATTCCGCAGGAGCTGGATCACATCAAAACCGGGCTGCTGGTCCCGCTGTTGAGTCTGCTGTTTGTCGGTGCCCTGATGGTCATGGCCATTAATCCGCCGCTCGGGCGTTTCAATGCCTGGCTTTCCATCCAGCTGGATGGTATGCAGGGCGGCAGCCGTCTGGTGCTGGGCACGCTGCTGGGCGGCATGATGGCCACCGACTACGGCGGGCCGATCAACAAGGCCGCCTACGTCAGCGGCACGCTGGCACTGGTAGACCAGCAGTATGACCTGATGGCCGCTGTCATGGCGGGCGGCATGATTCCGCCGCTGGGCATTGGGCTGGCCTGCCTGCTGTTCCCGACGCGGTTCACCAGCACCGAGCGCTGCTCTGCGCCGCAGACCCTGCTGATGGGCGCGACCTTCGTGACCGAGGGTGCGCTGCCGTTTGCACTGCGCGATCCGCTGCGGGTCAGCCTCGCCTGCATCGCAGGCAGTGCACTGGCCGGGTTCATAACGATTTTGCTGGGCTGCGGGTGTCCCGCGCCGCACGGCGGGTTGTTTCTGCTGCCGGTCATGGAAAACCCGCTGGGCTTTCTGATTGCGCTGGCTGTTGGCACCCTGACCACGGCCCTGCTGCTGGGTATGCTGAAAAAGCCGCTGAAGCATTGATTTTTGCTTTACTTTTCGTATTTTTCAGCAGTCTTATACAAATTGTATTCACATAAAGCCCCGCTGTGCGTTGCGTACAGCGGGGCTTTATGCTATAATTTAGTATATATGTGATTTTTGTGGAGGAGGGCCCCGTCCCTATGGAACAGGTCAAATCATTTTGTCGGCGGTACCGTCGGCTGCTGCTGGCTGCAGCCTATCTGGCTATTTTTGCCGTGGGCGTGCTGTATCTGCGCGTCACGGTCAACATCCCGCCGGAGGGCGACGATAAGCTGACGCTGAACCTCTGGCTGTATGACTTCCAGCGGATGCCGTTCTGGCAGTATGCTCTGCAGGACCTGCAGGGGCGGCTGCGATACTTTACGCTGCAGGAGGTCCGTTTTTTCCCGTTCCATTACCCGAACGCCGTCGACCTGCTGTTTTACACCAGCCTGACGCACTACCGGCTCTACATCATCGCCTGGACCGGCGCGGCGGCCTTCGCTGTCAGCCGCGTGGCGGCCAGACTGGGCAGTGGGGATGCGCTGGCGCTGGGCGGCTTTGCGCTGGCGCTGGCCGCGGCCCCCATCTGGAACGAGGGCATGTACAGCTACTACGCCGTACCGCAGCGGGCGTTGTTCTGGGCTATGACGGCCTGGCTCTGCCTGTTTGCGTGGCAGGGGACACGGCACCGCCGCTGGGCTGTGCTGGGCGCGGTGCTGTCCTTTATCGCCTGCGGCACCTATGAGATCGGCTATGTCTTTGCGCTGCTGGCGCTCGTCGTCTGGCTGCTGCGCCGACGCAGCGTCAAAAACGCCCTGCTGGACACGGCTCCCGCGCTGGGCGGCATGGGCGCGGCGCTTGTGTTCCACGTTCTGTGCGGGCGCAACGGCGGCACCGGCAACGAGCTTTCTCTGGATATTCCCGCCGTGCTGCGCGTCACCGTGCAGCAGATGGCCGCGTCGCTCCCTGGGCTGAACTCCCGCCTTTTGCAGGAGGACGCCGGGGTCATCACGAACGGGGATCGGCTGTGGCCGCTGGCGCTGGGTGTGCTGGCCGGACTGTTGATCTTCTTCGGCGTGCCGTTTAAAAAGCTGCGCGGCAGAACGCTGGGCACACTGGCCGGGTTCGGCCTGGCCGTCTGGGCACTGCCCGCGCTGCTGCTGGCTTTGTCCGCCCGCTATCAGCAGCCCGAGGCCATTACCTGGCAGTGGGGCTACATTCCCGCGGCGGCCAGCTCCATCGGCTTTACGCTGCTCGTCGCGGCGCTGCTGGCACCGCTGGCGGGCCTGTGCTGTAAGCTGCCGAAGGTTCTCTCCGTGGTATCACGACTGGCCCTGACGGCGGCGCTGGCCGCGGGTCTCTGCCTGAACGGCGGCTACCTGCGCGGTGTCGTGCGCACCCACCATGCCGAGAACCTCGCTGCCTATCAGTTCTTTGTCCGCACGATTGAGGCCGGTCTTGCCAATACCGTACAATCCGACGACCTGATTCTCTGCAACGAGAACGTCTGGGACAGCAACGCGGAGGCCGAGTCCGCCTTCTTCAGCCGGTTCACCGGGCGCGCCCTGCACGCACAGGTCCTTTGGACCGAGAACCCCTCTACCGACGGCGACGCCTACGCCTACCAGACCTACCGCAATTACGGCGGCTACGATCTGGCGTGGTGCGGCAGGCTGCAAAGCGCCGACAGTGACCTGATGGACGGGGTACAGGTCTACGTGCAGAGCGCCTATGTCCCCGACAACGCTGTCATCAAGTACAAGGTCCGTCTGGCTGACGGCACCGAGGAGGCCCGCGCCATCTGCCTGCTGGACTGCACCCAGACCCCGCGGGACCGGAACGGCGACTATCTGGCCACTGTTGAGGACACGTCCATCGTGAACGCCAAGCTCATGATCTGGGACGGCTGATAAACTGTGAGGGAGCCCCGGATGAAACACTTTATTGCCTTTTGCCGCCGCAACCGGCTGTTTGCGGCGCTGCTGGCCGCCGAGCTGGCCGTTGTCTGCGCGCTGGCAGCCGGGCTGTTTGGCGCACCGTATAAGCTGGCGCTGACGCCCGGCGACTTTACGAACACCCTGCCCGACATTGCCGCCGCGGACGACGACGGCTTAAAAATCTGGAACCAGATCGGCTATCACAGCGACGACCCGATGACCTTCTCGGCAGACAATATTGCTTTGCCTTCCGGTGCGTATGAGGTCACAGTCCGTTATTTTTCCTGCCAGACGCCCGACGCGCCCACCTTTAATATGCTCAACGCTGCCGGGTCGCTGACCTTTGCCAGTGAACGCAGCCCCGCCGCCGTGACCTTTGACACGCTGCAGCTGGACGACTGCCACCGCAGCCTGACGACCCGGCTTTGGGTCGGCTTCGGTGCGCGGATGCAGGACCTGACCGCCACCGTCACCTACGACCAGGGCCAGCTGTACATTTACAGCATCACCCTGACCGAGCAGCCCATCTACCGCGCGGCGCGGCTGCTCTGCTTCCTTGTGCTGTTTGCCGCCGCGGACGCCGCACTGCTGCTCCTGTTTGCCCATGTGGGGGAGCGGGGCGCTGCCCGCCGCCGTGCGCTGCGTCTGCCGCTGGCGCTGGCGGGCATCACGCTGCTGGCCTGCCTGCCGCTGTTCAGCAACTATCTGTACTTCGGCCATGATCTGGAATTTCACATGCAGCGCATCGCCGCCATGGCTGCGGAGCTGTCCTACGGGCAGTTCCCGGTGCGGCTGACCACGACCACGTTGAACGGCTATGGCTACGCCAGCCCGCTTTGCTACTGTGAGCTGTTTTTGCTGCTGCCCGCGCTGCTCTACAATCTGTGGCTGCCGCTGCGCACCTGCTACCAGGTCTACCTCTTTGCGGTCACGCTGGCGACCTGCCTGATTGCCTATTTCAGCTTTGCCAAAATCACGGCCAGCCGTCGGCTGGGTCTGCTGGGGGCACTGCTCTACACGCTGTCCGCCTATCGGCTGACCTGCGTCTACACCCGCGCCGCCGTCGGCGAGTTCACGGCCATGGCGTTTTTCCCGCTCGTGCTGCTGGGTCTGTACGGCATCTACACCAGCGACAGGCCCCGCTTCGGGGATTGGCTGCCGATGGCGCTGGGCATGGCGGCCATGGTGCAGAGCCATCTGCTCTCCTGTGAGCTGACGGCGCTGCTGCTGATTTTGTTTTGTCTTTTGCGTCTGCGGGAGACTCTCCGCCCCGCGCGGCTGCTGGCCTGGGTCAAGGCCGCGCTGTTGGCCGTGGGGCTGAGCGCGTGGTATCTTTTCCCGTTTTTTATTTCCACCCGCTCCATCCCGTTCCTTGTCAACCGCAGTGATCTGGTCGGTAAGCTGCAAAAGCACGGCCTGTACGCCGTGCAGCTGTTCAGCTTCTTCGGCACGGCGGGCGGCTCCTCCGCCGAGGGCACGACCCACGACATGGCGCTGACCCCCGGTCTGCCGCTGCTGCTTGCGCTTGCGCTGGCGTTTTACTGCCTGTGGCGCGCCCAGGCACAAGGGGACACACGCCCCGCCGCAAAGCACCTGTACACTGCCACCGGCTTTGCCGTGCTGACGCTCGTGCTCTCGCTCCACGCCTTCCCGTGGGATTTTGTCGAGGGCTGGTTCGGCCCCGCCGTCGGCAAGGTCGTGGGAATGTTTCAGTTCCCGTTCCGCTTTCTCTCGCTGGGCACGCTGCTGCTCTGTGCCGCTGCGCTGTTTGCGCTGCAGCTGCTGCCGGAGCGCCGCGCCGCGCTGGCCGCCGCGGGGCTTGTCTGCGCCGCGCTGCTGACCGCCAGCATCACCGAGACAAACATCATGAGCGCCCAGGGCGAAAGCTCCTACGCGACCTACAACCAGAACGCCACCATCAACTCCGTCGGCACGGCGGAATACCTCATCGACGGCGCCAGCTCCTATGAGGCCATCTGGGCGCAGCCCAAGCCCGCCAGCGGCGACCTGCACCTTATCAGCTATGAAAAGCGTGAGGGCGTCGCTTATGTCAGCGTCGAGAACGACGGCGGCGAGGCGGCCATCTCGCTGCCCATCTACAACTACGGCAATTATTATGCCGCCGACGAGAGCGGCGCGCTGTTTGCCATCACCAGCGGCGAGAATATGCGCATCGTACTGACGATCCCCGCGGGCTACACCGGCACGATCCATGTCCGGTACCATGCCCCCGGGTATTGGCGCGCGTTTGAGGTTCTCTCCGCCGTCAGCCTGCTGGGGGTCATCGGCTGCGGCGCTTTTGCCCGCCGCAAGCGCCGCACCCCTGCCACTGTGTAAACGAGGTCACTACCCATGCCCAATCGCATCAACTATCAGCTTGAAATGGAAAAGGTCCTGCGCACGCTGGGCGGCACCCGCCCGAAGCTGCTGCTGCACGCCTGCTGTGCGCCGTGCTCGAGCGCAACACTGGAGCGCCTGTCCGCGCACTTTGACCTGACCATTCTTTACTACAATCCCAACATCTACCCGCCGGAGGAATACCACCGCCGCGAGGCCGAGCTGGAACGCTTTGTCGAGCAGGCCGGGTATCACTACCCCGTGGTAGAGCTGCCCTACGACCCGCAGGAGTTCTATACCGCCGTGAAGGGGTTGGAAAACGAGCCGGAGAAGGGCGCGCGCTGCACGGTCTGCTATCGGCTGCGGCTGGAGCAGGCCGCCCGCTATGCCACCGACCACGGCTTTGACTGGTACTGCACAACGCTCTCGATCTCCCCGATGAAGGACCCCGTGCGGCTGAACGAGCTTGGCACCGAGCTGGGCAGGCAGTACGGCGTACCGTTCCTGCCCAGTGAGTTCCGCAAAAAGGACGGCTACAAGCGCAGCTTACAGTTGAGCGCCGAGTACGGCCTGTACCGGCAGGATTACTGCGGGTGCGTGTTCAGCAAGCGGGAGAGGGAGAAGCAAAACTCTTAAAGCCTTCCCCCCTGGGGGGGAAGGTGGCCCCGCAGGGCCGGATGAGGGGCGAGTCTGCCTCTGCCACCCATTTACGGGCAATATCCGCAAGGCTTTTCCCTCATCAGTCAGCGGGCGGGGCCGCTGACAGCTTCCCCCGTGGGGGAAGCCATTCCACCCGATACTTTTCTCACATACAGGAGAGCCACCTATGACCTTCTATCAAATTGTTTTTCTCTTCTTCGCCTACTCGTTCCTCGGCTGGGTGGGGGAGGTCCTCTTTACCGCCGTCGTGCACCGCAAATATCAGGACCGCGGCGTGCTGAGCGGTCCGCTCTGCCTTCTGTACGGCGTCGGCGGGCTGGTCATCACCTTTGCCCTCGGCGACATCCGTGAGGGCTGGTTCTTCCTGCTTGTATTCAGCGCCGTCTATGCCACGGTCATCGAGTGGATCGGCGGGCACATTCTGGAATACACGACCCATACCCGATGGTGGGATTACAGCGCCATGCCGTTCAATTTGGACGGCTATGTCTGCCTCGGCGCGTCGCTGACCTGGGGTGCGCTCGGCGTTGTCGTGCTCAAATGGGGCAACCCGCTGCTGCTGGCGCTGTACAGCCTTGTGCCGCACGGCATCTGGGTTGTTGTGCTGCTGGCCGCGCTCGTCGTGTTCTGCGTCGATCTGGTCGGCACGCTGCTGGCCATGGCCGGTCTGCGCTACCGCTGGCCCGCCGCCGAGGCTGTAGAAAACCGTCTGGCAAACCTGACCGTCCGCGGCGGCATGTGGATCCTTGACCACGTCGAGCGCCGTATGGCGAAGGCCCATCCCGCACTGACCTTTGTCCGCCCCAAACGGCAGCAGACCGACACGTTTGCCGCCGGGTGCAGCCCGTATAAAATTATTTTACTGTTCTTCATCGGCGCGTTCCTCGGCGACATCACCGAGACGATCTTCTGCCGCGTCACCGGCGGCGAGTGGATGAGCCGTTCCAGCGTCGTGTGGGGGCCGTTCTCCATCGTGTGGGGCCTGGCCATCGCCATGGTCACCCAGCTGCTCTATCGCTACAAGGACAAGCCCGCCAGCTGGCTGTTCGTCATGGGCACGCTGCTGGGCGGTGCGTATGAGTACCTGTGCAGCGTTTTCACCGAGGTCGTTTTCGGTGCGGTGTTCTGGGACTACAGCGCGATCCCGTTCAACCTGGGCGGGCGCATCAACCTGCTGTACTGCTTCTTCTGGGGCTTTGCGGCGATTGCCTGGTTCAAGGTGCTGTTCCCGCCGATCTCCGCCTGTATCGAGAAGCTGCCGCCCCGCGGCGGCAGAGTGCTGACCTGGGCACTGTGCATCTTTATGGCGGCGGACATTGCCGTCAGCTCCGCCGCGCTTGTGCGGTACAATGACCGCCTGAACGGCGTACCTGCGTCCAACAGCGTCGAGGTCTATCTCGACGAGCACTACGGCAATGACCGGATGTATCAGGTCTACCCCAAGGCCGTGCATACGTCCTAAAGCCTTTCCCCTGGGGGGCTGCGCCCGCAGGCGCGTGTCGGAGCGCAACCGCCGGAGGCGGCTCTTAGCGCGTAGACTGAAGGTGGCCCCGCAGGGCCGGATGAGGGGCGAGTGTGCCATCATAACCTGTTCATGGGCAATATCGGCAGGTACAGCCCTCATCAGTCACCTTCGGTGACAGCTTCCCCCGATGGGGAAGCCTTTTAAAATTCTTTGTATATTCCGCACAGATGTGCTATAATAATTTTGTAGTTAATGTATAAGTTTTGAGGAGGCGATGGGTCGTGAACCGTGCAGATGGAATCGATTGCTACCAGAAAGCCCTTCGACAAGGCCAGCGCGATTACCGCGAGAAGATGAACGCCGGGCAGTCGCCGTTTTTGCCCGTATTGGACGATATTCTGCAAAACGTCCCTGTGGAGAACCAGATCCCGCTCGGCCAGGTAGAGATCCCGCTGGAGCTGCTCGTTGGTACCAAGACCTCGGGCCGCACAGCGGCGTTTGCGTCCAACTTTATGCCGCTGCTCGGTCTCAAGACCGAGTTTGCCACCAAGTGGATCAACCTGTGCGTGTCCCATCTGGATGAGGGCATCCGTGACCCCATCACCTGCTATGAGTATATGGGCCGCTTCTACGTGCAGGAGGGCAATAAGCGCGTCAGCGTGCTGAAGTATTTTGACGCCAGCAGCATCACCGGCAATGTCACCCGCGTCGTGCCGCAGTACAGCGACGACCCCGCTGTGCAGATGTACTACGAGTTCATGCACTTTTACCCGGTCATGCAGAACTATCTGCTGACCTTCACCAAGCCCGGCAGCTATGCCCGCCTGCAAAAGATTTTGGGCAAGGCGCCGGACGAAAAGTGGACTGGCGAGGATCGAACCGAGGTCTTATCGCTGTACAACTGGGTCAAGAAGGCGTTTCTGGCCCACGGCGGCGCACGGCTGCAGTGTACCGTCGGCGACGTGCTGCTGCTTCTGCTGCGCGTCTACACCAAGGAGGAGCTGGCCAATTTAAGCCCCAGCGAGTTGAGCGAAAAGCTCGACGCCCTGTGGGACGATGTGCTGGCCCTGCAGAAATCGGACCCCGTGCAGGTCAGCGACAAGCCCGCCGCCCCGAAGCAGACCGGCCTGCTGGATTTTATCCTGCCCGGCAAGCACACCGCGCCCAGCCATTTGAAGGTTGCCTTTGTGCATGAGCGCACCCCCGGCACCAGCTCCTGGACAAGCCAGCATGAGTTTGGCCGCACCCAGCTGGACACTGTGTTTGAGGGCAAGGTCGAGACGGCAGCCTACTTCAACGCCGTCCCGGGCAAGAACGCCGATGCCCTTGTCGAGCAGGCCATCACCGACGGTGCGGATGTCGTCTTTACGACCAGCCCCAAGCTGGTAGGCGCGTCCCTGCGCGCCGCCGTCCGGCACCCGCAGGTACACATCCTGAACTGCTCGATGGAGATGCCCTACGCCAGCATCCGCACCTACTACACCCGCGTGTATGAGGCCAAGTTCATCACCGGCGCGATTGCCGGTGCCATGGCGGGCGGGGACCGCATCGGCTATGTGGCCGACTACCCCAGCTTCGGCGTGCCTGCCAACATCAACGCATTCGCGCTCGGCGCGCGGATGGCGAACCCCAACGTCCGCATCGACCTGCAATGGACCTGTCTGCCCGACCAGATTGACCCGCTGCACGTCTTTACCCAGAAGGGCATCACGGTCATCTCGGGCCGCGACGCACCGATGCCGAACCGCCCGCAGCGGGAGTTCGGCACGTTTCTGGTGCGCCCGGGCGGCGTGCTGCAGGACCTGGCCACGCCGTTCTGGCACTGGGGCCAGTTCTATGAGAACGTCATCCGCACCGTTTTGAACGGCGGCTGGGTGCGGGACAAGTCCGGCACCGATGGCCGCGCCGTCAACTACTGGTGGGGCATGAACAGCGGCGTCATGGACGTGCTGCTCAGCCGCGAGCTGCCGCCCGATGTGACCCATCTGGCGCAGATTCTGCGCACCGGCGTCACCTCCGGCATGATCGACCCGTTCCACTGCCGGATCACCGGGCAGGACGGCAGCGTCAAGAACAGCGGACGCCACGGGCTGGACCTAGAGCAGATCGCCCACATGGACTGGCTGTGTGACGCCGTTGACGGCCACATCCCCGAATATGACGAGCTGGCCGAGGTCTCGAAGCCGATGTACCGGATGCAGGGCATCCACCGCGATCTTCTTCCTGTCGAGAAGGAGGCCGAGCTATGAAGATCCTGGCCGTTGCGGACGAGGAGTGCAAGGCCCTCTGGGACTACTTCACCCCCGACAAGCTCGAGGGCGTCGAACTCATCATTGCCTGCGGCGATTTGAGCCGCCATTATCTGGAATACCTTGCCACCATGGCGCCCGTGCCGCTTTTGTACGTACACGGCAACCATGACGAGAGCTACGACACCCGCCCGCCGCAGGGCGTCATCTGCCTGGATGACGACGTGTACGTACACAACGGCCTGCGCATCGCCGGGCTGGGCGGCAGCTGCCGCTACCGCACCGGCGCCTGGCAGTTTACCGAGGCCGAGATGAAAAAGCGCATCAACCATCTGCGCGGCAAGATCGACCGCCATGGCGGCATTGACATACTGGTCACCCACGCGCCGCTGCACGGCTACGGCGATATGACCGACCTGCCGCACCGCGGCTTCACAGCGTTTTCGGTCCTGCTGGACCGCTACCATCCGCAGCTGATGCTGCACGGGCACATCCATCTGAACTACGGCTGCTCCATCCCGCGGGAGCAACAGTACGGCGCGACCCGCATCGTCAATTGCTATGAGCGCGTCTATCTTGATGCCGAACCGCCCGCCGTCAAGCCCCGCCCGCGGCTGTTTGCTTCGCTGCTGGGACGGAATGCCCTGTAGGGGCGAGGCATGCCTCGCCCTCGGCCTTCCCGTGGGCATTCTTCCGCCTTTCACGCTGAGGGCCGGACACGTCCGGCCCCTACCAAGCGGCACGGCTAACTTCATCAAACAAGGAGAACTATTCCCATGACAAAAATCGCAGTATTCGGTGCAGGCACCTGGGGCATTGCGCTGGCGCGGCTGCTGGCCGCCAACGGGCGCGACGTCACCGTATGGAGCGCCATCCCCGCCGAGCTGAAGTCTTTAAGCACCACGCACCGCCACCCCAACCTGCCCGGTATGGAGCTGCCCGCCGCAATGCACTACACCGCCGACATTGCCGAGGCCTGCACGGGCCGCGACATCCTGCTCTTTGCCGTACCGTCCCCGTTTGTGCGTGCCACCGCAAAAAAAGCCGCGCCGCACATCCCGGAGGGCCAGCTGATCGTTGACGTCGCCAAGGGCGTCGAGGACAAGACCCTGATGACGATGAGTGAGATCATCGAGGATGAGCTTGCCAAGGCCGGGCGCAAAGCGCGCGTTGTGGCACTGTCCGGCCCGACCCATGCCGAGGAGGTCGCCCGCGACATGCCCACCGCCATCGTGGCCGCCAGTGCCGACGAGGACGCTGCCAAAACCGTGCAGAAGGTCTTTACCACACCGACCTTCCGCGTCTACACCAACGATGACCGCCGCGGCACCGAGCTAGGCGGTGCGGTCAAGAACGTCATTGCGCTGGCTGTCGGCATTGCTCTGGGCCTGGGCTACGGTGACAACGCCAAGGCTGCGCTCATCACCCGCGGCAACGCCGAGCTGTCCCGACTGGGCATCGCCATGGGCTGCAAGGCCGAGACCTTTGCAGGCCTGTCCGGTATGGGCGACCTGATCGTCACCTGCACGAGTATGCACAGCCGCAACCTGCACGCCGGTATGCTGATTGGCCGCGGCAAGTCGGTGGAGGAGGCCAAGACCGAGGTCGGCCAGGTCGTTGAGGGCATCAACGCACTGCCCGCCGCCTGCCGCCTGGCCAAGCAGTATAAGGTCGAAATGCCCATCGTCCAGGCCGTGGAGGCCATTCTGGACGGCAAGCTCGAGGCCCGCAGCGCGCTGATGGCGCTGATGGGCCGCAGCCTCAAACGCGAATAAAGAACACCTTCATGGCACAAATCAAGGCCGCATTTTTTGATATTGACGGCACGCTGCTGCCTTTTGAGGCCACGCACCTGCCCGCCTCAACGGTGGACGCGCTGGCCCGGCTGCGCAAAAACGGCGTCAAAACGTTTATTGCTACCGGCCGCCCGCCGGTGCACCTGCCGTACCTGCACGCGCTGGACGGCATCCCGTTTGACGGCTATGTGACGATGAACGGCCAATACTGCTATCTGGCCGACGGCGAGCTGCTGTACACCAAGTACATCCCGGCGGCATCGCTGCAAACGCTGCTGCCGTACATTGAAAAAGAACAGCTGTCCGTCGGTTTTGTAGGCAAGGACTTCTGCCGGTTCAACCTTATCAACGATTTGAGCCGCGACTTTGCCAAAAAGCTGGAGCTGGGGGCCGGGGATGTTGCCGCGCTGATCCAGCACGAGGATATTTACCAGCTTAGCGCGTTCCTGCCGCCGGAGAAGGAGGCCGAGTTCCTGCGCCGCTGCCCCGGCTGCCTGGCTGTGCGCTGGGAGGATGATTTTTGCGATATCCTACCCGCGGGCGGCGGCAAGCCCAACGGCCTGGCCCACACGCTGGCCCATCTGAGCCTGACGCGGGAGCAGTCCATTGCCTTTGGCGACGGCGGCAACGACGTGACGATGCTGGAATATGCCGGGATCGGCGTCGCCATGGGCAACGCCTGCGATGCCGCCAAGGCCGCCGCGGATTATGTCACCGACGACATTACCGCAGACGGCCTTGCAAAGGCACTGGCGCATTTTGGGCTGATTTGAATAAATTGTCCCCCCCCAGAAGGAGACGCCCTGCAGGGGCCGCATATATGCGGCCCGCAGCTCTACGGCAGATGACCTCTTGCGGGAAAGCCGCGGGCCGGGCATGCCCGGCCCCTACCGCTATCTATAAAGCAAGCCCCTGACCATCACTCGGTCAGGGGCTGTTGCCTTTACACTTTTTTCCGCACAAACGCCTTTGCTGCAACCACACACGCGGCGTAGACCACGCCCGCAATGGCCCAGATGAACCAGCTGTACTGCGGCTGGCCGTTGCCGTTGGGGCCGAAGGTGTACCACAGGAAGATGGCAACCACCACCAGCCAGTAGGCCGCGGTCAGCGCGGTCAGCCGCCCTTTCACGGCCTTGTGCCCACGGGTAAAGTCCCCGTCCTCCAGCAGCCGATCCATGGCGTCCTGCACCGTGCCCACCCGCACAAAGGCGTACACACCGCAGGCGACCAGCACCAACAGCAGACAGATGGACATCGACATCAAAAACGACATACCGACCATCACAGCCGTAAACAGGGGCACTGCCGCCAGAATGCAGAGCGCCGCACCAATGCGGTTGGCCCGGTCATACTCCGGCGCAAAGGCGGCGCGGCGCTCCCGCACCAGCGCTGTCACGCCGTGCTCGGTCTCGATGGGCTCCTTTTCCAGAAACTCATATTCCCGCACCGCCGCGCCGCACTGCATAAACAGCACAACGGCCACAGCCACCAGCACCACCAGCGCGATCATCCCCAAACCGCCCGCCAGATCGTCAGCCAAACCAAGCAGCCCGAGCTCACTCACCGTACCCAGCGCCAGCAGCGGAATGGGGCTGACGATGCAGAGAGCCGTCGCCAGCGCCATCTGCGGCGCGTTGGCCTGTGCCTTGGTCAGGTAATCCTCCGCTTGCGCCAGCGTCACCCGGGGCAGGGGAGAGGGCGTCTGTGCCGCGGCAGGCTGCGTGTCGTCCTGCATGTCTTTTAAAAGGCAGTCCGTCGTCACACTGAACAAACTGCTCAACTGTAAAATTTTGTCAATGTCGGGCATCGACTGTGCGCTCTCCCACTTGGAGACCGACTGGCGGCTGACGTTCAGCCGCTCGGCCAGCTCCTCCTGCGACCAGCCCGCCTTTTTGCGCAGAGCAATGAGCTTATCGGAAAATGTCATGGTGTGCCTCCTCCTTGGCAGCCTTATGGCAATCGTAGGGGCGCATTCTATATGCGCCCGTCAACGGCTGCCGGCCTTGCGGGCAGATGTGGAATCCGCCCCTATGGGTTTTCGGAAATTTTCTGACCTTATCGTAGCAAATTCCCCGGTTGCGCACCATACAGTTACCCCATCAATCTGTCAACCGTGGGTTGAGTTTGCTGGCAGACGCCAGTCGATTTCCGCTGCACCGTTGTTTTTTAAAAACGCATTCACCTTGCCGAACGGCGCCGAGCCGAAGAACCCGCGGTAGGCCGACAGCGGGCTGGGGTGGGCGGATTCCAGCACCAGCGCCGGGCGATGGGCGGCAGCCCTGTTGAAAATCGGCGCGTACTTCTGCGCGGGCTTGCCCCACAGCACGGCGGCCAGCGGGGCGGTGCCGTAGGCGGCGGCGTATTCCAGCGCGGCACGGGTAAACGTCTCCCACCCGCGGCCCGCATGGGCGTTGGCCGCGCCCTGCTCCACGGTCAGCACCGTGTTCAGCAGCAGCACACCCTGTCGCGCCCACAGCGTCAGGTCGGTGTGTGCGGCACAGCCTGGGCCAAGCTCGGCCTCCAGCTCCTTAAAAATGTTGCGCAGGCTCGGAGGAGCCTTGCAGCCGTCCGGCACCGAGAAGGACAGCCCCATGGCCTGACCCGGCTCATGGTAGGGGTCCTGCCCCAGAATGACGACCCGCACCGCCGACACCGGGCAGGCGCGGAACGCGGCGAAGATGTTCTCCGCCGCGGGGTAGACGGTTTTTTCCGCCGCAGCCGCCGTCACAAAGGCGTCCAGCTCCGCAAAGTACGGTTTTGCGCGCTCCTGCGCAAAAAACAGCTGCCAGTCGGTGCCGGATAATTTATCGAGTTCAGTGGTCAAAAGCATAGTGGATCTCCTCGGTAGCTTTGTAGGGCCCGCCCGTGTAAAACAGTCGGCCTTTCACGGGAAAACTGCGGGCCGCATATAGGCGGCCCCTGCATAGGTGCCCCCACACATTTTTCACAAGTATATCACACCCCCGCGGGGCTTGCAATAGCGGCAAAAATGCGGTATAATAGCATTTATGCTGCGGCGTTGTGCCGCAAAGCCAATCATAAAGGGGAGAACCAATTCATGCGTTCCATTAAAACCAAACTGTTCAGCCTTGCTATGGCTGTTTCCATGGTGCTGGCGCTGGCTGGCTGTGCCATGTCCGCGCCGTCCACCGTCGGCTCCATCGGCGGGGTCGAGATCCCGGCAGGCATCTATCTGCTGGCCCAGTACAACTCCTACAACACCGCCTCCGGTGTTGCGGAGCTGGCCACCGGCGAGACCGCGTCCGACGTCAAGGCCGTGCTGAAGGCCACCTGCACCGGCACGATCAACGGCGAGGATGTCACCGCCGTCGGCAGTGACTACGTTGCCCAGCTGACGACCCGCGCCATTGAGTACTATGCTGCCGTGGAAAAGCAGTTTGCCGAGCAGAACGGCGTGCTGGACGACACTGCCACCGCCGAGGCCGCCAAGACTGCGGACAGCCTGTGGAGCTCCAACGGTGATCTGTACACCGCCAACGGTATCAGCAAGTCCAGCGTGGAGACCTACCTGCTCAACGCCCAGAAGGCCAAAGTCCTGCTGAAGATGACTTACGGTCCCGACGGCACAAGCCCCGTGACTGACGCCGAGTACACCGACTACGTCAACAACGACTGCTACTACATCGAGGCCGTCCAGTTCCCTCTGGTCAACTACTCCACCTACTCGATGGCAGATGACGACCAGAAGGCCGCCATCATGGCCACGGCAGAGAGCTGCATGGCCGAGCTGAACGAGACTGCCACTTCAGAGACTGCGTCCAGCAGCGCCCTGTACACCGCCGCCATGACCTACGTGCCCGAGGCAATGGCCGCCATGGGCAGCACGATGGACGCCAGCCAGGCCGTCTACTACGCCGCATCCCAGCTGTACACGCCCAGCGATCTGAGCAGCTACGGCAGCGACGAGTACAACAACCTGACCGACCCGCTGAATGCCGCCGGTATGAACCACTGGACGACCATCGACCTGGGCACGACGGTTCTCGTCGCCCGCAAGATCGACCCGTTCAAGACCTACACCGTCGAGGATCTGGACAGCATGTACGACCTGCTGACCAGCATGAAATCTGACGCCATCCAGGATGAGCTCTACGCCGCTGGTGCCGCGCTGGACCATAACCTGAACAGCGCCGCCATGAACACCTACAGCGCATCCAAGATCAAAAAGAACGTCTGAACCTGAAAATTCAGCCGGGGGCAGCCTTGTTTGCTCCCGGCTTTTTTGTTGAGGAGGGTCCCCCATGACGAAAAACAAATACACAAATCTGCTTTTGCAGACCCTGGGCTGCTTCATCTCCGCCGCCGGTATCTACAGCTTTGCCGTGGCCGCCGAGGTCCCGGTCACCGGCGTTGCGGGCATCTGCGCCATCTTATACCGCCTGTTCGGCATCCCCATGGGCCTGAGCAATGTGCTCATCAACATCCCCATCATTCTCTGCACCTATAAATTGCTCGGCAGATCGTTCTTTATTCGCAGTGTCTACTGCATGGTGCTCTTTGCAATCTTTACGGACTATCTGCTGCCGCTGATGCCGGTCTACCAGGGGGACCGCCTGTTGGCGACGATTTGCGGCGGCGTGGTCGGCGGTATCGGCGATGCGCTGATCTACATGAACAACTCGAGCACCGGCGGCCTTGACTTCATCACCATGGGCATCAAGGCACGGCATCCGCACCTGCCGTTCGGCAACATCACGTTTGCGGCGGCGCTGGCGGTCATCCTGCTCAACGGTGCGGTGTTCCAGGATGTTGATTCCATTATTTACGGTATCATGTTTAATTTTATCGTGTCTGCTGTCATCAACAAGATGATGTTCGGCTTCTCGTCCTCGATGCTGGCCATGATCGTGACCGATGACGGCAAGGCCGCCTGCGCGGAAATTGACCGCGTGGCGGACCGCGGCTCGACGATTTTGCAGGGTCACGGTGGCTACGGCGGCCAGCCGAAGGACGTCGTGCTCTGCGCCTGCTCCAACAAGCAGCTCTACGAGATCGAGCACGCCGTGCAGGCCATCGACCCCGGCTGCTTCATCATCATGCTGCAATCCAACGAGGTCCACGGCGAGGGCTTCCGGCAGCTGGAGTTGGGGAAGAGCGAGAGCTCGGAGAGCAAATAAACAACATATTACCGCCGGTTTCAGCAGCTCTATGACGCATAGGTTGCCGAAACCGGCGGATTTTCTTTATACTGGGGACAAGACGAAAAGGAGGGCCTGCCGGATGTGTCGCTGCGGCGGGCGCAAGCCTGTTCGGAGGGGTCAAGGATGCCGACCACTTCCGGTTTGCCGCGCGGTAGGGGCCGCACATGTGCGGCCCGCTGCATTCACATAAACGCCCGCCGACGGGACACCACCGGGCCGGGCATGCCCGGCCCCTACCGCAGCACTATAGCATACAAAAACACCGCCGTTGACGATTTGGCTCGTCAGCGGCGGTGCGGTTTATTTTATGTTGGAATCAGTAGTTCTTAGCCTCTTCCTCGCCGGTCATGACGCGGAGAGCGCCCTGGCAGAGGGCGAGCAGCTCGTCCTCGCCGGGGTAGGTGGTGACAGGGGCGATCCAGCCGAGGTACTCGGTCAGGGTCTTGGCGGTGAAGGGGTTGTAGGCAATGCCGCCGGTCAGGATGATCTGGTCGACCTTGCCGTGCAGGACAGCGGCCATAGCGCCGGCGTCCTTGGCGATCTGGTAGAAGAATGCTTCCCAGACCTGCTTTGCCAGCGCGTTGCCGGACTCGGCCATCTTGCCGACCTCACGGGCATCGTTCGTGTGCAGATAGCCGTTAAAGCCGCCGTTGCCGCAGATCTTCTTATAAACTTCCTTCTGGGTGTACTTACCGCTGAAGCACATCTTGATGAGGTCGCCGACGGGCACGGTGCCGCTGCGCTCGGGGCTGAAGCAGCCCTCGCCGTCGAGGATGTTGTTGACATCCACGACCTTGCCGTGGTCATGCGCACCGACGGAGACACCGCCGCCCATGTGGATGACGATGAGGTTCAGATCCTCGTAGCGCTTGCCGTTCTCCTTGGCAAAGCGGCGGGCGACGGCCTTCTGGTTCAGCGCGTGGAAGATGGAGCGGCGCGGCAGCTCCGGCATACCGGAAATGCGGGCCTTATCGGTCAGCTCGTCAACAACGACGGGGTCAACGATGTAGCTGGGCACGCCCAGGGAATCGCCGATCTCACGGGCCAGAATACCGCCCAGGTTAGAGGCGTGCTGGCCCTGCACACCGGCCTTCAGGTCAGCCAGCAGGGCATCGTTGACGGCGTAGGTGCCGCCGGGGATGGGCTTGAGCAGGCCGCCGCGGCCCACGATGACGTTCAGGGTCTTGGGGTCGCAGTTTTTCTCCTTCAGGAAGTCCAGAATGATCTCCTTGCGGAAGTCCTTCTGGTCGATGACGCTGGCGTACTTGGCGATCTCCTCGGTGGGGTGGCGCAGCGTTTCTTCAAACAGCAGGGTCTCGTCCTCGAACACGCCGACCTTGGTGGAGGTGGAGCCGGGGTTGATGACCAGGGTTTTGATGGACATTGGTAACGTCTCCTTTTAAAATTCTTTGGCTTCCCCCTTGGGGGGAAGCTGCCGCCCGCAGGCGGCTGATGAGGGGCGGCCTCTCCATGATGGCCCGCAAACGGCCAGCCACAGCAGGTACAGCCCTCATCCGGCCTCGCTAAGCTCGGCCACCTTCCCCCGATGGGGAAGGCTTTTTACAATTACTGATCCAGCCCCGCTGCGACCACAGCAGCCAGTGCGATGGAGTTGACCTTCGTCTGGAAAGAATCGGAGCGGCTCGTCAGGATAGCGGGAACCTTGGTACCGGTCAGGATGCAGCCGTTCTTGCAGTCGGCAGTGTGGACCAGCGTCTTGTAGACGAGGTTGCCGGCCTGAATGTCGGGGAACAGCAGGATGTCCGCATGGCCTGCAGCCGGGCGGTCCTGGGCGCCCTTGTGGTGGGCAGCCTCGGGATCAATGGCAATGTCCATCGAAAGGGGACCGTCAACGACACAGCCGGTGATCTTGCCCTCGGCGTTCATCTTGCGCAGCTCGTCGGCATCGACAGTGCAGGGCATCTTCGGGTTGACGACCTCAACGGCGGCCAGCGGCGCAACCTTGGGGCACTCGACGCCGCAGGCATGGGCAACGGCGACGGTGTTCTCGATGATATGTACCTTATCCTCCAGCGTCGGGTAGGTCATGAAGGCGACGTCGGTCAGGAACAGCAGCTGCTCAATGCCCTTGACCTCAAACACAGCCACATGAGACAGCGTGTTGCCGGTGCGCAGACCGACTTCCTTGTCCAGCACGCTCTTGAGGAAGGTCTTGGTGTCCAGCAGGCCCTTCATGTACATGTTGGCCACGCCGTCGTGGGCCAGCTTGACGGCCTTGAGGGAGGCCTGCACCTTGTCAGGCTCGTTGATGATCTCATAGTCGGAGAGGTCGATGTTCAGCTCGGCTGCGATCTTGCGGATGGCAGCTTCATCGCCGACCAGAATGGCGTCGGCAATGCCCTGCTTGTGGGCGGCGTCGACAGCCTCCAGAACAGCGTCATCCTCGGCGGCGGCCACGGCCAGCTTCTGCTTGCCGCAGGTCTTTACTTTCGCGATCAGGTCCTCAAAATTCATTTTACAGCACCTCGTTTTGCTTCTTTCCAAAGGCGGGGCCGCTCTCAAAAAAGCCCCGTATGTTAAAATAATAACACGTTATGCGCCGTGGGTCAAGAGGGGGAAGGGGAGCACGGCATCAAAAAATATTTTTCGCCTTTTTTTCGCCTTTTCTGTGTCTGCCTATATTTAAATAGGTAGGAAATCCTCCTGTTTGCGAAATCCTGACCGAATTTTAACAAATTCGTCATTGACAAAACCTTAACAAGATGGTAAAACTATAGTAGCGGTTCGGGAAACACCGGCCCGCAGCGGCACCTTGCCGCCGTATTTCTGACCCAATGGAGAAGCCCCAAAGAGCCAGCGTCGGCGTCGGTGCCTTGCTTTACCCCTTATGTTGTTTATTTTTTAACAAGTAAGGTGCAAATCCAACCGGAAAGGTTCACCACCCATGCCCACCATCGCCATGTATCCCGGCAGCTTCGACCCCGTCACGAACGGGCATCTCGATATTATCAAGCGCTCCAGCCGTATGTTTGACAAGGTGATCGTCGCGGTGCTGGTCAACAGCGCCAAGACCCCGCTTTTTACGGTAGAGGAGCGCGTTGCCATGCTGCGGGAGTCCTGCAAGAACATCCCGAATGTCGAGATTGACTCCTTCAACGGGCTGACGGTCACCTTCGCCAAGCAGAAGGGCGCTACCGTCATGGTGCGCGGTCTGCGTGCGGTCACGGATTTTGAAAATGAAATTCAGCTGGCCCACACGAACTTCGCCATGATGCCCGAGATCGAAACGGTGTTCCTGGCCACGGCCATCAAGTGGAGTTATCTTTCCTCCACCATTGTGCGGGAGGCCGCCCACTACGGGCAGGATGTTTCCCGCTTTGTGCCCCGCAACGTTGAGCGTGCGCTCATTGCCAAGCGCGAGGCAGGGGAGCTGTAAAACCGCATTCAAGCCGCGTCTTCCGTCGGCCTGAAAATAAATTGTTACTCAATAGTCCATCCAAAGAGAGAATTTTTAGGAGGCTACTTATGAAAAAGATCGTCATCGCCAGCGCCTGCCGTACTGCCATTGGCAAGTTCGGCGGCACCCTCGCCAATGTCCCCGCTGCTGAGCTGGGCTCCATCGTCATCAAGGAGGCTCTGAACCGCGCCAACGTTAAGCCGGAGCAGGTCGACCATGTCTACATGGGCTGCGTCATCCAGGCCGGTCTGGGCCAGAACGTCGCTCGTCAGGCTTCCTTGAAGGCCGGCCTGCCCATCGAGACCCCCGCCGTCACCGTCAACGTCGTCTGCGGCTCCGGTCTGAACTGCGTCAACATGGCTGCCCAGATGATCGAGGCCGGCGATGCCGACATCGTCGTTGCAGGCGGCATGGAGAACATGGACATGGCTCCGTTCGCCATGATGAAGGGCCGCTACGGCTACCGCATGGGCTCCCCCATGGGCAAGAGCGAGCTGGTCGACACGATGGTCAACGACGCTCTGTGGGATGCCACCGGCTTCAACATGCACATGGGCATGACCGCCGAGAACGTCTGCACCAACGAGACCTACCAGAAGAAGTACGGCTACAACCCCATCAGCCGTGAGCAGCTGGACGAGTTTGCCTTCCATTCTCAGGAGAAGGCCGCCAAGGCTATTGCCGACGGCGCTTTCAAGGACGAGATCGTTCCCGTTGTCATCAAGGGCAAGAAGGGCGACACCGTGTTTGATACCGACGAAGGCCCCCGCATGAGCTCCATGGAGGTTCTGGGCAAGCTGAAGCCCTGCTTCAAGAAGGACGGCATCGTCACCGCCGCCAACTCCTCCGCCATCAACGACGGCGCTGCTGCTCTGGTCGTCATGAGCGAGGAGAAGGCCAAGGAGCTGGGCGTTGAGCCTCTGGCTACCTGGGTCGCCGGTGCTCTGGCCGGTGTTGAGCCCGAGGTCATGGGCCTGGGCCCCATCGCCGCCACCAAGAAGGTCATGGCCAAGACCGGCCTGACCGTGGACGACATGGATCTGATCGAGGCCAACGAGGCTTTTGCCGCTCAGTCTGTTGCCGTCGGCGAGGCTCTGCACTTCGACCAGAGCAAGCTGAACGTCAACGGCGGCGCTATTGCGCTGGGCCATCCCGTCGGCGCTTCCGGTGCCCGTATCCTCGTCACCCTGCTGTACGCCATGAAGCATCGCGGCGCTCATAAGGGCCTGGCTACCCTGTGCATCGGCGGCGGCATGGGCTGCGCCACCATCGTTGAAATGTAATTACCGGAGGAATACACAATGTCCTTTGTTACTACCGAGATTCAGGACGCCGTTGCCGTCCTGACCATTGACCGCCCGAAGGCGCTGAACGCGCTGAACCCCGAGGTTCTGGCTGATTTGAAGGCCGCCTTTGAGGCCATCGATCAGAACACCGTCCGCTGCGTCGTCCTGACCGGTGCCGGTGACAAGAGCTTCGTGGCCGGTGCCGACATTGGCTCTATGTCTACGATGACCAAGGCCGAGGGCGAGGCTTTCGGCAAGCTGGGCAACGACGTTTTCCTGATGATCGAGAGCTTCCCGCTGCCCGTCATCGCTGCTGTCAACGGCTTCGCGCTGGGCGGCGGCAATGAGCTGGCCATGAGCTGCGACATCCGCCTCTGCTCCGACAATGCCGTCTTTGGTCAGCCGGAAGTCGGTCTGGGTATCACCCCGGGCTTCGGCGGCACCCAGCGTCTGGCACGCCTTGTCGGCATGGGCATGGCCAAGCAGCTCGTCTACTCTGCCCTGAACATCAAGGCAGACGAGGCCCTGCGCATTGGTCTGGTCAACGCCGTCTACACGCAGGAGGAGCTGATGCCCGCTGCGCTGAAGCTGGCCGGCAAGATCGCCAAGAATGCTCCCATTGCGGTCCGCAACTGCAAGAAGGCCATCAACGGCGGCATCAGCCTGCCCATTGAGAAGGCCGTTGAGGTCGAGGAAAAGCTGTTCGGCGACTGCTTCGAGACCCACGACCAGGTCGAGGGCATGGGCTGCTTCCTGAGCCGCGAGAAACCGAAACCGAAGCCGGTTTTCACGAATAACTAAATTCAACTACAATCTTGTAGGGGCGGCGTCCCCGACGCCCCGCGGGCGGATGCGAGCACCCACCCCTACAGCCCCGCAACAACATAATTTGGAGGTACTTACTATGAAGGTAGGCGTTATTGGCGCTGGCACTATGGGCCAGGGCATTGCAAAGGCATTTGCACAGGTTGAGGGCTTCACCGTTGCTCTGTGCGACATCAAGCAGGAGTGGGCCGATGGCGGCAAGAACAAGATCGCTGCCGGTTATGCCAAGCTCGTTGCCAAGGGCAAGCTGGATCAGACTGAGGTTGACCGCCGCATGGCTGCCATCACCGCTGGCCTGAAAGAGGATCTGTGCGCTGACTGCGACCTGATCGTCGAGGCTGCTTTCGAGGATATGAAGGTCAAGCAGACCACCTTTGGCGAGCTGGACAAGATCTGCAAGCCCGAGTGCGTTTTCGCTTCCAACACTTCCTCTCTGTCCATCACCGAGATCGGCAAGGGTCTGAGCCGTCCTCTGGTCGGCATGCACTTCTTCAACCCCGCTGACCGCATGAAGCTCATTGAGGTCATCGCCGGTGTGAACACTCCCGCCGAGACCGTCGAGACCATCAAGAAGATCAGCGTTGAGATCGGCAAGACCCCCGTTCAGGTCAATGAGGCTGCCGGCTTCGTCGTCAACCGCATCCTGATCCCCATGATCAACGAAGCTGCCTTCATCAAGATGGAGGGCGTTTCTGACATCGCCGGTATCGACACCGCTATGAAGCTGGGTGCCAACCACCCGATGGGCCCCCTGGAGCTGGGCGACTTTGTTGGTCTGGACATCTGCCTGGCCATCATGGACGTTCTGTACAAGGAGACCGGCGACAGCAAGTACCGCGCCTGCCCGCTGATCCGCAAGATGGTCCGCGGCGGCAACCTGGGCTGCAAGACCGGCAAGGGCTTCTACGTTTACAACGCAGACCGCACCAAGACCCCTGTCGACGCCCTGTAATTCAGTGACTTACGCGCCTGGCGCGGTCAAAACCGTGCCGGGCCGCGTTTGTTTGGTCGGGCAGTATAGCCCGGCCCCAGTATATGGAGGTTTTATCAATGGATTTTACTCTGTCTAAACAGCAGCAAATGGTCCAGAAGATGTACAAGGAGTTTGCTGAAAACGAAGTCAAGCCCCTCGCCAAGAAGGTCGACGCGGAGGAGTACTTCCCCAAGGAGACCGTCGAGAAGATGGCTAAGCTGGGCATGATGGGCATCTACTTCCCGAAGTCCGTCGGCGGTGCAGGCGGCGACGTCCTGTCCTACGTCATGGCTGTCGAGGAGCTGTCCAAGGTCTGCGGCACCACAGGTGTTATCCTGTCCGCCCACACCTCTCTGTGCGCAGCTCCCATCTATGAGAACGGCACCCCCGAGCAGAAGGCCAAGTACCTGCCCAAGCTGTGCAGCGGCGAGTGGGTCGGCGCGTTCGGCCTGACCGAGCCCGGTGCCGGTACCGACGCCCAGGGCCAGCAGACCTTCGCCGTTGACGAGGGCGACCACTGGAAGCTGAACGGCTCCAAGATCTTCATCACGAACGCAGGCTTTGCCGATGTGTTCATCATCATTGCCGTCACCGGCTTTGTCACCGACAAGCGCGGCCGCAAGCAGAAGGAGATCAGCGCCTTCATCGTTGAGCGCACCGATCCCGGCTTCAAGGTCGGCAAGCCCGAGGACAAGATGGGCATCCGCGGTTCTTCCACCTGCGAGCTCATCATGGAGGACTGCATCATCCCGAAGGATCGTCTGCTGGGCGTGAAGGGCAAGGGCTTCCAGCTGGCCATGGCTACGCTGGACGGCGGCCGTATCGGCATCGCCTCCCAGGCTCTGGGCATTGCCGAGGGCGCCATCGACGAGACCGTCGCCTATGTCAAGGAGCGCAAGCAGTTTGGCCGCTCCATTGCACAGTTCCAGAACACCCAGTTCGAGCTGGCCGAGATGAAGGCCCGCGTTGACGCCGCCAAGTATCTGGTCTACGCAGCTGCCCAGAAGAAGCAGGCTGCCATGGACGGCCAGAAGGTCCGCTACAGCGTTGAGGCTGCCGAGGCCAAGCTCATTGCCGCCCGCACCGCCAGCGACGTGACCCGCCGCTGCCTGCAGCTGTTCGGCGGTTACGGCTACACCCGCGATTACCCCATCGAGCGCATGATGCGTGATGCCAAGATCACCGAGATCTACGAGGGCACCAGCGAAGTCCAGATGATGGTCATCAGCGGCGCGCTGCTGAAGTAAGGAGGACAGACGTAATGAAAGCAATCGTTTGTGTCAAACAGGTTCCCGATACGCAGGGCAAGGTCGCTGTCAAGGCTGACGGCACCATGGATCGCTCTGCCATGGCTACCATCACCAACCCCGACGACCTGAACGCCGTCGAGGCCGCCCTGCAGCTGAAGGACGAGACCGGCTGCGAGGTCGTCGTCGTCACCATGGGCCCGCCGCCGGCAGAGGGTATGCTGCGTGAGCTGATGGCCCGCGGCGCTGACCGCGGCGTGCTGGTCTCCGGCCGCGAGTTCGGCGGTTCCGATACCTTCGCTACCTCCCAGATCCTGGCCGCTGCCGTCAACAAGATCGGCGTCGGCCCCGAGGACATCGTTTTCTGTGGCCGTCAGGCCATCGACGGTGATACCGCTCAGGTCGGCCCCCAGATCGCCGAGAAGCTGCATCTGCCCCAGGTCACCTATGTCACTGACATTCAGAAGGACGGCAACAGCCTGACCGTCAAGCGTCAGCTCGAGGACGGCTACATGGAGCTGAAGGTCCAGACTCCCTGCCTGCTGACCTGCATCAAGGAGCTGAACACCCCGCGTTACATGAGCGTTTCCGGTATCTTCGAGTGCTACGACAAGCCGCTTGAGGTCTTTGATTACAACGCTCTGAAGGACGATCCGCTCATCGAGACCGACACCATCGGTCTGAAGGGCTCCCCGACGAACGTTTACAAGTCCTTTGCTCCTCCGGTCAAGGGCGCCGGCATGAAGGTCGAGGACGCTGCCCAGCTGGTCGGCATCCTGAACGACAAGCACCTGATTTGAGGAAGGAGAAACGAACAATGGCTGAATTCAATGCAATGGACACCGCCGCCTTCAAGGGCGTGTGGGTATTCTGCGAGCAGCGCGAGGGCGAGATCCAGTCCATCAGCTATCAGCTGCTGAGCGAGGGCCGCAAGCTGGCCAATGACCTGGGCGTTGAGCTGGCAGGCGTTGTCATGGGCAGCGGCCTGGCCGAGGCTGACCTCAAGACGCTGGGCGGCTACGGCGCTGACCGCGTTTACAACATCGACAGCCCCCTGCTGAAGGACTACACCACCGATGGCTATGCCAAGGCGCTGTGCGACCTCATCATGGACAAGAAGCCCGAGATCATGCTGATCGGTGCGACCAACCTGGGCCGCGACCTCGGCCCCCGCTGCGCAGCCCGTCTGCACACCGGTCTGACCGCCGACTGCACCCATCTGGACGTCGATGTCGAGAAGTACAAGAACTTCCTGCGCACCACCTCCAACATTGATGTGGACAACACCAAGTTTGAGGAGAACACCAACCTGAAGATGACCCGCCCCGCTTTCGGCGGCCACCTGATGGCTACCATCATCTGCCCGCGCTTCCGCCCGCAGATGTCCACCGTCCGCCCCGGCGTCATGCAGATGCAGGCGTTCGACCAGGCCGGTGCTGACAAGGTCGTCGTCGAGAACGTTGCTCCTGCTCTGACTGCCGACGACATCCATGTTCAGGTGCTCGACATCAAGAAGAGCGCCGAGAAGCTCGTTGACCTGATCGGTGCCGACGTTGTCGTCTCCGTGGGCCGCGGCATCTCCGCTGACCCCGAGAAGGGCATCAAGCTGGCCGAGGAGCTGGCTGAGGCTCTGGGCGGTGTTGTCGGTGCTTCCCGCGCCGTCACCGACGAGGGCTGGCTGTCTGCCGACCATCAGGTCGGTCAGACCGGCAAGACCGTGCATCCCCGCATCTACGTTGCACTGGGCATCTCCGGTGCCATCCAGCACGTTGCCGGTATGCAGGATTCCGAGAACATCATCGCCATCAACAAGAACGAGAACGCCCCCATCTTCGATGTTGCCACCTACGGCATCGTCGGCGATCTGTACAAGGTCGTTCCCGAGCTCATCAAGGAGATCAAGGCTGCCAAGGCTTGATTCTGCCCGTAATCAACAAGAGCCGTGCCCCGCAAAGGGCACGGCTCTTTGTTTTTTGTATTGCTCAGTCTGCCACAGCCGGAGCGGTCAGCAGCTCCGGGGGCAGTTCACTCTCGTCCTCATTGACGAGAGAATCATCGACATCAAATGTCGCACCAAAGGCCTTTGCGGCAGCATCCGCCACCAGATCGGCATCGACCAGCTCACTGTCTGCCATGACATACAGCAGCTTATCATCAAAGCTGACCACGCGGGCCTTATCTGCCTCCACGCAGACCCACTTGCGCATACTGATGTTTTCCTCCATCGAATCGGCAATCTCGCGGGCATCGGCCTTGTCCTTGAGGCGCAGCAGCACCAGGCTGTACGCCTGGCTTCCGGTCATCGGCTCGCTGACTACTGCGGCATCCACCTTGTCCACATTGTCCGCGGTCAGCCCCGCCAGATAACCGTACCAGCTCTCGTCGGTCAGGTCGATGGCCACCGTCTCCATGCCCATCAGGTCAACCGGCTGGACGTTATAAATAGCATCCACCATCTCGCTCAGCTCCGCGTCCGGCTGCGGCTCGGCGGTCTCACCGGTATCCTCGTCGTCAACGCTGAACTCCGGGTCCAGCTCCGCGCCTTCCTCGGGTCTTGTGGCAGGTTGGTTCGCAAGATCGTTGCTGTCAGCCTTTTGGCTGCCGCAGGCAGACAGGAACAGGGCGGTCAGCAGGGCTGTTGCAAAAAGCAGCTTTTTCATCGTAAAATTCCTTTCTCAGTCAGAATATTCTCGGGCGCAAAGCGTGCGTCCCAGTCGTCGCAGGGCAGCTCGTCCAGCAGCAGGGCCTCGGGGCAGAGCAGCAGCCCCGCTCCCTTATAGTATGCCAGAAATCGGTCATAATACCCGCCGCCGCGCCCCAGCCGGACCCCGTCGCGGCTGGCGGCCAGGCAGGGGACAAGGGCCAGCGCCGCGGCGTATCCCGCCGGGTCGGCGGCGGGCAGGTCGGCGGGCGGCTCCTGAATGCCGAACGCCCCGGGCCGCAGCAGGCGCAATGCCGGTATTTCCACCCAGTCCATCTCGGTTTTGCTCCGCACGCGGGGCAGCAGCAGGCGCTTGCCGTCGGCCAGCGCGCGTCTTAGTATTTCCGCCGTGTCCGGCTCATCCGGCATGGCCGCAAAGGCCAGCACTGCCCCGGCACTCTGCCATTGCGGCAGGCTGAACAGCGCCTGCGCCATACCGCGGCCCACAGCCGCCATATCCAGTTCCGTGCGCCGGGCCTTGGCCCATGCGCGGGCTTCGCGTTTTGTCATTCTGCACACCACCTTCCGGGCTATCATACCATATCTGCCCTCCACTTAACAAGACGGAAAAGCCGTCCTGTTGTTACAGCAGCGACAAAATTTTTCCGCCATCTTGCCCGGCGCAGTGAAATAGAGTATAATATATCCTGTATCGCTATGTATTAGACTAATGAAATATAAAAAGGAGATTCCAAACCATGAGCAAGTTCAATTTCATCAAGACCGATATTCCTGACGTGCAGATCATCGAGCCGACTGTTTTTGGCGATGACCGCGGCTATTTTATGGAGACCTACCAGATCGACGAGTTCGCCGCAGCGGGCATCGACAAACCCTTCGTGCAGGATAACCAGAGCCGCTCCACCAAGGGCGTGCTGCGCGGCCTGCACTTCCAGACCAAGCACACTCAGGGCAAGCTCGTCCGCGTGACCCTGGGCGAGGTGTTCGACGTCGCCGTCGACTGCCGCCCCAACAGCAAGACCTTCGGCAAGTGGGTAGGCGCAACGCTGTCCGCCGACAACAAGAAGATGCTCTGGATCCCCGAGGGCTTCGCCCACGGCTTTGTCGTGCTGTCCGATGTGGCCGAGTTCTGCTACAAGTGCACCGACGTCTACGACCCCACCGCCGAGGGCGGCATTCCCTACGATGACCCGACGGTCAACGTGCAGTGGCCCGACTGCGGCTGCGAGCACAAGACCAGCGCCAAGGACAAGGAGCACACCCCGTTTGCCGCCCAGAAGTTCGAATATTTTGAGAAATATTGAGGGTAAACCGTGCAGAAACTGAAAGACACCTTCGCAGGCTTCTGGAAATACCGTTACCTGCTGCAAAACCTGATTTCCCGTGATTTCAAGCTGAAATACCGCCGCAGCGTCCTGGGCGTGGCGTGGAGCGTGCTGAACCCGCTGCTGACCTGCCTGGTCATGTGGGCCGTGTTCGGTGCGCTGTTCAACCAGCGCGGTCAGGGCATCGAGGACTTCCCGCTGTTCCTTATCATCGGCCAGCTGATGTTCAACTTCTTCCGCGAGAGCACGACCATGGCCATGGAAAGTGTGCTGAAGAACGGCCCGCTGCTGCGCAAGGTCTATATTCCCAAATACATCTTTCCGCTGGAAAAGTGCTGCTTTGCGCTCGTCAACTTCTTTTTCAGTCTCGTGGCTCTGTTTATCGTCGCGCTGCTGACCTGGTCGCACATCTCGATCGGGACTGTGCTGCTGGCCATTTATCCCCTTGTGATGCTGTTTATTTTCAGTTTGGGCATCGGGCTGATTTTGTCCACGCTCTACGTTTTTGTGCGTGACATCATGCATATCTGGGAGGTCTTTTGCACACTGCTTGTCTACGGCAGCGCCATCTTCTACGACCCGCGCCAGATGGAAAGCTGGATGCAGTACGTCATCAACCTGAACCCCATCTACTGGTACATCACCGCCGTGCGTTCCTGCGTCATGTGGGGCGAGGGGCTGACCCCCAACATGGTGCTGATTCCGTTCCTCTGTGCCGCGCTGAGCCTGGGCCTCGGCATCTGGGTGTTCAAAAAGAATCAGGACAAGTTCGTCCTGTACATGTAAGGGGGCATCGAAATGGCAGAGCAGAAACCCATCATCTCCATCGACCATGTTTCGATGCGCTTCAACCTCTCCAAGGAAAAGCACGAAAGCTTGAAAGAGTACTTCGTCGCGCTGCTGCACGGCGGTGTGCGGTTTGACGAGTTCTTCGCGCTGGACGATGTATCGTTTGATATTATGCCCGGTGATTTCTACGGCCTCATCGGCCTGAACGGCAGCGGCAAGTCTACGCTGCTGAAAGTGATTTCCGGCGTCTACAAGCCCAGCGCCGGCAAGGTCACGGTCAACGGTACGATTGCGCCGCTGATCGAATTGGGCGCGGGCTTTGACATGGACCTGACCGCACGGGAAAACATTTATTTAAACGGCACCGTGCTGGGCTACACACCCAAGTACATCGACTCAAAGTTCGACGACATCGTCGAATTCAGCGAATTGCAGGAGTTTCTCGATGTGCCGCTGAAAAACTACTCTTCCGGCATGGTCGCGCGTCTGGCGTTCGCCGTGGCAACGATAACGAAGCCCGACATCCTGATTGCCGACGAGATCCTGTCCGTCGGTGACTTCCTGTTTCAGGAGAAGTGTGAGAAGCGCATGGCCGAGCTGCTGTCCGGCGGCACGACGGTCATTCTGGTCAGCCACTCCATTGACCAGATTGAGCGTATGTGCAACAAGGTAGCCTGGCTCGACCACGGCCATCTGCGCCGCATCGGCGCGACGAAGGAAATTACCGCCGAGTACCGAAGGTTCGAGAAAAAGGACGCCATGCCGGCCAAAGTCACCGAGGAATAAGCTATGTCCGAGAACACGAAACCGAACAACGAGCGCCCTGCCGACCTGGCCGTACAGGACAGCGTCGGCGGCATGGCGCGGCGGCTTTTGAACCCCGCCCACCTGCGGGACCTCGCGGGGCGCGGCGTCAAGACCCTGCGGGAGCAGGGGGCCGAGCAGCTCTGGCGCGATGTGAAATTCCGCGTCGGGCTGGCGATGCACCACGACGACTGGCGGCACCGCGCCGACATTCCGCTGCGCCGGGAGCTGAAGGCCCAGCGCGCCGCGCACCTGCAGGGGCCGAAGATCAGCATCATCGTGCCGCTGTACAACACGCCCGCCAAGCTGTTTGACGAGATGCTGCAAAGCGTCGTCAGGCAGACCTACACAAACTGGGAATTGGTGCTGGTGGACGCATCCGACGCCGACAAGCGGCTGGAGCGCCGTCTGCCCAAGGCTGTGCCCGGCACGATTGTTTATGAGCCGATTGAAAACGGCGGCATTGCCCTCAACACGACCCGCGGATTTGCGCTGGCGCACGGCGAGTACATCACGCTGCTGGACCACGACGACGTGCTCTACCCGAACGCGCTGTTCGAGGTTGTGCAGACGATACAAAACACCGGAGCGGATTTTGTCTATAGTGATGAAATCGTTCTCTCCGCCGATTTGAAGGAGCTGGGCGGCTACCACTTCAAGCCCGACTTTGCGCCCGACTACCTGCGTGGGGTCAACTTTATCACGCATCTGGCGGTGTTCAGCCGTCCGCTGCTGGACGCGGCGGGCGCGTATGAGTCGAAGGAGTTTGACGGTGCGCAGGACCATGATTTGATCCTGCGCCTGACAGAAAAAGCACAGCGCATCGAGCATATCAAGAAGGTGCTCTACATCTGGCGTGCCGCGGCCGGCTCCACCGCCGCGGGCATGGAGGCCAAGCCCTACGCCGTCGCGGCGGGGGAGCGCGCCATCGACGCGCAGCTCAAGCGTCTCGGTCTGCCGGGCCACGCCATGGCCGTGCCCGACGCGCCCGGCGCATTTCAGGTGCGGTACGAGCTGACCGGCCACCCGAAGATCAGCGTACTGATCCCCAGTAAAGACCACATTGACGACCTGGACCGCTGCCTGACGAGCCTGTACAAAAACGCGGGCTACGACAATTTTGAGGTCATCGTCATCGAGAACAACTCCACCGACCCGGCAACGTTTGCCTATTACGAGACACTGCCCAGCCGCTTTGCCGACTGCCGCGTCGTCTACTACAAGGGCGCGTTCAACTTCTCGGCCATCAACAACTTCGGCGCGACGTTCGCCGAGGGCGAGCACCTGCTGCTGCTCAACAACGACATTGAGGTGTTGTCCCACGACTTCCTGCGCGAGCTGCTCAGCTACAGCCAGCGGCCCGACGTAGGCGCGGTGGGCGCGAAGCTCTACTACCCCGACGACACGATCCAGCACGCGGGCGTGCTGATGGGCATCAACGGCAGCGCGGGCCACAGCCACAAGAGCTACCCCCGCACCGCTGTGGGGGACATGTACCGCTTGGTCACGACGCAGAATTATATGGCCGTGACGGGTGCCTGCCTGATGACAAAAGCGTCGCTCTACCGCGCATTTGGCGGGCTGGACGAGGAAAAGTTTGCCGTCGCCTACAACGATGTGGATTATTGCTTAAAGCTGTGGCAGAAGGGGCTGTTGAACGTTTACACCCCGCGCGCCGAGGCCTATCACTATGAGAGCAAGAGCCGCGGTCTGGACACCTTAAGCGAGAACGCCAAGCGGTATGAGCGCGAAAAGGCGAATTTCTACGCGAAATATCAGCAGTATATCGACAATTACGACCCTTATTACAACCCCCATTTCAACAATCTGTTTGAGAATTTCGGGTTGAAGTGATGGAGCCGAAGCGAAAAATCAACCGCCTGACGGAGTATGATTACGCCCAAAGCGGCGCGTATTTCATCACAATCTGCACGCATGGACGGCAGAAGATTTTGTGGGATAGCAATACGTTCACGGAAGTCGAGGATGTAGGGGCGAGCATTGCTCGCCCGCAGCACCCGCCCGCCTTATCCGAAGCGGGAAAAATCGTAGAGCAGTGTATTTTTGAAATTCCGACCCATTATCCGCACATTTCGGTAGAGAAATATGCGGTCATGCCGAACCACGTTCATTTGTTGCTGCTAGTCCAAAACGGGCAGGGCGGGCGACCAATGGTCGCCCCTACAGTCTCTACCGTTATACAGCAGTTTAAAGGTGTAGTTTCCAAACGGCTTTCCCACCCTATCTGGCAAAAATCCTTCCATGACCATATTGTGCGCACGGAGCAAGGGTACTCGCAAATTTGGCAATACATCGATACCAACCCCCAACTTTGGCACAAAGACTGCTTTTATGAGGAGCCATCCCATGAGCCTTGAAACGAAACGCATCAAAGAACTGTTCGGCTATGCGCGGACGCTGACGAAAGAACAGGGCGTCGGCGTCATGGCCGGGCGGGCCGTCGGCTTTTTTAAGCGGCGGTTCTTCGGCAAAAAAGCGCGGTATCTGCCGTCGAAGCAAACGCTGGAGGCCCAGCGTGCCGACGCAGCCGCCCGCGCCGACGGCTGGCCGACCATCAGCATTCTGACGCCGCTGTACAACACACCGCCGCAGTTTTTGCAGCAATTCCTGGACAGCGTGCAGGCCCAGACCGCGCCGAACTGGCAGCTGGTTCTGGTAGACGCCAGCGACGGTGCCCACCCCGACGTGGGCGAGACCGTCCGCACCCGCGCCGCGCAGGACAAGCGCATCGTCTACGCCAAAATCGAGAACAAGGGCATTGCCGCCAATACGAACGAGGCCGCGAAGCTCGCAGCGGGTGAGTATCTGGCCCTTGCCGACCACGACGACATGCTCGCGCCTCATGCCGTCTATTGCATGAGCAAAGCGCTGGCCGAGAGCGGCGCGGCGTTTGCCTACAGCGACGAGGCCCTGTTTGAGAAAACGCCCGAGCACCCGCGCGTCGGCCACTTCAAGCCCGACTATGCGCCCGAGTACCTGATGGCCGTCAACTACATCTGCCATCTGGCTGTGTTCAAAAAATCGCTGTTCGACGCCGTCGGCGGTGAGCGCCCGGCCTGCGACGGCGCGCAGGATCACGACTTATTCCTGCGTCTCATCGACGAAATGCAGCGCCGTGACCCCGCAGCCAAGCCGCTGCACATCCCGCAGGTGCTGTATTACTGGCGCGTGCACGCGGCGTCCACCAGCGGCGGCACGGCGGCCAAGCCCTATGTGGAAAAGGCTGCGCAAAAGGCCGTGGCCGACCATCTGGCCGCCACAGGGCGGCAGGGCAAGGTGGAGCCGGGCAAATTCCCGGGCACCTGCCATGTGGTGTGGGACATTCCCGAGCCACAGCCGCTCGTGTCAATTTTGATTCCCAACAAGGACCACACCGACGATTTGGAAAAATGCCTGCACAGCATCTACGCCAAAACGACCTACGAGAATTTCGAGGTCATCGTCATTGAGAACAATTCCACCGACCCGGCCACAGCGGCCTACTACAAAAAACTGCCGGAGCGGTATGACCGCGCGCGGGTCGTGACTTACAAGGGCGGCTTCAACTTCAGCCGCATCAACAATTTTGGCCGCAGGTACGCGGCGGGCAAGTACCTGCTGCTGCTCAACAATGACGTCGAGGTCATCAACGGCGACTGGCTCACCCAGATGGTGGGCGAGTGCAGCCAGCCCGGCGTCGGCCTCTGCGGGGCAATGCTCTACTATCCCGACGACACGATCCAGCACGCCGGCATCATCACGGGGCTGGGCGGCTACGCCGGGCACAGCCACAAGTACCACAAGCGCGGCGGCAGCGGGTATATGTTCCGGCTGGCCACGGTGCAGGATTTCTCCGCCGTGACAGCGGCCTGCCTGCTGGTGCGCACCGCCGTTTACGACGAGCTGCACGGCCTGGATGAGGAGTTCACGGTTGCCTACAACGATGTGGACTTCTGCCTGCGTGTGCGCGACGCGGGCTGGCGCATTGTCTGGACGCCCTACGCCGAGCTCTACCACTACGAAAGCAAGTCCCGCGGCTCCGATGAGAACGATCCCGCCAAAAAAGCACGCTTTGACGCCGAGCATGAACGTCTCTACGCCGTGCACGGGCGGGAGAATATTTTGCACGACCCCTATTACAGCCCGTCGCTGTCGCTGGATTATGAGGATTTCCGCGAGAGCGGGGATTTGCGGAATCTGAAATGAGTTGATTGCCTTCCCCCGTGGGGGAAGGTGCCCGAGGCCCCGACCGAGGGCGGATAAGGGGCGGGATTGCCCTATTGCCCGTCAGTGGGAAATTCCCGGTAAGTTTGCCCCTCATCAGTCAGCGGGCGGGGCCACTGACAGCTTCCCCCTCTGGGGAAGCCATACTGACAAAAAATGCACGCCGTAAATTTCACGGCGTGCGTTTTTATTATTCTTTTTTATCCGGCGGGAACTCACCCTGCTTTTCGGCTTCCAGGCGGCTCAGGCGGGCTTCGAGCTCGGAGATGCGCTGGTTGACAATATCCGGCAGATCCTGCTGGTCCAGATCGTCCGCCGGGCAGCACTTGATATTGCCGACGCGGACGATCTCCGCGGGTACACCGACGGCAGTGGCGTTGGCGGGCAGGTTCTTCAGCACAACGCTGCCCGCGCCGACGCGGACGTTGTCACCGATGTAGACCGGGCCCAGCACCTTCGCGCCCGCGCCGATCAGCACATTGTCGCCCAGCGTCGGATGGCGCTTGCCGGTGTCCTTGCCGGTACCGCCCAGGGTGACGCCGTGGTAGATCGTGCAGTTGTCACCGATCTCCGTCGTCTCACCAAAGACGATGCCCATACCGTGGTCGATAAAGAGCTTGCGCCCGATCTTGGCGCCGGGGTGGATCTCGATGCCGGTCAGGTGGCGCGCCAGCTGGCTGACAAAACGGGCCAGGAAGAAACACCGGTGGTTGTACAGAAAATGTGCGATCTTGTGCGTGACCAGCACATGAAAGCCGGGGTACAGGATGATGACCTCCGCCACATTGCGCGCGGCAGGGTCCTTATCGCGGATATTTTTTGCATCTTCCCAAAGGCCCATAGTTCGTTCCTCTTCCTATTTACCATACTTATTATAAATATACCACAAAGCCGGACAAAGTGCAATGCTGTACGCGCCGCGCGCGGATTTTTGCGGATTTTGTCAAATCCTCCAAAAGTCAGCGCAAAAATCTATAAAATCCTTACTTTTGCAAAAAGCCCGTTTGCATTGACACCGCCGTCCCTGCATGGTACAATAAGTAAAACGTAGGTAAAGTCATAGGAAGGAGTGTGCCGGGATGATGCGTCTTATTTCTGTCTTTAAAAATCACGGCGCAGTGTTCTTTCCCGTCGCTGCTTTGTGTGTGACTTTTTGACTTTTCCCTTTTTGGGAAAAGTTTTTTTTTGCAAAAATATCCCTGCGGGATGTTTTTGCATGGGGCTTTGTAGGGGCGAGCATTGCTCGCCCGCAGGCCGTTTGCCTCATGCGCGGCTTTCCCGCAGAAGCTCAACCACGCAAAGTTGACGGGCGAACAATGTTCGCCCCTACACTCTCATCTTTGACAAAGTTTCCTATTTTTAAGGAGGTTCCCACCATGCTGATCCGCAACGCAAAGGACAGCGCGGGCAAGGCCATTGAGGTCTGGTTGCGCGACGGAAAAATTGCCGCTGTCGGTCTGGGGCTGCTCGTCCCGGAAGGGGAGGCGGTGCTCGACGCGAAGGGCCGCACGGTCCTGCCCGCCTTCATCGACACCCACTGCCACTGGCGCACCCCCGGCTTTGAGTACAAGGAGGACATCTCCACCGGCTCCGCCGCGGCTGCCGCGGGCGGGTACACCTTCGTCAACCTGATGCCCAACACGAAGCCGGTCTGCTCCAGTGCCGAGATCGCCCACGCCGTCGAGGCCGAGGCCGCCCGCGTCGGCCTGTGCGACGCAAACCAGACCGTCTCCATTACGAAGGATTTCGACGGCAAAACGCTGGATCATCTGCTGACCCTGCCCGAGGACATCAAGTTCATCACCGAGGACGGCAACGGCGTCATGAACAACGCCGTCATGGCCCGTGCGTTCGCGATTGCCACCGAGCGCGGCCTGACCATCATGTCCCACGCCGAGGATCGCGAGATCAGCCCCTGGGACTACCGCCTGGCCGAGAACATCGAGACCGTGCGCAACTGCCATCTGGCCGAGTACTACGGCACCCGGCTGCACATGTGCCACGTCTCCACCAGGGAATCCGTCGATGCCGTCCGCATGAGCCGGATGCGCGGTGCGCGGGTCAGCTGCGAGGTCACGCCGCACCACCTGTGGTTTGACGACAGCCGCTTGACCTACCGCGTCAACCCGCCTATCCGCAAGGCGGACGACGTGACCGCGCTGATCGACGCCATCAAGGACGGCACCGTGACCTGCATCGGCACCGACCACGCCCCCCACACCGCCGAGGAGAAGGAGAAGGGCGCTGCCGGTATGGTGGGTCTGGAAACGGCCTTTGGCGTCTGCTACACCAAGCTCTGCCGTGAGCAGCGTCTGCCGCTGGAAATGCTCAGCTTCCTGATGAGCGCCGGTCCCGCCGCCGTGCTGGGCCTGACCGACCGCAAGGGCATGCTGGAACCGGGCTACGACGCCGACATCGTGCTGGTGGACCTTGACCACATGTACGAGGTCCACGCCGACGAGTTGCACAGCAAGAGCAAGAACTGCCCCTACGACGGCGCACTGCTGTACGGAAAAGTGGTAACCACGATCAAAGGCGGGAAGGTTACGTTCCAGATTGAAGAATAACATCCCTTCACGCACAAAACACCCGTAGGGGCGCATTCTATATGCGCCCGTGCAGGCTGCCGCTGGCACAGTCCCGCGGGCGGATATGGAATCTGCCCCCTACGATTCCCAACATTATATAATAGAGCCACAATTTATATACATCAAACGGAGGAATCAGCATGCTTACCAACATGGACAAGCTCTACGAGAGCGTCGCAGCAAACGGCCCGGTCTGCGTGGGCCTGGACACCGAGATCAGCTACCTGCCCACCACCGACACCGCCAAGACGGCGGGGGAGAACGTCGTCGCGTTCAACCGTGCGCTGATCGACGCCACCAAGGGCGTCGCGGGCTGCTACAAGGTGCAGATCGCCTATTATGAGTCCCTGGGCCTGGACGGCATGCGCGCCTACGCCGAAACGCTGAAGCTGGCCCGCGCCACCGGTCTGCCCGTCATTGCCGACATCAAGCGCGGCGACATTGCCAAGACCGCCGAAATGTACGCCAAGGCGCACTTTACCGGTGATTTCGAGGCCGACATCATCACGCTGGCCCCCTACATGGGCCTTGACTCCATCAGCCCGTATCTGCCGTACTGCGCCGAGCAGGGCAAGGGCGTGTTCGTGCTCTGCCGCACCTCCAACCCCGGCGCGAAGGACTTTGAGTACAAAAAGCTCGACGATGGCCGCCATGTGTACGACCTCGTCGGCGACAGCCTGACCGCCCTTGGCAAGGACTACATGGGCGAGCACGGCTATTCCAGCATCGGCCTGGTCATCGGCGGCACCCACACCGAGGAGGCCACCGCCATCCGCGCGGCCTACAAGGACACCTTCTTCCTGATCCCCGGCTACGGCGCACAGGGCGGCAAGGCGGCGGACATCGCGCAGTACCTGACTAAGGGCAACGGCGGCGTTGTCAACTCCAGCCGCGGCATCCTGCTGGCTTACAAGAAGCAGCCCGGCGTTGCCTTTGACGAGGCTGCCTACAACGAGTGCGTGCGTATGCGGGAGGATATTCAGGGTGAATGCAACAAGCTGTAATCTGACGGTCCTGCGTCAGGAAACCGTCGCAGAGGATATTATGCGCCTTACGGTCCAGTGGCAGGACCGCAGCCGCGAGCCCCACGCCGGGCAGTTTTACATGCTGCGCGCCTGGGCCGCAGACGCCACGCCGATTCTTTCCCGCCCCATCAGCGTTGACGACTTTGACAACCAGACCGGCGCACTGACCTTCCTGTATCAGGTCAAGGGCGAGGGCACCCACAAGCTGGCCGCGCTGAAAAAGGACGACACGCTGACCGTGACCGGCCCCTGCGGCAACGGCTTTGACACTGCCGCGCTGGCCGGGCAGTACAAGCGCATTGCCGTGGTGGGCGGCGGCATCGGCACCGCGCCGCTGCTGCTGCTCTGCAAGGAGCTCTGCCGCGCGGGCGTGCGTCCCGACCTGTTCGTGGGCTTCCGCGACACGACCTACGGCATGGACCGCTTTGTGCCCTGGTGCCGCGACATCTACGCCGCAACCGACTCCGGCAAGGAGGGACACCACGGCCTGGTCACCGACCTGCTGGACGTGAGCAAGTACGACATTGTGCTGACCTGCGGCCCCATGGTCATGATGCGCGGCGTGGCTAAGCTCTGCGCCGCCGCTGGCGTGCCCTGCCTGGCCAGCCTTGAAAAGAAGATGGCCTGCGGTCTGGGCGCGTGCCTGGGCTGCACCTGCCATACGAAAATCGGCCCGGTCACCGTCTGCAAGGACGGCCCGGTCTTTAACGCACAGGAGGTGTTTGACTGATGGCAGACCTGCATGTTGATTTTCTCGGCAAGCGGCTGGCCGGGCCGGTCATCGCGGCCAGCGGCACCTTCGGCTTCGGCCCCGAGTACGCGGGCATTGAGGATCTGCGCGTGCTGGGCGGCATCTCCGGCAAGGGGCTGACCCTGAACGGCCAGCCCGGCAACGAGGGTGAGCGCCTCTACGAGACGCCGTCGGGCCTGATGAACTCCATCGGTCTGCAGAACCCCGGTGTGCAGCACTTTATCGACCACGAGCTGCCTGCCATGCGCCGGTGCGGCACCACCGTCTGGGCGAACCTCGGCGGCCACACGATTGAAGAAAACGTCGAGGGCGTGCAGATGCTCTGCGCCGCGGGCGTGGATTTTATTGAGCTGAACATCAGCTGCCCCAACGTCAAGCAGGGCGGTCTCGCGTTCGGCATCCGCGCGGCAGACGCCGGCGAGGTCGTCAGCGCGGTGCGCAAGGTCTGCACCGTGCCGCTCATCGTTAAATTGAGCCCGCAGGCCGAAAGCATCCCCGAGATGTGCAAGGCCGTTGAGGCTGCCGGCGCGGACGCCATCAGCCTGTGCAACACCTTCCAGGCATGCGCGATTGATCTGGAAAAGCGCCGTCCCGTGTTCAACAACACGTTTGCGGGCCTGTCCGGCCCGGCGGTGCGTCCCATTGCCCTGCGCATGGTCTGGCAGGCCGTGGGGGCCGTCAGCATCCCCGTCGTGGGACTGGGCGGCATTCTGACGGGTAAGGACGCCTTGGAGTTCATCATGGCCGGTGCAGCGGCGGTACAAGTCGGCACCGCGAACTTCCTGGACCCGAAGGCCTGCACCCGCATCACGAACGAGATCGGCCAGTGGATGGACGCCCACGGCGTCAAGACGCTGGATGAGATCAGAGGGTGCGCACGGTAAATCACCGATTGCCTTCCCCTCATCCGCCCGTTCACGGGCTATAACGGCAAGCCCGGCCCTCATCAGTCGGCGGGCGGACCGCCGACAGCTTCCCCCGCGGGGGAAGCCACCCCACCATATACGTTTTGCTTGCATTTTTATACAAAATATGCTACTATAAGTTGAATAACATACAGGAGGAACAAATTATGGCACGCGAAGCACTTGAAGTTTTAAAGGAATGTGAAGCATTTTTAGAGGGGCACTTCCTGCTTTCCTCCGGGCGCCACTCCGGCGCTTACTGCCAGATGGCATTTCTGCAGCAGTACCCCGACAAGGCCGCCGAGGTCATGGCCCCGGTTGCCGAGAAGCTCAAGGAGCTGAACATCGACGTCGTGGTCGGCCCTGCCATGGGCGGCATCGTCTACGCCTACGAGCTGGGCCGCCAGATGGGCAAGCGCGCCATCTTCACCGAGCGCGTCGACAACGTCATGACCCTCAAGCGCTTCAGGATCAACCCGGGTGAGCGCTGCATCATCGCCGAGGACGTTGTCACCACCGGTGTTTCCAGCCTCGAGACCAAGCGCGTCATCGAGGAAAACGGCGGCATCTGCGTGGGCATTGCCTGCGTCGTGGACCGCACCCGCGCCGAGGCCCCGTCCCCGATCCCCATCGTCGCCAGCGCCCTCAAGCTCGACCTGCCCAACTACGCCCCCGAGGAATGCCCCATCTGCAAGGAGGGCAAGCTCCCGCTGGTGCACCTGGGCAGCCGCAAAATGAAGGAAGCTGCGAAGCAAACCCTGTAAAAGATAGGAGATAGGAGATGGGTACCGTTTGCCTTTTCTCCTCTCTCCTCACTCCATATCTTAAATGTAAAGTGAGAGGCTACCAACTATGCAGGCATATCTGATATTGGCCAATGGCCGGGTGTTCCGCGGCGTCAGCGTAGGCTGCCCCGGTACCACCATCGGTGAGGTCGTCTTTGCAACCGGTATGGTCGGCTTTGAGGAAACCCTGACCGACCCCAGCTACTACGGCCAGATCATCACCCAGACCTATCCGCTCATCGGCAACTACGGCATGAACAGTGAGGATGTCGAGAGCACGAAGATTTGGGCCAGGGGCTACATTGTGCGCGAGGCGTGCAAGACCCCGTCCAACTTCCGCAGTGAGGAAACGCTGGATGCCTTCCTGAAAAAGAACGGCATCATCGGCATTGAGGGCATCGACACCCGCAGCCTGACCCGCACCCTGCGGGAGAGCGGCGTTATGAACGGCGCGATCACCACCGAGTTTGACCCCGACGCCGAGCCCGAGAAGAAGGCCGCGCTGCTGCCCGAGATCGCCGCCTACGCCGTTGTCGACGCCGTCAAGGCCGTCACCTGCCGCGAAGCCGTGACCTATGAGCCGACGGCTGCCGGTGCATGGGGTGACACGCCGCTGCACGTGGCGCTGCTCGACCTGGGCTGCAAGAACAACATTGTGCGCTGCCTGCAGAAGCGCGGCTGCCGCGTGACCGTGCTGCCCGGCACGACCACCGCCGCCGAGCTGGCAGCCCTCAACCCCGACGGCCTCATGCTCTCCAACGGCCCCGGCGACCCGGCAGAGAACGTGGAAATCATCGCGAACATCCGTGAAATGCTGAGCACCGGCATCCCGACCTTCGGCATCTGCCTGGGCCACCAGCTGACCGCCCTGGCCGCCGGTGCCAAGACCTGCAAGCTGAAATACGGCCACCGCGGCGCCAACCAGCCCGTCACCAGCCCGGCCAAGCAGCGCACCTTTATCACCAGCCAGAACCACGGCTACGCCGTTATGGCGGACACCCTGCCCGAATCCGTCGGCCAGATGAGCTACTTCAACGCCAACGACGGCACCTGTGAGGGCGTCGACTACTTGAAATGGAACTGCTTCACCGTGCAGTTCCACCCCGAGGCCAACGGCGGCCCCAAGGACACCGAATTTCTGTTTGACCAGTTCGTCAGCCGTATGCTGGCCGCGAAAGGAGTAATCAACAATGCCTAAAGACCCGCGTATCAAAAAGGTACTGGTCATCGGCTCCGGCCCCATCATCATCGGTCAGGCGGCAGAGTTTGACTACTCCGGCACGCAGGCCTGCCGTGCGCTGAAATCCGAGGGCGTCGAGACCGTCCTCGTCAACTCCAACCCCGCTACCATCATGACCGACCCCGACATTGCCGATCATGTTTACATTGAGCCGCTGACCGCCGAGGTCATCGAGCGCATCATCGAGAAAGAGAAGCCCGACGCCATCCTGCCGAACCTGGGCGGCCAGATGGGCCTGAACCTGTCGATGGAGCTGGCCCGCAACGGATTTTTGGACCGCAGCGGCGTCCGCCTGCTGGCCTGCAAGCCCGACACGATTGACCGCGCCGAGGACCGCCAGCTGTTCAAGGACACAATGGAGAAGCTGCACCAGCCCATCATCCCTTCTAAGGTTGTGGAAGATCTGGACGACGCGCTGGACTTTGCCGAGGTCATCGGCTACCCCGTCATTGTCCGCCCCGCCTTCACGATGGGCGGCACCGGCGGCGGCATCTGCGAGGACCGCGAGAAGCTGCACGAAATTGCCACGAACGGTCTGCGCCTGTCCCCGATCCATCAGATCCTCGTTGAGAAGTGCATTTCCGGCTGGAAGGAAATCGAGTACGAGGTCATGCGTGACTCCAAGGGCAACGTCATCACGGTCTGCAACATGGAGAACCTTGACCCCGTCGGCATCCACACCGGCGACTCCATCGTCGTCGCGCCCAGCCAGACCCTGTCCGATAAAGAGTACCAGATGCTCCGCACCGCCGCGCTGGACATCATCACCGAGCTGGGCATCGAGGGCGGCTGCAACTGCCAGTTTGCCCTGAAGCCCGACAGCTTTGAGTACGCGGTCATTGAGGTCAACCCCCGTGTGTCCCGCTCCTCCGCGCTGGCCTCCAAGGCGACGGGCTACCCGATTGCCAAGGTCGCGACCAAGATCGCGCTCGGCTACACGCTGGACGAGATCACGAACGATGTCACGGGCGAGACCTGCGCCTGCTTTGAGCCGGCCCTCGACTATGTCGTCGTCAAATACCCGAAGTGGCCGTTCGACAAGTTCGTCTACGCCGACAAGTCTCTGGGCACCCAGATGATGGCCACCGGCGAGGTCATGGCCATCGGCAACAACTTTGAGCACGCCATGATGAAGGCCGTTTCCTCCACCGAGCTCGGCCTGGACACGATGACGCTGCCCGATTTCGAGAAGCTGACGACGGAAGAAGTCATCGAGCACCTGCATGTGCAGGACTCCGAGCGCGCGTTCTGCGTCTACGAGGCCCTCAAGCGCGGCGTGGCGCACGACGTCATTTACGACATCACCAAGATCGACTGGTGGTTCCTTGACAAGCTGCAGCATCTGGCCGACATTGAGATGGGCCTGAAAAACGGCGAGCTGACGACGGAAAAGTACCTGAATGCCAAGAGGTTCGGTTTCCTCGACAAAACGATACGCCGTCTGGCAGGCGTGGACACCCTGCCCGAGGCCCCGAAGGCCGCGTTCAAGATGGTCGATACCTGCGCCGCAGAATTTGCCGCCAAGACGCCGTATTTCTACTCCACCTACGACGAGGACAACGAAGCGAAGCCGTTCATTGCCGAGCGCAGCGACCCCGACAAGAAGAAGGTCCTTGTTTTCGGCTCCGGCCCCATCCGCATCGGTCAGGGCATTGAGTTTGACTATTGCTCGGTCCACGCGGTCTGGACGCTGAAGCAGCACGGCTGCGAGGCCATCCTTGTCAACAACAACCCCGAGACGGTCTCCACCGACTTTGATACCGGTGACCGCCTGTACTTTGACCCGCTGAACCCCGAGAGCGTCGACCACATCATCGAGACCGAAAAACCGGACGGCTGCCTTGTGCAGTTCGGCGGCCAGACCGCCATCAAGCTGGCCAAGCACATGGACGACATCGGCCTGCCGATTTTGGGCACGCCCGCCGACGCCATCGACGAGGCCGAGGACCGCGAGCGCTTTGACGAGCTGCTGGAGCGCTGCGGCATCCCCCGCCCGGAGGGCCGCACCGTCTTTACGCTGGACGAGGCCCTGCAGGCCGCGCAGGAGGTCGGCTATCCCGTCCTGATGCGCCCGTCCTACGTTCTGGGCGGCCAGAACATGATCGTCGCCTACAACTCCGCCGATGTCATCGAGTACATGGGCGTTATCACGAAGCACGTTGACATGAGCCATCCCGTGCTGATGGACAAGTATATTCTGGGTACCGAGTGCGAGGTCGACGCCATCTGCGACGGCACCGATTATCTGGTGCCCGGCATCATGCAGCAGGTCGAGCGCACGGGCGTGCACTCCGGCGACTCCATCTGCGTCTACCCGCCGTACACCTTCAGCCAGAAGGTCATTGACACGCTGGTCGATTACACGGGCCGCTTTGCCCGCGAGCTGAAGGTCGTGGGCCTGGTCAACGTGCAGTATGCCGTCCAGAATGATCGTGTCTACGTCATCGAGGTCAACCCCCGCTCGTCCCGTACCGTGCCGTACATCTCCAAGGTCACCGGTGTGCCGATGGTCGACCTGGCCGTGCGCTGCACGCTGGGCGAGAAGCTCAAGGACATGGGCTACGGCACCGGCCTGTGGCGCAACGGCAAGAGCCCGTACTACGCCGTCAAGGTGCCCGTCTACAGCTTCTTAAAGCTGCACGGCGTTGACACGATGCTCGGCCCCGAGATGAAGTCCACCGGTGAGGTCCTGGGCATTGCACCCTCCTTCCACGAGGCCATGATGAAGGGCCTGGTTGCGGCTGGCTACCAGTTCAAGACGCCCGGCCCCGGCTCCTGCGTCATCATCTCGGTCAAGGACAGCGACAAGGCCGAGGCCGCCGAGCTGGCCTGGAAGCTGCACGACTACGGCTACAAGATCTACGGCACGCCCGGCACCGCCAGGTTCCTGAACAGCGAGATGGTGCCCTGCAGCGTTGTGCGCCAGATGAGCGGCGCGCGCCCCAACGTCATCGACCTGCTGGAGAGCGGTCTGGTGGATTACATCATCTCGACGAGCCCGCATGGCCGCGACCCGCACCGTGACTCCGTCAAGTTCCGCCGCAAGGCAACGGAGCTGTCCATCCCGACCATCACGGCCATGGACACTGCCCGCGTCCTCGTCGACGCCCTGCGCGGTGACCATGACATCAGCCAGATGGAGCTGGTGGACATTGCGAACCTGCACCGCGAAGCGGCGAAAGGGGAATAAGTAAGCAGCAAACAAACCGCGTCCGCAAGGATGCGGTTTTTGTTTTTTCTTGGCCCTTTCTGCGAGGGTGCTCCGCCCGCAGGCGGTGGGGGAGAGAACCTTTTCCCCGGTGACTACGACTACATCAGGCAGGGCCGCGGGCACAACGTCTGCCTGGCCGTCAGCCGCGACGGCGCAGAGCAGGCCGTGGACGTCTGCTTTGACCTGACTGCCGCCCCGGCGGGCGACTTCTCGCTGGCCTTTGACGGCGGGCTGACGCTGGCTTATGCCGATGCGGACCGCACCTGCTACCTGACCTTCACCGACGACGCCATGTCCGGGGGCCGCACCAGCCGATACGTCAAGCTGAATGCGTCCTGCCGCCGCCCGCATAGAGCTGTAAGACTTTGCCCGTCAAGAATATTTTTGCGTGGAACGTGCATTTTTTGCCAAATGTCACTTTTTAACGAGATGAACGTGAAAATTTTATAGTTTTTGCCGAAAAACGTTTGATTTCCGAAAAAACTCTTGATTCTGCGCACAATTTTCTCTATAATAATAGCGTAATAATACCGGGCAATTGTGTGCCTATAAGAATAGGAGTTAAAAATATCATGACGAGATCTCAGTTGATTACCAAGGTTGCCAACGACACCAACATGACCGCTGCTGAAGTTGAGAAGGTTATGGACGGCATCTTCGGCACCATCGGCGATGTCCTCAAGAGCGGCGACAAGGTCACCATCGCAGGCTTTGGCCGCTTCGAGATGCGTGAGCGCCAGACCAAGAACTTCACCAACCCCAAGACCAAGGTCACCAGCAAGCTGGAGCCGACGGCCATCCCCGGCTTCAAGGCCAGCGGCCGCCTGAAGGAGAAGGTCTCCGGCTGATTTCGTCTGTATTGATATGATTTGGAAGGACCCGCGGAAATGCGGGCCCTTTTTGCGTCTAAGCCTCCCTTGTCAAAGACAGGCTCCCCCGCTCCGGGGGAGATGGCGCGTAGCGCCAGAAGGGGATCTGGTGGCCCGCAGGGCCGGATGGATTCCGACGGACTCTCCGGGTAACCTCAACACCCCCGCGGCGGCACGAGGGCATGCTGCCCTACGTCTGTCCGCGGAGTATACGTAGGGCGGGGTGCCCTCACCCCGCCGGGTCGTGTGCGGCCACCGCAAGCCTCCCGGGTCGTCGAGGACGCCGACCCCTACAGCAGCAAAAAACGGAGCACCGCATTTTCATACGGTGCTCCGTTTTTATTTTTACAGAATTACAGATGAATATGCCGCGGCACGCCGTTGATGTAGATCGGCGACAGCTCGGCCTGGATGAGCGGGCGGGCGTAGCGCTCGAACTTCTCGTTGACGTGCATCCCGTCCTCGGTGATCCAGTCGGCGGGGACCTTCTTCTCAAAGTTCGCAACTTTCGTCACATCGACCATCTCGGTCTCTACGCGGTAGGGCTGGTCGCTCAGGCGCTTGATGGCGGCCATCTTGGCGGTCTCGCCGCGCATGGCGGCCTCCACCGCTGCGCCGCCAACCTGGTAGGCCTCGGTCACATCGGTGCGGCTGGCCAGATGGCTGGCACAGCGCTGCAGCGTAGAAAACTCGATAGCGCGGGTCTTGCAGCCCAGACGGACGCGGATCAGGTCCGCCAGATAGCGGCTCGTGCCGCTCAGGATGGCCTTGTGACCGAAGGCATCCAGCTGACCTGCCGTGGAGACCAGGTCGCATAGGAAAACGCCGTCCTTGTTCTTGACGCCCTCGCTGACCGCGATAATAACATTGTGGCGCTCTTTTTCCAGCTTGGCCACGCGCTTGAGGAACGCCTCCTCGTCAAAGGGGCACTCGGGCAGCAGGATCAGGTCTGGGCCGTTGCAGTCCGGACCGGCAGCCAGACTGGCGGCAGCAGCCAGCCAGCCGGTGTGGCGGCCCATGATCTCTGCCACCGTCACGCTGCGCAGGTCGTAGACGCTGGAATCACAGATGACCTCCTTCAGGATCGTGGCGATGTACTTCGCCGCGCTGCCGTAGCCGGGGGTGTGGTCGGTCAGCATCAGGTCATTGTCAATGGTCTTGGGCACGCCGATAAAGCGGATCTCGCTGTTGACGGTCTTGCCGTAGGCGCTCAGCTTGGAGATCGTGTCCATCGAGTCGTTGCCGCCGATGTAAAACACCGCGCCGATGTCGTTCTGTCGGAACAGCTCAAACAGCTGCACAAACGGCTTCTCGTCAACGGTGGGGTCGGGCAGCTTGTGGCGGCAGCTGCCCAGAAAGCTGGACGGTGTGCGCTTGAGCAGCTCAATGTCCATTTTGTCGCCCAGCACGGTGTCCAGATCGATGAGCTTGCCCTCAAGCACGCCCTCGATGCCGTACTGCATCCCGTAGACATGGGGTGCGCCGCAAGCCTTAGCGGTCTCATAGACGCCCGCCAGACTGGAGTTGATGACGGCAGTCGGGCCGCCCGACTGACCAACCAGAACATTTTTCATAAATTTACCTCTCGTGTATTTTATTGTAATTTTACAATACATATTTTTCTATAGCTGCTGCCACACCGTCATGATTGTTGTCATCCGTCGTGACATCGGCAATTTTCCTGATGTCGTCGGTGGCGTTGCCCATGGCCACACCCAGACCCGCCGCTTCGATCATCGCGCGGTCATTGCCGGAGTCGCCCACGGCCATCGTCTGCGCGCGGGTCAGGCCCAGGTGTGCCGCCAGCGCCAGCAGACCGCTGCCCTTCGTCACGCCGGGGGCGTTGACCTCCATGTTGCGGGGCAGGCTGGACGTCAGCTCCACGCCGGGGCAGGCGGCCTCGATGGCACGCCAGGCGGCGTCGCGCTCGGCCTCGTCGTGGTAGAGCATGCTGTACTTTTCGATCTCGTGCGCGTGGGTGCGCAGCGTCGCGTGCATGTCGTCTACCTCAATGCGGGTCGTGCGGAAGTAGCTTTTCAGGTTTTCGGGCACCACGTCCATGTGGTTCTCGGCGTTTGCGCGGGTCGTGTAGCTTTTGCCGCCGATGAAAATGCTCATCATGCCGCCGCCCTGCTCAAGAAGATCGTAAATTTTCAATGCCTGCTCGGTCCCGAACGGCTGGTTCACCAGCTGCTCGCCCGTTGCCAGGTCGACGACGCTGGCTCCGTTGGAGGTCAGCGCGTACCGCACGCCGGGGATGGACGTGAACGCCGCGGGGATGCCGCTGGCTGTACGCCCGGTGGCGGGCAGCACCGCCACGCCGCGTGCACAGGCTGCGCGGATAGCCGCCAGTGTGCGCGGGGTGATCTCTTTTTTATCGTTGAAAACTGTCCCGTCGAGGTCCAACGCCACAAGGCGGATGTCCTTCATACCTTCACACTCCCTTATCTGGTTTATTGTACCGCAAAACCCGCGCGATTGCAAGCTGCGCGCGGGTGTGCTAGAATAGTGTTACAGTAAATCTTTGGGAAAGAGGCGGTAAAATGCCCGTACTGCGCACCAAAACCAGCCGTATGTGGCTGCCCGACGCCCTGCGCGGGCTGGCGCTGCTGAACATGCTGGCCTACCATGCCATGTACGACTGGGTGTATGTGTTCGGCCACGAAAGCAGCTGGTACAACATCTGGGCTCCCGGCTGCCATGTGTGGCAGCAATATATTTGTTGGAGCTTTATTCTGCTGTCGGGGTTCAGCTTCCCGCTGGCAAAGCGGCCCGCAAAGAACGGGCTGGTCGTGGCGGGCTGCGCGGCTGCGCTGACGTTTGTGACCGCGGTGTTCATGCCGTCGGAGGCGATCTGGTTCGGCGTTCTGCACCTGAACGCTGCCGCCGTGCTGCTGACCTGCCTGGTCTATCCGCTTTTGCAGCGCCTGCCCGCGGGCGCGGGCCTGGCGGCGTCTGCGGCGCTGTTTGCGCTGACGAACCAGCTGCCCGAAGGGGTATTGGGCTTCGAGAATTGGCGGCTCTGTGCGGTGCCTACGGGGCTGTACAAGACGAACTGGTTCTGGCTAGGTCTCCCGGATCTGACGCAGTTCGCATCGGCAGATTACTTCCCGATCCTTCCGTGGGTGTTCCTGTTCTGGTGCGGTGTGTTTCTGGCGCGGCTGTGGCGCCCCGGCAGGGGAGAGCCGCCCGCCGCGCTGCGTCCGCTGTGTGCCGTGGGGCGCAATACGCTGCTGGTCTACATGCTGCATCAGCCCGTAATCTACGGTGCACTGTGGGTGTGGCACACGGTGCTGGGGTAAAGAGTCCTAAATATGAACAATATAAAAATTTTCATTTTAGCGAAAATTGTTGTTGACAGGCAGGGGGTCAATATAGTATAATCTTTTTTACTGGTTAATAGTATTTGACCGGCAAACTCCTGTCTCAGGTCAAGGGAGGGAAGAAGATGTCGGAGATCCGTGTCAAAGAGGGCGAGTCCCTCGAGAGCGCTCTGCGCCGTTTTAAGCGCAGCACTGCTCGCAGCGGCGTGTTAGCTGAGGTCCGCAAGCGCGAGGCTTATGAGAAGCCTTCCGTTAAGCGCAAGAAGAAGTCCGAGGCTGCCCGCAAGCGCAAGTTTAAGTAAGGTATCTTACAACGAACGACTGTGCAGGTTCGCGTTACGCGCGGGCCTGCACTTTTATTTTAGGACAAAGCGGCAATGGCGGCAGCCTTCCACGGGCGGATATGGAATCCGCCCCTACACGTAGGGGTCGATGCCCGCATCGACCCGACAATGCAGCGGCCTCCGCCATGCTCCCGCAGGGTGTCGGAGACGCCGACCCTTACAACTTTTATTTAAAAGGTCACCACCATGATTCTAACCCCTGAATACATCTTCAAAACCATCGAGTGCATCCACCCGGATTTTCTCGCGGCACACGGCATCAAAGCCCTCGTGCTCGACGTGGATAACACCCTGACCGCTGACAACAGTCAGGTGCTGGAGCACACCGTGCAGGCGTGGCTGGACGAGATGCGCGCAGCCGGCATACGCCTGACCATCGTGTCCAACAATACGGCCAAGCGCGTGCGCCCCTTTGCCGAGCGCATCGGGCTGGACTGGGTGCCGCTGGCCTGCAAGCCGTTCACCATCGGCCTGCGGGTGGCGCGCCGCCGCCTGGGCTGCAAAAAGAGCGAAATGGCCATGGTCGGCGACCAGATCTTTGCGGACCGGATGGCCGCCGGGCTGTACGGCTGCCCGTGCCTCTACCTGATGCCCCGCACGAACCATGACAAGAACAAATTTGTGCTGTTAAAGCGCAAGTTTGAGCCGTACTGGATCAACAAATACTATCAGAAGGGCGGCAAGCTGTATGAATGATACCCCGCGCTTCGGCACAGCCGGTCTGGCCGACAGCTACACAGTCAAAAAGTTTGACCCCGCCGCCATCGCCGCCTACACGGCGGGCTTTGGCTTGACGGCATTTGAGTACCAGTGCGGGCGCGGCGTGCGGCTGGCCCACGACAAGGCCGCCGCGCTCGGTGCCGCCTGTGCCGAGCAGGGCATTGCACTGTCTGTCCACGCGCCGTACCACATCAGTATGTCGAGCCTCGAGGAGGACAAGCGGCTGCACAGCATCGACTACCTGCTGCAAAGCTGCGCCCTCGTCAAGGCGCTGGGCGGGCGGCGCGTCATCTTCCATTCCGGCTCCTGCGGCAAGCAAAGCCGGGAGGAGGCGCTTGAAAAGGCGCTGGATACGATGGCCCGCGCTGTCAAAGCCTGCGACGAGGCCGGGTTTGAGGACTGCATCCTCTGCCCCGAGACGATGGGCAAGGTCAACCAGCTCGGCACGCTGGACGAGGTGCTGGCTCTATGCGAGGTCGATCCGCGCATTACACCCTGCATCGACTTTGGGCACCTGTACGCCCGCAGCTGCGGCGTGCAGTTTGCCGACGCCACCGCCGCCGCGGACTACGCCGCCCTGCTGGATACGCTGGCCGCGCGGCTGGGGGATGACCGCGCCGTGCATTTCCACGCACATTTTTCCCGCATTGCCTACACCAAGGGCGGCGAGAAGTGCCATCTGACCTTTGCGGACACAGCGTTCGGCCCGCCCCACGCACCGCTGCTGGCGCTGCTCAAGGAGCGTCATTTGGCCCCGACGATCATCTGTGAATCCGCCGGGACCCAGGCCGAGGACGCCGCCGCGCTGGCCCAGGGGTACGCAACGCTGTAAATTGGACAAAAAATATCAATTTTCCCGCAAAAAAGTCCGAACAGGACTTGCAAAATTGCTTTTCATCCTGTAAAATATAAACAGGTATGTATAATTTATTTATGGAGGAATTTCTATATGATTTCTGCAGGCGAATTCCGTAACGGTGTCACCTTCGAGCAGGACGGCCAGGTCCTTCAGGTCGTTGAGTTCCAGCACGTCAAGCCGGGCAAGGGCGCTGCCTTCGTCCGTACCAAGACCAAGAACGTCATCACCGGCTCTGTTGTTGAGACCAGCTACAACCCGACCGCCAAGTTCCCGCAGGCTTTCATCGAGCGCCGTGAGGTCACCTACTCCTACGAGGATGGCGATCTGTACCACTTCATGGATGTTGAGACCTACGACGACATTCCTGTCGGCGCGGCTGACGTGCCCGATAACTTCAAGTTCTGCAAAGAGAACGACACCTGCAAGCTGCTGAGCTACAAGGGCAAGGTTTTCAGCGTTGAGATCCCCAACTTCGTTGAGCTGGAGGTCACCGCTACCGAGCCGGGTGTCAAGGGCAACACCGCCACCAACACCCTGAAGCCCGCCACCGTTGAGACCGGTGCCGAGATCCGCGTCCCCCTGTTCATCAACGAGGGCGACAAGATCCGCATTGATACCCGCACCGGCGAGTATATGGAGCGCGTGAACTGATTAGGTTCTCTTTGCCGGGCATGGCCGTACCGCCGCGCCCGGCATTTTTTAACATTAGGGAGGATTTTGACTATGGCTATGGATCTGAATGCAAAGGCCGCCTACATCCGCGGCCTGATGACCGGCATGGATTTTGACGCAGACTCCAAGAACGGCAAGGTCATTGCCGCCATGATGGACCTGCTGGAGGAGATGGCCGCCCAGGTCACCGAGCACGACAACGCCCTGGATCAGGTGTACGACGAGCTGGAGACCCTCGACCAGGATCTGGACGACGTCGTCAGCGACATCTACGCCGAGGAGGACGAGGATGACGAGGAGGACGCCGAGGACGACAGCACCATGTATGAGGTGACCTGCCCGAACTGCGGCCAGATCTCCACGCTGGACGAGGAGACCCTGATGGACCCCGAGGGCGATCTGGTCTGCCCGCACTGCGGCGCGACCTTCGACATCGAGCTTGAAGGCACCGAGGACGACTCTGCCGAGGAGACCGACAAGCAGGACCACTAAGCAGTACATCTCCGTTCTGTAGGGGCGGATGCCCGTCATCCGCCCGCCCCGTTTTAACATCAAATGCAAAAGCCCCGCAGCCGTTTGGCTGCGGGGCTTTGTGTTTTGTGCGGGGCAGGGGAGACGCTTACTTCTTCCGCAGCGCGCCCTGCAGCATGATGTCGCCGAAGGACAGCGCGTTGTACAGGCCGACTTTGTTGGCCTGGCGGGCAATGCGCTCGGGCAGGGGCTTGCTCTCGTCGGTGGAAAGCAGCACGATGTGGACCTTGTCGGCCACGTCGACGCCGTTTTCCTTCTTGGTCGAGAGCACCTGCAGGTAGACAACGAACGGGTCCTTCATCGAGCCGTAGTAAATATCGTTGCCGCAGCGCACCAGCGGGCGGCCCTTATAGGTCAGTTTCGGGGTATAAGCCATATCTGAAACCTTCTTTCTCTTTAGTCAATACTTTATTATAGCATAGTTTTGGAGGGAATACAAATTTTAATTTTGCGCACCCCCAAAGCCTTCCCCCAAGGGGGAAGCCTTTTTCACAGGTCCAGCTTATCCCGCTCCGCCTTTTCCTCGTTCAGGGCGACCTGCTCGGTCAGGATACGGACCTTGCTGTCGAGCTGGCTCAATTTGATGGACATAAAGAACTGCTTGGCCAGCAGCAAAAAGATGATGACAACATAGACAAAGTTGATGGGACTCATGAAGCCCAGCAGGTTTGCGGCCCAATAGGCGATGCCGGGGAAGATGGCCAGGATCAGCAGCGCCGCACTGAACATCAGCCAGAAGATCGTATCCTCGATCTGGACCTTTGCGTGCCGCACGCGCCGCAGGATGTACCCCGCCGTGATGAAGCTGCCCAGGATCAGGCAGACACGAATCAGCGTTTGATCGAACATTTCACAGGCTCCTTTCGGGGTAGGGCGTCTCGGTGTCGCGCTTGCGGAACCACTGGATCAACAGAATCGAAATGGACATTTTGACCATATACTGCACACTGCGCCAGAAGGTCAAGTAGCTCTGGCCCGCCAGACGTTCGCCCATTTCGACCTGCACCTCCTTGACCGTCGCGCCGTTTTTGATCAGGTAGCTGATCGTGTCGGGCTCGGGGCCGTAGTTCAGGTTCTGGGCAAACTCCTCGACCATGGCGCGGTTGAACATCCGCATGCCGCTGGTCGGGTCGCAGATGGCGCGGCCCGTCGTCAGGCGGATGGACCAGCTGATGATGTAACTGCCCAGCATCCGCAGCGTCTTGGGCTTCTTCACGGTCAGGAAGCGGCTGCCGATGACAATGTCGTTGCCCTCCTCCAGCGCGGCCAGCATCGGGGCGATATACTCCGGCTTGTGCTGACCGTCGGCGTCCATCTGCATGGCGCAGTCGTAGCCGTTCTCCGCGGCAAAGCGCAGCCCGGTCTGGAACGCGCCTGCCAGCCCCAGGTTGACCGGCAGGTCAATGAGCCGATAGCCGTGGGCACGGCAAAGGGCCGCGGTTTTGTCGCGGCTGCCGTCGTTGACGACCACGTAATCATACTGTGGATAACTGCGGGTCAGCTCCTCGACGACCTGCACGATGTTGGCTTCCTCGTTGTGCGCGGGGATGACGATGAGTAATTTTGACATCTTAGCTCCTTTTGGCAGATGTTACGGCTTCCATCATTGTAGCAAAGACAGCCTGCCATGTAAAGTGGCTGCAAAGGTTTTGGCGGGCGTTTTCGGCGCGGGTGCGGGCCGCAGCGGGGTCCGCCAGCAGCGTTTCCAGCCCTGCGCGGATGGTCTCGGGCGCGGCGTTTGCCAAAAACACCGCGTAGTCGTCCCCGGGCAGCAGCTCGTCGGTGCCCGCCGTGCGGGTCGTCACAATGGGGCAGCGGCAGGCCGCCGCCTCGAGCAGCGTCGTGGGGAAGCCCTCGGCGTACTCGGTGGGCAGACAGTAGGCGTCCGCCTGTGTCAGCAGCTGGACGATCTGCTCATGCGGCAGTGCCCCCAGCGCATGGATACCGCCGCCCAGCGCGGCCAGAGCGGCCTCCTCGGGGCCGGTGCCCGCCACGGCCAGCGTACAGCCCGGAATGCCCTGTACGGCCTGAGCCAGCCGCAGCGCGCCCTTCTCCGGGATGAGCCGCCCGACAAAGGCAACGAGCCTGCCGTCCACGGGCACGTTCAGCCTCCTGCGCCAGTCAACCGCGTTGTCCGCGTGGGCCAGCCGTTCCAGCTCGGCAGGGTCCACGGCGTTGGGCAGTCGGCCCACCGCCTGAATGCCGAACGTTTTCAGCCAGCGGCAGACATCCCCGGAGACACCGTAGAACGGGAACCCGCAGCGGCGGATGCTGCCGCAGGCCGCGTGCTCATACGCCTTGCCCAGCGCCCCGGCCAGCCCACCATGCAGCATATAGCCGGTGGAGTGGTCGATGACCAGCGCCGGGATGCCGCGCCGCTTACACTGCCGTGCGGCCCAGACGCTTTGCGTGTACATCCGGGTCTGGATGACCGCAAAGTCGATGCCCTGTGCCCAGAGGTCGTCTGCATCGGCAAAAGGCTTTAGCACGGGGAACCGCCCGCCCATGACAGGCCAGGACGGCAGACGGTAGATTTCGATGCCGTCGGCATCACGCTCCCGCGCGGGCAGGCCCGGCAGCGACGCCGTGACGACAAGGGCGCGATGCCCTGCCGCCACACACCGCCGCGCCAGATTCCAGGTATACCGCTCGACCCCGCCGGGGGTGGGGAGGTATTGCGTTGAGAAGAAACAGATAACCATTATAGTTGGCCTTTTCAAAATAATAGATAATAAATAATAAATAATAAATAATGTGGTGTTTTCGCCTGAAGGCGAAAACAAAATTTTGAGCGCCGTCCCGCGGCGCGGTCCACCAAATTTATTATTTCTTATTTCTTATTTTTTATTTGCAAAGCAGTCACCTTGCAATAATCGCCAGCATAATATTCACGACCATCCCCGCCTGTACCAGTGCAAGCGCGGCCACAAGGCGGGTCTGGGCGGTGTCCTCGTCGGGCACGGCGGCCAGACGGCGGGGCAGGCAGGTCAGCAGAAGCAGCGGCAGCACGGGCAGGAAGTACCGCCCCTGCAGGCCGTACAGCGTGTCGTAATGGGTGGGTGTCCACAAAAGGCACCCGGCCACGGCCAGCAGGCAGCAGAGCGCCGTCGCCGCGCAGCACCAGCCGCGCGCCTTACCGGCGGGCTTCATCACCGCGCCCTGCACGGGCAGCGCCGCGTAGGCCAGCAGCAGGTACAGCACGGCGACCCAGCCCCAGGCCAGATCAACGGTGTAGTAGCTCAGGCTGCCGCCCACCAGCGTGCGGATGTAATGGTCGCCGTTTTCCACGGCGCTGCGCACAAACAGCAGCACCGTGTCCACGGGATGGCGCAGGATGTAGCCCGGCGTGTAGGTGGCTTTGTCGGCCTCGTCCGCCGTGCTCTGGGTGCTGCGGGTCGCGCGGGCGGCCTCGACCTCCTGCGCCAGCACCGTGCGGTCCAGCGGGATGCGGTCATCCATCGTGCCGACGTCCACACCCAGTGCGGAGAAGCTCTCGACACAGCTGGTCAGGTTGAACAGCTGCTTGTAGGCCTGCACCGCGCCGCCCTCGGCAAAATAGGGCAGGTAGGCGTCCGCGTTGCCGTCGGTCACGTCGGTGCCCAGCAGCGCATAGGAGGCCATCGTGTAAAATGCCTGGCCGTCGGTGTAGCTGTTGGCCCTGTCGGGCGAAAAGAGGAAACTCTGCCCCAGCACCGCCGGGCTGACGTCGCCCTCCTGCATGGCCTGCACCCAGAATGCGACCTCGCGGGCCGCGGGGCTGCGGTTGTCGTCCACGTAATAATACAGCCGCTTGACGTAGTTTTCCAGCGTACTCTCGCCGCAGATCTCGGCCTCGTAGGCTTCGTCCGGCTCTGCGGGGCGGCTCTTGACCGCGCGGTCTGCGTCCTCCGCCGCCGTGGTCTGCACTGCGGTCTGCCCGCTGCGCAGCGTATCGGTCAGAAGGCCCGTATTCAGCAGCAGCGCCAGCGCCAGACAGGCGGCCAGATAGGCGCACTTCTTCGCCCTGGCGTGGTGCCCCAGCCGCGCGGCGGGCACCAGCAGCAGCAGTGCCGCCAGCGGCAGATAGACGAGCTTGCCCGGGGCCAGCAGCACGCCGCAGAACAGCAGCGCCGTCAGCCGGGCGGGGGAGAGTGCCTTTTTCTGATTCGGGCCGAACGCCGCGTCCATCAGCAGCGCCGTGAACACAAAGCACAGCCCCAGCAGCGGCGCGTCCCGGCTGAAGCTGGCCGCCAGGTGCAGCGTCATGGGCAGCAGCGCGGCCACGGTAAAGACCCGCTTGCCGAACGGCGCGGTCTTGACCGCCAGCGCCGCCAGCGCCGCAAAGAGCAGCAGATTTGCAAGCCGCCCCAAAAACAGCGCGGGCGCAAAGCCAAAATGCAGCACATAGGCCAGAAACACTGCCGCCGCACTGACGACGTACAGAAGCGGGTTCTGGTCGGTCTGCAATTCATTATATTCCTGATGGCTGTCAAAGGGCTGGTCTGTGGTGGTGAACAGCTGGGAGGTAAACGCCTCCCACGTAAAGACCGTCGTGTTCTCGTTTTGCAGGTCAGCGTCCTCGTCACCGACGCGGCGGAAGCTCGTCGTCGTGGGCACCTTACCCATCTGCCACTCGTCGTGGGACAGGTCGTTGGCCCAGCGGCAGGCCAGCGTAAAGCTCTGGTTGATGTGGTATTTCTCGTCGGGCGCGGCATAAGGCGGCAGCACAAAGCTGTACAGCAGTCCAAAGCCGAGCACCAGCACAAAAACAAGACGGTGCAGTGCCAGTTTTTTGCTAAGCACCGCCCACACGGCCAGCGCGGCCAGCACCGCGGCCAGCGCGCCCACAAGCAGGAAGAACCGCGTCAGGTAGCCGCCGATGCGCTGGTAGGTGATCTGCATCGCCATCGTGCCGTCGATCACACGGTCATCCACGGCCATCTGCTCCTTCCAGAGCGCGACACCGTCGCTGTGGCCGATGGCCAAAATCGCGTCCGTCGTGTAGTGCGGCGTGACGGCCAGCTTGTAGCGGCGGCCCTCCTGCCCGGTCACGGCGGGGTCCATCCCCAGGGTCGTGTACTGGTCGGGCACGATGTAGTCCATCGTGCCGACGGAGCGGGACAGCTCCTCGCCGGTGTCGGCGTCGTAGAGCACAACGTCCAGCGCACCGCAGGGCTGGTCACCCGGCAGGTAAAATTCAAGACCTATCGTCAAAATATCCTTGTCGTAGGTAAAGACCTGCGTTGCGGTCTGGCCGTCCTGCAAAAGCTCGGCCCGCAGGAAGTCGGTGACGATCTCACTGCGGCCCTTGCCCACATCGGGCCGGACCTTCGCCAGCCAGATCAGCACCACGCCCGCCAGCAACACGACAAGCGTTGCCAGTGCCGCCAGCAGGGGGGTATGTTTTTTGTTTTTCATGAAATCTCCTTCCGTTAGGCCGTAGGGGCGGATGCTCGCATCCGCCCGCGGGTCGATGCAAGCATCGACCCCTACAGCCGCCCGCAAGTTTAGCGTTACAATTCCACCTGAAACGCCTTTTTCACAGCGTCGTTCCAGCGTCCGTCCCCGCGCAGGATCTTCTCCACCGCTCCGCGGACGGCACCCTCGCCGCCGCGCTGGGGGCAGATATAGTCGGCGCGCGCCCGCACCTCCGGCGCGGCATCCGCCGGGCAGGCCACAAAGCCACACAGCGCCATGGCCGCCAGATCGTTCAGGTCGTCGCCGCAGTAGGCGACATCGTCCCGCGCGTAGCCGTTTTCAGCCATGAAATCCCGCAGGAACGCGGCTTTTTTGCCAACATTCTGGTAGATGTCCGTGATTTTCAAATCTGCGGCGCGGCGGCGCACGGCCTCGCACTCGCGCCCGGTGCAGATCATCACGCGGATGCCCGCCGTGCGCGCCAGCACCAGCCCGGCGCCGTCCTTGATGGCAAATTTCTTCAGCTCATTGCCGGTAGCATCGTAGTAGACGCCGCCGTCGGTCATCGTGCCGTCCACGTCCAGCACCAGCAGTCGTATCATCGTCAGACCCTCTCGTACTCGCTGGGGGTGATGAATTCCACGGGCAGACCCGCCGCGCGGATGGCCCCCGCCATCTGGGCATTGTAGGCCGCACCGCGCCCGGTGTGGGTGTGCAGGCCCTCGTCCGCGTAGGCGGCAGTGCCCGGCCTGTAGCCGTCGGCACCGGCCAGCAGCACCCGCGCCGCGCCGCACTGGCGCAGCAGACGCAGCAGCATCAGCACGCTGTTGCCGCCCTGCGCGTCGGTGGCGGACAGCCGGTCATAGTTGACCACCGCCGCGTCCTTGTCGGCGCGCAGGTTGCTGGTCAAGATCAGCGGGCAGGGGTAGGCGGCATCCACGTCAAAGCGTTTTGCGTTCGTGAAAAACGCATAGTCGGGCGTCACAAAATCCGGCACAAAGTTGGCCGAGACTGTCACGTCGGCCTGCGCGGCTGCTACAGCGGCACGGCCAGCCTCGGCAGCCAGGCTGCCGCCGGGGGCCAGCACCAGCACGGTCTTGCCCGCAAAGGCCCTCTGCAGGGCGGCCAGTGCGCCTGCGTCGTCGATGCGGCGGTTCTTGTACTCGGTATAGAGCGTGTCGGCGTAGGCGGCATCAAACACAGTCTTTTTGTTCGGCGCGATGGCCGCCAGAATATGGTTGATGTCGCGGTTCGTCAGATCGCCCTTGCCAAGGTAATGCTCGGCATAGTTGCGGTGCAGATTGAACCTGGCCGACAGGAAGTACGCCGGGGTGTAGCCCCACGCGCAGTTGCCCTTGATGGGCGCAATGTGGTCCTGAATGGCATCCATGAGGTCGTCAATGTTGTAGTGGCCGCCGAAGTACTCGTTCATATAGTCGGCGATCAGCTCAATCGGCAGGTTGCCGGGGATGCGGCCCATGCCCATCAGGCTGCCGTCCACAGCCAGGTCACGGCGCAGGTGCTTGTCGAGAAATTCCTGCGCCAGGCAGAAGCTCAGCGCCATGTTCTCATGCAGGTGCAGCGCCAGGCGGATGTCCGGGGCTAAATTATGGTCAGCCATGCTGACGATGCGCTCCAGATCGCGGCGGCGCATGCTGCCGAAGGTATCCACAATGGAGAACTGCCACGGATGAATTTCGTTGACCTGCTCAAAGATCCAGAGCAGGTCCTTGTCGCTGTAGCCCATGATGTTGATGGGGTTGATGGAGACCTTGTAGCCCAATTCTTTGATGCGGCGGGCAAAGTCCATGCCGTCCTTAATGTCGTAATCATGGGCGGTGATACGGATGATTTCAATGCCGTGGCCGTCGTAGGGGGACAGCTTGGCAATGTCGTAGTTGGAGCGCATCGCCATGCCGGAGTACATCGTGTGGCCGCGCTGACCCTCGTCGGGCAGCAGGCGGTTCAGTTCCTCAATCGTGTTGCAGACCGTCACGTCGGGGTCGTAGCCGTCCACATTGCGCAGAAAGCCGACCTCGACGATGTCCACGCCCGCGCGGGTCAGCGTCTGGATGATGCGGCGCGCCGAGCCGAAGCCCCACTGCCAGTTGTTCACATAGCCGCCGTCGCGCAGGGTGCAGTCCAGCAGTTTAATATCAGCCATGCTGCTTCTCCTTCAAAATTTCATTTACCAGCGCCAGATCCTTCGGCGTGTCCACGCTGACCGTCTTGTACGGGCTGACGATGGCGTGTACCTTGTGGCCATTCTCGATAAAGCGCATCATGTCGTTTTCCTCGGCCTTTTCGAGGATAGATTTCGGCGTATCATGGTAGAATTTCAGTGCCTGCTTGCTGTACAGCTGAATGCCGGTGACCTTCTCGTACTCGAAATCCAGCGTGCCCTTCGGGTAGGGGATGGGGCTGCGGGAGATCAGCAGGATCTCCCGTGCGGCGTTCGTCACGACCTTTTGGTTCGAAAAGTCGATGACGTCGGCGGGGTGCTCCATAACGTTCGTCAGCACCGCGACGTAATAGGGGTCATCGGGCAGCGTGTCAGGCAGGATCAGGTCGAACGCCGCAGGGTTGACCAGCGGCTCGTCGCCCATGAGCTGCAGGTAGAGGTCGGCGTCCTCGACGGTGCTGACCTCCCAGATGCGCCCGGTGGGGGTGTCGTGGTCGGGGCTGGTCATAATATACCGCATATCGTAGGTTTTGCAGGCGTCAGCAATGCGCTCGTCGTCGGTGGCGATGAGCACATCGTCCAGCTTCGGGCAGGCCCTGGCGGCCTTGTAGACCCAGTAGATCATCGGTTTGCCCAGCACATCGGCCAGCGGCTTGCCCGGCATCCGGGTACTGGCGTAGCGCGCCGGGATCACAGCGATTGTTTTCATGGTTTTATACCTCAATATATCCGCGGGAAGCTCTCTGTAGGGGCGAGCATTGCTCGCCCGCGGCTGTTTGCCTCATTTACAGCTTTCCCGAAAAAGCGTTGTTTCGTAAAGTTGACGGGCGAACAATGTTCGCCCCTACATCCTCAGCCGCTTATAGGAGTTCCCTCGCCTCCTCCAGCGTCAGCAGGATCTTCTCATCCGCCGCGGTGAAGCCGCGCAGGACGAAGCTCTGCACGGTGACGGCACGGGCGAAATGGAAGGGGAGGCAGAAGTTCAGCACCTCGCTGGGCATCGTGCGCTCCAAAATGACTGCATCGGGGAACAGGGCGGCGTAATCCGTCGTGTCCCGCGGGTGTGTCTTGATAAAGAGCGGCCCAACGGCGTATTTTTCCGCCACCGCTTTGAACATCGCGTCCTGCTCCGCTTGGGTCATCAGCCCGTCGGCCACAAAGCTGCGGGGCAGCAAAAGCGTCGCGCCGTCTGCCTTCTCGGGCAGGGGCTGCGTCAAAAATACGCGGCGCACCATCGCTTTTTCGTCGTCGGTCAGGCTCTCTAACAGTTTGGCCTTGCTGTCCGTCACCATGCGGTCCGCCGGGAACAGCGTACACCGCGCGGCGTCCTCACTCTCGACGCGGACGCACCACGGGCTGTCGCCCCAGTACAGGTAGCCTTTTCCGCGCTGCTTCGCGGCAAAATCCGCCGCGGCGCGCTGGTCGGTCACAAGATGCTGGTCAGGGCCGAGCGTGCTGGCGAACGTGTCCTCGCACAGAATATACCCGGCGCGGCAATCCTGCAAATAGCGGCCCAGCACACTCCAATCGTTGTGGATATAGACGTTTTCAAACGCTGCACGGTTCAATTTCCAGCCGCACAGCTTCTCAAAGGCGCGGGCCGCGCGCCGGTGGGCAAACAGCCCCGTCACGGTCCCGGGCCAGCGCGTCTCGTCCACAAGGACAGTCTTGACCACGCCCGTCGCGTCCAGACGTGCCGCCAGCGCGGCGGTGTCGGGCACGGAGGCGGAGAGCACCATCGTGTGGGGCTTGCCGGCGCAGCGCCCGGCCCGCAGCAGATCGACCAAGACCTGATACGCGGTGTGGCAGATGTACAAATTCGGTTTCATGCGTTACTCCTGCACGAGCTTGACGGGCGGGAAGTGGATGCGGCCCCAGCCGGACGCCCACTCGGGCATCGTCAGGTCGCTGTTTGTCACCTCAAAGGCGAACTCGGTCACGGGCTTGTCCAGGCAGACCGCGTGGGCCAGCGCGCCGTCAAAAATGTCGAGATAGAAGAAATACTGTCCCTCGCCCAGCAGACTCGGGTCAAATTCAAACACAGAGGTGTAGATTTTGCCCGGCTCGGCGGGGCCGAGGTCGACGGGATGGGTGATGCCGACGGGCGTCGAATCTCGCGCGTGGAGGTTCATCTTCATGTGGATGCCCGCGAACGGCTCCGAAACGCGCCAGGTGATTTTTACCCGCATCTTTTCGGTATCGGCAAACACGCTCGACTCCTTGCCGACGAAATCCAGCGTTTCCAGCCGGAACCGCTTGCCCGCGCTGCCCGTCATGCGGGCGACGTCGGCCAGGTCGTAGTGGACAACGTTGACGTCGGTGGTGTCCATGTAGACCGCGATGGCCTGCTCCACGTCGCCGTCAAAGATGACCCTGCCCTTGTCCAGCACGACGCAGCGGGTGCAAAGCTGACGAATGGTCGACATATTATGGCTGACATACAGCACCGTGCGCCCGTCCTGATTGGCGACGTCGCTCATTTTCCCTAAGCATTTCTGCTGGAATTTCATATCGCCGACGGCCAGAACTTCATCCATGACCATGATCTCGCTGTCGAGATGCGCGGCCACGGCGAAGGCCAGCTTGACGAACATGCCGCTGGAATAGCGCTTGACGGGTGTGTCGATGAAGTCGCCGCACTCGGAAAATTCAATGATCTGCGGCAGCTTTGCGTCGATTTCGGCGCGGGTCATGCCCAGAATCGCGCCGTTCATATAGATGTTCTCGCGGCCCGTCATCTCGTTGTTGAAGCCGGTGCCGACCTCGAGCATCGAGGCCACGCGGCCACGAATTTTGATTTCGCCCTCGGTGGGGGCGGTGATGCGGGAGAGCAGCTTGAGCAGCGTGGATTTGCCCGCGCCGTTGCGGCCAATGATGCCCAGTGCCTCACCCTGATAGACGGTCAGGTCAACGCCGTTCAGCGCCATAAACGTCTGGCCGAACAGCCGCTGGTCGGTGCCGATGACGGTGTTCGGGTCCTCCTTGCCGCGCACACGGGCCCACCAGCTTTGCAGGTCGTGGGTCAGCGTGCCCCCGCCGATCTGGCCGAGCTTGTATTGCTTTTTCAGCCCCGTGACCTCGATGACAGGGCGTTTTTCATTTGCAGACATAGTTACGCGCCCCTTTCTTATACGGTATCCATGAAGGTCTTTTCAATGCGGCTGAACAGCACGACGCCCAAAACCAGCGCCGCAGCGGTAAAAATCAGGCTGTACACAATGCCGAACGTCGTGACCGTGCCGGTGCCCAAGGTAGCCATGCGGAAAATCTCAATCGGCGACGTCATGGGGTTGAGCTGGACGAGCACCCGCAGGCGCGGGGAGTTATCCAGCATCGACAGCGGATAGACGACGGGGGAGGCGTACATCCAGAGCTGCACGCCGAAGCCGACGGCAATTGCCAGATCGCGGTACTTCGTCGTTAAGGACGACACGATGATGCCGACGCCGAGGCCCAGCAGCATGACCTCCAGCACGACGAACGGCACAGCCAGCACCCACAGCGTAAAGGTGACGCCGCTGCCCGTGGCAAAGAAGTACACCCAGAAGATCAGGTACATGACCGCCTGAATGCCGAAGTTGATTAGGCTTGTCAGCACCTGGCTGACCGGCATCGTCAGGCGCGGGAAGTACACCTTGCCAAAAATCTGTGAGTTTGTCACAAACGTATTGGCTGTATTGTTGACGCAGTTGGCAAAGAAGGTCCACACCGTATTGCCGGCCATGTAGAACAAAAAGCCGGGCACGCCGTCGGTGGGCATGTTGGCCATGCCGCCGAACACAACGTTGAAAATCACGGTGGTGATGAGTGGGTTCAGAATGATCCACGCGGGGCCCAGGATCGTCTGCTTGTACAGCACGGTAAAGTTGCGCTTGACGAACATTATAATTAAGTCGCGGTAGCGCCAGAGCTCCTGCAGGTCGATGTCGAACCAGCCGGTCTTGGGCCGGATGACCGTAGTCCAGCCCTCGTCAGCCGGGCGGGTGGTTTGCAGATTTTCAGCCATAAAAATACCTGTTCCTTATGTGTAAAATCGTGGTTGCATAGTTATCCATAGTAATAGTGCTATTTTACCACATTTTGCGCAAAGAATCAACTTGCCGGGGCGTATATAATAGCAGCAGAATATCGTGCGCGGTGAAAGCGCAGGGGCGGATTCCATATCCGCCCGGGGGCGTCCCCGCAGGCAAAAAAACGGTCTGCCGAAAATCCATCGGCAGACCGCTTTCTATACAAATTTACAGCACCTTTGACAAAAATGCCTTCAAGCGCTCATTTTCGGGGTTGGCGAAGAACTCCTTCGGCGGCTTATCGACCTTGACGATACCCTCATCGATGAAGATGATGCGGTTTGCGACCTCGCGGGCAAAGCCCATCTCGTGGGTGACGCAGACCATCGTCATGCCGCCGCGGGCCAGCTCCTTCATCAGCTCCAAAACCTCTCCGACCATCTCGGGGTCAAGGGCGGAGGTCGGCTCGTCAAACAGCAGCACGTCGGGGTTCATGGCCAGCGCACGCACAATCGCAATGCGCTGCTTCTGCCCGCCGGACAGCATATTGGGGTAGGTGTCGGCCTTGTCGGCCAGACCGATGCGCTCCAGCAGCTCCATGGCTTTCTTGTCGGCCTCGGGCTGCTTCATCAGGCCCAGACGCACGGGGGCCAGCGTGATGTTCTTCTTCACCGTCAGGTGGGGGAACAGGTTGAAATGCTGGAACACCATGCCCATCTTCTGGCGCACATGGTCAATGTCGTGGTCGGTGACTTCCTTGCCGTTGAAGATGACATGGCCGCCGTCCGGCTCCTCCAGACGGTTCAGGCAGCGCAGGAACGTGGATTTTCCGCAGCCCGAGGGGCCGACCAGCACAACGCAGTCGCCCTTGTTGATGGTCAGGTCCACGCCCTTGAGCACCTGCAGGCCGCCGTAGTTCTTCTGCAGTCCTTTAACGTCTATCACTTTGCGCCAGCCTCCTCTCAAATTTTGCAAGCAGCGCGCTGAACAGCACGACCAGCACCAGATAGGTCGCGGCCACGCCGAGCAGCGGGAACATAGGCTCATAGGTACGGTTCATGATGCCCTGCGCGGCATACAGCAGCTCCTTGCCGCCGATGACCGTGATCAGCGAGGAATCCTTCAAAAGCATGATGAACTCATTGCCCAGCGCAGGCAGGATGGAGCGAATGGCCTGGGGGATGATGATCTCGAACATCGTGGTCATGTAGTTGAGTCCGAGGCTGCGTCCCGCCTCCATCTGGCCCGGGTCAACGGCCATGAGGCCGCCGCGGATGATCTCCGAGACATAGGCGCCCGAGTTGATACCCAGCGCCAGCGCACCGACCATCGTGAAGTTGCGGCTGCTGGCGAAGATGACCATGCTCATGATGAGCAACTGGACCATCATAGGCGTGCCGCGGATGACGGTGACATACACCTGCGCTACGGCGTTGAAGATGCCCAGGATCGGGTTGCGGTGGTGGGGCTTCTGCTGCGCGTAGCCCACGCGGACCATAGCGACGATGGCACCCAGCACAACGCCCAGCACCAGTGCAATGGCCGTGACCAGCAGGGTCGTGCCCACGCCCTTGATGTACTGCTGCCAGCGGTCCGAGTAGAGAAATGCCTGGTAAAATTTTACGAAGAAGTCCTGCCCGAAGTTCAGTTTCTGGCCGTTCTTGACCAGCTCCGAAAGCGCTTCAAACTGTGCTTCCATCCGCAACACAACCTTTCTTTCTGTTTGAATTCAGCACACCTGTAGGGGCCGGGCATGTCCGGCCCGCGGCTTTCCGGCAAACTCTTGCCTGCGGGAAGGCTGCGGGCCGCATATATGCGGCCCCTACAGCGCGACATTTGTATTATACCATATTTCCGGGAAAAATCACACTAAATAAAAGAAAAGCGCGCCGGGATACCGGCGTGCCTTTCCGCTTGCTGCAAAGCGCTTATTCAGCGGTGATGTACTTGTCCACGATGGCCTGCAGGGTGCCGTCGTCCTGCAGCTCCTCCAGAGCGCCGTTGATGGCGTCCAGCAGCTGGGTGTTGCCCTTGGCAACGCCGATGGCGTAATCTTCCTGGGCGTAAGCGGTGTCAAGGATCTTCAGGCCGGGGTTGGCCGCAACGAACTCCTGGGCGGGGGCGTTGTCGATGACGACGGCATCGACCTGGCCGTTGTTCAGGGCCTGCACAGCGGTCAGACCGTCATCATAGGCGATGACATTTTCCTCACCGAAGTCATCGGTGCAGTAGAGGTAGCCGGTGGTGCCGCGCTGGGTGCCGATGGCCTTGCCGGACAGGTCGTCAGCGGTGGCAATGTCGGAGCCCTCAGGCACGATGATGGACTGGATGCCCTCGGCGTAGGTGTCGGAGAAGTCCATGACCTTCAGGCGCTCGTCGGTGACGGTGACACCGGCCATGACCATGTCGCTCTTGCCGTTCTGGGCGGCCAGCAGGGCGGCGTCAAAGTCCATGTCGTCGACCTGCAGCTCCAGGCCGAGCTTCTTGGCGATGGCACCCGCAACCTCAATGTCGATGCCCTCGAAATCACCGGTGTCGGTGGTCATCTCATACGGGGGGAAGGCGGCATTGGTGGACATCGTCAGCTTGCCGGCGTTGACGGTGGTCACCGCGGCAGCGTCGGCAGAAGCGGCCTCCTCGGTGGAAACGGCCTCGGAAGAAGCAGCCTCGCTGGAAACAGTCTCGGTGGAAGCGGAACCGCCGCAGGCGGCCAGGCTCAGCATCATAGCGGAGCTGAGCATCAGAGCAGTGATTTTTTTCATGATGATCTCCTCGATTCAATGTATCTCAAATGTTTGTACCTTCCCAAGCCCTCACTTGGTTGATGTATACAGTATAACTGCATAAATATGTAAAGTCAATGTATATTTAATAACTTCGGCGTTTTACATGGGCAGAGCAGGGGAGTGGAAAGTTTTTTGTGCAAACTGGCGGAGGTATAAATGTAGGGGCCGGGCATGCCCGGCCCGCAGCTTTATGACAGACGCCTGCTTGCCTTTACGTTGCGGGCCGCACATGTGCGGCCCCTACAACCTCAACATTCCAAATTTTTCTACTTGACTTAAAGCCGCACTTGTGCTATAAATAACTTAACTTCATCCTGTACAAAGCCATGAGGCAGACAAACGGGATGCGAGGTCCTGCACAAGAGAGAACCGCCGCGGTACGCCGCGTGGTGCAAGCGGTTTTGCAGCGGCCCGCAGCCTTACCACTGCCGAGCGCGGGGGCGAACCTCCGCCGGGTACGGCCCGTTACAGCCGGTACGAGCGGCGCTTACCTTTTATATAAGATATAAGCGCAATTTGGGTGGAACCGTGGAGCTATATGCTTCATCCCTTTTGTAAGCGAGGGATGGAGCATTTTTTATTTGCATTTTTGTGCAATTGCAAAAGGAGCGTACAATTATGAAGATCATCTACAAGGACGGTACCGTCGCCGAGTGCCCGCAGGAGGAAGAACTGCACGTTCTGCGCCACACGGCTGCCCATATCATGGCGCAGGCCATCAAGCGCCTCTACCCGCAGGCGGACTTTGCCTTCGGCCCTGCCACCGAGAACGGCTTCTACTATGACGTCGACCTCGGCGACACCAAGCTGACCGACGAGGACCTGGCCGCCATCGAAAAAGAGATGAAGAAGATCTGCAAGGAGAATCTTCCCATCAAGCCGTTCATCCTGCCCCGTGACGAGGCCGTCAAGCTGATGGAGGAGCGTCAGGAGCACTACAAGATCGAGCATATCGCCGACCTGGCCGACGAGACCGAGTTCAGCTTCTACCAGCAGGGCGAGTACGTCGATATGTGCATCGGACCCCACCTGTGCTACACCAAGGCGCTGAAGGCGTTCAAGATCACCCAGCAGTCCGGCGCTTACTGGAAGAACGACAAAGAGAACAAGATGCTGACCCGCATCAACGGCGTTGCCTTCCACAATCAGGAGGAGCTGGACGCCTGGGAGAATCAGCAGCAGGAGGCCCGTGAGCGCGACCACCGCAAGATCGGCAAGGAGATGCGCCTGTTCATGACCGACGACCTCGTTGGCCGCGGTCTGCCGATGTTCCTGCCCAACGGCTACACCGTCTGGCAGCAGCTGGAGGATTACATCAAGGGCAAGGAGCGTGAGCGCGGCTACCTGCACGTCATGACCCCCTGCATCGGCACCGTGAACCTGTACAAGACCTCCGGCCACTGGGACCACTACCGCGAGAACATGTTCCCCGCCATGGAGATGGAGGGCGAGAGCTACGTCCTGCGCCCGATGAACTGCCCCCACCACATGATGATCTACGCCAACCAGCCCCACAGCTACCGCCAGCTGCCCATCCGCATCGGCGAGATCGCCCACGACTTCCGCTATGAGTCCTCCGGCACACTGAAGGGCATCGAGCGCGGCCGCCACTTCTGCCAGAACGACGCGCACCTGTTCTGCACGCCCGAGCAGATCAAGAGCGAGGTTGCCAACGTCTGCGCGCTGATTTTCGACGTCTATAAGGACTTCAACATCACGGATTACCGCTGCGTGCTGTCCCTGCGCGACCCCGCCGACAAGAAGAAGTACCATGACGACGACGCCATGTGGAACCACGCCGAGAACGCCCTGCGCGAGGTTCTGACCGAGCTGGGCATCCACTTCACCGAGGAGATCGGCGAGGCTGCCTTCTACGGCCCGAAGCTGGACGTCAACGTCAAGCCCGCCGTCGGCGCCGAGTACACGCTGTCCACCTGCCAGTTGGACTTCTGCCTGCCCGCCAAGTTCCACCTGACCTACGTGGACAAGGACGGCAGCGAAAAGACCCCCGTCGTGCTGCATCGCGCGATCCTCGGCTCTCTGGACCGCTTCATGGCTTACCTGATCGAGGAGACGAAGGGCCGCTTCCCGACCTGGCTGGCCCCGACGCAGGTCAAGGTCCTGCCCGTCAGCGAAAAGACGCTGGACTATGCGAAGGACGTCACCGCCAAGCTGCAGGCCGCCGGTGTCCGCGTTGTGCTGGATGAGTCCAACGAGAAGATCGGCTACAAGATCCGCCAGGCCCAGCAGGTTGACCGCGTGCCCTATATGCTGGTTCTGGGCGCAAAAGAGGTCGAGTCCAACAACATCAGCGTCCGTGACCGCAAGGGCGAGACCACCACGATGGATCTGGATGCTTTCATCAACCAGGTCGTGGACGAAATCAAGACCCGCAAGAATAACGGTTAATTCCCGATAAAATAACTACCGCCGTCAGGGAACTGACGGCGGTAGTTTTATTTTTCCCTTCGTGCTTTTCTGCGATACTCCGTCGGGCCGCAGCCGTAGACCTGGCGGAAGGCGCGGGCAAAGTAGCTCGCGTCCTGAAAACCGCACTGCATCGCGATTTCCGTCACCCGCAGTCCCGTGCCGCACAGCAGCTCCGCCGCGCGCTGGGCGCGTTGGTCGCGCAGATACTGATTCGGTGTCGTGCCGATCATATCGTGGAAGCACCGCAGACACTCGCTGGGGCTGATGGACGCACTGGACGCGACCTGTTCGACCGAGATGTTCTCGGCGTAATGCTCTTGGATAAATTGCAGCATCGTCTTGATGCGGTCGGCGTTGCGCAGTGCCTTTTTCGGCATGGCCTGCACCGCCGGAGCGTGGCTGACCAGCTGGAAGATCATCTCCGACAGCGCCGCGCGGGTCTTGAACTCGTAGCCGGGGATTTCGTTCACCACCGCGCGGAACGCCCGCTCCATGTCCTCGATGGCCTCGTGCTGCCAGTCCACCGTGGGGCGCAGCACGGCGCAGGGACGGCTGGGGTCGGTCAGCAGCGGCTGCAGATATTTCTGCCAGAACACGCTGTCCGGGTTGCCGCCCACCAGCCGTGGGTGGAACACCATGCTGTGCAGGCGGCAGCTGCCCGCATTCAGCGGCCAGTCGCCGTGCAGCACCCCTGCGTTGATGAACAGCCCCTCGCCCTTTTCCAAGCGGAATTTCTCGCCGCCTGCCGTCGCCAAGATCATGCCCTCGCTGACGACCAGTACCTCCAATTCCTCGTGCCAGTGCCACGGCACGGGCTCGGCCTGCAAATCGTCGTGATAACAGGCGATGGGGAAGGCGGCGGTGCCATGCTCCATCAGCTCCCGCGCCGAATCGTCCACGGTCGTTCTGCACAGCGACAGTGCCATTTCTTGCTCGCCTCCGTTTTTGGTGAAATTGTACCGAGATTTTGCGGAATTAGTGCCTGTATATTCCGCAATTTGATGATATAATCATAATATCACAACTACAGAAAGTCAAGAGGTTTTTCGTATGGTATCTTTGCTTTTGCCGGTCATCTATCTGGCGTTCATCAGCCTGGGCCTGCCGGACGCGCTGCTGGGCGCGGCGTGGCCCAGCATGTATCCGCAGCTCGGCGCGGGCGTGTCCTGGGCGGGCGGCGTGTCCATGATCATCTCCGTCGGGACCATCGTGTCCAGCCTGGCCAGCGACTGGCTCAACAATAAGCTCGGCACCGGCAGGGTCACAGCGCTCAGCGTTGCCACCACCGCCGTGGCGCTGTTTGGGTTTTCGACCTGCACGCAGTTCTGGCAGCTTTGCCTGTGGGCTATACCGTATGGCCTGGGTGCCGGCAGTGTGGACGCCGCGCTGAACAATTATGTGGCCCTGCACTATGAAAGCCGCCACATGAGCTGGCTGCACTGCATGTGGGGCATCGGCGCGGCGGGCGGCCCGGTCATCATGGGCTGGGCGCTGGCGGGCAGCACCTGGCAGAACGGCTACCGCATAGTGTCCGTTCTGCAGTTTGTGCTGACGGCGCTGCTGCTGTTCAGCCTGCCGCTGTGGCAGACCCCCGCCGACGCCGGAGCGGGGGAGGAGTTTACCCCGGAACACCGCACGATTTCCGAACTGCTGAAAGTCCCCGGTGTGCCGGAGGTAATGCTCTGTTTTGCGTTTTACAGCGGTGTCGAGGGGATCGCCGGTATGTGGGCCGCCAGTTACTGCACCCTGACCCGCGGTCTGGACGCAATGACCGCCGCCAGCTGGGCGAGCCTGTTTTACGTAGGCATCACAGTCGGACGGTTTTTCAGCGGCTTTTTGACGATGAAATTCAACGATCAGCAGATGATCCGCATGGGACAGCTTCTGAATGCCGTGGGTATTGTGCTGATCCTGCTGCCCTTCGGCAATGCGCTGCTGCCGGTCGGCCTTGTGGTCGCCGGACTGGGCTGCGCACCGATCTACCCCAGCATCATTCACGAGACGCCGTCCAACTTCGGCAAGAATCTCAGCATGTCAATGACCGGCCTGCAGATGGCCGCCGCCTACACCGGCAGCACGCTCCTTTCACCGCTTTTCGGCGTTCTGGCGCAGAATATCACGATGAAGCTCTATCCCTTTGTCCTGCTGCTGATGCTGGTATTGATGACGGTTTTTTCCGAGCAGCTGCACAGAAAGACGGCTGCAAAACGGGCAGGAAATGCCTGAAGCTGAGCCTCCCTTTGACAAGGGAGGTTTTTTATTTTCCCGCCCCTCTAGCTATTTCCTACGCTATCCTGTATAATAAAGGAAAAGAGGAGGTGTCCCTATGCAAAAATGCAGCCTGTGCGGCGGACGGGTCGTCAATGGCCGGTGTGAGGACTGTGGTCTGCCCATCCCGCCGGAGCACAGCTACACCCTGCGGGGCGAGAGTGCCCACTATCACCGCGTCAACGGCGAGGATGTTCTCCACCGCGTGCGGCCCGCGGGCAACCGCCCCAAGGTGGAAGGCTACGACGACGAGGAACGCACTGCCCATGTACATGAGAGCGGCACAGACCGCCACAATGCACCGCGCCCCGCGGTGCGCACGGCCCGGGTGGAGCACCACATCGAGGCACCCTCCAGACGCAGCCGCAGTGCCAATGTCGCGTGGCTTATCATCGTTGTGGCGCTGTTTTTGATTTTGCCCATGCTGCAGGTCCTGCTGCAGCGTAAAATCGGTTCCTCGGTTTCCGAGCCCGTTCCCGAATTTTCCGAAGAACAGGCCATAGAGGCCGACAGCGACGCCTACGACGACCTGCGCCCGCTCGTATCCGCCGGGGGCACCGACTGGGACGGCGACCTGCCTGCCGGGCTGTACGTCGTGGGGCAGGACCTGCCCGCGGGCACCTACACGATCAAGTGCGCCGAGGACGGCACATCCATGGAGATGCACCTTGTCAACGATGCCTGCGGTGTGGAAATTTATGAGGATCTGTCCGCCTACGACGCTGCGGATTCGGGGCTGGACGACGTCCCGCTGCCCGCGGGTACGGTGCTGTTCCTGAGCGGGAACAATGCGCTCTATTTCCACAGCAGCAACGCGCAGGTCGATGACCTGTCCACCGATACTGCCCCCAACCCGGTGACCGGCGATATTTCGTATACCCTCAGCGACAGCGAGGACAGCCTGTATCTGCTTGTGGGCGAGGACATCGAACCCGGCGTCTACGACGTGACCTGCACGGAGGGCAGCGGCTACTTTGCCTTTGACCTGCCGATGGAGAACACCCGCACGATGTATTGCAGCGCCTGGCTCTACGGCGACGACACCTATCAGGACACCCTGCACCACATCGTTCTGGCCAAGGGCACCGAGCTCACCCTCTCCAATTATAACGATATGGGGTATACCGTGATGTTCCAACCGAGCGAGACGGTGTACGCTTATAAGTAAAGCAAATCCGGGCTCCCGGAAAATTTCGGGAGCCCGGATTTATTTTTATCGCACGGTAGGGGCCGCATATATGCGGCCCGGCGGTGTAAGGCAGACAGGCGTTTGGGGAAGGCTGCGGGCCGGACATGTCCGGCCCCTACAGCACAGGCACACCGCCCTGCGCACAGCGCTTTATATAGGGTCGTAGGGCGGCATGCCCCCATGCCGCCGCGGGCTGCCGTTTACCTTGTGCGCAGCCGTTCCACTTCCTCCGCTGTCAGCTCACGCCACTGGCCGGGCGCTAACGCGGGGTCCAGCGCCACGCCGCCGATGCTCTCGCGGTGCAGGGCGTTCACACCCGCATCAAACACGCCGAACATCCGCTTGATCTGATGATAGACGCCCTGCCGCAGCGTGACCTGCACGGTCAGGCCGTCGCCGGTCAGCGGCTCGACGCCCGCGGGAGCCATCGTCTCGCCGTCGGTCAGCGTGACGCCCGCGGCAAAGCCCCGGCGCATCGCGTCGGTCAGCGGCGTGTCCAGCGTGACTACGTACTGCTTCTCGACGTGGTGGGCAGGGGAGAGGATGTCATGCGCCAGCGCGCCGTCGTCAGTCAGCAGCACAAAGCCGGTGCTCGTCTTGTCCAGCCGCCCCGCGGGGAACAGTTCCCGCCGCGGAAAGTCCGCCGCGACCAGATCGACCACCGTCGTGTCCTTTTTGTCGCGGCTGGCACTGACGACGCCCTCGGGCTTGTTGAGCATGATATACACAAATTTCCGGTACGCGCCCGCCAGCGGCACGCCGTCCAGCGCCACGGCGGCGGTGTGCTCGTCCAGCTGGGTGTCGGCCTTGCGGCAGACTGCGCCGTCGATGCTGACGCGGCCCTTCGTTACGGCCTTGCGGCTCTCGCTGCGGGTCATGCCGGTGCGCTCGGCCAGGTATTTATCCAGCCGCATCATGCCTCGTGCTCCTGCGTGATGGCCGCCGTCCTGCCGCGCGTGACCTTGATGAGGTCCGCCGGGGCGCATTCGATCTGCGTGCCGATGCGCCCACCCGAGACGAGCATCGTTTGCTGCGCAAGGCAGCTCTCATCGTAGACGGTCACGAACTGCTTTTTCATGCCCACAGGGCTGCACCCGCCGCGGATGTAGCCCGTGACCTTGTTGATGTCGGCAACGTGGATCATGGCCACGCTCTTGACGCCCGCAGCCTTAGCGGCCTTTTTCAGGTCCAGCTCGGCCAGCACCGGCACAACAAACACATAGTAGTTTCGGTCCGCGCCCTGCGTGACGAGCGTCTTGAACACCCGCGCCGGGTCCTGCCCGGTCAGCCGCGCCACGTTTGCGCCGTCCACGGCCTGGCCTTCCTCGTGGGGATATTCGTGGGACGTGTAGGCGACCTTTGCACGCTCCAGCATCCGCATTGCGTTGGTTTTTGCTTCTTTTGCCATATTGTTACCCTTCCTGATTGTTAATAGCGCTGTAGGGGCCGGGCATGCCCGGCCCGGCCGCCCCGCTTTGCCTTCCCCCAGGGGGGAAGGTGGCCCCGCAGGGCCGGATGAGGGGCAGAGCTTCCGTGATTGCCCGTGAACGGGTTGCATTGGCAAGGCCGCCCCTCATCAGTCCGCTTCGCGGACAGCTTCCCCCAAGGGGGAAGCCTTTTTTCTATTATAAATCCCCCCAACAATTTTCGCAAGGGGGCTTGACTTTAGCGCTTTAAAGTGTTAGAATACCGTCATTGAGAAAAATTCACGGTTGTAATAGATAGGAGAACATATCATGATCATCGTTTTAAAACAGCACGCCCCCGCTGACAAGGTGCAGGCCTTCTGCAATGAGCTGAACGGCATGGGCTTCCAGATCAACGATTCCGTCGGCAGCGACACCCACATTCTCGGCCTGATCGGCGACACCAAGGCCCTGGCCGAGAGCTGGGTGCTGGCAAATCCCGTCGTCGAGACCTGCCGCCGCGTGTCCGAGCCGTACAAAAAGGCCAACCGCAAGTTCCACCCCGACGACACCATCGTCGATGTGGGCGGGCACAAGATCGGCGGCGGTTACTTTGCCGTCATGAGCGGCCCCTGCAGCGTCGAGAGCAAGGAGCAGATCACCTACGTGGCCCAGCGCGTGCAGGCCGCCGGGGCCAGCATCCTGCGCGGCGGCGCGTTCAAGCCCCGCACCAGCCCGTACAGCTTCCAGGGTCTGCGTGCTGAGGGTCTGGAGCTTTTGCAGGAGGCCCGCAAGGTCACGGGCCAGCCCATCGTAACCGAGCTGATGAACAACGAGCACATCCCGCTGTTCCTTGACGCCAAGGTCGATATGATCCAGATCGGTGCGCGCAACATGCAGAACTTTGAACTGCTCAAGGCTGTCGGCAAGCTGAACGTGCCGGTGCTGCTCAAGCGCGGCCTGTCCTCGACGCTGGAGGAGCTCGTCATGAGCGCCGAGTACATCATGGCAGAGGGCAACCCCAACGTCGTTTTGTGCGAGCGCGGCATCCGTACTTTTGAGACGAGCATGCGCAACACGCTGGACATTTCCGCCGTTCCTATGTTGAAAAAGATGACCCATCTGCCCGTTGTCATCGACCCGAGCCACGCGGCAGGCATTGCCTTCATGGTGCCCGCGCTGGCCCAGGCGGCGGTGGCCGTCGGTGCCGACGGTCTGATGATCGAGACCCACAATGACCCGGCCAAGGCCAAGAGCGACGGTGCCCAGAGCCTGACTCCCGATCAGTTCGACGCCCTGATGAATACCATCAAGCCGGAGCTGGAGTTCTTCGGGAAAACGCTGAACTAACTGTAAAGTGCCTTTCCCCAAGGGGGAAGGTGGCCGAGGCCCCGCCCGAGATCGGATGAGGGGCCAGGTTACCGTGATTAGCCGCAAACGGGTTGCCATGGCAAGCTCTGCCCTCATCAGTCGCCTGACGGCGACAGCTTCCCCCGATGGGGAAGCCTTCCCGGGCGGACATGGAATCCGTCCGGGAAGGCTTGCGGCTGCCGCACACAACCATGGGTGGGCAACACCTGCCCCCTACAAAGAATCCCGCTGTCTGGTACAGACAGCGGGCATTTTTTATCTCTTATCTCTTATACAGCTTTTTCCGCTGCTGGTGCGCAGCGATTTTGATATACACGGGCCGCGGCAGGAAGCGCCCCAGCGTCATGCCGGCGGCAACCACGGGGTTCGGCACAATGACCGTTTTGCGGCGGGCCATGCCGTCCAGCGCGCAGCGCACGCAGTATTCCGGCGTGATGCCCCGCAGCGCAAACTCCACGTTCGCCACAGCGTTGAACTCGGTGTTGACCGGGCCGGGGCAGAGGCAGCCGACATACACGGGGCTGCGGGCCTCGCGCAGCTCCTGCGCCAGCGCACTCGTCAGGCTGACAACGTAGGCCTTGGTGGCGTAGTAGGTCGCCATGTAGGGGCCTGCGGGCATCAGCCCTGCGCAGGAGCCGACGTTCAGCAGTGCGCCGAAGCCCTGCTTATAGAGCTGCTGCCCGATTTTCTTCGTCAGGATGTGCAGCGCCCGGATGTTGACCGACAGCATATCGAGGTCCTTATCCAGTTCCGTCTGCAAAAACGGCCCGCAGTCGCCAAAGCCCGCGTTGTTGATGAAGAGATCCACGCGGCGGCCCTCCAACGCCTTGACCAGGCGCAGACACTCACTCTTTTTGGACAGATCCGCAGTGAAGATCTCGCAGACCGTCGTCAGCTGGTCGGACAGCTTTTCCAGCCGGTCCGCGCGGCGGGCCACCAGCAGCAGGTTATATCCGCGGGCGGAAAGCTGGCGCGCGAACTCGGCCCCGATCCCGGAGCTTGCACCGGTGATAACTGCAAATTTTGGCATAGCTGCCTCCTTTTCTTATATAAAAAAGGCTTCCCCCGGGGGGCTGCGCCCGCAGGCGCGTGTCGAAGCGCAACCGCCGGAGGCGGCTCTTGGCGCGGAGACTGAAGCTGTCGCCGATAGGCGACTGATGAGGGGGAACTTACCGTAATGACCCGTTTACGGGCAATATGGGCAAGCTCGCCCCTCATCCGGCCCTGCGGGCCACCTTCCCCCGAAGGGGAAGGCTTTTTGCTTTAATGGTGCCGCCCTACACCGCCGCCGCGGGTGGAACCGCCACCGGAACGGAAGCCGCCGCCGGAGGGGCGCGCCCCGCCAAAGCCGCCGGACGGACGGCTGCGGCCTGCACCGCCGCCGCTGCTAAAGCCGCCGCCGGGACGGAACCCGCCGCCGGGACGCGGACCACCGCCGGGTCTGGGGCCGCCGCCAAAGCCGGGGCCGGGACCAAAGCCGGGGCCGCCGAAGCCGGGGCCGCGCGGCGGGGGAGGGGGCGGCGGGCGGCGCGGGCGCCGGGAGGCACGGCCCATGCTGTACCAGAACATATTGTTGCCGAAGCTGCTGCCGCCGCCACCGCCGCGCGGGGGACGCGGGCCGCGGGGGCGCATCAGGTAGGTGATGAGCCAGATGACCAGCAGCACCGCCACAACCAGCAGAACAAAGCCCATAACATTGGGCCCTCCTCTATCGGGGGCGCCGGTATCGGTATAGCTGCTGTTCAGCGTTACGCCGTAGATGCTGCACAGCCGGTTGGCCAGCGCCTGCACGGTCTTTTGGGTGCCGGTGTCGTAATCACCGTTGACCCAATAGGGTTCCATGTACTCGTCCAGCAGCGACCCCAGCGTGCTGAACGACAGCTGGCTTTCCAGCCCGTCGCCGCGCATGATGTAGTAGTCGCCGCCGTCGGCCTCGTTGGGGGCCAGCAGCAGCAGCACGCCGTTGTCCAGGTCGTCTGAACCCAGCCCCCAGGCGTTAAAAACGTCGTAGGCAAAGCCCTCCATCGTCGTGCTGCCCAGCAGTTCATCCAGCGTGTAGACGCCGATCTGCGCACCGCAGGCATCGGACAGCTTGATTGAAACGTCATTGACATACTGTTCTGTCTCGTCGGACAGGATGTCCGCATGGTCGGCCACGGCGTTTGTCGTGCTGACCTGCACCTTGGGCGCGGCCAGCGCGGGTAGCGCCGCCAGCGTCAGCGCGGCCAGCACCGCACCGGCAGCCGCCGCGCGTCTGGCAAATGTTTTCAGTTTCATAATTTCCCCTTGTTATCGTGGTTTATTTGGTAGCAAAGCGTTCCGGTGCCTGCGCACCCCACAAACCGGAGATCAGATTGGCCGGGAACTGCGAGACAGCTTTCTCGTAGTCCTCCACCCAGAGGTTGTATACATTGGCGGCGCGTTCTATCGTCGCCTGCGCCGAAACAAACGCATTGTACTGGTCATCCAGCGCCCGCTGGGTGCTGTCATCGACCTTGTTGTTCAGCGACGCATACAGCGTATCCACCGCATTGTACAGCCGACGGTTGGCCGCGTACTGCACCGCAGGGGAATCGTCCGTATCATTCCACGCGGCCAGCGCGTCCTCGGCTTCCTGTAAAGCAGCCGCCGGAGTGCTGTCCACATAGCCCGCCTGTTTGATGAGGTTCGCCGCCGCGTCAGCCTGCGCCTCAAAATCTCCCTGAATGCTGTGGCCGTACTCGTCCTGCGCGGAGGTGTAAATTTCCGCCGTTTCCCTGTACATGCCCTTCAGCTTTGCCCCGCCGATGCCCAGCACCGACACCAGCGCCAGTGCGACGAGTACAATCGACGCTGTGCCGCGCTTTTTGGCAGGTGCGGGCAGCTTTGTCTCGACCTCGCCGAGGATTTCCAGCTGCGGGCCATGAATGGTAAAGTTTTCCTGTTGTTCAAGCTGCATAGCAAATACCTATATTGTGCTGTAGGGGCGGATGCAGGCATCGCCCCCTACAAGCTCCTACGCAAGAGGATGTCGCCCCCTGCAACGGCAATCAGTTGTTGATCTCCAGCATCTTCTGGCGGAGCTCGCCCTCGATGCGGCCCAGCTCCTGCTCGGCGTTGGCGCGCTTGACCTTGCCGTCGGCACGGATCTTATTCAGCTCATCCAGCGTCTCGATCAGCTGCTTGTTCGTCTGCTGCAGCGTCTCGATGTCCACAATGCCGCGCTCGGACTCCTTTGCAATTTCAATCGTGCCCTGCTTGAGCGTGGCAGCGTTCTTTCTCAGCAGCTCGTTCGTGGCATCGGTCACGGCGCGTTCGGCCTGCATAGCCTGCTGGCTGTGGGCGATGCCCAGCGCCAGCACCATCTGGTTCTTCCACAGCGGGATCGTGTTCACGATGGTCGTCTGGATCTTCTCGGCCATCATCGTGTCGTTGGACTGGATCAGGCGGATCTGCGGGCCCATCTGGATGGACACATTGCGGGTCAGCTCCAGATCGTAGAGCTTCTTCTCAAAGCGGTCACACAGGTCGGCCAGGTCGCGGGCGGCCTGGGCATCCTCGGGCAGCTGGGTGCGCTGGGCCTTCTCCTGCGCGGCCTTCAGGTCGTTGGCGCGGACCTCGGCCAGCTTCTTCTTGCCGGCCAGGATGTACATCGTCAGCTCCTTGAAGTAGACAAGGTTCAGCTCATACATCTTATCCAGCATCGTGATGTCCTTCATCAGGGTGACCTGGTGGTCCTCCAGCTGGGCCTTGATGCGCTCGACGTTCTTGTCGGCGCTGTCGTAGCGGGTCTTGAGCTGCTCAATGCTGTTGGACGTCTTTTTGAAGAAGCCGAAGATGCCCTTGGGCTGCTCGGTGGTGGCGTCAAAGCCCTGCAATTCAGAAATCAGGCTCGTGATGAGCTCGCCGGTCTCGCCCATGTCCTTGGTCTTGACGCGGGAGAGCGCGGTCTCGGAGAAGTCGCTCAGCTTCTTCTGGCTGGCAGCGCCGTACTGCAAGACCATCTGGGAGTTGGTGATGTCGATTTTCTCGGCAAAGTCGTTGACCATCTTCTGCTCCTCGGGGGAGAGGGGCGTGTCCTCGACCTGCACGGGGGTCGCTTTTTTGCTTTCCGCGATGACTTTCTCATCGGCGGCGGGGTCCAGGGTCAGCGTCGGGGCCGCGGGGGCGGCATCCAGCGTCAGAGAGGGTGCGGCGGGTACGTTCAGGTCCAGTTCGTTGCTCAGGTCAGCCATAGTGATCTTCCTTTCTTGTATCCTCTATTTACTTGGCAAGGTTCTGGCTTTTCAGGATACTGTCCAGCACCTCAATATCGGTAGAAATATCCATTGCCTCGGCGCTGTAGAGCGCATCCAGCTGGTTTTCAAAGGCTGTCGCCGTCGTCTCGGCGTTGCGGCGCAGCTCGGCCTCGATCTGGGCGGCGTTCTCGCCCCTGACGCCGTTCTGCTCCAGCGCCGCGTAGGTGCCCATCAGCTTGACGACCTCGGGCAGGTAGTAGCGGGCAAAGCGGTCCACGCTGCGTGCCTTGTCGGGGGTTTTCTCCACAACGGCGGCAATGCTGCGGCCTGCCTTCTCCATGCGGTCCATGGCCCGGGAGAGCTGCGGGTCGGGGATGGCCTCGTTCAGTTTATGCAGTGCATCGAGGTTTGCGGCAATGCCGTTCAGCATGGCGTCCACATCCTCACTGCCCGTGGCATAGGGCACGTAGGTGCGCACAACGCGGGTGGGGCAGAGCTTTGTGCCCGCAAAGTAGGCGCCCGCGCTGACCGCGGCGGTCAGCACCAGCCCGCCCAGCGTGTAGATGGGCACCAGCAGGGCCATAATAGGCCACACCAGCGCCGCCATATAGACCGGCAGCACCGGGCGTTTGGTTTTTTCCTGCCATTTGCTCATGCAGGCACCTCCCTGTTTTTCTTGCTCTGTAGGGGCCGGACATGTCCGGCCCGCGGCCTTACGGTCAACCGCCTTCCATGGGAAGGCTGCGGGCGGGGCATGCCCCGCCCCTACCGGCAGGCAATATTAAAATTATACCTTTTTATTATAGAACAAAATCCGTTCACTTGCAACCATCCGCGCGCAAAAACGGTGCTAAAGCAGCGCCCCATGCCGCCTGCAGCCGTGCGGGGGACCAAGCGGCGTTGGCAGGGCTGGTGCTGGGCAGCACGGCGGCGGGCAGGTGGGTCAGGGGCTCTGCATATTTCGCGTAGATACGCCCCGACGCCGCGCCGTTGCAGAACACGGCCCGCACACCCAGCTTTTGTATCAGCGCGGCCACATCGTTCGGCACGGCGTTGCGGATCGACGCATCCGACGCGCCTTTGATGTCGCACGCGCCGATCGTGTCCCACACGGCCAGCCCGTGCTTTAAAATTATGGCCTTTTTCGCCTCGATGTCGGCCCAATCGGGTACCGGCTCACCGGTCACGGCGGCGATCATCGGCCAGAAGCGGTTCTGCTTGTGGCCGTAGAAAAAGCCCTGCTCCCGGCTCTTGGGGCTGGGAAAACTGCCTAAGATCAGCGCGTCGGCCTGCGCACCGTGCAGCGGCGGCAGACCGGGGCCGACATGGGTGTACTCGGCCATTTAAAACGCCTCCGGCCAGAGCGCACGGCAGAGCTCGGCAATGCCGTGGGGCTCGGCGTCGGGGCCGATGCGGTCCGCGGCAGCCTTGGCGGCAGCGCTGCCGCTGCCCATGGCAATGCCGAGGCCCGCCGCTTTCAGCATCGCAACGTCGTTATCGCCGTCGCCCACGGCCACGCAGTCCGCCGAGTCGATGCCCGCCAGCTTCGCCAGTTCCCGCAGACCTGCGCCCTTGTCAATGCCCTGCTGCAAAATATCGCAGCCGTCGCTGCCGGGGTAGGAGAACAGGAAATTCAGCCCCAGATAGCCGTATTTTTCCTGAAATCTGTCGGCCATCTCCTGCGAGAGAAAGCCGAACGCGCCGAAGGGCATCTCCTCCAGATGCTTGTCCTGATCCTCGCCGTCCACAATGTTCAGCGCCAAATTTTTCTCCCGCTCGCGGCGGGCGAACTCCTCATAGCCGAGGTAGGCGTAGTTCGCGTCGTGGTAGGTAAAGCGCAGCGGCAGGTCGTAATCTTCAAAAAAGTCCACCAGCGCGTACATTTCCTCGGTGGTCAGGCGGTGCAGGGCCAGGTCTGCGCCCTTGTAGTCCACCAGCTGCGCACCGCCCGCGCAGACCCAGTAGTCGGGCCGGATGCTGCGCAGCAGGCCCTTGCCCACGCCGATGCGCCCGCGGCCCGTGGCAATCGCGATCTTGACGCCGGCCTTCTGCACGGCGCAGACGGCCTCAGCGTTTTCCTTCGGCACGCGCTCACAGCTGCCGGGCCGCAGCGTGCCGTCTATATCGAGTAACAGGAGCTTGTATTTCATAAAAGTTGACCTTTCTTAATTTGTAGGGGCGAACATGGTTCGCACGCGGTCACGCTGTAGAGGTCGATGCTCGTCATCGACCCGGGAACTTTGCGGCTGCCACTGCGTTCCGCAGGCGAGCAATGCTCGCCCCTACATGCGCGGTATTCTTTCTGTATTATACCAAAGTCTAACCCCGTCCCGCAAGGCATATTCTGCCTTGGGGTGATGTTTGTGCAGCTGGATCTTTCTTGCCGCCGCAGGCGGCGTTGGCGCTGGGCCGTGCCGCTGGTGCTGGCCGCGCTTTTGCTGGCCCTGCCGCAGCTGGCGGCACTCCGGCCCGCCGCGCTGGCTCGGGTAGACCGCGTTGTCGGCAGGCACTACATGACCCGGCTGGACGCCCTGCAGCAGGAAAATTTCACGCTGCATCAACAGCTGGCGCAGTCTGCCGACGCGCTGGCCGAGAACGCCGCCCTGCGGCAGCTTGTCGGCTGCGGGCGGGGCATCACCGGCGTCACCCCGGCGCGGGTCGTGGCCCGGGGCGTCGGCGGTTTCACGCTGGCCTGCCCGGACGCCGCGCCGGGGAATGCCGTTCTCGACGCGGGCGGGCGGTACGCGGGGGTCGTTACCCGCACGGACGGCGACACCTGCACTGTGGAATTTTCCGCCGCTGCCGGGCTTTGCGGCAGCTATGCCGGGTTAGTCACGCCGGGGCAGTGGGTCCTGACCGGCCTGCCCGCCGACTGCGCACTGACGGCAGGGGACATCGTGACCACCGCGGGCGGGGACTGGCTGGGCACACTGGCCGCCGCGCCCGCCCCTGACGCCGACGGCCTGACCGCGCAGGTCCCGCTGACCGACACCGCCGATTTGTGGGGCACGGTCTATTTCGTGAAAAAGTAATTGCTTTTTCGTCGAATTTTGGGTACAATAAATAGGCAGCGCGGTTTGTAGGGGTCGATGCCCGCCATCGGCCCGCGCAGTAAATAGCTGCCGCGCCCCTACATGTCCCATTTCCTGACAAACAAATCCATTTTTTACCGAGGTGATCCCATGGCCAACCGCAAAAACTCCCACCGCCGCCGCGTCCGCGTGGCGGTGCTGATGGTGCTGTGCGGCGCGGTGTTTGCGGCGTTCTTCGCGCGGCTGGCCTGGATGCAGTTCGTCCGCGCCGACTACTACGCCGACAAGGCCGCCGAGGCCAGCTCCGCCAGCTACACCGTGACCCAGCACGCCGCGCGCGGGGCCATCGTGGACAGCGCCGGGGTCGTTCTGGCCCGCGACACCACCGTGTATGACGTCTACCTGCGCATCCCGGCGCCGCCGGGCACCGACCTGCGCGTGACCGTAAAAGCCATAGAGAACCTGACAGGCAGCAAGGATGTGGAAACACAGCTTGCTGCCTTTTTTGCTGCCGCGTCGGCGGGGGAGCTGCCCGTGGTGCAGGGCGTCGGCAGTGACGTTCTGACGTTGTTTTATAAGGCCGATCTTGTGCAGAGCGGCGCAGTGCGGGCTGCCGCCCGTGGCGTGCGCACCTGGCCGAACGGCACGCTGCTGCCCCATGCGCTGGGCTTCACCGGGCCGATCACGGCAGAGCAGTGGCCCACTGCCCGGCGGCGCGGCCTTGCGATGGATGCTGTCATCGGGCAGAGCGGGTTGGAGGCCGCCTATGATGACCTGCTCCGCGGGCAGGACGGGCGGGTGCTCGTGAACACCGGCTTTGACGGCGCTGTGCGCCGCACCGTGCCCCTGCGGGAGGCTGCGCCCGGGGCCACGCTGGTGCTGACTGTGGACAGCGCACTCCAAAAAGAACTGCAAAACGCGCTTTTATCCCAAATCGAGGCTCTGCGCACCACCAAGGCTGCCGGGGCCGGGCGGGAGTGCCGTGCCGGGGCGGCGGTGGTCGTGGATGTGCAGACCGGCGGCATCCTGGCCGCCGCCAGCGTGCCGGGCTTCGATCTGAACCGCTACCGCGCAGACTACGCGGCGCTCTCCGCCGATGCTGCCGCGCCGCTGCTGGACCGCGTCTGCCAGGGGCTGTACGCGCCGGGGTCGGCCTTTAAGCCCGCCGTGGCCGCGGCGGCGCTGACCGCGGGCATCGACCCCGCCGCCACGGTCAACTGCACCGGGCGGTACGGGTTTTACAACGGCTACCAGCCGGGCTGCCTGCAATACGGCCACGGCGGGCCGGTAGACCTGCGCACGGCGCTGGAGTACAGCTGCAACATCTTCTTTTACGATGTCGGGCGGCGGCTGGGCGTGGATGTGTTTTCCGCGATGGCACGCCAGTTAGGACTGGCCACGCCCACCGGCGTTGAAATCGCCGAGGCACAGGGCCGCCTGACGTGGAGCAGCGACGAAAACTACCAGGCCGGGCTGACTCTGATGGCCGCCATCGGGCAGGGCAACACCGCCGTGACGCCGCTGCAGCTGGCGGCCTACGCGGCCACGCTGGCCAACTGCGGGCAGCGGCCCGCCCTGCATTTTGCGGACCGCGCCGTGAACGCCGCCACCGGCGAGACCGTCTGGCAGTACACCCCGACATTCACCACGGTTCCGGGCGGCGAGGGCGTGTTCGGCCCCATCCGCGACGGCATGAAGCGGATGGCCCGGACGACCCGCGTCCTGCGCGAGGGCCCCGTGGCCTGCGCAGCCAAGACCGGCAGTCCCCAGCTGGCGGACACCCTGCCCGGCGGCGGGCACTATGTCAACTCGGTGCTGATCGGCTATGCGCCCGCGGACGACCCGCAAATCGCCATGGCCGTCGTGCTGGAATACGGCGGTGGCGGGTCCAACGCCGCGCCCATCCTGCGCGCTGTGCTGGATGCCGTCTTTGGCGGATGATTGCGGAGCGCCGCTCAGCCACCATCGGGTGCGCTTGGGCATTCTGCCGATTTAGTGCATCAAAATGTTTCCCTTATCGTGATTTTCTTCAAAAAGAACATGTCATATTTTGACAAAAAGCCAGTTGCAGTCCAGCCGGAAGTGTGATAGAATATATGCGGGTTAGTGTTAATGCAACTGTGGAGAGGAGCCGACATGAACGCACAGTGTATCATGGTCTGCTCCGGCAAGGGCGGTACCGGAAAAAGTACTGTCTCGGTACTGCTGGGGGCCTGCCTGGCACGGCTGGGCCGCAAGACCCTGCTGGTGGAGCTGGACTCCGGTCTGCGCAGCGTGGACATTATCGCAGGCGTCTATGGCCGCACTGTTTACGACATTGAGGATGTTTTGTGCGGCAGATGCGAGGGGGCCAAGGCCGTTGTGCCCAGCCCGCTGTACCCCGGGCTGTCCGTCATCAGCGCCCCGTATGAGGGCGGCGCGGTGGAGGCGGCCCCGCTGGGACGTCTGCTGACCGCTATGCGGCCCTATTTTGATTTTATCCTGCTGGACACCGCTGCCGGCATGGGCGCGCCGTTCACAGCGGCCTCCACCGTGGCGGACAAGGCCCTGCTGGTGCTGACGCCCGACCCCGTGGCCCTGCGCGACGGCAAGATCGTGGCGGACCGGCTGCTGGCGGGTGGCCGCCCGCAGAGCGCCGTGCGCCTGGTGATGAACCGCGTCCGGCGCGAGAGCTTCGGCAAAAACGCTGCCGTGGCTGATCTGGACGAGTGCATCGACACCGTCGGCGTGCAGCTTTTGGCGGTCATCCCCGAAAGCCGCGTTCTGCAGCTGGCCGGGGCCAACGGCACGGTACCGCCCGCTGCGGATCCCGCCGTTGTGGCCGGACAGGCCATGGCAAAGCGTTTGTGCGGGCAGCGCGTCCCGCTTACCTTTTAATATATTGTACTCTGCTGCGAAGGATGGTGGCATTTACCTATGACGATTGCATTGATAGCCCATGACTCCAAAAAGGAATTGATGGTGCAGTTTTGTATGGCGTATCGCCATATTTTGGAACAGCATCGTCTGCTGGCAACCGGCACGACCGGCCGCCTGGTGGAGGAAAACGCCGGGCTGAAGGTCACAAAGTTCCTGCCCGGCGGCCACGGCGGTGCCGAGCAGATCGTAGCGCGTATCGCCTGTGAGGAAGTGGACATGCTGCTCTTCTTCCGCGACCCCATCAGCGCCAAGCCCAGCGAGCCGAACGAGATGAACCTGCTGCGCATCTGTGACGTGCACAACGTTCCCGTTGCCACAAACATTGCCACCGCCGAGGTCCTCATCCACGGCCTGGAGCACGGCGACCTCGATTGGCGCACGATCATCAATCCGCAGCGGTGAGAATTGTACAGTTTGTATAAATTTACAGCAAATATATAACCCCCGATTTCAGGCAATCGGGGGTTGTTTTTATTGCGGCCAGTCTGCGCTCCGGCTCGTGGTCTCGCCAGGGTGCATCCAGAGGACAGCATAGTGGTTTTGCGCGGCCAGGGCCTGGCCGGTCTCCTCGGGCAGACAGAACAGCCCGGTGGAAAGCGCGTCGGCCAGACCTCCGGTGTCGTCGCGGGCCAGCACGGCCACGCTGCTGACGTAGCGGGCAGGGTAGCCCGTCGTCAGATCGATCAGGTGGGCGTACCGCACGCCGTCGTACTCAAAGTAGCGCTGATAGTCGCCGCTGATGACCAGGCTGTCGCCGTCGGCCAGCTCGACGGCCTGTATGTACGCGGGGTCATCGCCCCAGGGGTTCTCAACACCCGCGGTCCAGGGCTTGCCGTCGGGCTTTGTGCCGATGGCGCGCACGTTGCCGCCGATGTTCAGCAGGGCACTGGTCAGCCCGCGGGCCTGTGCGGCCCGGGCGGTCTGCTCCACGGCGTAGCCCTTGCCCACTGCACCGACGTCGAGCGCCATCTCCGGGTCAGCAAAATAGACGGTTTGTGCTGCATCGTCCAGAACCAGATCCTCTATGTCGACATGCGCCAGCGCCGCCGCGATGGCGTCCGCGTCGGGCGGGGCAGGGGAGTCGCTTTCCCGCGCGTCGTGCCACAAGCGCAGCACCGCACCTGCGGCGATGTTCGTCGCGCCGTTGGCGGCAGGGTAAGCGGTGTCTTTGCACCAGCGCAAAAATGCGTACAGCTCGTCGCTGACCTGCACCGGCGCAGCGGCGGCCCGGGCGTTGACATCATACAGGTTGATGACGCCATCATAGTGGTGGTAGATATCAAACAATTCGTTATAGCGCTGTAAATCGCTGTACATGGCCTGTGTCTGGGCGTTCCAGCTGTCCTGGCTGTCGGCATAGCCCTGCACGATGGCGACAGTGTCGAACAGGTCGAACCAGGTGGCACTGTACAAATTTTGCTGCTTTTGGCAGGCGGTCAGCGGCAGACAAAGCAGTGCCAGCAGCAGCGCGGTCAGGCGGCGCTTCATGCGTTGCCGCCCTGCACGGTCTCGTGCTCGGTGTTTAATTCCAGCAGCAGGTTTGCCAGCGTCCAGCCCTTGCTGGTGGGCGTGACCATGCTGCGCACCGGAATGGACGCGCCGCCCATTTTGATAAGGTCAAGGAACGCGCCCAACTCGCCGTTGTCATGGCGCAGTCCGCTGACGATGATGGCCGGGCGGTCCGGCAACGCGATAAGCGGCGCAAACGCCGGGGCTGGCCTGCCCGCGCAGAGGTCCCCGACGATGCCGCCAAGGTCGCCGTCCGCGACGGGGCGGAGCTTGACGTCATAGCGCCTGGCCGCGCGGGCGATGGCGGCATAGTTGGGATAGCTTTCGTCAATGCGCCAGAGTAAGGCGCAGCGGGGTTCGCGGATGATTCGGGCTTTCATGATGTTACCTCGTTAAAAGGGAAGGTGGTGAACGGACGGGCGAACCATGTTCGCCCCTACAGAGACGCTGCCACCGTAGGGGCCGGGCATGCCCGGCCCGCGGCATAAAAATAAGCGGTCGTTTGCGGGAAAGCTGCGGGCCGCACATGTGCGGCCCCTACAACTCTACCCATTCAAAAAAGCATTGTAGGGGAGGGGTCTTGCCCCCTCCGCGGGCGGATATGGAATTCGCCCTTACGGAGAGAGCGGCCATGCTGCGGGGCATCTAAGACGCCCCCTACAACAAAGGCGCCGCCTTATCCCGGGCAGCGCCTTTTGTATTGCTTACAGGTCGGGGTGGTACTCTTTGCAGGTGCACTTTTTCCACTTCAAGCCGCTGCCGCAGGGGCAGGGATCGTTGCGGCCGATCTTCGTCACGCGGACGGGGGCCGGGGCCTTGGCACCGGTATCACCGGGCGCATTATCGCCGGTGGGCTTAGCGATCTGCTCACGCTTCGGCTCAGCGTTCTGCTGGCGGATCTCAATCGTCAGCAGCATGTGGACGGCATCCTCGCGGATCGACGCGATCATCTCATCGAACATCGCGAAGCCCTCGATGCGGTACTCGACCACGGGGTCATGCTGGCCGTAGCCGCGCAGGCCCATGCCCTGCTTGAGCTGGTCCATGTTGTCGATGTGCTCCATCCACTTGCTGTCAACATTGCGCAGCAGGCAGATGCGCTCAAGCTCGCGCATCGTCTTGGCACCGTAGCGCTTTTCCTTGGCGGTCAGGATGTCCATGCCGCGCTTGTACAGCTCGTCGGCAATGCCCTCCTTCGTCAGGTCGCCCAGCTGCTCGGTGGTGTAGTTGAAGTCGGTGGGCAGGCACAGCCAGTTCATGAAGTGGCGGCGCAGCCCGGCAAAATCCCAGTCGTCGGCGGTCTCGCCGTTCAGGTAGTTCGTGCAGGCATCGTCGATGGCCTGGCGCATCATCTCGTGCAGCTTGCCGGAGATGTCCTCGCCGTCCAGCACCATCTGGCGCTGCTTGTAGATGATCTCGCGCTGCTGGTTCATGACGTCGTCATACTGCAGCACCTGCTTACGAATTGCAAAGTTCGACGCTTCGAGCTTCTTCTGGGCGCTTTCGATGGTGTTGGTGATGAGCTTGTTCTCGATGGGCACATCCTCGTCGAGGCCCAGGGAATCCATGAGGCTCTGGACGCGGTCACCGCCGAAAATGCGCATCAGATCGTCCTCCAGGCTCAGGAAGAAGCGGGATGCACCCGGGTCGCCCTGACGGCCTGCACGGCCGCGCAGCTGGTTGTCGATACGGCGGCTCTCGTGGCGCTCGGTGCCGATGATGAACAGGCCGCCCGCGTTGCGGACAACCTCCGCCTCGCGCTTGACCTCGGGGGTAAATTCCTCGCACAGTTCCTCAAAGCGCTTGCGGGCATGGAGAATTTCGGCGTCCTCGGTCTCGGCGTGGCCGTCGCACTCGGTCATCAGCATCTCGAGTTTGGCATCAATACCGGCCTCCGGCGGGGTAGGCAGCTCGGTGCCGCTGGCCTTGGCACGGGCCTTCTCATGCTCGTAGGCATCCTTCAGCTCGGCCAGGTTGGCGGTCAGCTCCTTGGACAGCTCCTTTTTAAGGGCCGCCTTGGCCATGTAGGTCACGTTGCCGCCCAGCATAATATCGGTACCGCGGCCCGCCATGTTGGTGGCGATGGTGACCGCGCCCTGCTTGCCGGCCTGCGCGACGATCTCGGCCTCTCGCTCATGCTGCTTCGCGTTCAGGACGTTGTGCTCGATGCCTTTCTTTTTCAGCAGCTTGGACAGCGCCTCGCTCTTTTCGACGCTGACGGTGCCGACCAGGACAGGCTGACCCTTGGCGTGGCACTCGGCGACCTGCTCAATGACGGCGTTGTACTTGCCGTTGACGGTCTTGTAGACGCTGTCGGGCAGGTCCTTGCGGGCGCGGGGCTTGTTGGTGGGGATGCTGACGATGTTCAGGCCGTAAATTTCGCTGAACTCGTCGGCCTCGGTGGAGGCTGTACCGGTCATGCCGGACAGCTTTTTGTACATGCGGAAGTAGTTCTGGAAGGTGACGGTGGCCAGCGTCTTGCTCTCGGCGGCAACGGTCACGCCTTCTTTGGCCTCGATGGCCTGATGCAGACCGTCGTTGAAGCGGCGGCCATACATCAGACGGCCCGTGAACTCGTCAACGATGATGACCTCACCGTCTTTGACGATATAGTCGGTATCGCGGTGCATAACGCCGCGGGCCTTGATCGCACCGTCAATGTAATGGCGCAGCGACATATTGTCGGCATCGGCCAGGTTCTCGACGTGGAAGAACGCCTCGGCCTTTTTGACGCCGGACTCGGTCAGGGTAGCGGTCTTGCGCTTTTCGTCCACGACGTAATCGCCGTCTACCTGCTCCTCGGCCTCGACCTTGTCGTCCAGCTCGACGATAACACTCTTTTTCAGCGTCTTGGCAAAGTCGTCCGCGCGCTTGTACATCACGCTGGAATCCTCGCCCTTGCCGCTGATGATCAGCGGGGTACGGGCCTCGTCGATCAGGATGGAGTCGACCTCGTCCACGATGGCAAACGCATGGCCGCGCTGCACCATGTTGGCCTTGTAGACGACCATGTTGTCGCGCAGGTAGTCAAAGCCGAACTCGTTGTTCGTGCCGTAGGTGACGTCGGCCTCGTAGGCCTTCTTGCGATCCCCGGCCTCGACGCCGTGGACGACCAGACCGACGGTCAGACCCAGGAAGCGGTAGACCTTGCCCATCCACTCGGAGTCGCGGCGGGCTAGGTAATCGTTGACGGTGACAACATGCACGCCCTCGCCGGTCAGGGCGTTCAGGTAGGTGGGCATGGTAGCGACCAGCGTCTTGCCTTCACCGGTCTGCATCTCGGCAATGCAGGCGCGGTGCAGCACGATGCCGCCGATGATCTGCACGGGGTAGGGCTTCATGCCCAGCACGCGCCAGTCAGCCTCACGGCAGACGGCGAACGCCTCGGGCAGCAGGTCGTCGAGGGTCTCACCCTTGGCAAGGCGCTCTTTGAACTCGGTGGTCTTGGCCTGCAGTTCCTCGTCGGTCAGCTTGGCCATCTCCGGCTCCAGGGCAAGGACCTTGTCCTTGAGCGGGTTGATGCGCTTGAGTTCCTTGTCCGAGAAAGAGCCGAACAGTTTTTCAAAAAAAGACATAACAGTTCCCCTGTATTTTCCGCCGCGTGTAGAGGTGCGGCTAATAGTGGTTTTATATAGTTTTACACATGATACTATAATACACCCGCACAGGGGTTCGTGTCAAACCTGCGCGGGTGTATTTCGTAATATATTTAATTTTTCTGTTTTGCGGGCAGGCTCAGCAGCACCAGCATCAAAAAGATACAGCCGAAGCCCAGCGCATCCCACAGCGTAAAGGACGAGCCCAGCACCAGCGTGCTGATGATGGCCGCCGTGACCGGCTCGGCAAAGCTGTAGAGGCTCGCCTTCTGCGGGCCGATGAGCGGCACACCCGACATGTACAGACTGAACGCCAGCACATTGCCCAGCACAACCACGATAAAGATGCCGAACACGCCCATCGCCGTCGGCACATAGTCGATCTGCCACGGGCGGAAGATGAGCGAAAACATGATGCCGCCCATCAAAAACGCCCAGCCCTGCAGCATCGGGGTGGGGTACTGCTCCTGCAATTTTTTCGGCCACATCGTGTAGATGGCGACGCAGCAGGCACTGACGATGCCGGAGACCAGCGCCGCCGGGCTGACGGCCAGCCCGGTCAGGCTGCCGTGGGTCGTGATCAGGAACACGCCCACCAGCGCCAGCACAATCGAGAATATCTCAAACACGCGGGGGCCGCGCTTTTGCTGGATGCAGACGACCAGCAGGATGATGACGGGGGAGACGTCCTGTAAAATCGTGCCCATGCCTGCGCTGGACAGCTGGATGGTCAGAAAGTAGGTGAACTGGCAGCAGCTGACGCCCGCCAGACCGTAGACCAGCAGGTCAATGGCGTTGCGCGGATTTTTCCTGACGTTCCACGGGTCAAAAAGCGTTTTGCGGTCCTTTATGAAAAAGAATCCGCACAGGATCAGCCCCGCCAGAAACAGCCGGATGGGCACGAGCCAGGTCGAATCCATCCCCTCGCGGGTGAACAGGTACTGCCCCATGCAGCCCGAAACGCCCCAGCACGCCGCGCCGCCCATCGTCAAGGCGGAGCCTTTTATGCGGTCAGACATTGTGTTGCTCCTCTGTTGTTGGGGTCGATGCTCGCATCGAATGCTCGATAATACACAAAGTATTATCTGCGCTTTTGGCTTAGCAGCTGCCGCACCTCGCTCGCCGTATCGGCACTTAGAATTGTGCGGTATTGCCCTTATTCCAAAATCAGCGCCGCGGCTTCGCGCAATCCCTTTACAACCGGTGCGCCCGTTTCCCTCAATTTTTCCGGCGGCTGGTGGCCGCCGGACTGCAAAACGCAGCGCACGCCCAGCGCCTGTGCAACCTCATAGTCGTGGACGGAATCGCCGATCATGACGGCGCGTGCCGGGTCAAAGCCGTTTTCCTTTAAATAGGCCAGCCCGACCTCGACCTTGCTCTTGGCGTAGATGTCGCCCAGACCCAGCAGACGGTCAAAATAGCCCGTCACGCCGCGCTCGTCGGTCTGACGCCGCAGCGTGTCCAGATTGCTGGCCGACAGAATGACCTGCCGCAGCCCCGCGGCCTTAAACGCCTCCAGCGCGTCAATGGCGCCGTCTGCCAGCGGGCAGGCCGCACTGGCGGGGACGTAGTCCTCCATGTATTTTTCGGCCAGCTCGGCAAAGCTGTGCTTTGTAAAGTCAAACCCCGCGCGGACGTAATATTCCTCGATGGGAAAGCCAAAAATAGCCCGGTACCGCTCGTGGTCATACCGCTGCGGGTAGCCGAATCCTGCCAGCAGACGGTTGAGCGCGTCCACGCAGAGATCGACATCATCGAGCAGGGTACCGTTCCAATCCCACAAAATCAGTTCCGGGCACATAGATGTTACCTCTCACGGCAGCACCGCACAATTCCCGCCCCACGGGCTTAAGCACCGCTCCGGCGGCTGCGGCACGTCACCTGCGTCGCAAAAATGCTCGGTAATACACAAAGTATTGCCTGCGCTTTTTGCTTAGCATCTGACGTGCCTCGCTCGCCGTATCGGCACTTAGAATTGTGCGGTGTTGCCTTATTCTTCTGTAAAAATTTTGTTCAGACCCGCGTTGCTTTCGATCAGCTTGACGAGCGCCACACCCAGAATCGTGCAGCTGATGAGCTCGCCAATGCCGACAGTAACGGCATTGAACACCGCCAGCATCGCCGTGGGTGCGCCGTCCGAGAAGAAGAAGGTGATCTCGAACGCGCCGACAATGATCATATTAAAGACAACGGGCGGCAGGGATGCCGGAATGGCCAGCCCTTTCACGCGGATGTCGCGCAGCTTGTAGGTCACAAGGCAGGCCAGCAGGGTCGCCAGCGTGCCGAACACCACGTCAACGACGGTGGAGCCGAGCAGATTTGCCAAAAAACAGCCCAGCGTGACGCCGACGATATACTCGGCGCCGAACACCGGCAGCAGGCAGAGGGCCTCGGCCACGCGGACCTGCACCGCGCCGTAGCTGAACGGGGCCAGCACAAGGCAGACAACCACATAGACAGCTGCAATGACAGCGCAGCGCACAAGACGACGGACGGACAGATTTTTCATATTCATACAATACTCCGGCGGATAGATTTTGACCACGCGCAAGACCGCCAGCCTTGCGGGGTTTGCGCTGCCGACCAGCAGCCGGCAGCGGAGCCTAAAATCCTAAGTTGCTCAACAAACCTAAATTATAACAAAACCCGCAGGCCGTTGCAAGACCTGCGGGGAAAATTTGTGGTAGATTCTGCGCATATTGTGCTGATATGGTATAATGCATCGGAGTATATTATCGATTTTCTGAAAATCATAGTTCCCTAATAGCTCTTGGTGTGGTATAATAAAAACAGGAAGTCCGCCTTTTAAGCGAAAGTCATAGTTCCCTAATAGCTCTTGGTATGGTATAATTTCTAAACAATGTAGCAGTTGCTAATACAGGTCATAGTTCCCTAATAGCTCTTGGCATGGTATAATTAACCTCATCATTTTGGACGAATACCAGAAGTCATAGTTCCCTAATAGCTCTTGGTATGGTATAATATTGGGGCTATTACATATGCAGTAATGACCCGTCATAGTTCCCTAATAGCTCTTGGTATGGTATAATACGTGACCGGCGATCTAGAGACCGGCCTGAGTCATAGTTCCCTAATAGCTCTTGGTATGGTATAATGGAAAGAGGATTAACAAAAGTTAAATCAGTGTCATAGTTCCCTAATAGCTCTTGGTATGGTATAATGATAGACCCAGTAGGCATATCTCCACATAGGTCATAGTTCCCTAATAGCTCTTGGTATGGTATAATGATAGACAAAATATGCATATCTCCACATACGTCATAGTTCCCTAATAGCTCTTGGTATGGTATAATAGGCTATGCAAAAAGCGCATCGGATTGCGGTCCGATGCGCTTTTTGTTTTAGAAAAAACTCAACTGTTCACATACAAAAGGGGCTTCTTCCGGCTGATAATTTCCCAGAAGAATCTGAATAGACTGGTACTGCTTTTCTGTAACGACAAGCAGGCGAATGGAGCCGTTTGGCGGCAAGGATGCCCTCAAACGGCTTTCGTGTTTCTGCACGGCGTCGTTGCCGTTGCACACCCTCGCGTACACAGAGAATTGCAGCATGTGGTATCCGTCCTTCAGCAAAAAATTCCGGAACGCCGTCGCATGCCGCCTTTCAGTCTTTGTCTGCACAGGCAGGTCAAAAAAGACAATCATCCGCATAAATTTACTCATAGCTATGCTGCTTGTATTCAAGCAATTTGGGTAACAGCAGGGCTTGTCCACGCAGACCTTGCACCAGGCGTTCCATTGCATAGGCAACGCTGTGGTGCTGCCCGCCGGAAAGAATATCCGCATTCAACAGGTTTACAAGCTTTCCCTTCAGTATGGGTGTCAATGCTGCATCCTCGGCCACATTTGCTGCCACGTACAAATCCGCCACGGGCCGGAACGGCTCCATCAGGTCATCCGCCAGATTAAATTGGTTCAGCTCGCTGTCATGGTGCAGTCCCAGGCACGGCTGAAAACCATACACCGTCAGGCAGCGCGCCATATAGCCCCGCAAAATCGCGTAGGCATAATTCAGTGCTGCATTTCGCGTATCTTCATTGCGGCGGGTGTAGCCCTCACCAAATAAAGCCGGGAAGTAGTACGCTGCGGCGCTTGCCTCTACGTTATCTTTGTCGCCGCTCGTCACAGCCTTGGCACGCCCGAACAGGAACGCTGCTTCCTGCGTTTTGCCGCAAAGTGCAAGACACTCCGCTTGGTTTTGAATTTTTGCTGTCACGACCTGCTGCCACATCCGTTTTTTTGCCGGCAGGGTCAATTCCATCTGCCAACGCAGTACTCCCAGCTGACGGCTGTGCTGTGCAAACGGCAGCGAGATGCCGCACGGCAGATGTGTTTCATCGCACCAGAAAGTCACCACACCGTTTTGTGTCAACGCCGCCATAGCCGCTGTTGTGATCGTGCTTTGGCGGCTTTCCAGTACAATGGCACTGATGTCCTCGATGGGCACAGAGTGAACTTCTTCCGTTTCAATCAACAGCTGCTCATTTTTGCAGCGGATGCGCGCAGGGTTCACGATCATCAGACAGCGGTAGGACATAATTCACCTCCGTTGGGCAGGGAAGGTTTGCCGTTTTTCTTTTTTCACCGGGGTATAATTGCCAAGGACATCGACCTGATATTTCTGAACCTTTTGCAAGGTCTTAAAGCCAAGACCATCTGCAATATATGCATCATCATGCGTAGTTACCGTGATGGCACCCGTCGAAATATTTCCGCCTTCAAAGTATGCCAGTATTTTGTTCACCGGCATTTCCTTTTCCAGTGTACTATCTCTGTTTTGCACCTTGAATTTCATAAGGCGTTTGCTTTCAATGCGTACAAGGTCATGCTGGCAAAGTGAGAACAAGAAGTTTTCTTCGTCCATTTCCTTCCACTCTGCATAGCTTTTTCCCTGTACAACCGCTTTATTGGGCAATTCCAATTTCACCGTATCTGCCACATAGATCGGCACCCAGTAATAGCCGTCTCCCGGCACATAGTACACATCGATGCGTACCATCGTGTCGTTATCGGCCACACCCTTTCCACCATGAACCGGAACTGTACTGGTCACTTTATCGCAAATCTTCACTTTTTGAACTCGTGCCCCGGGTGTGCCATCCGCGCGCGGCTTGTAAAATGGTTCTGCAAACGCTTTCTTCCCATCCCCGCTAAAGGCAAGCAATCTGGCCTTCAGTGCATTGTACAGCAATGTATCGCTGCTGCGGTTAAAGTAGCCCGCAATTTCACCGTCCTTATCCAATTTCAGTTCGGTGATATTCCTACGCTGTACAACGTGAGTATCGTCCAGGCGACTTTTTATTGTTTCCTTGTGTGCCGCACCTGTCACCTTATGGCGCGGCATCCGCGATACAAACACAGGCTGAATAGACGAAATATCCACCGTCGCATAATAGACCGGGTTGATCTGCATCAAATTTTCCTGCGGGCAGGCCGACAATCGCTGCGTCAGCTCATCACGGAAGCGCGGCCACGGTTCGGGGAAGTGCTCATTACGCACCACCGTCGTCTCTGCACGCTTGCAAAAGTCAGATACCCGCTTTATCATCCCCTGTGTCGTACAGGCAATCACCGCCGCGTCCGCTGCATGGTGCAGATCGCCGTCGGCACGCACCTTGCTAAGACCCCAGCGCTTGCGCAAAAACGCCGTAACGGCGCCATTTACCGCAACGACCCGCCGTTTGCCTGCCCCGGAACAGTCTGCAAACGCAAGATGATTGCGGATATAGTTCAGCATAAAAACCGCAATATACTGCGTATCCTGCAGGTTGCGCTGGATATAGCCCTTGCCGTCCTCCTCGCTCAGCCTTTCCTTCAATAGGTTCTGGCGCTTGCGGAAATTCTTTACGTTTGCTTTGGTGTACACAATAAAGTCGTCCCGTCGTTTTCCCTGCAGGTATTGCAGCGGCAGACGGTTTCCCTTCTGACGGTTCTCCGACGCCAGCACCAGCACCTTATTTGTGCGGCGGTCATCAAAGCTTATGCTATAGGGGACAATGTGGTCTACCTCGGCATAGCCGGAGACTGTAATAACCTTGTCCAGCTCCAACGGCTGTATCGAATACGCACAGCACCCGTCCTGCTCTTTCCACAGACGATATTTTACAAGGTCCTGCCCGGTAACGGTGCGTCCCGGAAAAAGCTCATTCAGCTCTTTCATCAGGCGTTCATTTTCCGCACTGTTATCCCGCATCGCCTTGTCCAACTCGCTGCGCTGCTGGAAGTTCTTATTCATCTCTCTTGCCAGCTCCAGATGGATACTGACCGGACTTTCGCCCTGCTCGCGGATGATCGCATTGACGACCTTGATCGTCTGTGCCACTGCACGGCGCACCACCGGGCTTGTAATATCCTCCATTTCCTCCGTTGAGGCCGGCAGGAACTGCGCTTTTTCGCCGTTTTGCCTTCCCTGAAAATCATATCCGGCTGCCTGGCAGGCATCGTTATAGTTCATGCCCTGTTCCAGATAGGGGATCAGCTTGCGGCACGCCTTGACCGAAATGTGTCCATATCCCGCAAAGCTGGGCAGCGTCAGCAGTGCTTCTATTTCCAGCGGTTCAAACTCCGCCTGTTTCAATGCCTCGCGCAGCTTATCCTCGTTTTCCGGGTTCGTCAGCGCAGCTCCGGCGGCATCCAGCTGCTCGCGGCTGATATTGCGGATATGATCCTTCCGCAGGGTATTCAGCGCCTTACGCATCTTGTGGTAGCAGGGGAGTGCCGTTATTTTTTCTTTCTTTTCGCAGGCTTCTGCCGTCTGCTCCCCGCGATACCGCACCATGTTGAACCGTGCTTCTTCCGGCAGTGCCAACGCCTTGCGGATCCGGGCAAAATCCAGCTTGTCCGTCTGGCTGCACACAGAAAGCAGTACCTGTCGCTCTGCCGGTGTCAGCGTACGGCTGGTTCCGTTTTCCGCAATGCGGATATGATTGATTTTTTGCAGCAGCGTAAAATATTCAAACGAGAAGGCCGCCTTGGCTGCCCGCTGCTCGCTCTTTCCCTCCAGCGTGCAGGTGCCGACCCTGTTGCTGCCGCTATACGGGCTGCCTTTGCCCGGACCTTCCGCAAAGGAGCGCTGGCGTGTCAGAATACAAAGGTACTCTGCCTCCATCTCCGGCGAAGCCCATGTCGCACCGTATTGACGCTGTGCTGCAAAAACCAGTCTGGCCTCGTCTATGATTTGGTCGCGTTTGACGGTGGAAAGATAATTTTCCGCTTTGTTGCGCTTGTGCTCTGCAAACACAGGGTCGCGGTACATCATCTCACCGACAGTACGGTACCGGTTTGCCTCCATACGTCGGGTGTTCGCGTCAATTGCCTGCAGCAGCTTACCGTCTTTTTGTGCATCGTCTGCCTTGCGGTTACTGCGAAAGCCCCTGCGCTGCATCAGGTGCAGCAGTATACGGGCAAAATCCAGTGCTGTCACCGGGCCATCCAACGCCTGAACACGCAGCGCATAGACATCCGGCAGATGCCCCGCTTGCACAGCCTGCTCTATTTCCGCCTTACCGGGCAGACCGTTTTTCTCCATCAGCTCGTACAGATCCGCCTTGCGCAGGCTGCGGCGGCGCAGCCTGCGGCGGGCGCTGCGGGCCTCACGGCGCGGGGCAGCAAGGCTGTCGCCTGTTTTGGGCTGTTCGGCCTTATCAAATATGCGTGAGCCGCATCGGACCAGGCCATAGGGCTCCGCGTTTTCATTCAGTGCCACCACCGCCCAGCCGACGGACGCAATGCCAATATCCAGACCAATTCCATAGGGATGCTTCATTTTTTTGCACATCCTTTCACTTTTCTACTATCATAGCGCATTATGGCATTATTTGGCAACTGACAATTTAAACGAAATTTAGGCAAAAAAGATGACGCCCTGCCAAATAGCAGGGCGTCAGAGCTTTACGGTCCTATGACCTTATCATAGCAACCATAATAGTTCTTGGTATGGTATAAGAACTGTCTGCATTATACTACATTGTCAGGCAAAGTGCAAGACCTTACCTATGCTGCCGAAAAATATTACGGCAGCTCCGGCGCATAAGCCTCGAGATTGCGGGGCTTGCCCTCGTAGACGATGGCGATGCCGTCGGGGCCGGTGTTGGCGCTGACAACGCCGCCGAGCTGGAACACGATCAGCGGTGCGTGGCCAAACGCCTTTTTGCACAGCTTGACCAGCTCGTCACGCTTGGCGGTGCTGGACGTGTAGGCCACCATGTAGGGCGTGTCCTTCATCGAATCGACGCGGCTCTCCACCCATTTGATCATGGCGGCGGGCACGGCGGCGTCGCCGCGGACCTTGCTCTCGACCTTGGAGACGCCCGCATTCAGGCTGATGATGGGGCGGATGCCCAGCAGGTCGCCGACCACAGCGGCGGCGGCGCTGACGCGGCCCGACTTCTTCATCTGCTTCAGGCTGTAGGCGGCCAGACAGATCTCAACGCAGTCCAGCTTCTGCTTCAGCTCGGCCACGCAGGAGGCCAGCTCACCGCCGTTGCGCACCTTGCGGGCGCACTCGCAGAAATACCAGCCGTAGGGCATCGAGTAGGTGTGGCTGTCGATGACCTGAATCTTCATCGTGTAGCCGGGGCGCTCCTCCTCCAACAGCTCCATGGCCTTGACGGCGTTGTTGTAGGTGCTGGAGCCGCCCGCGTTGATGCTCAGGTACACCAGGTCAGTGTAGCCCTCGTCCGCATAGCGGGCGTAAATATCGCAGAACTGCAGCTGGGTGATGGCGGCGGTGGTGGGCACGCCCTGGGCGTCGCGCATCATCTGGTAAAACTGGTCGTTGGTAAAGTCCTTGCGCTCCATGTACTCCACACCGTCAAGGTTGATGGGGAAGCCCACGACCTCGATGCCGTACTTATCCGCAAGCTCCTGCGGAATGTCGGAACAGGAATCTGTCAGAAAACCTATCTTGCTCATTTTACATCCTCACTCCATTCGTATCGGGTCAACTGCCCGTGGGTCTCCAAACCGGCAAAATCCCATTGACGCAATGCTTCGTACACGCCCACTGCCACCGCGTTTGACAGGTTCAGGCAGCGCTCGCCCCTGCGCATCGGCATACGCACGCAGTCGCCCTCATGCGCGGCCAGCAGCTCCTCGGGCAGGCCGGCATCCTCGCGCCCAAAGACGAGATACGCGCCGTCGGGGTAGGTCACATCCACATGGCGGCGCGGGCCCTTGGACGTGAAGTAAAAAAACGGACCACTGTTTTTGGCAAAAAAGTCCGCCTGATCTTGATAATATGTTATATCAAGCTGGTGCCAATAGTCAAGCCCGGCGCGCTTTAATTTTTTGTCGTCGATGGTAAAGCCCATCGGGCCGACTATATGCAGCCGCGCTCCCGTCACCGCGCAGGTCCGCGCGATATTGCCGGAGTTCTGCGGGATCTGCGGCTCGACCAGTACAATGTTTAAGGTTGGCATAAATTTACAAGTCCTCGTTCTATAAACTTTAGCCCTCCCTTGGGGGAGGGGCGGGCGGATGGGGGATCCGCCCCTGCGGTGTAGGGCGGCCAGTCCTCCGGCTGCCGCACCGCCGCTGCCGCGTTGTAGGGGGCGGCGTCCCCGACGCCCCGTGCCCGTTCGCGGCTGCGGAGCGCTCTGCTTTTTACTCCTGCCGCAGTTTCGGCAGGGCGTTCTCCAACCAGACGCCCAGCCGCTCGTCGGCTCCCTCGGGCGTCTGCCTGATGCACTCGGCTACGAAGGCGGCAGCTGCCTGTACGGCAGCCTGGGGGACGTTGCCCCGCAAAATGCGCCCAACGAGCACGGCGGCAAAAATATCGCCCGTGCCGTGGAACATCCGCGGCTGCAGCGGCGTTTTTACGGCATAGCCCTCGCCGCCGCGGGCCGCGCCCACACAGCCTATGTAGCGTCCGCCGCCGATGCCCGTCACGCCGGTCACAACGACCTGCGGCGCCACACGGGTCAGCCGGGCTGCCTGTGCGGCGGCCTGCTCGGCACTGCCCACACCGGGCAGCGGGTCGCCCAGCAGCAGCGCGGCCTCGGTCACGTTGGGGACGATCAGATCCGCCTTGCTGCACAGACTATACATAGCGGGCACCATGTCGGCCCCCAGGCCGCTGTACAGCCGCCCTCCGTCGCCCAGCACCGGGTCCACGACCTTGAACGCGCGGGGCCACAGCTCAAACGCCTGTTCTACGAGCTTTGCCTGCGCGGCGTCCGCCAGATAGCCCGAGTAGATGCAGTCAAATTTCACGCCCAGCCGATGATAATGTTCCAGTGCCGCGGGGCCGTAGCCGGGGTTGGCCAGCTTAGCCGGGGCGCCTAAGCCCCCCGTGTGGGTGGACAGCACCGCCGTAGGCAGTGCCACGGTCTGCACGCCCAGCGTCGAGAGCACCGGCACGATGACCGACAGCGCCGCCCGGCCAAAGCCCGGCAGATCATGGATGGCTAATACGGTTTTCGGCGCGTTGGTCATGCTGCGGTCCTCCCTCTGCATTTTTTGAGTTCTCATTGATTCTACCATAAAACCCACCGCAAAAAAAGCCGTATTCGGGCGATTGTTCCGTTTTGTTTGGTTTTTGGGCAAAGAGAACAAAAGCTGTTCCTTGTTCCGTTGATTTTTCGCTCTTATCCAAACCTTCTCAGCCGTTCTTCATTTCCTTTTTTATCCGTTCCAAATCCTGCTGAATTTTTGACAGTTCCTTTATAAGATACTTTGAGTCTCTTGCCGGAAGCTCGGTCCGCCCAATAAGATAATCTATGCTCACATGGAAAAAATCCGCCAGCGCAACCAGTGCCCGGGCGTCCGGCTGTGTTTTTCCCGTTTCATAGTTGGACAGCGTTTTCTGGTCAATTCCGGTTGCCTCTGCCACGTCTATCTGCCGCAAGTCCATATCTTCCCGCAAGTCACGAATACGATTCATGTGTCACCACTCCTTTTCTCTTAAATTTACTATAAAATTACTATGGAGCAGTTGACGTATACACAATCTTACTATATAATAAAGAAAAATACTATTTATTTAGTATGCCGAAGGAAGGTTTCACTGTTATGGCGCAGTATAATCATGAAATTTTAGTCAACTATTTGCGTGACGTTTATAGCCTTGAATTGCTCTGCTGCAAAATACAAGGTAAAGTCAACTATCTGAATAGCGAGATTCACCGTGGCCGCCAAACCATCTCTGAATTTAACCATTCTAGTATGCCCACTTTGGAAGTTGAATCGGTTCATGACTCTCGAGATTTAGGCGCTTCATTTTCCTTTATTTTTTTGTTGCTTTTCGGAGTTGCTTTGCTTCTTATCCCTGTTATAGGTATTTTTCTCGGTACAGGTGTAATCGGATTCACCGTTTTTCTAATGTGTGGCGCTAATAAAGAAGATAAAGATTTTGAGAAATCTCAAAATCAGAAAGCTCAAAAAAATTTTGAAATAAGATTGTCACACTATGAAAATCTGATGAAACAGGCTCGTTATTATCAATCCCATCTCGATTCTTTTACGCGCAGTCGCGATGACTCTATCATCCATCTGAAAACCGTCAAGAACAATCTTGCCGCTGCCTACGGCGTCAACATTATTCCCAACAAATACCGCGATATTTACGTTGCTTACTACCTCTACGACTATTTCAGTTCCAGCCGTGAAACCGACTTGGACAAAATCCTGCAAACCATGCTGCTTGACCAAATCGTCGAAAGGTTAGACCGCATCATCGACCAGCAGGAAGAAATCATTCTGAATCAACGTATGGCAATGGCCCTGCAAGAAAAGCAGTCCGAACAACTCCAACAGAACCACCGTGCACAGCTTCAGGCGATTGCCCGCGTCGAGCAAAATCAGCAACTCCAAAACGACTACCTCGCCATGATTGACACCAATACCCGCATCACAAACTTCTTTGTCACCGCCGATTACATCAACAAATATCTTTAATTCGACCTGCTCTGCGGGCGGATATGGAATCCGCCCCTACAGGTGTAAGGGTCGGCGTCCCCAACGACCCACGGGCGAGCAATGCTCGCCCCTACATACCCAACTTTCTGTAATCATCCTCAAAAGCGTTCCGTTTTTCCGGCATCCAACGCAAAAGAGCATGTGCCAAACCCGCACATGCTCTTTTGCGTTTCCTATTTCATGGTTATCATCCACAAAAAAGCCCCTGCTGATTGGTTCAGCAGGGGAGATTTCGCAAAGTTGATGCTTTTACAGCACGCGCACGCGGATGGCGGGTTCAATCGCACCCAGCTTGACGGCGAGGTCATCGGTGACATTGCCCGTCACGTCCAGCAGGGTATAGGCGACATCCTTTTTGCCCTTGTTCACCATGTTTTCAATGTTCAGGTGCGCTTCGGTCAAAATGCTCGTGATGGCCGAGATCGCGCCCGGGGCGTTCTTGTGGATAATGCAGATGCGGCGGCCTCCCACACGCGGCTGGCTGACATCCGGCAGGTTGACGCTGTGGGCGATGTTGCCGTTTTTCAGATAGTCGCTCAGCTCGGCGGCGGCCATCACGGCGCAGTTCGTCTCGCTTTCCGGCGTGCTGGCACCCAGATGCGGCGTGCAGCAGACGCCCTTGACGCCCAGCAGCTCCTCGGTGGGGAAGTCGCAGAAATACTGCGCGACCTTGCCGCTGTTCAGTGCGTCGAGCAGTGCGGCGTTGTCCACCAGCTCACCACGGGCAAAGTTCAGCACGCGCACGCCGTCCTTGCACATCGCCAGCGTCTGGGCGTTGATGGTGTGGCGGGTCGTAGGCAGGTAGGGGACATGGATGGTCAGGTAGTCGCAGCGGGGCAGCATATCGCCCAGCGTGACACAGTGCTGCACGCTGCGGGACAGGCTCCACGCAGCATCAATGGAAATATACGGGTCATAGCCCAAAACCTCCATGCCCAGCGCGACGGCGGCGTTGGCCACGCGCGCACCGATGGCACCCAACCCGATGACGCCCAGCGTCTTGCCGCGCAGCTCGGGACCGACGAAGGCCTTTTTGCCCTTCTCCACGTCCTTGGCAATCGTGTCGCGGCCCTTGAGGGTCTGCGCCCAGTTCACGGCGTCCACCAGATTGCGGCTGCCCGCGACCAGCGCACCGACGACGAGCTCGGCCACGGCGTTGGCGTTGGCGCCCGGCGTGTTGAACACGACGATGCCCTTGTTCGTGCAGTCCTCCACGGGAATGTTGTTCGTACCGGCACCTGCACGGGCGATGGCCAGCAGGCTGTCGGGCAGCGGGGCATCGTGCATATCGGCGCTGCGCACCAGAATGCCCTGCGGTGCAGCGGCCTCGTTGTCGATCTCAAACTGGTTGGCGGGCAGCTTGGCCAGACCCACCGGCGAAATGGCGTTCAATGTTTTGATGGTATACATATATCGTTACTCCCTGTTCCCCTTATTTTGCGCCGTAGGGGCCGGGCATGCCCGGCCCCTGCTGTGCAGCAGCTCAATGCTCCCTGCGGAACTTCTCCATAAAGTCGACCAGCTTGTCGATGCCCTCGGCAGGCATGGCGTTGTAGATGGACGCACGCATACCGCCCACCAGACGGTGACCCTTCAGGTTGACGAAGCCTGCCTCGGTGGCCGCGGCACAGAACGCCTTGTCGGTGTCGGCGTCGGGGCTGGTGAAGGTCACATTCATCATGCTGCGGTACTTTTTCTCAACGGGATTCTTGTAGAAGTCCTGCCCGTCGAGGTAATCGTACAGCACCTTGGCCTTGGCGGCGTTGCGCTTCTGCATGTTCTCCAGGCCGCCGATCTCGTTCTCAAGGTAGTTCATGACGAGGCCGGTCATGTAGATGCACCAGCACGGCGGGGTGTTGTACATGCTGTCGGCGTTCAGCAGGGTCGTGTAGTTCATCATCGTGGGGATCTTGTCGGGGGTCAGGCCCTTGGCGGCCTTGCCCAGCAGGTCGTCACGCACGATGGCCACAGCCATACCGGCAGGGGCAATGTTCTTCTGCACGCCGAAGTAGATGACGCCGTACTTGCTGACGTCCACCGGCTCGGAGCAGATCATCGAGCTCATATCTGCCACCAGCGGGATGCCGTCCACCTGCGGTACATCGACATATTTTGTGCCGAAAATCGTGTTGTTCTGGCAGATATGGATATAGCTGGCGTTCGGGTCATAGTCGATGGCCGCGACGTCGGGGATGTAGGTAAAGTTCTTGTCCTTGCTGCTGGCGGCAATGCGGGCCGTGCCGAACTTGGCGGCCTCCTCGGCTGCCTTCTTGCTGAAGTTGCCGGTCACAAGATAATCCGCCGTGCCGGTGGTCATAAAATTCAGCGGTACCATCGCAAACTGCTGGGTCGCGCCGCCCTGGAAAAAGCCCACCTTATAATTGTCGGGAATGTTCAGTACCCGGCGCATGGCGGCCTCGGTGTTGGTGATGATCTCGTCAAACCATTTACTGCGGTGGCTCATCTCCATCACGCTCATGCCGGAGCCGTGGTAGTCCAGCAGCTCTGCCTGTGCGGTTTTCAGAACAGCCTCCGGCAGCATCGAAGGGCCGGCGCTGAAATTGTAAACTCTAGCCATCTTTATTTCCTCCTACAGTAAATCAAATGCGACCCGCCGGCGGCGGATCGCATCTGCCGCGCCGTTGCGGTATGCCAATATTATAGGAGCTTTGCCCCCCTGCGGGCAAGCGGACAAAATACCGAAAAAAGCCGAAAATCGGGGATGTGTTTTTGTATTGTGACTAATTGTTTTTGTACCGGAAACGCTTTATGAGACATTTGTAAAAGATGTTTGCCGTCATTGTCAAATTTCGGGCACAAAATTTGTGCAATATTTTGTCTTGCATTTATATCTGCCACAGATGTAAAATATATTCAGTTCTTTTTGCCACATTTGTAAAATATAAAACTTATTTCTTCCTCGCTCTGTAGGGGCCGCACCTGTGCGGCCCGCAGCCTTCCCACAGACTACCGTCTGCCTTGCACCTGCGGGCCGGGCATGCCCGGCCCCTACAGGCGCTACATATTATAAAAGGAGTTCATCATGGAACAGCTTTCCCGCAGTGAAGAACAGGTCATGGCCGCACTCTGGGCCTGCAGCCGTGCCGCCACCAGGCGCGAGATCGCGTCACACCTGCCGCCCGAATGCCGCTGGGCAGACTCGACGCTGCTCAATTTCCTGCTGCGGCTCGAGAAGAAAAACTTCGTCCGCACCGAGAAGCAGGGCAATAAAAATCTGTACACGCCGCTGGTCCGCCGCCTGACCTACTGCGGCGCGGTCAGCCAGGCGCATCTGCAGACGCTCTACGGCGGTGACATCCGCGCCATGGTGTGTGCCCTGGCCGACACAGGCCGCATGACCTATGCCGATACCGAGCGTCTGCTCCGCTGGCTGACCGAGTACCAGGCCGCGAACCCGGAGTATGACTATGAGTAGCTCCAAGCCCGCCCCTCCTCAGTCCGCTTTGCGGACAGCTGCCCCCGCGGGGAAAGTCAAATCCGGCTGCATCTCGCACATATCCTGCCAGAACCGCTTGGGCACATGGCTCATCTGGGCCTTTTCGTCGCGGCGCTGCTCGATGGTCAACGCCTTAAAGAACCGTTTCCACATCCGCTGCCAGTCGAGTTCTGTCTCGTCGGTGCCGGGAATATAGCGCTCCATCGCCAGATAGCGCACCTGGCCGTCCCGGTGCAGCAGGGCCGTGCCGTGGGCCGCGTCATAAATCAGGAAGTTCTCATCGGGCAGACGGCTGCAAAAATGTCCGCGCAGCAGCGGCAAAATCCGGTGCTTCGGGTGGATGACCGCGCCGAGCATCCCGTCCCGCTCCTCAAAGCGGATGAACTCGATCAGCCTGCAGGCCTCGTTGTCGACAGCCCGCTCCAGGGCAAACGCCGCGGCGGCGTCCGGGTCGCCCAGCATCTGCGCGGCGCGCGGCCCCTGCGCAAAGCAGAGCCGCACAAACCGCAGCAGTGTCAGATCCTTGCCGGGGTCGACGCAGAGAAAGCCCGTCGTCACGCGGTCCTTCACCTCGCGGCCAAGCCGGTCCAGCCCTGCCGCGACCCGCCGCGCGTGCTGCTCGTCGGTAAAAATCTGCCGCGTGCCGAAGAAATTCAGCTGTCCCTCCTCGGGCGGGCAGACCTCGGCGGGGATCTCCTTCCGGGCGTAGCTCTCGAACACGCAGCACAAAAAGCCCGCAAAGCTGCCGTCATAGCAGTAGGCTGTGTCGGTCACATGCGCTTCGTAAGACATTGCAGTGCCTCCTGCCGCACCGTCCGGGCGGCCACGTCCGCCGCCATGCCGCGCGCCTCCAGCCTTTGCACAGCCGGGGCAGCGTCGGGCAGGGCCTTGGGTACAAAATCGTCCAGCGAAAGCTGCTGCATCCCCACGCTGAACGCCTTGGGGTCAAGCAGCGCCCCCGCGATCTCCGCGCGGCTGCCGCGGGCCGCTGCCTTGCCCTTGCAGGTAATGAAATACTGTGCCCGCTTAAGCACGACTCCAATGCGCTTGAGCTCTGCCATGCCGAGGCTTTGCACCCGGCGCGCCTCGACAATGCGCAGCGCACTCTTGGGGCCGATGCCCGGCACCCGCAGCAGCTCGGCACGGCTGGCCGTGTTGACCTCCACGGGGAAAAACTCCGGGTGGCGCACGGCCCAGGTGCACTTGGGGTCTAGGTAGGGGTCAAAATTCGGCTCGTCCTCGGTCAGCAGCTCCCGGGCCGAAAAATGGTAGTACCGCAGCAGCCAGTCCGCCTGATACAGACGGTGCTCCCGCAGCAGGGGAGGGGCCGTGTGCAGTGCGGGCAGGCGGCGATCCTCCACCACCGGCAGATAGGCCGAGTAAAACACGCGCTTCAACGAGTATTTCCTGTAGAGTCCCTCGGTCAGGTCCATGATATGGCGGTCTGTCTCCGGCGTCGCCCCGATGATCATTTGGGTGCTCTGCCCAGCCGGCGCAAACGGCTTGGCCCCGCGGTAGAGCACCATCTCCTTTTTACTCTGCGCGCTCTGCACTGCGATCTGCCCCATGGGGCGCAGGATCGCAGTTTTCTTTTTGTCGGGGGCCAGCGTGGTCAGGCTCGTTTCGCTGGGCAGCTCGATATTGACCGACAGGCGGTCCGCCAGCCTCCCGATCTTTTCGACCAGCATCGGGTCCGCGCCGGGAATCGTCTTGGCGTGGATGTAGCCGTTAAAATGGTACTCCTCCCGCAGGATGCGCAGAGCCTCGATCATCAGCTCCATCGTGCGGTCCGGCGTGCCCAGCACAGCGCTGGACAGAAACAGCCCTTCAATATAATTGCGGCGGTAAAAGCCGATGGTCAGCTCCGCCAGCTCACGCGGGGTGAAGGTCGCGCGGGGTCTGTCGTTGGAGCGGCGGTTGACGCAGTAGCTGCAATCGTAGCTGCACACGTTGGAGTAGAGCACCTTCAGGAGGGAGACGCACCGCCCGTCCGCCGTGAAGGCGTGGCAGATGCCCGCCGCCGCACTGCTGCCCAGTGCACCGTGCCGTCCGGGGCGATCCACCCCGCTGGAGGTACAGGCTACATCATATTTGGCGCTGTCCGCCAGGATTTCCAGTTTTTCCGCAAGGTCCATCGCGCCCGCCTCCTGAAAAAAGGGTATAAAAAATACAGCCCGCCGCATATCCTTGTTCTGCAAGGTGTGCCGCGGGCAGCATTTTTGTAAATTTCTTCTGTTTTAGGGTTGAAAGTCCAAATTATGGGACTTACCGTATGCTATAATTGAACTTGTAAGGCAGCCTTACCACTTGGCCTTGGTCTCCACGACCTTGCCGGCAATATACAGGTGGTCGAGATCCTCGCCCTTGATGACCATCTCCTCATAGGCCGGGTTGAAGGGGTGAAGGATGACCGAGTTGCCGCGCTGGATGTACTTTTTCAGCGTGCCCTCGCCGTCTGCCCCGTAGACCAGAACGCCGAGATCGCCGTTGTCCAGCGTGTTCTGGCGGTGTACAAGCGCCAGGTCACCGTCAGAGATGCGCGGTTCCATGCTGTCGCCCTTGACGACGAGGAAGAAGTAGTTTTCCGGGTCCTTGACACAGGCATACTCCTTGCCGTAGTCCTCCTCAAACGCGAGGGCCCCGTATCCGGCGCGCACCGTGCCCACGACGGGGATCTGGGACTCCGTATAGCGGCTGAAGGCGTTGCGGCCCACAGCGGACGCCGCGCCCGACTCCTTGCGCAGGCCCAGCAGAACGTCGGTGGGGGTATCCAGTATCTCCGCTAGACGCGCCACGGTCTGCGGATCCGGGGTGGAACGCCCGGTCTCCCACTTGCCAACAGCCTGCTGCGTTACCCCCAGCATCCTGGACACCTCGGCCTGGCTGTATCGTTTGGCCTTGCGGGCCTCTTTCAAGCGCTCTGCAAACATCGGGAAAACTCCTTTATATAAAGTAGGGTAAAACCACATCTTGTAGACGATCCCATTTCTTTAGCTTCATTATACAACCGTCTGTGGTTTTTGTAAAGAGTTTTTTGCAATTATTTTCAAAAATAAGTTGTAAAAACATATTGACAACAACCTACAGATGTATTATAGTTAAGACAACAAACGGAACGCTGTTATCCGTTGTTGAATTTGCGGCAGTCGGCCATTGCGGGGCCGGCTCCTTTGGAGGTAACGGTATGAACTGGGAACTCATTAAGCACAAATTTTGCAGGCTCGCGGTAACGGCGTCCCTCCTGCTGGGCGGCGTTATGGTGAGCGCCGCGGCCTCCAGCACCATGCCGCTGTGGGCTGCGCTGCTGGGGCTTTTTGCTGCGGTTGTCATGCTCAACGCAGCCTGCGGCATCCTGCTGGGCACCCCGGCAGCGGAGCCGCGCAGGGCTGTACCTGCCCGCACCAGCCGCCCTGTCGTACAACTGCGCGTTGTGCGCGGCGGGCACGCTGCCTGAATATGCCTACCCCTATTTGTTGTGAACCTTATAACTGCGGCAAGCCCCGCGCAGCCCTGGCCGCGCGGGGCTTGCCGTATCCCAAAGCCTATGTTACAATGGGGAAAAAACAAAAGGATGTGACCTGACATGAAGCTGTTGGAAGTCTGCGTTGACAGCCTTGCCTCCGCCCGCGCCGCAAAGCAGGGGGGAGCGGACCGTCTGGAATTTTGCAGCGCACTGGCCGTGGGCGGCCTGACGCCCTACGCCGACCTGCTGCGGCAGATCAAGGCCGAGTTGGACCTGCCCGTGCGCTGCCTGATGCGCCCGCGGGCGGGGGATTTCCTGTACACCCGCGACGAGCTCGAGCTGCTCTGCCGCCAGATCGAGACGCTGCGCAGTGCCGGGGCGGATGGCTTCGTCATCGGCGCACTGACGCCGGAGGGTGCGCTTGATCTGCCCGCCATGCGCACGCTGCTGGACGCCTGCGGCGGTGCGCCCGTCACGCTGCATCGCTGCATCGACGTTTCCCGTGATCTGTGCGCCACCTACCGCGCTGCGGCGACACTTGGCATCGACACGGTGCTAACGAGCGGCGGTGCCGGGAGCTGCCGCAAGGGCATTTCCCAGTTGGCCGCGCTGCTGCGCCTGCGGGACGAGCTGGACGGCCCCGAGGTGCTGATCGGTGCCGGTGTGAACGCCGCTGTCATCGACGAGCTGCGCGCGGCCCTGCCCGGGGCGCGGGCGTTCCATGCCAGCTGCAAAACGCTGCTGGAAAGCGGTATGACCTTCCGCCGCGAGGGTGTCCCCATGGGCCTGCCCGGGTTGGACGAATGGCATATCCAGCAGACCGACGCCGACGCCGTGTGCGCTGCCAAGGCCGCCGTAATGCGGTAAGCGCGGGCAGACAGAATATTCGCCCTGCATCTCTGCATAGCAGCAAAACAAAAGTGCCTGCCGTTTTTTGAACCGGCAGGCACTTTTTCATTTGTCGTCATAGGGGTCATCAAACAGACCAAACATCGATGTTTTTTCCAAATCCGATTCCGGGTAGGCACGCACCGGGCGGATGGGCCGGAATTCGTCGGTTGTCTCCGGCCGTTCTCGCCCGTGGCGGCTGCGGGGGCGGCTTTCTGCGGCCACCACGGTCTGTAGTTCCTCGTAAGGCAGCTCATCTTCTTCCGGTTCCTGTCCGGGCGTCAGCTCCATCTCCTCCAGCAGGCTTTGGATGGCCGCGCAGTCCTCGGGTACGTCTGTCAGGCTCGCGCCGTAATGGCAAAACAGCACCGTACCGTCCCGGTCCAGGATCAGCGTCAGCGGCAACTGCTGCTCGGCCCCCTTGACGGGCTGGTAGCCCTGCTTTTTGGCCTCGCGCAGGATGCGCCAGCCCTCGAGCGAGTAGCTCATCAGCGTGCTTTTGCTCGTGGGGATGCTCAAGTGCTCATACAGAACGCCCGCCGCGTCGCACAGCAGGGGATAGGGCAGCGTGTCCGGGCCGATGCTGCGGGCCAGCTTGTCCGCGCGGGAACGCACGACCAGCGCAAAGCCGCCGTCGTGCAGCGACGTGTATGTATCGGCGTAGCGGCTGGCAAACGTGCGGGTGATGGGATGGCCGAAGTTCGCCATGAACACCAGCACCAGCGGGGCCTGCGCGTCCAGCAGGTCGCGGAAGCGGTTGCCCGCGCTGTAAGGCGTATCATACAAAAAGAAGGGGAGCCTGTCCCCGACGCGGATCCTTTCCGCCATTGAACAAACACCCCTTTCCCCGCAAAGTATAACCCAAAAACCCGGACAGGTAAAGCCCTGCCCGGGATGTGTGCTGTAAAAACCCCGCACAGCCGTCTGCAACCAATCAAAACCTACCGGTACAGGCAGGTGGGTACCCTACGAGGATGTTCATGCTCCCCTCTTCAGCCAAACGGCGGGAGGGCCTGCAATCCGGTCCCCGACCCGGATTCCCAATATTTGATTAGTAGGATTCTATAAGGCCGCAACAAATCGAACCGCGCAGGGTGAAGAAGCCTCGCGGCCTCTTACTGCAATTCAGAATCGTCGATGTCGTACATCGCGCGCAGGCGCTCCTCGAACACCTTGCCGACGGTGATGAGTTCCTCATCGTCGTCCACGATGTCCATATACTCGCCTTCGTCGTCGGTGCCAATGCGCATCAGGATCAGCTCGGCGTCCTCCTGCAGGCTCTCCGGGTCCTCCTGATAGGGGATGACAGCCAGATAGCGGGTGCCGTTGACTTCCGTAGCGTCGATCACCTCAAAGGTGACCTCCTTGCCGTCCTCATCCTCCAGCGTCAGCAGGTCAGGGGCAGCCTCTTCCAGCATTTCCGGGCTCAGTTCGTCAGACATAAGTGACCTCCTGTGGTCGTTCGTATTTGATAGCTATAGTGTACCCTTTTTTTTCGCAAACGTCAAGGGTGTTCAAGCGGGAAGTTCTGTGGTATAATGAATTTAATTGGATTTTTCACGGAGGACCCCGTTATGCGTAAACGATTCTGCCTGCTGCCCGCGCTGGCGCTGGCCCTGCTGTGCGCCTGCAGCAAGGGCGCGGCAAAGACCCCGCCCACCCGGCCTGCGGACTTCACCAGCACCGAGCGGCAGTTCAACACCCCTGCGGACGGCGACACGATTGCGATCTTTGACACCTCCTTAGGCGAGGTGCGCGCCGTGCTCTACCCGGATGCCGCACCGATGGCCGTCTACAACTTTGTGGGCCTGGCCCGCAGCGGTTATTACGATAATACGACGATCTGGCGCAGCGAGTACGGCTTTGCCGTGCAGGGCGGCGATGCCACCGGCACAGGCACAGGCGGTTCGACGATCTGGAGCAACAACCCGTATCCGCCGGAGGCGAGCGCGGATCTGAAGCATTACGCCGGGGCGCTCTGCGCCGCGTTTGCCGCGGGCGGCGACGTGACCGGCGGCAACAGTCAGTTTTACTTTGTGACGGCCCTGCCGGACAGCGTGAGCAGCAGTGACCGGCAGGCCGAGCTGACCGCCAACGGCTACACCGACGCGCAGATCGCGGCCTACGCCGCTGTGGGCGGGCTGCCGTATCTTGACAACACCGACACAGTGTTCGGGCAGGTCTATCAGGGCATGGACGTTGTGGACGCCATGGCCTGCGTGGACACGGTGAAGGACGATGACGGCAACGACACCTACCGTCCCACCGAGGAGGCCGCCATCACGATCAACAGCGTGACGATCACGACCTACAGCAGTGCCGAGGACAACGGCCTGGACACTGTGGGCTGATATAAGACAGTATATGCAGACCCGCCCCCGCAAATTTTTGGCCAATATGCCAAAGTTTGCGGGGGCGGGTTGTGTATTATGCTATTTTCAAAGGCTTCCCCCTCGGGGGAAGCTGTCGCCGAAGGTGACTGATGAGGGCAGAGCTTCCTGGAGCCACCCGCTGACGGGCTGCCGCGGCAGGCTCGCCCCTCATCCGGCCTCGGGCGGGGCCTCGGCCACCTTCCCCCAAGGGGGAAGGCATTTTGAGGGGGTCACTTCTTCGTATTCCCGCCCATGCGTCTGTCGCGGCGGGCGTACACGGACAGGGCCTCGTCAAAGCAGTCCTTCGTGAAGTCGGGGAAAAGCGTCGGCGTGAAGTAGAACTCCGCGTAGGCGCACTGCCACAGCAGGAAGTTGGAGAGCCGCTCCTCGCCGCTGGTGCGGATCATCAGGTCCACGGGCGGCAGGTCGCGGTAGAGGTGCTTCTCAATGACCTTCTCGTCAATGGCCTCTGGCTCGAGCGTACCGGCCTTGACCTCGGCGGCAATGGCGCGGGTCGCGTCGGTCAGCTCTGCGTGGCTGCCGTAGTTCAGGCAGAAGTTGACAATGCCCTTTTCGTTGTCCTTTGTCAGGTCCATCATGTAGTCCATGGCGTCCAGCACGCGCTGCTGCAGACCCTCGCGGCGGCCGCTGAACAGGACCTTGCAGCCGCGCTCGTTCATCTCGTCGGCAATCGTGCGAAAGTTATTGGCAAAGAGGTCCATCAGGTAGCCGACCTCCTTGGCGTCGCGGCTGAAATTCTCGGTGGAGAAAACATAGAGCGACAGCACAAAGACGCCGCGGTCACCGACGGCATAGCGGGTGATCTCGCGCAGGCGGTCAAAGCCGGCCTTGTGGCCCACGCTGACGGGCAGCATGCGCTGCTTGGCCCAGCGGCGGTTGCCGTCCACGATGATGGCGACATGGGTAGGGAAGCGGGGTTCATTTGCGTTCGGCATGTTCGTACTCCTTTTTATACTTCGGGGCGGACCAGCTCGGGCGGTTCCTCGTCCGGGTGGTGGGCGCGCCAGTTCAGAAAGCTCTCCAGAATGACGGCAGCGGACACCGAGTCCAGCCGCTCCTTGCGCTTGGCACCAAACGTATCGTTGTCGGCCAGGATCGCGGCGGCGGACACGGTGGTGCGGCGCTCATCCCACAGCACAACGGGCACACCCGCGGTGTTGGCCAGGCGCTGGGCAAAGCGGCGGCTCTTGTTGGCACGGCTGCCCTCGGTACCGTCCATGTTTTTGGGCAAACCGCAGACGAGGCCCTCGGCTCCGCGGGCGGCAAAGACCTCGGTCACGGCGGCGGCGACCTTGTTCATGCTTTTTTCTTCGATCTGCGGCGTGATGGGGGAGGTAATGGTCTCCCCGGCGTCGCACCCGGCAAGCCCGGTGCGGGAATCGCCATAGTCAACGGCAAGCCATTTCATGGGCAGGCTCCTTTACTTTGTTATATACAGGTATTATAGCATAAAAAACCCGCCCTGACCAGCAGGGCGGGAGATTTTGTTTGCCTTGTTGCTTTGCCTCCCCCCCGAGGGGGAAGTGGCCCCGCAGGGCCGGATGAGGGGCGGGCTTGCTGCGGTTGCCCGTAAACGGGTCAGCCCGGTCAGCGCTGCCCTCATCAGTCACCTTCGGTGACAGCTTCCCCCGAGGGGGAAGCCCTTGGGGTACTGTAACCCGCGGGGCGCCGAGGACGCCGCCCCCTACAAACTCAGACCAGCGAGCCCTTCAGCCGCTTATCCAGCTGGATCGTCAGCATGGCGGCCAGAACAATCTTCACGGCATCGCCGGGCAGGTAGGGAAGCACGCACCAGCCCAGAGCGCTCACAAGGTCAGCACCGGTCAGCGTCATGAACCAGATCGTGCCCAGCAGGTAGCAGGCGGCGCAGCCTACGACCATCGCCACGCAGAGCGACCAGAACTTGCGGCCCAGCGCCTTCGTCAGCAGGGCCGTCAGCAGCGCGGTCAGAATGTAGCCGATGGCGTAGCCGCCGGTCTTGCCGAAGATGGCAGACGGGCCGCCCTGGAAGTTGGCCAGCACCGGCACACCGATGGCCGCCAGCGCAATGAACACGACCTGACTGGCCGTGCCCCAGACAGGGCCAAGCATCGTGCCCGCCATGTAGACGGCGAACAGTGCCAGATTGATCGGCACACCCCACGGCAGCGGGACGGCGATCTGGCTGCACACGGCGACCAGCGCGGTGAACATGGCGCACAGCACCATGCGGCGGACGTTTTCAGAAGATTTTGTCATACGGATAACCCCTCTTTTTTATAATAATCGTACACTTACCTCGCCGCTGTTCAACGCAGCGGGACGGCTCTCGCCGTCAAAGCGCACGACCAGTTTACATTCGTCATCGATGCCCTGCACCTGCGCGGCGCGTGGCGTGCCCCGGCGCGGCGTGACCAGCACCCGCTGGCCGGTCAGGGCCTGGCGGCGGCGGTATTCGTCCAGATAGCCGCTGCGCGGCCCGGCGCGGTAGAGCGGCCAGAAGGCGTTCAGGAACGCCGCCGCCAGCGCGGCCCGCGCGCCCGGGGCAGGGGAGCCGTCGTAGAGCGCCCCCGCCACGTCCCGCAGGTCCTCCGGCCAGCCGTCCGCCGGGGCTGCGACGTTGAAGCCCAGCCCCAGCACGGCGTAATCCAGCATACCGGATTCCAGGTCCAGCACGGCCTCGGTCAGGATGCCGCAGACCTTTTTGCCGTTCTTCCACAGGTCGTTGACCCATTTGATCGTGATCGGCACGCCGCACAGCCTTTCCGCCGCGCGGGCGGCGGCCACAGCGGCCATGGCGGTCAGGCCCACTGCTTGCCGCGCGCCGATCTCGGGCCGCAGCAGGATACTCATGTACAGCCCGCCGGGCGGGGAGTAAAAGCTGTGCCCGCCGCGCCCGCGGCCCGCCGACTGTGCCTGTGCGATCAGCACAAGCCCCTCCCGTGCCCCGGCGTCGGCCCGGCTGCGCAGGGCGGCGTTGGTGCCGGGCAGACGGTCCACGACCTCGATTTGCAGGGCTTTCACCGTGGCCTCATCCAGCTGAGTGGCCACGGCGGCAGCATTCAGAACATCGACACTCTGCGCCAGCGTATAGCCGCGGTTCGTGACGGCCTTGATCGGGATACCGTCCCGGCGCAGGGCAGCCACGGCCTTCCATACGGCGGTGCGGCTCACGCCGAGCTGAGCGGCCAGCTCCTGCCCGGAGATATACCGCCCGCGCACAGCATCCAGCGCCGTCAGCACCTCCTGCTTGACCATTTTTGCCGCCCCCTTATAAACCCGACTGTAGGCCAGTATACCGCACCGCCGGCCGGGATGTCAACGCCTTCCCCGCGTCATGGTTGACAATCAGGGCAAAAAATGTCCCGCCGGGCAGGCGGGAACGGCAAAAGCCCCGCAGGCTCTCGCCTGCGGGGCTTTTGCTATGATGCAAACAGATTTAGTAGGAAAAGTCTAAACTTAGCGCTGGATACGGCCGGAACCGTCGCCGCCGGCCAGCTTCTCGACCTCGGAGACAGTGACCATGTTGTAGTCGCCCTCGATGGAGTGCTTCAGAGCGGAAGCAGCAACAGCGAACTCAACAGCGTCCTGGGTGCTCTTGCCGTTCAGCAGGGCGTAGATCAAGCCGCCGCCGAAGGAGTCACCGCCGCCGACGCGGTCGATGATGTGCAGGTCGTACTTCTTGGAGAAGCAGTACTCGTTGGAGGCAACGTCGTACAGCATGGCGCTCCAGCCGTTGTCGAAGGCAGAGTGGCTCTCACGCAGGGTGATGGCGACCTTCTCAAAGCCGAACTTGTCAGCCAGCTGCTTGGCAACGCTCTTGTAGCCCTCGCGGTTGATCTCGCCGGCGTAGATGTCGGTAGCCTCAGCCTCGATGCCAAAGACGTCCTTCGCATCCTCCTCGTTGGAGATGCAGACGTCAACGTACTGGCACAGGTCGGTCATGGCAGCGCGGGCCTGCTCACGGGTCCACAGCTTGCCGCGGTAGTTCAGGTCGCAGCTGATCTTGACGCCATGAGCCTTGGCAGCCTTGCAGGCCTCGCGGCAGATCTCGACAACGTTCTCGCCCAGGGCCGGGGTGATGCCGGTGAAGTGGAACCAGTCCACGCCCTCGAAGATGGCATCCCAGTCGAAGTCGGCGGTGGAGGCCAGCTGGATGGCGGAGTTGGCGCGGTCATAGATGCAGACAGAGCCACGCTGAGAAGCGCCCTTCTCGTTGAAGTAGATGCCGACACGGTCACCGCCGCGGGTGATCTTGCTGGTGTCAACGCCGTAGCGGCGCAGGCTGTTCACAGCGGCCTGACCGATGGCATGAGCGGGCAGCTTGGTAACAAAGGCTGCGTCGATGCCATAGTTGGCCAGAGAAACAGCAACGTTGGCCTCGCCGCCGCCGAAGCTGAACTCCAGGTTGTTGGCCTGAACGAAGCGCTCATAGTTGAACGGCTGCAGACGGATCATCAATTCGCCAAAAGTAACGACTTTCATGGTGAACTCCTTTTACTTTAATAATTTTATAAAATAGGGGAGCGGGGCGTCCGGGACGCCGCCCCCTACAGATTTACGGGTGGTTTTACGCCAAAATCAGCGCTGGACCAAATGGAAGGCAAAGCCGGCGATCTCGTCAGCAAAGTAGATGGCGACGGTCTTGCCGTCCTTGACGTTCTTGCTGTCCATGTCGAACTTGACGCCGCGCTGGCCCAGGTGGTAGATGGCGCGGTCAACGTTGTTGGTCAGGATGGCGATGTGGCCGTTGGTGCCGCGGCCCGGCTTCTTCATGATCTCGAATTCCTTCTTGCCCACGAAGATGCTGCTGTTGCCGACCTTGACGGCCATGCTCAGCAGGTTGGCGATGGTCTCGGCAGTCTTGGCGGCCTCAGCCTCGTCAGCGCAGTTGATGCCGATGTGGCCCAGCTCCAGGCCCAGCATAACGTCAACGGCCTCACGGCTCATAGCGGTGATCTCGTCCCAGGCACCGGCCTTGATCTTGTCGCTCTTGCACATCCAGGTGCCGCCGACGGCGATGATCTGGTTGTAGCCCAGGTAGTTGTTGACGTTCTTGGCGTTGACGCCGCCGGTGCACATCCACTTGCAGGTCTTGAGGGCAGCGCCGATGTTCTTCAGCTTGTCCACACCGCCGTTGGCCTCGGCAGGGAAGAACTTGACGACCTCGCAGCCCATGTTCATGGCCTGCTGCATCTCGCCTGCGGTGGCGGTGCCGGGCATCATGATGCCGCCCTTGTCGATGACGTGCTGGCAGACCTCGGGGTCAAAGCCGGGGGCAACGATGAAGGAAGCACCGGCAGCCATAGCGCGGTCAGCCTGATCCTTGGTCAGGACAGTGCCGGCGCCCAGCAGCATATCGGGCAACTCCTCATGGATCTTCTTGATGCAATCCTCGGCGCAGGCGGTGCGGAAGGTGACCTCCGCAGCCGGCAGGCCGCCGGCCATCAGGGCCTTGCACAGGGGCAGGGCCTCATCCACGCTGTTGAAAGCAATGACCGGAATAATGCCGATCTCGTAAACACGCTGCAAAACAGAATTCATAGCAATTCTCCTTCACTGATTGTGTGCGGCAGTCCGGCGCAGTATGCGCAGTGATGCCCGCACTTGGTTACTTTTATTATAAACGCAGCGGCGGCGGGCGTCAATCGGGCAAAAATGTGAAAGAAAGCGCACGATTTTTGTCGCATCCGCCTAGGATTCCGCTATTCGGAAAAGAGCTTGAAAAATCGGGCAAACTCTGCTATAATCGTTCCATAATGCGGAACGGCAGGCACAGTTTGCCTGCCATGCAAAATTATGAAATTTTTGTTAAATTTCATCGGGAGGCCGGGATCATGGCAGAAAAAAGCGGCGTACAAAGCGTGGAGCGCATCTTTCAGCTCATTGAGCATCTGGCGGCGCACCCCACGGGGGTCAGTCTGCAAAGGCTGGCAGAGGAGACCGGGCTGGCCAAAAGCACGGTCCACCGTCTGCTGGCCAGTCTGGTCGGGCTTGGCTACGTCGTGCAGGACGAGGAAAACGGCCATTACCGGCTGACCTTAAAAATGTTTGAGCTGTCCAGCGGCATTGTGGACAGCATGGACATCATGGGCGTGGCGAAGGCGCACTTAGAGCGGCTGTCCCAGCGCACCGGCGAGGCCGTGCATCTCGTCATCCGCGACGGGCGGGACATCGTATACATTTATAAGACCGAGAGCGGCCCGATGCGGATGTCGAGCCGTGTCGGCCTGCGCAGTCCGCTGTACTGCACGGGCGTCGGCAAGGCGATTCTGGCGACGCTGCCCGGCGACGAGCTCGAGGACATCTGGACGCACAGCAATGTGCAGAAGCTGACGGACAAGACCATCACCGATCTGGAGGAGCTGCGCAGCCAGCTGGTGGAGGTCCGCGCGAACGGCTACGCCATCGACGACGAGGAGAACGAGTTGGGCGTGCGCTGTGTGGCGGTGGCAATTCCCGGGGCGGACGGGCGCGCGGAAAGTGCGTTTTCCATCAGCGGTCTGGCACCCTATATGACGCCCGAGCGGATCCGCCGCATCGCCACGCTGGCGCTGGATGCACGAACGGATATTCTGGCGGATTTAGGTTTGAGGTGAACCGGGGACGGCTGACTCCCGGAAGGTTGTTCTTTCTTTTGCCAACAAAAGAAAGAACCAAAGAAAATTGCCGCTGTTTCGACGCAGCGGACCCGCGACTTGGGGGCTGCACGCCCCCAAGACCCCCAAAGCGGAAGTCGGAAGGCCCGACGGCTAAACGGACGCAGTATTACTGTCCGTTCTTAACGCCGTCGGGCCTTCCTCCACTTTTGAGTCGGGTGTTCCCCCGAACCCCCGCTTCCGATAACAGCTGCTCTGTAGGGGCGGCATATATGCCGCCCGCAACCTACCGCAGCAACCCGTTTCCGGGCAACCTCCGCACACTACAAAGGGGCGGGCTGCCGCCCTCCCTTGTCCCTCTCGTGCACAACCCATTCACGCCACCCCGCCATTACCGCCCCTTTATCTTTAGCATCGCAGGGAGGGTCCTCTCCCCTCCGCGGCGGCCAGAGGGCTGGCCGCCCTACGTCCTACCCGTTGACTGCTGCTTACCTGCGGGGCGTCGGGGACGTCGCCCCCTACAGGCATCACTGCAAGCCTTCCGGCTATTTGTAGGGGAGGGATGTATCCCTCCCGCGACGCCTCGCCATTAGCTCCCGTTCCCCAATCCGCCTCATCACTCCGCCTTGTTCTCCACACCCCTCAGCAGATCCTCTGCCGTGACACCGTACAGCTTCGCCAGAGCCAGCAGATTCGTTGTGCTCGGGTCGGCGCTGCCGTTTTCCCATTTGGATACGGTCTGGCGGCTCACGCCAAGCGCCTCAGCCTCGAACTCCTGCGTCATCTGGCAGCGGGTGCGGTGGGCCTTCAGCGTCTCGCCCAGGGTGCGCTTCACGGCCTGCTTTTCCTCCCGCATCTCCTTGCTGCCGATGTACTTCTTCAGCGCCCGTACGATCAGCACAAACAGATAAATCACCGCGGCCACCAGCGCCGCAAAAACCAAAATATTGAGCGCCGTCACCCATGTTGCAAACAGCATTTTTCTTTCCTCCTTCACGGATTTTTCTGTTCCCAGTATACCAAACCCCGCTGCTTTACGCCATCAACTATCGCGTACATTTTCGCTTACATCGCAAAAAACGGCCTGTCTGCGTCATTCCCGCAGACAGGCCACCTTATTTAATCCGCTTAAAACTGCTCCAGAATCGCCAGCAGCTTGTCAAGGCTGCGCTCGTTGAACTCCAAAATCAGAATGTCGCACCCCGGGTGCTCGGCCACGTCCGTCGTGAAGGTGTCGATATGCTCGCGCCAGCTGTTCGTGAAGCGCGCCTGCAGGTACGGCATGTAGTACTCGCTGAACGAATCCCCGATGACCCGCACGGTGCGGCTGTCCTTCTCAAACATCCGGTCATAGCCCGGCACTACGTAGGTCTCCTCGGCGGGCAGACTGGCGTAGAGCGCCGCCACGTTTGCCATGTCACCGGTGGTCGTGCCGCCGACCTCGACGGGGTAGCTGTCCGCCGGGCGCGTCGGCATGTCCAGCGCCTCAAAAATGCCGTCCAGCCCGATGAGCGCGCCGACGGCGTTCCAGTGGGTGTCCGTTTTGTAGTACAGCAGCCGGTCGGCGTTCTGCCGCGCCTGGCTGCGCAGCATGTCATACCGCCAGACCACCGGCACTGTCGTGTGGCTCTGCAGATAGGCCGCCAGCAGGTCGGTGCGGTTTTCCTCGTTCACAATGGGGTAGCCGTCGGGCATGTACTCGCGGTAGATGCGGTCCTTGCTGGGCGTCAGATCCAGCACCAGCGTGCAGCCGTTTTCGGCCAGCTTATCACTCAAGATCTGCAAGCCCGCGCTGGCCTCGGCCAGTGTGTCGGCGCTGTCGTTCAGCTCGGCCAGCCCCTGATAGTTTGCCATCGGCTGCGCGGCGTTGGGGCCGTCCTTGTAGAACAGCCAGCCGTCCTTGCCGGGCAGCACCTGGTCGCTCTGGCTCGTGCCGAACAGCGCGTAGTCCAGCCCGGCGTTCACCAGCACAAACTGATAGCGGAACGGCGAGTTATCGACCAGAAAGTTGTCAAGATTGCGCGGCAGCTCCCGCAGCGGGCTTTGCAGCACCTGCGGCAGGCCGGTCATCAGGCGGTTTTCGTGACTGTCCATCGACAGCTGCTTGGAAAAAATGTTGAACACCGGGAACGCCAGCCCGATGACGGCGCAGAACACGCCGATAAAGCCAATTTTGACCGCTTTACGCATGGCTCTGCACCTCCCTTAAAATTGAAAATAAATAAACGCGCTGTAGGTGCCTGCCGTGACGCGCATAAGTCCCAGAAACAGCAGCACGAGCAGCCCCGCCATCCCGGCAGGGGACGGCGCCTTTTTCGCGTACAAAGCCGCCTTCAGCTTGGGGCACAGCGCCTGCACGGGGCCGCACAGCAGGAAGGACGCCGCTAAAATCAGCAGCAGCTTGGTGTCCGCAAAGGCCGCCAGCGTATAGCCCTTGGCCCCGCTCTGCCATGTAAAAATGCCCTTGAGCACGGCCAGCCCCTCGGACAGGCCCGGCGCACCGAAGATCACCAGCGTCAGCCAGAGCAGCACCACCGTGTACAGGTGCCGGAACAGCCGCGGCAGCTGCTCCAGCGCCCGGCGCAGGCCCAGGCGCTCCATGCACAAAATTATGCCGTGCAGCAGACCAAACACCACATACTGCCACGCCGCGCCGTGCCACAGACCGGTCAGCGCAAAGACGATGAGCAGGTTCAGGCAGGTGCGGCGCAGGCGGCAGCGGCTGCCGCCCAGCGGAATGTAGACATAGTCACGGAACCAGCTCGACAGCGAGATATGCCAGCGCCGCCAGTATTCGCCGACGGAGCAGGCAAGATACGGATACTCAAAGTTTTCCGGCAGCGTGATGCCGAAGAACTCACCGATGCCGATGGCCATATCGCTGTAGCCGGAAAAGTCAAAATACAGCTGCATCATGTAGGCCGTGTAGCCCAGCACGAGGATCGGCGCGGGCAGCGTGGCCGCCGGGACCGACGCGACTTTGGCGTAAATCAAAGCGAGCTGGTCGGCGATGATGGCCTTTTTTGCAAGGCCCAGCACGAGCCGCTTGATGCCGTAGCAGAAGCGGTCCGCCGAGACGCGGCGCGTCTCGCTGCCGGGGTCCAGCTGCGGGGCCTGCTGGCCGTACCGCACGATGGGCCCGGACGGCCCGTGGCCAAAGAACGCGAGGAACACCGCAAAACGGATAGGGTTCTTTTCCGATTCCACCTTGCCCGCGGCCACATCGGCACAGTAGCCGATGGCCGTGAACACGTAAAAGCTCAGCCCCAGCGGCAGGGCGGGGGAGAGCACCGGCAGCAGACCCGGCACAAGGGCGTTGACCGTCTCCGCCGCAAAGCCCGCATATTTAAAGCCGCCCAGCACCGCCAGATCCAGCAAGATCAACAAAATCAGCAGCGGCCTTTTGTGGGCCAGCCGCCCCAGTGAAAGCCCGCCCAGCCAGTTGATACCGGCCAGCAGCACCAGGATGGCCGCGCCCTTTAAGCCCGCCCACGCAAAAAACAGCAGACTGAACGCAGCCAGCACGGCATTGCGCAGCCACTTGGGGCACAGCCAGTAGACCGCCAGCGACAGCGGCAGAAAAACGAACAGAAATTGCACCGAAGAAAACGCCATAAAAAACACTGCTCCGCGCGGCACAGCCTGTGGCGATGCCGCTTCATAAAAATTTTACATCTGTAAACATTATAAAGGGTATGACAAAATTCGGCAAGGTCTGCACACAAAAAAGTTATTTTTCCGTCGCTCCCGCGCATTTTGCAGGGGATGGCCATAGACATCTACCCCCAAAATGACTATAATAAAGATGTATTTGTGTGTAACGGAGGGGTCTGCCCATGGAAAATCTGATTTTCGGCGCGTTCGCCACGCTGGACGGCTACCGCGAGGGGGACGCCTCCAATCTGGGGCGCACGGTCTATGACCGCTGCACCGTCGTGGCGCTGTGCAGCGCCAAGGCGCAGAACCCTGCCTGCACAGTGGCCCTGCTGACGAATGCTCCCGTGCCGGAGCCGTTCCGCAGCCATCTGACGCAGGGCGGCGTCGAGATCTGGGACTGCCCGTTTACCACCTACCGCGTGCCCGCCGACACCAATTGGGCACTGGCCTACTACAAGCTCTGCGCCATGGCGTGGGTGCTGGAAAACCGCGACTTTGCCCGCGCGGCGATGCTCGACCTCGACACCTTCACCCAGCGCCCGCTGGACGATCTGTGGCGGGAATGCGACGAGGCCGTGCTGCTGTATCAGGTCCCCCACGCCGCCAGCCAGACGATGACCGCCGCCATCAGCCACTGCTTTGATGCGGTGGAGCCGGACGGCACACCGCACGCGCTGACGCACTTTGGCGGCGAGCTGGTCGCGGGCAGCAGGGCGCGGCTGACCGATTTTATGTCGCTGTGCCGTGACTATTTTAAAGAGCTGCAGGCAAAGGGCATCACCCCGAGGGAGGGTGACGAGGCCGTCTGGTGCGGTGCCGCCTACCGCAGTCTGCTGGCCGGTAAACCCGTGCGCGCTGCAAATGCCTATATCTTCCGCTACTGGCTTGGCGGGCATTTCTACTATGTATCGACAAATTATACACTCGACCCCGTCTGCATCCTGCATCTGCCGGGTGCGGCGAAGGACCGCCAGCTGAAGCTGATTTACAATGGCTATGTCAGGCGTGGGGTTTTCCCGCCGCTGAACAAAATCTACCGCCTGTGCGGCCTGCCCGCCGCACATCCGCCGCTGCTGCGCACCGTATGGACGCGGCTGCTGGCCAAGCTGTAAGGAGCTGCCATGTCCAGAAGGAAAAATGATTTGAGCCAGCGGCTCGAGGCTGTCATCAAAACGCTGGTGCCCCAGCAGGAGCAGAACCCCGACGACCTCGGCCCGATGATGCGGGCCATCAAGGCCGTGCACAGCATCAGCGACCACACCTCGACGACGCCCGAGGATCTGGAGCGCCAGCGCGCCGCGGAGGAGCTGTTTGCGCGGCTCGTCACGCCGGGCATCGGCATCCGCAGCGACAGCCTGACAGTGGGGAGCATCCCCGCCGAGTGGGTCAGCCTGGAGCACGGCCATGACCGCCGCCACGCCGTTTTGTACTGCCACGGCGGCGGCTACACCTGCGGCCAGCTGGGGTACGCCCGCATTCTGGCTAGCAAGCTGGCGCTGGCTACCGGGTTTGACGTGCTCTCGTTTGAGTACCGCCTTGCGCCGGAGCACCCGTTCCCTGCGGCCATTGAGGATGCCGTGGCGATGTGGGATTATTTAATGTATATGGGCTACGGTGCGCGGGACGTTATCGTCGCGGGCGACTCCGCCGGGGGCAACCTGGCGCTGGAGCTGGCTTTAAAGCTGAAGGAGCAGGGCCGCGCCCAGCCGCGCGGGCTGGTGCTGTTCAGCCCATGGACCGATATGACGGCCAGCGGAAAAAGCTACCGCACCTGCAAGACACTGGACCCGATGCTGACGATGGAGTACATCGCCGCCGTGCGCGAGGCCTACACCGGCCCCGATGCCGACTGGTCGCGCCCGTGCTACAGCCCGCTCTTTGCCGACCTGCGCGGTCTGCCCCCGACGCTGGTACAGGTAGGCACAAACGAAATTCTGAAGTCCGACAGTGAGCGCCTTGTGGAGCACCTGCAGAAGGCCGGGGTGTACGCCCAGCTGGAGGTCTACCCCGAGTGCTGGCATGTATTCCAGCAGATGCCGATCCGCAGAGCCGCCGTCGCAATGGAGAGCGCGGGGCGATTTGTGCAGAGGATCATTTGAGCGGGCTATAACCCGTTAGAGAGCGATAGCCGCAAGGCCCGTCAAAGCCCTTCCGGCCTGCTTCGCGGCCACCTCCCCTGTAAGGGGAGGCTTTTGCGGGCTGCGCCCGAGTTCTTAGGGGCGTGCAGCCCCTAAGTCGCGGGTCCGCTGCGTCGAAACAGCGGCAGTTTTCTTTGGTTCTTTCTTTTGCTGCCAAAAGAAAGAACAACCTTCCGGGAGGCTGCCTCTCCCGTACAGCCACAAAAGAAAGGACCATGCTCATGTCCGATTCCTGGTATAAAGTCGATAACGTCGCCAAGGTGTTTCTGGCTACGGCGTCCCAGCGCGACCCGCGGGTCTTTCGTATCTCCTGCACGCTGAACGAGGAGATCGACCCCGATACGCTGAATGAGGCCCTGCGCAACACCGCACAGGAATGGCCGCAGTTTCAGGTCACGCTGCACCGCGGTCTGTTCTGGCATTATTTTGAGTCCACCGACCAACTGCCCACCGCCCAGCCGGAAACCAAAGCCCCCTGCGCACCTCTGTACACGCCGGAGCGCCGCAATAAGCTGATCTACCGCGTAACGTATTTCGGGGCGCGGATCAACCTGGAAATGTTCCACGCCATTACGGACGGCAACGGCGGCCTGCTCTACTTAAAGTCCATCGTGCGCAACTATCTGGCGCTGCGCCATCCCGGTGAAATGGAGAACGTTCCCTCGCCCAACAGCGCCTCCGCCGGGGATATGGCACAGGACAGCTTCCGCAATTTTTATGAGGGCACCAAGCGGAAGAAAACCGCTAAAAAAACCAAAGTGTACCGCCCGCACGGTTTTCTGTCCTACAGCCAGCTGCAGTTTTTTGAGGGACATTTAAGCTCTAAACAGGTGCTGGAACGCTCCCACGCGCTGGGCGTTTCGATGACAAGCTACCTGGGCGCGTCTTTCATGCTGGCCATCTACCACGATATGCCCGCACTGGAACGCAAAAAGCCGATCTCCATCAGCCTGCCCGTCAACCTGCGCAACTACTATCCCAGTGAGACCGCGCGCAACTTCTTCAACTCGGTCTGCATCGCCCATACGCTGACGCCCGAGGACACGCTGGAAACCGTCGCCCCGGTCTTTGATGCCAAGCTGAAAGAGGTTTTAAAGCCCGAGAACATTCGCGCCCAGATGGATGCGTATGAAAAACTGGAACACATACCCGGCATCCGCCCGGTTCCGCTGGTCATCAAAAACGCGGCGGTCAAGTTTTTCACCAAGCTTGAAGACCGGCATGTCTCCGCCGTTGTCTCCAACATGGGCCGGGTCAGCATCCCGGTGGGTATGAAGCCCTATATCCACAATTTTGCAGCGTTTTCCAGCTGTAAGACGCTGTTCACTGTGGTCTGCTCCTACGGGGACGACCTTGTGCTGGGCACTGCTTCTGCCCTGCGCAGCACCGCCATTTTGCAGCGCCTTTACCGGGAGTTTGCCAAGGATGGGCTGGATGTTACCCTGTACGCTACGGAGGTGGAAAGATGAATACCTGCCCGCATTGCCATATCAGGGTCGGCGGGGACACTGCCTACTGCCCGCTGTGCCAGAACCGCCTGTCCGGCCCCGCCGGAGAGCCGTATTTTCCGGCAACGGCCCCGCGCATCCACCGCGCATCCCTGCTGTATAAGATCGTGGCGTTCGTGCTGTCAGCGCTCATCGTCGTAGCCGGTGCCTTTGATTTCCTGCTGATGGAAGACACACCCCACCGTCATTTCAGCATTTTGATGGCCGTCTGGGCCGTGGCGATCCTGCGGGTGGTGCGCGCCGTGCTGCGCCGCCGCTTCAACGGCCCGCGGCAGATCTTCAATCTGCTGCTGCTCGTCTCGGCGCTGCTCGTCTTTACCGACTGGTTCAACGGCTACACGGGGTACAGCTTGGACCTCGTCGTGCCGATTTTGTGCTGTACAGCACTGGTCTGCAACTTTATTTTTGCCTTCCTGCGCAGCCGCTTTACAGCAAACGCGCTCGTGTATCTGCTCATGAACATCGGCATCGGCGTTCTGCCGTACATTCTGCTGTTCTTCCGCATTGACTATTCCGGCAGGCTGGACGCCCACAGTCTGCCGTGGGTCATCTGCCTGATCATAAGCGTCATCACGTTTCTGGGCCTTGTCATCTTCCGCGGCAGAGCCCTGAAAAACGAAATCGTAAAGCGTCTGCACATGTAACCATACTCCGCCCCTGCACGAGCCAAATAAAAAAGCTGCTGTCCGCTTGAGACAGCAGCATTTTTTATTTCTTGTCAAACGCTTCCCGGCGCTTTGTGGACAGGCGGAACATTTCCTCCAGCCCCTCGCGGTCATCGCGGACGAGCTTTTCCCGCATATCCTGCAGGGCGCTCTCAAACATATCGATCTCGGAAATCAGGTTGTCCTTGTTCCACAGGAACAGCTCCGCCCACATTTTGTCGTTGATATGGGCAATTCTCGTCAAATCGCGGAAGGAGTCGCCCGTGTAGTTCGCCAACTCCGAGTTATCGGACGCGCACATCAGGCTGACGGCAATGGCATGGCAGAGCTGGCTGACGTAGCCGATCATGTGGTCGTGCTCGGCGGGGGTCAGCACGCTGATGCGCTTGAAGCCCAGCTCCGCGGCCAGGTCGCGGCACCAGTCGATGCCCGCCTGGCTGTTCTTTTCCGTCGGGGTGATGATGAAGTTTGCGGGGGCAAAGTTGACCTCGGCGCTGTGGGCGATGCCGCTCGTCTCGCGGCCCGCCATCGGGTGGCTGGCGATAAATTCTACACCCTCCGGCAGGGCGGCCTGCACCGGCTCGACCACACCGCGCTTGACGCCGGACACATCCGTGACCATCGTGCCGGGGCGGATGAGTTGACCGTACTGTTTGACCCAGTCCAGCAGCACGGTAGGGTAGAGGCCGAAGATGATGCAGTCGGCCTCCCTTACCAGATCCTCAAAATCCGCATTTTTACCGGCGCGGATGTAGTCATGCTGCAAGGCATAGTCCAGCGTTGACTGGCTGTGGGTGATGCCGGTCACATTGTAGCCCTTCTGGCTCAGCACCTGCGCGTACTTGCCGCCCAGCAGGCCCAGACCGACGATCAGGTAGGTTTTGCTTTTATCCAGCATAGGAAATCACGCCTTTATGTCAAATTCTTCTTGTTTGTCGGTGTTCAGCTCCACCTTGGCGCCAAGACCGCGCAGCACGCTCCAGAACGCGGGCCAGCTCTTGTCCACGGCCTCGGCCCCGCAGAGCAGGGCGGGCAGGCCGCTGGCAATCGCCGCCACGGCCAGCGCCATGACGATGCGGTGGTCATTGTGGCCGGACAGCGGCGCGTTCGGTGCGTGGAGCGCCACGCCCTGGATGTGCACGGTGTCACCGTCCACCTCGATGCGCGCGCCCATCTTCCGCAGCTCGGTCTGCATGGCCTCGATGCGGTCCGATTCCTTCAGGCGCAGGCGGCCCGCATTGCGGATGACCGTTTCACCGCTGCAAAAGCAGCCGAGCGTGAACAAAATCGGCCCTAAATCAGGGCAGTCCGCCAGGTCGATCTCCGTCGCCTTCAGCAGGCTGCGGTCAAAGTGCAGCCCGCCCTCGACGGGCTTGAATTTGCCGCCGCAGCGCTTTAAAATGTCCAGAATGACCTTGTCGCCTTGCTGGCTGTCGGGGTTCAGCCCCGTGACCGTGATGCCGCCGATGACGCAGCCCAGCACGGCTAGGAACGCGGCCTGGCTGTAGTCGCCCTCGACGGCAAAGTCGCTGGCCGTATACCGCTGCGGCGCGGCCACGCGGTACATCACACTGCCGTTTTTGCGTGCGCGGCTCGTGACCTTGACGCCGAACTGCTGCATAGCGTCAACCGTCATATCCACGTAGGAGCGGCTTTCGTAGGGGGCCAGTACCTCGATGCTGCTCTCGGACTCCATCAGCGGCGCGGCAAACAGCAGACCGCTGATGAACTGGCTGGACACGTCGCCGGGCAGGGTAAACCCGCCGGGACGCAGCCGTCCAAAGATCGTGATGCCCTCGGGCGTCTGCTCAAATTGCAGGCCCTGGCGCTCAAACAGCATCTGGTAGATGGCCTGCGGGCGGTCAAACAGCCGCCCCGCGCCGGTAAAGCGCACCTTCTGGGCCGTCAGGCTGAACAGCGGGATCATGAAGCGCAGTGTGGAGCCGCTCTCGTTGCAGAAAACCGGGCGTGTCACCGTCACAAAGCCGCCAGCCGTCCCGTGCCCCTTGATGGTCACGGAGTGGGCCTCCTCGGTGATTTTTGCGCCCAGCTGGGCCGCCGCGCCAAGCGTGGCGCGGATGTCCTTGCTATACTCGATATTCGTGATATGGCTGGTGCCCTCCGCCAATGCGGCGCACAGCACCGCACGGTGCGCTGCGCTTTTACTGGGGGGCACCGTGGCCGTTCCGCCTAAGCGGCTGACATGAATTTTCGCGTCCAATTTACATCTCCCGGCCGATGGCGGCAGCGACCTTGCGGCACTTGGCAATCACATCGGCGAACTTATCCGGCTTCAGGCACTGGGCGCCGTCGCTCCAGGCGTGCGGCGGGTCGTTGTGGACCTCGATCTCCAGACCGTCGGCACCGGCGGCCACAGCAGCCAAAGCCATGCTCTCGATGTACTTATAATCACCGGTGGCGTGGCTGGGGTCAACGATAATGGGCAGGTGCGTTTTTTCCTTGATAACCGGCACGGCGGACAGGTCCAGCGTGTTGCGGGTCGCGCGCTCAAACGTGCGGATGCCGCGCTCACAGAGGATAACGTTCTCATTGCCGCCGGCCATGATGTACTCGGCGGACATGATCCACTCCTCAATGGTATTCGCCAGGCCGCGCTTGAGCAGAACGGGCTTGTGCATCTTGCCGACGGCCTTGAGCAGCTGGAAGTTCTGCATATTGCGCGCGCCGATCTGCACAACGTCCACATACTCCTCGAACTCGGGGATGTGGACCTCGTCCATCAGCTCACTGACGATAGGCAGGCCGGTGATCTCGCGGGCCTTGACCATATCCAGGATGCCCTCGGTGCCCAGACCCTGGAAGGAGTAGGGGCTCGTGCGGGGCTTGTACGCGCCGCCGCGCAGGAAGTTGGCACCGCCCGCCTTGACAGCCTTGGCCATCTTGATGGTGTGCTCCTCGCCCTCAATGCTGCACGGACCGGCCATAACGGCGATGGGCGCATTGCCGCCGACCTTGACGCCGTTGATGTCCACGACGGTATCCTCCGGGTGGAACAGGCGGTTGGCGCGCTTGTAAGGGGCGGACACACGGGTCACGTTCTCGACCCAGGGGTTTGCCAGCACGTCCTTCTCGGCAATTTTCGTCGTATCACCGACAAGGCCAAAGACGTTGTAGTCGGTACCGCGGATCAGCGTGACGGACAGGCCCTGCTTCTCGAAGTTATCGACAATGCGGTCCAGCTCGACCTGGGGCGTACCTTTTTTAGTGGAAATAATCATGGGAGCCTCTTTCTTATATACTTTTTACTCTATGAACAATTTTAGTTGTAGGGGTCGATGCCAAGCATCGGCCCGCCGCCTGAAGGCTTCCCCCCTCGGGGGAAGCTGTCCGCCGCAGCGGACTGATGAGGGCAAACCTTGCGGGCACTGCTCCTTCTCGGCGGGCCTCGGAAGCTCTGCCCTCATCCGGCGCTTTGCGCCACCTTCCCCCGAGGGGGAAGGCTTTCACAGTCTCTCATCCGCCTCAAACAGCTGTACCGCCTTATCCACTGCCGCGGTCAGCGAGCCGTTATTTTCCAGCACGACGGTGGAGGCGGCCTCATACAGCGGCGTGCGCTCGGCTTCAAGCTGCTTTAAGGCCGCGCCGCCCTTGGAGAGCGGGCGTCCGCCAGTAGCCAACGCCTCCAGCGGGCGGCGCACCCACAGCACGGGGCCGTTCTGGCGCAGCGCGCGGGTGTTGGCCGGGCTCTTGATGACCCCGCCGCCGCAGGCGATGACCTGACTGTTGCCCTTAGCGACCTCGGCCAGCACGTCCGCCTCATAGCGGCGGAATGCGGCTTCGCCCTCCTGAGCAAAGATGTCGGGGATATTATGCCCGGTGCGGCGCTCAATTTCAGCGTCCAGATCCACAAATTTCTTGTCAAGGCGCTTTGCCAGCGCCGCGCCGAGGGTGGATTTTCCGCAGCCCGGCATCCCGATGATCGAGACATTCGCCAGCTGGTGCCGCAGCTCGCGGCTGACCGCCGGGATGATGGCTGCCGTGTCCATCTGTCTGCCGGTAAAGTGCTCTGCGGCAAACACAGCCTGCGCCACCAGCATCTCAAAGCCGCCCGCCGCGGTCACGCCGCAGTCCTCGGCCCGCAGCAAAAGCTCGGTGCGGAAGGGATTGTACACCACATCCAGCACGGCCTCCAGCGCGGGGAACGCCTTCGGGTCGATTAGGCACTGCCCCACGTTCGGGAACATGCCGCAGGGCGTCGTGTTGACGATGATCTGCACGTCCGGGCGGTGCATGGCCTCGCTGTACAGCAGGGCATCGCCCTTGCCGGTGCGGCTGGCGGTCAGAATCTCCTTAGCCCCGCCGTCGCGGCAGACCGCCGTGACCGTCGAGTGCGTACCGCCCGTGCCCAGGATCAGCACGGTCTTGTCCGCAAAATCTACGCCGTGGGCCCCGGCCAGATAGGCAAAGCCCGCGTAGTCGGTGTTATACCCATACAATTTCCCGTCGCGGTTCACAATCGTGTTCACCGCGCCGATGGCCTGCGCCTTCGGGTCAACGACGTCGCAGTAGGGGATGACAAACTGCTTGTAGGGGATCGTCACGTTGATGGCCGCAAAGGCGCGCTTTTCCATAAAGGTGCGGGCCTCGGCCTCGGTGGGCAGGGGCAGCAGCTCATAGGTGTAATCTGCAATTTTTTCATGGATGATTTTGGAGTAGCTGTGGCCCAACTTGCCGCCGATCAATCCGTACAGCGGTTGCTGCATAGTTCTTCACTTCCTGTTTTTACACTTTGGGGAATCCGTGCTTCTGGGCCAGCGTGCCGTAGCGCACGGTCAGAAGGTCCAGCAGTCCAAACGCCGTCAGGCTGTTCTGCACGACGGCGGCACGGGGCACGATGCAGGGGTCATGGCGGCCCTTGATCTGCAGCTCCGCATCGGTCCTGCCGATATAATCCACGGTATGCTGTTGCTTATAGATGCTGGGCGTGGGCTTGAGCACCGTGCGGAACACGATGGGCATTCCGTTGGTGATGCCGCCGTTGATGCCGCCGTTCTTGTTCGTGGCGGTGGCGATTTTGCCGTCCCGCATCGTGAACGGATCGTTGGCCTCGCTGCCGTGCATGGCGGCAAAGCCGAAGCCCGCGCCGAACTCAATGCCCTTGCAGGCCGGGATGGCGAACATCAGGTGGGCCAGCTCGCTCTCAACGCTGTCGAACCACGGCTCGCCGATGCCCGCGGGCAGACCGGTCACAATCGTTTCCAGAATGCCGCCGACGCTGTCGCCCTCGCTGCCCGCAGCGCGGATAGCCGCCTGCATGGCCTCCTCCTTCGACGCATCCAGCAGCGCAAAGTGTCCGGGCTGCGGGTCGGGCATGACCAGCCCCGCAGCACTGGAAAGCGGTGCGTCCTGCACGCCTGCACACTCGGCAATATGGGTGTAGACCTTTACGCCCAGGCCGTTCAGCACCGTCTCGCAGATCGTGCCCGCCGCAACGCTTGCCGCCGTAATGCGGCCCGAGAAGTGCCCGCCGCCGCGCGTGTCCTGAAAGCCCTCGTACTTGGCGTAGGCCGTGTAGTCGGCGTGGCCGGGGCGCAGCAGGTCGGCGGTTTTGGCGTAGTCGCCGCTGCGGGTATTCAGGTTGCGGATCATCAGGGTGACGGCCGTGCCGGTGGTGCGGCCCTCATACACGCCGGAGAGGAACTCCACGGCGTCGGCCTCGGTGCGGGCGGTGGAAAGCCCATCCCCGCGGGCGCGGCGGCGGTCCATGGCCGCGGCAATCGCGGCCTCATCCACCGGCAGGCCCGCGGCCAGCCCGTCGAGCACCGCCCCCACGGCAGGGCCATGGCTCTCACCAAAAATCGTCATTGTGACGGTATTTCCAAAGGTGTTTTTCATATATCCTTCCCGATTTTTCTATGAATGGAAAAATGGCGATCCCGGCAAGCTCCCTCCCTCGCAGAGGGAGGCAAGGCCCTCGGCCCGCAGGCCGGTGGGGGAGAGAGCCATGCCGCCAGATGCCGTTTCCCTCATTCTATACCTAACAAAGCCGGCAGCTCGGTCATGGGCAGGCTGTCGGCGCGCCAGCAGCCGAGGCCGGGGCACTTGATGACCGTGATATGGTCGCCGCGGGCCTTTTTGTCATGCTGCATGTAGGCCAGGACCTTCTCCTTGTTGGCCCCGGCGCGGGTGGGCAGGCCCAGCGCGCGGTAAATCGCCCGGGTGCGCTTGAGCAGGGCCGTGTCCTCGATCATCGGCAGCATACCCAGCGCGACGCATTCGCCGTGGTACAGGCCCGTGGTACGGCGGCCCCGCACACCGCGCACGGCTTCGATGCCGTGGCCGATGGTGTGGCCGAAGTTCAGGCAGGCGCGGACGCTGCCCTCGCGCTCGTCCTGCTCGACGATCTTTTTCTTAAATTTCAGACTTCTGTAAACAATTTGTTCAATGTTATCCTCGGGGTGCTCGCACTCAAACAGTGCAAACAGCTGCGGGTCTCCGATGATGCCGGTCTTGAGCGCCTCGGCCAGGCCGTTGACGACCTGACGGCGGGGCAGGGTCTTGAGCGTGTCAAAATCGACAAGCACGACCTTGGGCTGCCAGAATGCGCCGACGATGTTCTTCGTCTCGCCCAAATCAATCGCCGTCTTGCCGCCGATGGAGGAATCCACCTGCGAAAGCACCGTCGTGGGGCAGTTGACAAAGTCAATGCCGCGCATGTAGCTGGCCGCGCAGAAGCCGCCCAGATCGCCCACAACGCCGCCGCCGACGGACACCAGCAGATCCTTGCGGTCCATGCCGAACGCCAGCATAGCCTGCAAAACCTGACCGTAGACCTTCAGGCATTTGCTGCCCTCGCCCCGGGGGATCGTGTAGACGGTGGAATCGGGGCACTGGGCCGCCACGGTCTGCGCGTACTCGGCGGGTACGCCGGAGTCGGTCAGCACAAAGACCTTGCGGTTTGCCACGTTCGTGAACTGATGGAGGTTGGCAAGGCATCCAGCCTTCAAAATAATATCGTAGCTGCGGCTTTTAAGCTGCATCGTCAGTTTCATGCTTCGCACATCCTTTATCTTCATGGCTTATTTCTCCGTACTGTCAAGGGTGAAGGCACCCAGCAGCCGCAGGGTGCTGCAAACCGAAGTCAGGGTGTCCAGCAGGGTCTGGCACCCTGCGCCCGTGCTGCCCGCCGGGCAGACGATCTGTACATAGAAATAGTATTCAAACGGAACATGGGGCAGGGGACGGCTCTTGATGCACTCCATGTTAAAGCCCCGCGCGCCGATCTGATCCAGCGCTGCGGCCAGCTGGCCGGGCTTATGGCGTGCCGTGAACAGCAGCGCCAGCCGCTGGCCCTCGCCGGTCATGGCGGGGGCGGCGGCGGCACGCTCGATCACGATGAACCGCGTTGTGTTGTCGCCGTCGGCGTTGATGCCCGCGGACAAGATCTGCAGGCCGTACAGCCCGGCGGTCTCGGCGCTGGCAATGGCCGCAACGCTCGGGTCGTTCAGCTCGGCCACATGGCGGGCCGCGTCGGCGGTGTTGCCCCAGGTGGACGTTTTAAAGCCGTGCTGCTGTACAAAAACGCTGCTCTGGGCCAGCGCCTGCGGGTGGCTGATGACGGTCCTGACCGTCTCCAGCGTCGCGCCCGGCACGCCCAGCAGGTCCTGCCGGATCGGCAGGTCGCACATCCGGGCAATGATAATATCGGGGTGGGTGTACAGCAGGTCGAGCACGGTGGAGACATCGCCCGCGTTGGAGTTTTCAAACGGCAGAACGCCGAATTGTGCATCCCCGTTCTGCACGGCGTCAAAGACCTCGCCCCAGGTGGTGCAGGCCGTCTCCCGCGCAAAGGGGAAAAGGCGGCGCAGCGCAATGTGGCTCCACGCGCCGGGCACGCCTTGGTAGGCGGCGGTATCGCGGCCCAGCCGGGCGCGCTGGTATGCGCGGGAAATGCTCATGGCATCGCTGAGAAAGGCGCGGTAGTAGGGGCGCAGCGCCTCGTCGGTGATGCGGGCCGTGTTTTTGTCAAGCACGGCGGCCTCCCGCGCGGCATCAAAAACCGGCTTGCCGGTCTCGGCCTTGTAGCGCACCACATCGGCCACCGCGCGCATACGCCGCTCAAACAGAGCGGCCATCTCGGCATCAACGGTGTCGATCTCGGCACGGGCTTGCTGTAAAAGGTCCATGGGTCGGCTCCTTTTCGGAATTTTTCAGGAATATCTCCGCTGCCCCTTTTTGGCATGGATGCAGGGCGGGGTGTGGGCAGGCCGCCCTACGAATCACCCGCAGGCGCAGTGTTGTTTATTTATACATACTCAAAGTCAGTATACCATAAATAAAGCGCCGTCACAAGAGTGACGGCGCGAAATTTGTCTTTTCTTGGCCACCTCCCCCGCAGAGGGAGGCAAGCGCAGTTTTACCCGTGCAGCGCACTTCTCAGGGCGGCCAGGAGCTCGGCCTGGTAGGCGGGGCTGAAGGTGCCGTGCAGCAGCTTGGGCAGGGCCTCCTCCTGCAGGCGGCGCCAGCTGTCGGCCTCGCGGCCCGGCAGGATCGGCACAAAGGCCACACCGTTGGCAGCGGCGGCCTGGGCGTCGCCCATGGCGTCACCGACCATCATGACCTTGCGGCTCTCATACCCGCAGGCCAGCATTGTGGCGATGGAGTTTGCCTTGCTGCCGACCTCCTGCCCGAAGATGACATCCGCATGACGGGCCAGCCCGTAGCGCTTCCACTCGCTGGCAATGGCGCTCTCGTTCGCGGCACTGACGACGGCCACATCGGCCACGGCGTGCAGCTGGCGCAGGCTTTCCTCCACGCCGGGGAACGGCTCAAACGTCGGCTCCAGCGCCTGAATACGGCGGTTGCAGGCGTTGTTCCACTCCTGCAGCTTGCGCAGGGCCAGGCTGCCGGTCTTTTGCAGCTCCCGCTGCAGGCTGGCCGTGGAAAGCTCCGTCGCGGTATCGACCCAAGCGGCAATATCCTCGCTGCCCGGGATCTCGATGCCGCGGTTTTTCAACCGGTCAAACACCAGCCGGACGCTCTCAAACCGGGAGATGCCGCGGGTGATCGTGTGCAGGTTGATCTCATCCCACGCGGCAGTGATGAAATCCGCGTGGTCATCCAGCGCAAACACGCGGATGAGCTCGGGGCACATGACGGTGGAATGCTTGATGCGCACCGTGTCCATCACGCAGCCGTCGGAATCCATGCAAATCAGAAATTCACGTTTCTTGGTAAAATCCGTCAGTGCATTTGCCATAAAAACCGTCTCCCTCTATCAACTCTGCCTATAAACTCAATATGAATCTATCATAACAAAATTCCACGGCGTTTTGCAATGCCTTTTTTAAAAAAAGCATGGATTTTTGTGTAATTTCTACACTTCAACGGGGGCATCGGGGTCCAGCGTGCGGCCAATCGGAGCGTGGATCAGCAGATTGGCCATTGCGTCCGCCGGGGTGGGCTGCTTATTGATGACAACAAGGTTCTCCCCGCGGAAGTAGCGCAGCAGACCCGCTGCCGGGTAGACGGCCAGGCTTGTGCCGCCCACGATGAGGGTGTCGGCCCCGCGGATGGCGTGCACGGCGTTTTCCATCGTCTCCTCGTCCAGCCCCTCCTCGTAGAGCACAACATCGGGCTTGACGATGCCGCCGCACTCGTCGCAGCGGGGCACGCCGTCGCCGACGCCCGCCGCATCCTCAATGAACTGCACCGGGAAGAATTTGCCGCACCGCGTACAGTAGTTGCGCAGGGTCGAGCCGTGCAGCTCATACACGGTCTTGCTGCCCGCGGCCTGGTGCAGGCCGTCGATGTTCTGGGTCACGACGGCCCTGCATTTGCCCTCGCGCTCCAACGCCGCCAGACGCAGGTGGGCCGCGTTGGGCTTTGCCCCGTGGACGATGAGCTTCTGGCGGTAGAAGTCAAAAAATTCTGCGGTGTGGGTCTCGTAGAAGGTGTGGGAGAGCATCGTCTCGGGCGGGTACTTGAATTTTTGGTGGTACAGCCCGTCCACCGAGCGGAAATCGGGGATGCCGCTCTCGGTCGAGACGCCCGCCCCGCCGAAAAAGACCATGCTTTTTGTTGCTGCCAGAATTTCCTCTAATGCCGGAACCATGCAAACTGCCCCTTTCGCTTTTGGCTTTTATGCCTTATAATATACCTATTATAATCTATTTTCGGAGGGATGCAAGATGCAGCGCGAAATCACACGGGAGCTGGTGCGCCGGCTGCTGCCCGGGCGCATGGCGGAGAGCAACAAGGGGAGCTACGGCAGTGTGCTGGCCGCGGCGGGCAGCATGGCCTACCGCGGGGCGGCGGCGCTCTGCACCGAGGGCGCTTTGCGCGGCGGGGCCGGGCTGGTGTATCTGGCCAGCGTCGAGCCTGTTATCCAACTGGTACTTTCCCGCACGCCGGAATGCTGCGCCTGCGGCTGCCGCACGGCGGCCAACGGGGGCATCCACCCGCAGGACGCCGACGCGCTGCGCCGCTGGTTCGCGGACAGGCACACCGTTTTGCTGGCCGGGCCCGGGTTGGGCGAGAGCGCCGCCGATGTCTGTAAGGCCCTGCTCGGCAGGAACGCCCCGTGGGCCGGTGCCGTGCTGGACGCCGACGCACTGAACGCACTGGCAGCGGGGAAGTACAAAGGGGATCTGCCCGCAAACACGATCCTGACGCCCCACCCCGGCGAGGCCGCGCGGCTGCTGGGCCTGACTGTGCCCGAGGTGCAGGCGGACCGCGAGGGCGCCGCCGTATCGCTGGCCAAAAAATATCACTGCGTCGCCGTTTTGAAAGGGCATCACACACTGGTTGCCGCGCCGGACGGCACGGTCTGGCGCAATGAGACCGGCAATGCCGGGTTAGCCAAGGGCGGCAGCGGGGATATTTTAGCCGGTCTGACCTCCGGGCTGCTGGCAGCGGGTCTAAAGCAGGGCCGCACGCCCGAGGACGCCGCGGTCTGCGCGGTATGGCTCCACGGCGCCGCTGCAGACCGCTGCGCCAAGCGCCGCAGCATGACCGCCATGCTGCCGGGGGATCTGTTTGAAGATCTAGGGTGGATTTTAGGGGAACTGGGCCGGTAAGGCTGCGGACCGAAAGAAAGCAGCACCTCCCGGGAGGCAGCCGTTCCCGGTCTTGCCACCCGCCCCTATAGGGTGTATAATAGGACTATATCTGCCAGACTCAGGAAAGGAGCCGCTGTTATGTCGCGCAAAGAAGGCCAGAAACGCAAACTGCTTGTTCTTTTGGAGATCCTCGCCCGGGAAACCGACGAGAAGCACCCCTTGAGCGTTCCCCAGCTGGTGGAAAAATTGCAGGAGCACGGCGTCGTCGCCGAGCGCAAAAGCGTCTACGATGACCTGAACACCTTAAACAACCTGCCCGACACCAAATATGAGATCGTGCAGCAGCGCGGGCGCGGCGGCGGCTACTATATGACCGAGGCTCCGTTTGAGCTTGCCGAGCTCAAGCTGCTCGTCGATGCCGTCTACGCCAGCAAATTCATCACGGCGCGCAAATCCAAAATCCTGATCGACAAGCTCGGCCAGTTCACCTCCACATACCGGCAGGAGGAACTGGACCGTAAGGTACTGGTCAGCGGACGTATCAAGAGCACCGACGAGAAAATTCTGTACACCGTCGATGCGCTGCACGCCGCCATCACGGCAGGGGAGCAGGTCACCTTCAAATACTGCGACTGGAACCTGCAAAAGCGGATGGCCCCGCGCCACGACGGCCAGCTCTACCGCGTCAGCCCGTGGGTGCTCGTGTGGGAGAACGGCAACTATTATTTAATTGCCTACACCGAGGGGCGGCTCAAGCACTACCGCGTCGACAAGATGCAGAATGTTCACCAGCTGCCCGACACGACCCGCGAGGGTGCCGGGGAATACGCCAATTTCGACGTCAATACGTATATGCAGCAGATGTTCGGCATGTTCAACGGCCCGCTCAAGCGGGTAACGCTGCAATGCGAGAACCGCTTTGCCGGGGCGATGATCGACCGGTTCGGCACCGCGCCGATCCTGACGCCCTGCGCCGACGGCGAGCACTTTACGATGACCGCCGAGATTCAGGTCAGCCCGCAGTTCTTCGGCTGGGTGGCCGGGTTCGGCACCGGCGTCGTCGTCTCCGGCCCACCGGAGGTCCGCGCCGAAATGAAGAAAACGCTGGATCAACTGCAGGAGCTTTACCGCTGATTTGCAATACCGGCGTAAATATGGTAAAATAGATTGTTTAAATCTATCCAGACTGTCAAAAAAGCGTATTGTAGGGGCGAGCATTGCTCGCCCGTGCCCGTTCGCCTTGTGAGAAGCCTTCCAAAAAGAGCGTTGCTGCGCCAAGTTGGCGGGCGAACAATGTTCGCCCCTACATTCTCTACAAGGCAAAGTAGATGTTTTTTGACATACTGAATAGATTGTTTAAATCTATCACCGTAGGGAGGGCATCACCTCTTGCTGGAAAAGAACCAACGCTTCAAAAGCCTTTTGTATGTGCTGGCGGACGCGGCACTGCTTTTCATCGGCTTTTTGCTTGCCAACTATATCCGTTTCAATTACGTCCGCTACTTTGAGCCGGGCGGCGCAGGGCCTGCGCTGGCCGTGGCCCGGGACCCGCGCAACATCATTGCCGGGCTGGCCACGTCGCTGGTGCTCGTGCTCATCTACTGGGTCGCCGGTATCTACAGCACCACGCGGCTGCGCGGCCTGGCCGAGCGCTGCACCAAGATTGCCGTTATCAACGCGGCGGGACTGTTGATCTTCATTGGTGCTTTGTATCTGATGCACCTGGACGACTACTCCCGTATCGTACTGGCGCTGTTCTACATCCTCGGCACGGCAGGCGTCGTGATTGAGCGTATGATTCTGCGCTGGGTAGACCGCGCCCGCCGACGCAAGGGGCTGGGTCTGCGCCATATCCTGCTGGTGGGCGGCGGTAAATCCGCCGCGCTCTATCTGCGCGCGCTCGAGCACAACCCCTACTACGGCTTTGTTGTGGACGGCTATCTGGCCGGAATCGAAGAACCGGGTCTTGGTGTACGCTACATGGGCAGCTATGATGCGCTGTCCGCCCGGCTCGACGAGGTTGCCGTCGATGAGGTCGTCGTAGCGCTGGAGGCTGACGAGATCGAATTGCTGCCCCACGTTTTTGCCGCCTGCGACAAAAACGGCGTGCGCATCACGATGGTACCGTTCTACAGCGACTATCTGCCCGCCCGGCCCACCATTGACGTGCTGGACGAGTGCAAGCTCATCAATGTGCGGCAGACGCCGTTTGACAATCTGCTCAACGCCGCTGTCAAGCGCGGGCTTGATATTATCGGCAGCCTGATCCTGATCATTCTGACCAGTCCGGTCATGCTGGTCACGGCCATCGGCGTCAAGCTGTCCAGCCCCGGGCCGGTCATCTTCAGGCAGGAGCGCATCGGCCTGAACAAAAAGCCCTTTATGATGTACAAATTCCGCTCGATGCGGGTCAATGTGCAGCAGCAGACTGGCTGGTCCACCGATTACGATCCGCGCAAGACCCACTTCGGCAGCTTTATCCGCAAGTTCAGCCTGGACGAGCTGCCCCAGTTCTTCAACGTGCTGAAAGGGGATATGTCCCTCGTCGGGCCGCGGCCCGAGGTGCCCTACCATGTGGAGCATTTTAAAGAGGAGATCCCGCGCTACCTTGTGCGCCAGCAGGTCCGCCCCGGCTGCACGGGCTGGGCGCAGATCCACGGCCTGCGCGGCGACACCGACATTGCCGAGCGCATCCGCTACGACATCTGGTACATCGAAAACTGGACCGTGGCGCTGGACATCAAGATCATCTTCCGCACCGTGTTCGGCGGCAAGATGGTCAACGACGAAAAACTACAATAACGCCCTGTGCGTTACCGGACGGGAGTGTCTGTAATGAGCAAAAAGGAGCCCAAGGTCGCCATCGTTCACGACTGGCTTGTCGGCTACGCCGGCGGGGACCGCGTTGTGGACGCCATGAAGCGCGTTTTCCCCGATGCCGTCATCTACACCCTTGTGTACGACCCCAAAAACATGCCCGAGCACTTTAAAAGCTATGACATCCGCACGAGCTGGTTCCAGAAGGTGCCCTTCTCCAACAGGCTGTACAAGGCTATGCTGCCGCTGATGCCCCGCGCGTTTGAGGCGTTCGACCTGACCGAGTACGATCTGGTACTGTCGTCGTCCTCCTCCTGTTCCAAAGGCGTCATCACCCGCCCGGATGCCGTACACATCTGCTACTGCCACACGCCGATCCGTTATGTGTGGGATTTTTACTACACCTACCGCGACAACGCCAACTGGCTGGCGAAGCTCGTCATGCCCGGCCAGATGCACAAAATGCGCATCTGGGACAAGTGCGCCGCGGACCGCGTGGATTATTTCATCGCCAACTCGCATTATATCGCCCAGCGCATCAAAAAATATTACCGGCGTGACAGCGATGTCATTTACCCCTGCTGCCACATCAACGAGTCGCCTTTTGTCGAAAAGGAGGACTTCTACCTGACCGTGGGCCGTCTGACCTGGTACAAGCGCGTGGATCTGGCCGTGCAGGCCTGCACGCGCCTTAACAAGCGCCTCGTCGTCATCGGCGGCGGGGGAGAGCTGGACAAGCTCAAGGCCATGGCCGGGCCGACCATCGAGTTCAAGGGCGGCGGTCTGTCCGACGAAGAAGTGCGCAGCTACTACCTGCGCGCGAAGGGCTTCCTTTTCCCGGGTGAAGAGGACTTTGGCATCACCCCCGTCGAGGCCCAGAGCGCGGGCACGCCGGTGCTGGCCTATGGCCGCGGCGGCGCGTGCGAGAGCGTGCTGCCCGGCAGGACCGGCTACTGGTTTAAAGAGCAGACCGTCGAGAGCCTGGCCGACTGCATCGAACGGTTTGAGCGCGACGGCGTGGCCTGTTCCAAAGAGGAAATCCGTGAGCACAGCCGCTCCTTCAGCGAGGAACGCTTTGAGCGCGAGCTGAAGGAATACTGCCTGCGTCGCATGGCCGACTGGCAGCAGGAGCTGCTCGACTGCTCCCACTGGGAGAAGGAGGAACTGGATTGAACCCTATCGTCATCAACGGCACGGTACTGTGTGACAATATCACCGGAATCCCGCGCTATGTCTATGAGAATGTCGTCCGGCTGGACAAGCTGATCGAGGGCACCGGCCTGGACGTCCGCATTGCCTACCGCGACGACGGGCGGCCCATCCATCTGCCGGAGCTGAAAAACATCCGGCTGGTGCCGCTCAAGTCCATCCCGTATTTTTACAATCTGGTCGTGCTGCCCACCTACCTGCGCCGCACCCATGCGTTTTACGTGGGCCTTGCCAGCGATATGCTGCTGACCCGCCGCAGCGTCGTGGTGCTGCACGACATCCGCCCGCTGGTCCTGGATACCGACAAGGGCTTTTTCCGCTTCAAGTTCTGGGTACACTGCCTGTCCACCAAATGGTTCGCCCAGCGGGTGTTCACGGTCAGCGACAACCAGCGGCACCTCATCAGCGAGAAGCTCGGCATCCCGCTGGACAAGATCGGCATCACTTACAACGGCTGGGAGCACATGAAGAACGTCACCCCCGACGAGAGCATTTTTGACAAGATGCCCGGCGTCAAAAAAGGGGAGTACTTCTACGCCCTCGGCAGTTTGGCAAAGCATAAAAACTTCAAATGGATCCGAGAGGTCGCCCGCCGCAGCCCCGACAAGACGTTTGTCGTCGCGGGCGGCAAGGACCTGCGTGCCTTTGGCGACGACGCCGAGGCGAAGGACACCCACAATGTGTTCTACCCGGGCTATGTGTCCGATGCCGAGAACGCCGCGCTGATGAAGCACTGCAAGCTGTTTTTGCACCCCGCCGTGTTCGAGGGCTTTGGCATCCCGCCGCTGGAGGCGCTGGCCCTGGGCGCGCCGGTCGCGCTGGCCAACGCCACCTGCCTGCCCGAGCTGTACGGCGATACGGCGCGGTATTTTGACCCGTACGATTATGATGTGGATCTTGACGCGCTGGCCGCCCAGCCCGTGGCCGCGCCCGACGAGGTCCTGAAAAAGTACAGCTGGGACAAGACCGCCGAGTTCTGGCTGCACGAGATGGAGAAGTATGCAAAGCAGTGAAGCGGCAGCTCCCGCAGGGTAAGGCCCCTCAGGCCTCGCAAGCTCGGCCAGCTCCCCACCCTGTGGGGCGCCTTTCACGGGCGTACGCCCGAAAAAAGCCTCCCTTTTCAGGGGAGGTGGTCGAGCGCCAGCGATGACCGGAAGGGCTCTGGCCATTTCCCGCTTCCACATCACCTATCCCACAAAAGGAGGAGCATTATTCTTATGTTTATTATAATCACCCTGCTCCTCACCGTGCTCGTCTCCGGCATCTTCGGTGCGGTTCCTGCGGTAGTATCCCGCCGCAGGGTTTCCCGCCGCGACGCTGCCTGGGCTGCCGGGCTCTGGCTGGCCGTCTGGGTGTTCGCTCTGTGCGCCTACCACCGCCCCGGGCTGACCGTCGGCTTCCATGCGTTCCGGCTCGTCGCCCTCACCGCCATGACCGGCTGGGCGGGGCTTGTCACCGCCGGGCTGCGCAGCCTCGGGCGCAAAGGGTTAAAGGCCGTCGTCCCGCTGCTGGCCGTCACGGCGCTGGGGCTGGAGGTGTTCGTCGGCAATGTGGCCTACTTCAACACACACAGCTACACGCCGTTTCAGCTCGTCGATTACCTTGACGACAACATCAACGTCGGGCGCGGCGTCGGCACAATCTCGCTCGACGAGGGCCGCACCTATCTGCGGTTCCTCGACATTGACCAGCCCATCTACAACCTGCGGTTTGACGGTCTGGTCAGCGACGACACCGAGCCGCTCCACGCCGACAGCGCCGTGATCTTCACCATTGAGGGCACCGACGCCGCCAACACCGAGCTGACCCGCTTCGGCAGCTGGCAGGTGGGGCTGCAGGCCCCGCGCACCCAGGTCATCAGCCTGGACCTGACCGGCTCCGTCGGGATGCTGACGCTGACCGCTGCCGGGTACAGCTCCACCTACGCGCAGTTCCCGGTGGCGCTGACCTTCCGCGGCATCACGGCCAACGCGCCGCGCGCGCTGGATTTCTCGATTTTGCGCTTCTGCGCGATATTTCTGGCGCTGCTGGCCGTCTACGGCCTGCGCCCGGCCAGCGGGCTGTGGCACCGCCGCTGGCTGGCGGGCAACGTCTGTGACCGCGCCGCAGCCGCCGTGCTGGGCCTTGTGCTGGCTGCCTTCGTCGTGGTCATCCCGTTCTGGGAGCCGAGCAACACCGGCCTTGCCACAAAAGATTACAACACCGCGTTCTGGGACGGGGAGCGCACGGTCAGCTTCGTCTACCAGCAGTACGGCGCGCTGGCGCACAGCCTGCTGAACGGGCGCCTTGACCTGGAGGCCGACCCGCCCGCCGAGCTGCTGGCGCTGGACAACCCCTACGATGCCGGGGCGCGCGACGCCGCGCAAATCAACGACATCCACTGGGACCACGCCTTTTACAATGGGCGCTACTACGTCTATTTTGGCATTGTACCGTGTCTTTTGTTCCAGCTGCCGTTTGAGGCACTGACCGGCATCCAGAACCTGGCCTATGCGCCCTGCATGGTCCTGCTGGGGCTGATCTTCCTCGCCGCCTGCTTCGGCGTCGTCGGGCAGGCCGTGCGCCGGTGGTTCCCGCAGGCGTCCGCCGCAGCGTACCTGCTGGCCGTGACCGCCGTAGCGCTGGGCAGTCAGTTCTACTATCTGTTGCTGCGCCCCTACATTTATGAATATGCCATCCTCTGCGGTGCGGCGCTGCTGATGCTGGGGCTTTGGCTCTGGCTCTCCGCCGCCAGCACGCCGGTGGAAAAGCGCGGTGCGCTGGTCGTCAAGCTCGTCTTCGGCAGTCTCTGCGTGGCGCTCGTCGCCGGGTGCCGCCCCCAGATGGAGCTGTTTGCGTTTTTGGCCGTGCCCATCTTCTGGCCGCGGTATATCGGGCAGAAGCGGCTGCGCAGCCGCGCCGGGGCAGGGGAGGCCGCCGCGTTTCTGCTGCCGGTGGTGCTGGTCGCTGCCGGGCTCATGTGGTACAACGCTGCGCGGTTCGGCTCGCCCTTTGACTTTGGCGCCAACTACAACCTGACCGGCAACGATATGACCCAGCGCGGCTTCAACGCCGTGCGCATCGGCCCGGCTGTGTTCACGAGTCTGTTCGAGCTGCCCAGCTGGCAGGGTGTTTTCCCGTTCCTGCGGGAGACCGACGTCCAGACGAACGCCGTCATCCGCACGATCAGCGAGAAGTTCACGGGCGGCATTCTGGCCGCCACGCCGTACCTGTGGGTGCTGGCGCTGCCGCTGCTTCCCGCGTTCCGCCGCTGTCTGCACCGCCGCCGTGTCACCGCCTGTGTGGTCTACGGCAGCCTGGCCGCCATGGTCGTCATGACCGTCGTTGACTGCGAGATGGCCGGGGTGCTCTACCGCTATTTGATGGATTACAGTCCCGTGCTGCTGCTTGGCGCGGCGCTGTGCTGGTTCTGCGCCGAGGGCGCACTCTCCCGCCGCGCAGCGCTGGGGGAGGGCACTGCCGCTGCGGCGCTGCCCGCACTGCGCACCGTCATGGCCGCCGCTGTGGCATATACCGCCATCTACCGCTTCTGCACGCTCTTCGCCATGGAGCCGTATCTGCAGGGCATGAATCCTTCCCTTTACTACACCGTCAGCCGCCTTGTTCAATTCTGGATGTAAAATCCGCCCGGAGGTCCTGTTATTATGGATAAAATCGCCGTTCTGATTCCCTGCTACAACGAGTCCAAGACTGTCGAGAAGGTCGTCTCGGATTTCCGCCGCGTCCTGCCCGACGCCACCGTCTACGTCTACGACAACAATTCCACCGACGGCACGGCCGAGCTGGCCGCCGGAGCCGGGGCCGTTGTCCGCCACGAGTACCAGCAGGGCAAGGGCAATGTCATGCGCCGCATGTTCCGCGAGATCGACGCAGAGGCGTACATTCTTGTGGACGGCGACGACACCTACCCTGCGGAGGCCGCGCCCGAGATGGTCGCTGCCGTGACCGGGCGCCAGGCCGACATGGTCGTCGGTGACCGCCTGTCCAGCACCTACTACACCCAGAACAAGCGCCCGTTCCACAACTTCGGCAACGATCTGGTGCGGTTCTGCACAAATCACTTGTTTGGCGGCAAGATCAAGGACATTATGACCGGCTACCGCGCGTTCAGCTACCAGTTCGTCAAGACCTATCCCGTGCTGTCCCGCGGGTTTGAGATCGAGACCGAGATGACGATCCACGCCCTGCAGCGCAACATGCAGGTCGAGAACGTTGTCATTGACTACCGTGACCGTCCGGAAGGGTCGGAGAGCAAGCTGAACACCTACTCCGACGGCTTTAAAGTATTGGGCACGATTGCGCGGCTGTTCAAGAACTACCGCCCGTTCAGCTTTTTCGGCATTCTGGCCGCGATCCTGGCCGTGTTCGGCATCGGCTTTATGATCCCGGTGCTGGGCGAGTATTTCCGGACCGGCCTTGTGCCGCGCTTCCCGACTTTGATCGTCTGCTGCTTTGTGCTGGTGGCGGCGCTGCTGCTGTTTATTTCGGGTATCATCCTCTCGAGCCAGCTTGCCAAGGATGCCCGCGACTTTGAGTTCCAGCTGCAGACCGTGCATCATTGGCACAGTGAAAAGAAATAAGCCTTCCCCCGAGGGGGAAGGTGGCCGAGGCCCCGCCCGAGGCCGGATGAGGGGCAAGCCTGCGGCAGCCGCCCGTTTACGGGCTTTCTCCGTAAGCTCTCCCCTCATCAGTCACCTGCGGCGACAGCTTCCCCCCCAGGGGAAGCCCTTTTGCCCCAGCCCGCAAACCGGGACACCCGGTCTGCGGGCTTCTTGCTTTTTGGGGCGCAATGGGCTATAATAGTCTTATATGTGCGCACTGCACATACTACGTACAACAAAGAGGGACTATCAAGGGAGTATATACATTATGACGAAAATTGCCGCATCGATCCTGTCGGCTGATTTTGCCAACCTGAAGCATGACTGCACCCGCCTGTTGGAGGCCGGTGTCGACCTGATGCACTTTGACGTGATGGACGGGCACTTTGTACCCAATATCAGCTACGGCGCGCCGGTGCTGAAATGCCTGCATGCCGCTATGCCAGACGTCTACTACGACGTCCACCTGATGATCAGTGACCCGGCCCGCTACGCCGCCGACTTTGCCAGGGCAGGGGCCAGCCTCATCACCTTCCACCTCGAAGCTGTGCCGGACACGGCAGAGGAGGTCATCGCCGCTATCCGCGCTGCGGGCTGCCAGGTCGGCATCAGTATCCGCCCCGGCACACCGGTGGAAGCTGTTTTCCCGTATCTGGGCGTTGTCGATCTGATCCTGGTCATGAGCGTGGAGCCCGGTTTCGGCGGGCAGAAGTTCATCCCCACCACCCCCACGCGCATTGCCGCCATCTGTGCCGAGCGCACCCGCCGCGGCTGTGATACCCTGATCGAGGTGGACGGCGGCATCAACACCGAGACCGGCCCCCTGTGCATCGCTGCCGGGGTCGACTGGCTCGTGGCCGGAAGCTCGCTGTTCCATGCCATGGATCCTGCCGCTGTGGTAAACGTCCTGCACAGCAAGTAAAGGAGCTTTTTCCCTATGCCCAATCGTAAAAAAGTTGAACGCAGCGCGAACTACAGCTACTACAGTGACCTGCTGTGGTGCACAGTCCCGCTGATCGGCATGTCGTGGTATTACTACGGTGCGCGCCCGGTGCTTTTGCTGCTGACCGCACTGCTGACCGCCTACCTGTGCGACTGTGCCTTGGCCCCGCTGCACGGCACGGGCTACCAGTCCCATGAGCCGTCCAGTGAGTGCTTTGCCGCGCTCATCGCGCTGCTGATGCCTGCCAGCATCTCGTATCCCATCGTCATTTCCGCCGTCATCGTCGCCGTGCTCGTCAAGGAGGCGTTCGGCGGCGAGGGCCACTATCCGTTCCATCCCGCCGCCGTCGGCGTCGTCGTGGCCGGTATCTCGTGGCCACAGGATGTCTTTTCGTACCCCATTCCCGGCACGCAGCTGCCGCTGTTCGGCAGCGTGAACACCACTCTCGTCGAGGGCATGAACGCCACTCTGCTGGATGGCGGTCTGCCCAGTGCCAGCACGATGAACCTGCTGACCGGCAACGTCTCCGCCGCCATGGGCACCAGCGCAGCGCTGGTCGTGATGGCCTGCGGGCTGTTCCTGCTTGTGCGCGGGCGCATCAAGCTTTCTGTCGTTATTCCGTTCTTTATCTTTGTCATCGGTCTGCCGTGGTTCTTCCCGAATCTGAACGAGCTGCCGACCTTCAGCCTGCCGTGGGAATATATCCGCCAGCGCTTCTATCTGGAAAAATATGTCGTCCTGTCCGGCACGGCACTGTTCACCGGCCTGTTCCTGATCTGTGAGCCGGTCACGATGCCGGACCGCCGCATGAGCCGCATCATCTACGGCGCGGCGCTGGGCATCATGACCTATGTGTTCCGCGTGTTCAGCCCGTATGAGTGTGCGGCCTGCTGTGCGCTGCTGATCGTCAGCTCCATCCCCGAATGGCTCGACCTCATCAGCCACCGCACCGAACGCATCCGCTTTATGAGAGAGGAGGAGCAGCGCCTTGCCAATTCAACAAAACCCGAATAAGCGCCGGGGCGAGGAGCGCTCCGAGACCTTAATTATCCCGCACATCACCAGGGAGATGCTCGAGGTCGCCCGCGCCATGGCGGAGAAGGGTGCCTCCCGCGCCGAGATCGAGGCCGCCCTTGCCGCCATGCAGACCGGCAAGGCGCCCGCCGCCCCGGCGGCCCCTGCACCGGAAAAGCAGCCCGGCGCACCGCAGCAGCCCGCGCCCGGGCGCAGTGATGCCGCCCGCAGCGGCGGCATCATCCCGACGAGCCGCCCGCGGTACACCGCCGCGGAGCGCCGCGCCATGCTGGAGGAGGTCCAGCGCCGCCAGGCTGAGCGCGAGGCCGCCCGCCAGGCGGAAGCCCAGGCCGAGGAGGATCGGTTCCGCAGCTACCGGGACCGGGAGTACGGCAGGAGCCCCGCGGTCACGCCGTCCGCAGCACCCCAGCCCACTCCCGCTGTCCGCAGCAACCAGACGCCCGCAGCAGCTGACGAGACCCGCACGATCTCGATCCCGAAGCGCAGAACTGCCGAGCCTGCCGCCCATGCCGTGCAGCCCCCTGCACCGGCGGCACAGCCCGCCCAGCAGCCCACGCAGGTCATGCCGCCGGTACAAAAGGCGGCCCCTGCGGCACCGGCTGCGCCCGCCCCGGCAGAGCACACCGCCCACCCGGAGCCGACCCCTGCGCCGAAGTCCAAAAAAGCCAGCGCCTCGCGCTCCTACGCCGCGGCGGAGGCTGCCCTGAACGAGCGCATCCGCGCCGACCATATCTGGCTGTCCAACCCCGTGCTTGTGCGCGGACTCGGCATGGCCCCGGTCATCGGTGCCGCGCTGGACGGTCGGCGGGCGCTCATGCTCTGTATCGCCTCGCTGATTTTGGTCACCTTCACCCGTGTGCTGGCCGTGGCCATCTGCCATCTGACAAAGAACCGCTTCCGCCCCGTGGTGTACTGCTACTCTGCGGCGCTTCTCTACATCCCTACGTATGTTTTACTCTACGCACTGTTCGGCTCTGACCTGACGCTGCTGGGCATCTACCTGCCGATCATGGTCGTGGAGCCCGCCATCGTCAAGCGCATGGAGTTCTCCGACCTTGAACCCGTGAGGGATGCGTTCCGCCACGGCTTCAACAACGCACTTGGCATGTGTGTTGTGCTGCTCATCGTGGGCTGCCTGCGTGAGCTGCTGGCCACGGGCGCGGTCTTTGGCAACGTCATCCTGCACAATGCGCTGCTGCCGCTGGCTGCACTGCCCGCGGGCGGCTTTGTCATCGTGGGCATCCTGGCCGCCATCTGGTGCGCCGCTGCCAACCTGTACACCGATTATAAACATGAGGAGGTGCGCCGCCTGTATGCTGACCGTAAGCACTGAGCTGCAGCCGATTTTAAACGGTGTTGTGCAGTTTATCAGCTATATGGTGCTGGCCGTCTTTGCGGAGAATGTCATCCTGGCCCGCGCGCTGGGTGTCACCCGCCTGATGAAGCTCGTGCCAGACCACCGCGCGCAGGTCTGGGATTTCTGCCTGCCGCTGCTGCTGGTCATCACGCTGTCCGCACCTGCCGGCTGGGCCGCACACGACCTGTTTTTCCCGTGGCTGCGTGATTATCTGCCCGCATGGCTTCCCATTTCGGCCCTGCGGCCCATCGTCTACCTGACCTGCGGCATCGCGGCCATGGCCGTGGCCTGGCTGCTGCTGGGCGTGCTGCCCCGCAAGCTGCGCGCCAGCTGCCGCAGCCAACTCAGCCTTGCCACCTGCAGCACCGCCGTGCTGGGCACGATGCTCATCTGCGCGAACCAGAACTATACGATTTTGCAAAGCGTCGCGTTCGCTCTGGGCAGCGGGCTGGGCTATGTCTTTGCCGTCTTTATCGTTCGGGAGGGCCGCCGCCGTCTGCGCAGCAAGGCCATCTCCTCGATCTTCCAGGGTCTGCCCAGCTCGATGATCTACGTCGGCGTGCTGTCGCTGGCGATCTACGCTCTGGTTGGCCACACCGTTGTTCTGTAACTGTTAGGGGGTCGTTGTTATGTCCGAAGCCTGCTTTACCGCAGCCGATATTTTACTGCCCGCCGCCGGGGTCCCGCTGGACCCGTGGGCCTGCATCGCCGTTGACCAGTTCACCTCCCAGCCGGAGTACTGGCAGCGCGCCGAGCACCTGGCCGACGGCAAGCCCAGCACCCTGCACATCGTTCTGCCGGAGGCGTACTTAGGCACCCCGCAGGAGGCCGAGCGCTTAGAGAGCATCCGCCGTACGATGGAGGAGTACCGCAAGTCCGTTCTGACCCGGAAAGTACATGGCTACGTTTATGTTGAGCGCACCCAGATGGACGGCACGGTCCGGCAGGGCCTTGTCGGCGCTGTCGATCTTGATGCCTACGACTACGCGAAGGGCTCCAAGCCCGCCATCCGCCCGAGCGAGAGCACCGTCGTGGAGCGCATCCCGCCGCGCCTCAAGGTCCGCCGCGGGGCAACGCTGGAAACGCCCCACGTCATGATGCTGGCCGACGACGCCGACTGCACGCTGATCGAGCCCATCGGGCTGATAAAGAACCAGCTGCCGCCGCTCTACGACGGTGAGCTGATGCTGGGCGGCGGGCATCTGCGCGGCTGGGCCGTCGAGGACCCCGCGCTCATTGCCCAAATTGATTCCGCGCTGGCGGCGCTGGCCGACCCTGCCGCCTTTGCCCGCCGCTGGCCCGCTGCCAAAGGGCAGCAGCCGATGGTACTGGCCGTCGGTGACGGTAATCACAGCCTGGCCACCGCCAAGGCCTACTGGGAGGAGCTGAAGCCCACCCTGAGCGAGGAGCAGCGCAGGACCCATCCGGCGCGCTGGTGCCTGGCCGAGGTCTGCAACGTCCACAGCCCCGCCATTGAGATCGAGCCGATCCACCGCGTCGTGTTCGGCGTCGGTGCCAAGGAGCTGTATGCCGCGCTCGACGCCTGGGACCAGCAGCAGGGGAGCAGTACGACGATGTCCGACCAGCGTCTGCGCCTGGCCGATGCCCACGGTGAGAGTGCCGTCGCGCTGGCCAACCCGCCCGCGCCGCTGACCGTCGGCAGTGTGGAGGCATTTCTGGCTGACTTCCTGCCCGCCCATCCCGGCGTGACCGTGGACTACATCCACGGCGAAAGCACGGCGCTGGCGCTGGCCTCCGACCCGGCCAAACCAGCCACGGCCATTCTGCTGCCCGACTTTGCGAAGGCTGACCTGTTCAAGGGCGTTGTGCTGGGCGGCGTGCTGCCCCGCAAGACCTTCAGCATGGGCCATGCCGAGGAAAAACGATATTACAATGAATGCCGTGTCATCGGCGTATAACAGGATTCAGGTGAATTATGGAAAAAGCTGCACAAACCCCGAACGGTGCACCGCACCGTCGCCGCCGCCGTCGCCCTGCTGGCAATGGCAGCGCCCCGCAGGCGCAGCAGCCCGCGCGTGAGGGGAAAGCCCCCGCACAGCCGCGCAAGCCGGCCCCGCAGGCCGCTGCGCCCGCAGCCCCCAAGGCACCGCGCAGCGAGAATGCGCCCCGCGCCAATGGCAGCCACCCCCGCCGCGGGCAGGGCAGACCCGCCCAACCGCAGAGCCAGCAGGCACCGCGCCAGAATGCCCCGGCCCAGCGCCCGGCTGCACCTCAGAATGCGCCCCAGAGCGCACGCCCTGCCGCGCCCCAGCCGCCGCGCCGCAATGCCCGCCCGGCCCCGCAGGTGCCCAGCCAGCCGCTGCGCGACCAGCCCAAGGCACCGCGCCCGCCCCGCAATGCCCGCCCCCCGCGCAGCACCGCGCCGGAGCAGCCGGGTCTCGATCTGATCTCCCGCCGCCCGCCGAAGCAGAAATTCGCAAATTTCGAGGACTATCTCGCCGCCCACGGCGGTATGACTGTGCCGCTGCCGCCCGAGGCATCCGACGCAGCGGACACCCCCGAGGCGGCCACGCCCGCCGAGGCTGCCGAATGACCCCCGCCACCGCGGCAGCCCTGCGCTGCCCCGTATGCGGCGGTCCGCTGCTGCTGGCCGGGCGCAGCCTGCGCTGTGCCAGAGCCCACAGCTTTGACCTTGCCAAAGAGGGCTACGCCTACTTACTGCCGATGCAGAAGAAGCACGCCGCCGACCCCGGCGACGGCAAGGCCATGGTCCGCGCCCGCCGCGCGTTCCTGTCGGCAGGGCACTACGCCCCGCTGATGGCGACGCTGGCCGCGCTCTGCGCCGCGCTGCCCCACGACCATATTGTGGACGCCGGCTGCGGCGAGGGCAGCTATGACAAGTACCTGTATGACGCGCTGGGCTGCCCTCAGATTGCGGCGTTCGACCTGTCCAAGGAGGCCGTGCGGCTGGCGTCGAAGCTCGTGCCCGACGCGGCGTTCTGTGTCGGCGGCAGCTTCTGTGCGCCGGTGCGCGACGGCTGGGCCGACCTGCTTTTGAACATCTTCTCGCCCATGGCTGAGGCCGAGTTTGCCCGTATGCTGCGCCCGGGCGGGCATCTTGTTTACGCCGTGCCCACCGCGCGCCATCTGTTCGGCCTGAAAGAGATTTTGTACGACTGCCCGTATGAAAATGAGGTCCGACAGACCGAATACGACGGCTTTGCGTTTGTGAAGGCCGTTGAGTCCACCGCTGTCATCACGCTGGAAGGGCAGAGTGTGCAGGATTTGTTCGCCATGACGCCCTATTACTGGAACACTCCCGCCGACGGCGCAGCCCGGCTTGCGGAATGTGAACGCCTGACGACAGAGATCGGGTTCCGGTTTTTGGTGTATCAAAAGGTATAAATGTACGTGCCTTCCCCCGCGGGGGAAGGTGGCCGAGGCCCCGCCCAAGGCCGGATGAGGGGCGAGCTTGCGACGTTTCCCCGTGTACGGGCCGCCTCCGCAAGCTCGCCCCTCATCAGTCACCTGCGGCGACAGCTTCCCCCGCGGGGGTTTAGATCTCCTCCGGCGGCACGATTCCCGGGTCATACGGCTCCTGCGCGGGTGGGACAATGACCCCCTGCGTCTGCTTCGGCTCATCCTCGTCGCGGTACTGCTCGTCGGGCACCTCGCTCAAATCGGTCCAGAAGCCTTCGCGCTCATCCTCGGCACCGCGGGGTCCAAATTCATCAAACATACCAGACACTCCTTTATAATAGTGTATAAGCGCGGCCCTTGCGGCCTACACTGTAGGCATAGTCTTTGCTGGGGGAGTGTGGGTTATGCGTTCCAACCGCGGAATTTTCTGGTACAGCCTCGGGCTGACGCTGCTTCTGCTGCTGCCGATGGTGCTGACCGTCGCGTTCTTCACCGACCAATACCAGAAGCAGCAGCTCCTGCGCCAGGCGTCGGCGGCGGACAGTACGCTGCACATCGAGCCGGGCGCGCAGGGCGTGTATACGCTGCTGCTCGTCGTCCAGCAGGAGGAGCCCGCCTTTGTGCTGGCCCGTGCGGACGGCCCGCAGCAGACGGTCACACTCTGCGCACTGCCGGGTTCGCTGCGCGTCAGCGCACCCTCGGGCACAACAACGCTGGCGGAGTGTGCGCTGTCTGCCGGGGCCGGGCGGGCCGCACAGCTGCTCGTCGGCACGGTGGCTACGGGGGAGACCGCCGCCCCGGCGCCGCACTATATCGCGGCCACGCCCGCCACCTGGGCGGACTGCGCGGGCCGCACAGCCTCGGCACGCATCGACACGGCATCGCTGCTGGATGCCGCCGCACGCACGCGCCTGGGCTACGGCGAGGACCCCATCGCCGTGTGTACCGCCGCACAGGCGACGGAGCTGATCGCCCAATTGCAGGCGGCGCTGCCCGGGGCAGGGGAGGGCTGCATGGCCCGCGCCGCCGTCTGGGCGGCGTTCCTGCGGCAGGACCCGGCGCTGCTGGCCGGTCTGCCCGACGGTCTGCGCAGCCGCAGTGCCCGGCTGCTGACCGACCTGCTGGCCGCAGACCTGAACGCCCTGGGCGAGACACTGACCTATTTAAGTGCCCGCACCGCCCTGACGATTGACTACACCACCGCCGCCGTGGCCGCTGCCCGGGGCGGCGTGCAGCTGACGGAGGAGGGGATGGCAGCCGTTTGCGCTCTCCTGCTGTGATGGGGAACGCGGCTATGCCTGCCCGCGGAGCTTCCGCTTCTGCGTTCGGCGCAAGGCCGTCAAAATTTTACAAGAATTTTTGCAAAACCGCTTGACGTAGACCCGCAGTCGTGTTATTATGATAGCACCTCTTTTGCGGGTTTATTTTTTATGCCCTTTTTCAAGGGCGCCTGCAAGCGCGAGGGAGGCTTATTAACCGATAATGGAGGTGCCGAACAATGACTGTCAAGATCACCCTGGCCTGCACGGAGTGCAAGCAGCGCAACTACAACAAGGAGAAGAACAAGAAGAACTCTCCGGACCGTCTTGAGATGAAGAAGTATTGCCGTTTCTGCAAGAAGCATACCCTTCACCGCGAAACCAAGTGAGGATAGGAGCTTAGAGATGGCAGACAATAAAGCAGCCACCGCTGCAGCCCAGACTCAAAGCGACAAGCCCAAAAAGAACGACGGCAAGAAGAAGGTCTCCTTCTTCGACAAGGTCAAGAACTTTTTCAAAGGGATCGGCAAGTATTTCAAAGATACGAAGAGCGAGCTGAAAAAGGTCGTGTGGCCCAGCAAGAACGACGTCAAAACCAATACGATCACCGTTATCGTGGTCGTGCTGGTCGCAGCTGTCGTGCTGATCCTGCTGGACCTCATCTTTGGCGGCGCCATCCACCTGTTGATCGGCGCCTGAGCGCGTTGAGCGGAGGCAAAGACAATGGCTGAGCAAGCAAATTGGTATGTAGCACATACCTATTCCGGCTATGAGAACAAGGTCGCAACCGATCTGATGACGATGGTGGAGAACCGCCACCTGCAGGATCTGATCTGCGACGTCAAGGTTCCCACCGAGACCCGCATTGAAGAAGTTTTTGACAAGCGCGGCAACAAGACCGGCGAGAAAGAGGTTCAGTCGAAGCTCTACCCCGGCTACGTCTTTATTAAAATGGTCATGAACGACAACACCTGGTACATCGTGCGAAACACGCGCGGCTGCACCGGCTTTGTCGGCCCGGAGTCCAAGCCCGAGCCCCTGACCGAGGCGGAGGTTGCCAAGATGGGCGTCGAAACCACCGTTGACCTTGAGGTCGAGTACAAGGTCGGTGATACGGTTGAGATCACCGCCGGTCCGATGGAAGGCTCCGTCGGCACCGTCGACGAGATCGACATTCCTGCGCGCAAGGTGCGCGTAAGGATCACCATGTTTGGCCGCGAGCTTCCGGCAGAGCTGGAGCTGCATCAGGTCAAGCTGTTCTGAGTATTTCTCAGGACACCCTAGTTTCCGGTAAAGACCGCGAACGGGCCTGCGCCCGTGGGAGGTCTGCACCGCAGGCCGCAACTCACCACAAAATTTGGAGGTGCAAGTATTATGGCACAGAAAATCACTGGCTACATCAAGCTGCAAATCCCCGCCGGCAAGGCAACTCCGGCTCCCCCTGTTGGTCCTGCTCTGGGTCAGAAGGGCGTCAACATCATGGCGTTCACCAAGGAGTTCAACGAGCGTACCAAGAACCAGATGGGCATGATCATCCCCGTCGTCATCACGGTCTACGCTGACCGCTCCTTCTCCTTCATCACCAAGACTCCTCCGGCGCCCGTTCTGATCAAGAAGGCTGCCGGCATCGACACTGCTTCCGGCGTGCCCAACAAGAACAAGGTTGGCTCCATCACGCTGGCTCAGGCCGAGGAGATCGCCAAGACCAAGATGCCCGACCTGAACGCCGCTTCCCTGGAGGCCGCTGTCAGCATGATCAAGGGCACCGCCCGCAGCATGGGCGTTACCGTTGAGGGCTGAATAGGAGGGTAATACGCAATGAAACACGGCAAGAAGTATATCGACGCTGCTAAGCTGATCGAGAATAACAAGACTTACGATCCCAACGAGGCCCTGGAGCTGTGCTGCAAGACCGCTACCGCTAAGTTCGACGAGACCGTTGAGCTGCACGTCCGCCTGGGCGTTGACAGCCGTCACGCCGACCAGCAGGTCCGCGGCGCTGTTGTTCTGCCCAACGGCACCGGTAAGAACGTCCGCGTTATCGCCATCGCCAAGGGCGACGCCGCCAAGGCCGCTGAGGCTGCCGGTGCGCAGGAGGTCGGTGATGACGATCTGATCGCCAAGATCGCCGGCGGCTACCTGGACTTCGACGTTCTGGTCACCACCCCCGACATGATGGGCCGCGTTGGCCGTCTCGGTAAGGTCCTGGGCCCCCGTGGTCTGATGCCCAACCCGAAGGCCGGCACCGTTACCCCCGACGTCGGCAAGGCTGTTACCGACGCTAAGGCCGGTAAGATCGAGTACCGTCTGGACAAGCAGAACATCATCCATGTGCCCATCGGCAAGGCCTCTTTCGGCGCCGAGAAGCTGATGACCAACCTGGACACCGTCCTGGATGCCATCGCCAAGGCTAAGCCCGCCGCTGCCAAGGGCCAGTACTTCAAGAGCGCTACCATCGCCACCACCATGGGCCCCGGCGTCCGCGTTGCTACCAACAAGTACGGCGTATAAGTTTTTCAGCTTTGAGCTGAAAAACGCTTGACAAACGCACGTTCGCGTGCTATACTAATTAAGCTGTTTTTGAGACAGCAGGTGCCGCAAGGCATAACGGGTTTTACCCACCTGCCGAGAAACGTGCGTTTGATTGCAATGCTTTCAAGCCCTTTCCCGGCGACGGGAAGGGGCTTTTTTCTGTATATCACATAAAAAGCCGCTTACCGAAACCAATCTGTAAGTGGAATGAGGTGAATTTCAAATGCCCAGTGCAAAGATTCTGGAAGCTAAGAAGGCTCTTGTTGCTGATCTGAACGAGAAGATCGCAGGCTCTCTGGCCGGTGTTGTCGTTGCTTACAACGGCATCAGCGTTGCTGATGACACCAAGCTGCGTAAGGAGCTGCGTGAGGCTGGCGTGCACTACATGGTCGTCAAGAACACCATGCTGCGCCTGGCCGTCAAGGGCACCCAGTACGAGGGTCTGACCGAGTACTTCAAGGGTGACACGGCTATCGCTCTGTCTCCGGAGGATCCGGCTGCTGCTGCTCGCATCCTGTGCAAGTTTGCTGACGCCGACAAGTCCAAGCGCTTCGTCGTCAAGGGCGGCTTCTGCGATGGTCAGGTCATGGACGCTGCAGGTATCAAGAGCCTGTCTACCATGCCCAACCGCGAAGGCCTGCTCTCCATGCTGGCTGGCTCCCTCAACGGTATCGTTGGCGGTCTGGCTGTTGCCCTGCAGGGTATCGTCGACAAGCAGGACGAGACTGCTGCCTGAGTTTAGGTTTAGCAGGTTGAGCGCACCGGCGCAGCGCTCCTTGAATACAAACCGCGCCGCTTAAAACTATAAAATTTATGGAGGTAACTACCATGGCTTCTGAGAAGATCACTGCCATTGTCGAGTCTGTCAAGACTATGACTGTTCTGGAGCTGAAAGAGCTCGTTGACACCATCTGCGAGGAGTTCGGCGTTTCTGCTGTTGCTGCTGCCGCTCCCGCTGCCGCCGGCGCTGCTGCTCCCGCTGAGGAGGAGAAGACCGAGTTTGACGTCATCCTGGCTGACGTTGGCGCCAACAAGATGCAGGTCATCAAGACCGTTAAGGAGCTGACCGGCGCTTCCCTGATGGAGGCCAAGAAGCTGGTTGAGACCCCGAACGCCAAGCTGAAGGAGCAGGCTTCCAAGGCTGACGCCGAGGACATCCAGAAGAAGCTGGCCGAGGTCGGCGCTAAGGTCGAGCTGAAGTAATTTAGCTTACCAAATAGCTTTCAACACCGTGTGGTTTAACACCGCACGGTGTTTTTGTTTTGTGTACCTTAACAAAAACTTCCTCGTTTCTTTGTACATTCCTCTGAATTTGACCGTGTTGCATGGGCCTTGCATTTCGTATAATATTGATGTATCCTTTTAGTATCGAATAAAATGGGAAAGTGAGGCTGTATACTCTTGGAGAACGAAAAGCCAAAAGGCGGCGGGATGGAAAAGCTGGCTTCGTTTATCGTTGATAAACGCAACCTGTTCTTCCTGTTATACATATTTGCGCTGATTTTCAGTGTCATCGCGACGGGCTGGGTCAAGGTCGAGGACGACATCACGACCTACCTGCCCGACACAACCGAGACCCGCCAGGGCCTGACCGTGATGAATGACAACTTCGTCACCTACGGCACGGCCAACGTCATGGTGTCCAACATCACCTACGATACTGCGCTGGACATCCAGTCCCGGCTTGAGGACATCGAGGGTGTCACCACCGTTGAATTTGACGACACCGACGAGCATTACACGAATGCGTCGGCGCTGTTCTCCGTCAGCTTTGACGCAGAAGTAGGGGACGAGCGCGCCGAGAACGCCCTGCAGGAGATCCGCGACGAGCTTGAGGGCAGCTACGACACCTCGATCTATTCCGAGGTCGGCTACGATTCCTCCGCGGACCTGCAATCGGAAATGGTCGTCATCGTCATCATCGCGGCCATCATCATCGTCGTCGTGCTGACGCTGACCTCCCGCTCCTATGCCGAGGTCCCGGTCCTCCTCATGACCTTCGGCGCGGCGGCGCTGCTGAACATGGGCACAAACTTCCTGTGCGGCACGATCAGCTTCATCTCCAACTCAGTCACCGTCATACTGCAGCTGGCGCTGGCCATCGACTACGCCATCATTCTGTGCCACCGTTTCAGCGATGAGCATGAGACGCTGCCCACCCGCGAGGCCTGCATTGCCGCGCTTTCCAAGGCTATCCCGGAGATTTCTTCCTCCTCGCTCACGACGATCAGCGGCCTGGCCGCGCTGGCGTTCATGCACTTCGGCATTGGCCGCGACCTGGCTACGGTCCTGATCAAGGCTATCCTGTTCAGTATGCTCTGTGTCTTTACGCTGATGCCCGGCCTGCTGGTGCTGTTCAGCAAGCTGATCGACAAAACCCGCCACAAAAACCTGATTCCCAAGATTACCGCCGTCGGCAAGTTCGACATCAAGACCCGCTTTATCATCCCGCCGATCTTCGGCGTCATCATCGTGGCGGCGGCGGTCTTTGCCAACCTGTGCCCCTACTGCTACACCTACACCGACCTGGTCACCGCCAAGCAGAGCGAGCGCCAGATCGCCTACCAGAAAATCAAAAACACCTTCGGTTCCAGCAACATGGTGGCCGTCATTGTACCGTCGGGCGACTATGAGTCCGAGGGCAGGATCCTCGACGAGCTGGACGCCTGCGCCGAGGTCAAATCCACGATGGGTCTGGCCAACATTGAAGCGATGGACGGCTATATGCTGACCGACGCTGTGACACCGCGCCAGCTGGCCGAGATGGCCGACCTCGACTACGAGGTTGCCAAGGCACTGTACGGCGCCTACGCCGTCGACCATGACGAGTACGGCGAGATCATCAACGGCTTGGACGATTATAAAGTGCCGATCTACGACATGTTCAGGTTCCTGGAACAGGAGATGCACGACGGCAACATCACGCTCTCGGGCGATGTGCAGGACACTCTGGACGACCTGTTCGACCAGCTCGATGAAGCCCAGAAGCAGCTGCAGAGCGACGATTACAGCCGTATGGTCGTCTATCTGAACCTGCCCGAGGAGACCGACGAGACGTTTGCCTTCGTCAACAAGATGCACGACATCATCGGCAAATACTACGCCACCGATTCGTTCTACGTTGTCGGCAATACGACGAGCGCCATGGACCTGTCCAGTTCCTTCGGCGAGGATAACCTGCTGATCAGTGTGTTGTCCGCGCTGTTCGTTATCCTGGTCCTGCTGTTCACATTCAAGTCCGCGGGTCTGCCCGTGCTGCTGATCATCGTCATTCAGGGCAGTATCTGGATCAACTTCTCGGTGCCGTACCTGCAGCACACCCCGCTGTACTTCCTCGGCTACCTGATCGTCAACTCCATTCAGATGGGTGCAAACATCGACTACGCCATCGTTATCTCCAGCCACTACACCGACCTGAAGAAGGTCATGCGCCCGCGGGAGGCCATCGTCGCAGCCCTGAACGAGTCGTTCCCGACCATCTTCACCTCCGGCTCCATTCTGGCATCCGCGGGTATTCTGATCAGCGTGCTGACCACGAACCCCGTTATCTCCGCCATCGGTACCTGCCTGGGCCGCGGCACGATCGTTTCCATCCTTCTGGTTCTGTTTGTCCTGCCGCAGATCCTGATCCTGGGCGACACCATCATCGAGCGCACGAGCTTTGAGATGAAGGGCGTTGCCGGTATGGCCCGCACGGCCAGTGGCACAATGCACGTCAATGGCCGCGTGCGCGGCTACATCAACGGCGTCGTAGATGCTGACATCAAGGGCGTGCTGCACGGCAAGTTCAGTGCGAACATTGCCACCGGCACCGAATTTACCGTTGACAAGCCCGACATGTACCTGTCGGAGAAGAACATCCACGAATCCGAGGACGGTGCCCCCGAACCAGGCACACCCGATACGCCCGACACTGACACGAAGGGAGGCGACGCTGAATGAACCGCATTTTTGACCTGACGCGCCGCCTCTGGGCTGCGCTGCTGGCGCTCTGCCTTGTGCTGGCGCTGACCCTGCCCGTTTTTGCGGAAGGGGAGAGCGGGACCGCCGACACCGCCGAAAAGGAGACCTTCCACATCGGCACCGTCGATGACCTTTTGCAGCTGGCCGATTCCTGCCGCCTGGACAGCTGGAGCAAAAACCGCACCGTCTATCTGGACGCCGATCTGGAACTGACCGGCAGCGGCTTTGCGGGCATCCCGTCCTTCAGCGGCGTATTTGAGGGGCAGGGCCACACGATCTCCGGCCTGAGCCTTGTAGATGACGGCTCGGTCATCGGCTTCTTCCGCTATGTGCAGCAGGGGGCCAACGTCCGCGACCTCGTCATCCGGGGCCGCTCGATGCCCACCGGCAGCCGCTCCACCGTGGGCGGCATTGCGGGCAGCAACGCCGGTACGCTGCACAACTGCCGCTTTGAGGGCGTGTCCTCCGGCGCGTCCGTTGTCGGCGGCATCGCGGGCACAAATCTGGCTGCCGGCGTCATCGAAAGCTGCACGACCACGGGCAGTGTCTACGGTGCGCACTTCATCGGCGGCATCGCCGGTGAAAATCACGGCATCATTGCCAACTGCACGAACACCTCCAGCGTCAACACGACGGTGGAGCAGAACGACATCGACCTTTCCTCGCTGACGCTGAACGACCTGATCGGCACCGAGAACGTCGCCGACATCACCGACATCGGCGGCATTGCGGGCCAGTCCGGCGGTGTCATCCGCGCCTGCATGAACCGCGGCACCGTGGGCTATCAGCACATGGGCTACAACGTCGGCGGCATCGCGGGCAGCCAGACCGGCTACATTGAGGGCTGCGTCAACTACGGCACTATCTACGCCCGCAAGGAGGGCGGCGGCATCGTCGGCCAGATGGAGCCGAGCAGCACGCTGGAATACACAAAGGACACGCTGCAGGAGCTTTCCGACGAGATGGGCACGCTGCAGACGCTGGTCAACCGCGCCTGCGATGACGCCAGCGCCGCCAGCAGCGAGCTTTCCAACCAGCTCGAAGCGCTGAAGAACAACGTGACCAGCTCCCGCAATGCCATTGAGAATCTGCTGAAGCAGGCCCAAAACGGCGTGTCCATCGGTTCCCAGACCGTCAAGACCGACTTGAGCCAGTTCAAGCAGGACCTCAAGAATACCAACCTGCCCGGCGCGGACGACGGAGACAATGCCGCGGACTCGGACACAGTCATCGACTACGGCGAAGCGACGCCTCCGTCTGACACCGACCCTGTCGATCCGAATTACACGCTGTCCCCCTCGGAGGAGCCCGCGCAGAGTGCCGACCTCTCCACGCCTGACGAAAGCAGTACGGCAGCGCAGGACACTGCCCCCGCACAGGAGCCTGCACAGGAACCCGCTGCAGAGGGCAGCGAGGCGGACCGCACCCCCCACGGGCAGCCCGGCCCCGAAGCTGTTGACGATTCCGCTGACAGCACCGTTGTCAGCGAGGACGACGGCACTGCCACAAAGCCGGACGAGCGCTATCCGATCGACCCAGGCTATACGCTCATCACCGAGGGTCTTGACGACCTGCCCGACACAAAGGACGTGCTCAATGACATTTCGGATGCCTTGCCGGACTCCGTGGACGTCGAAATTCCAAAGGTCGAGCTGACGAACCGCGATGCCATCACGGCCAGCCGCAATGATCTGAGCAGCAGCCTGACCAGCATGGGCGACATCGTCAGCAGCCTGAACAACAACGCCAGCAGCAACAGCCAGGCGCTGATCAACGACGTGAAGGCGATCTCGAAGCAGATCAACAAGATCGGCCAGACGCTGTCCGGTGCCAGCGAGAATGTCAACCGGGATGCAGACGACATCGTGGACGATGTTTCCGATGACGACACCGATGACGACGTCGAGGCCAAGGTCACGAACTGCATCAACAGCGGCACGGTCAATGCCGACCTCAACGCCGGCGGCATTACCGGTGCAATGGCCCGCGAGAACGATCTGGACCCCGAGGACGACTACACCACCGCGGGCAGCGAGTCGCTGAACTTTACCTTTAAGACCCGCGTCGTCACCCGTGACTGCACAAACTACGGCACGGTCAGCGCCAAAAAGCAGAACGCGGGCGGCATCGTCGGCGACGCCGAGATGGGTTCTGTCATCGACTGCAGGGGCTTTGGCACCCTCGATGCCGAGGACGCCACCGGCGTCGGCGGCGTGGCCGGTATCAGCAAGTCCACGATCCGCGAGAGCTGCGCCAAGGGCCGCCTGTCCGGTGCAAAGCAGGTCGGCGGCATTGTCGGCAGCGGTGCCACCATCGAAAACTGCCGCGCCATGGTCATGATCGACAACGCTGCCGAACAGATCGGTGCGATTGCCGGTATCGTGGACGACCCGCTGGACGGCAGCGTGACCGGCAACACCTTCGTGGACGAGGGTGTCGCGGGCATCGACAGCGTCAGCTACCAGGGCATTGCCGAACCGCTGGCCTACGAGGATTTCGTCGCGCAGGAAAATCTGCCCGGCGATTTCGGCAGCATCTGTGTCCGCTTTGTGACCGACGAGGATTCGCTGGTCCAGGAATACCACATCCCGTACGGCAGCGACTTCCCGACGGATCAGCTGCCGCCGGTTCCCAACCACCAGGGCCAGTACGGCAGCTGGGAGGATGTGGATCTGACCGGCATGACGTTTGACGCGACGATCCACGCCGAGTACAGCGACATAAACACGGTCCGCCAGAGCCAGGAAAAGCGCGGTGAACGCTCCCTTGTGCTGGTGGAGGGCAGCTTCGACACCACCGACGAGCTGATGCTCCATGAGGTGGACGACGCGCCCGATACCCCCGGCACGCTGGTGGAGGCGTGGGGCCTGGAGCTGCCCGCCGACACCGGCCACACGCTGCGCTATATGCCGCCGGAGACGACGGACAACACCGTGCTGTGGGTCAGGACCGACGCAGGTTGGCAGCAGGCCGACACAAGCGTGGACGGCAGCTATCTGACCTGCACCGCCCCCGCCGGTACGACGGCCTTCGCCGCTGTGCAGATGCCCGCCAGCAAGGTGCCCCTGCTCGCGGCGGCTTGCGGCGCCGCAGCCGCACTGCTGCTGGTGATTTTGTTCATCGCCCGCAAGATGAAAAAGAAGAGGGCCGCGGCAAAGAAAACCGCGTAAGGCCCTGCCGGGGCCGATGCTCGTCATCGACCCCCGCATACGGCAGATGCCTCGCACAAAAAAACCGCTGCAGCACAGAAGCCTGTGCTGCAGCGGCTTTTTGTTTCAGCAGCTTTCTATAAACGCCTTAAAAATCTTTCGGCTGTCCTCATTCACGCGGAACGAAAATTCGGGGTGCCACTGCACAGCCCAGACGAACTTTTTATCCGGCAGGCATACGGCCTCCGTCAGTCCATCCTCCGAGACGGCCATAGCCGCCAGCCCCGGCGCAAGCGTTCACACCTCACTGTAAAAAATAAAACAGAGAAGTCCTGTGCGACCTCTCTGTCCGTTGTGCTGATTATACCGCAACGCGCGGCGGATTGCAAGCCCTTACATCGGCGGGTGGCTGCCCTTGAAGCGCTTATCCGTCGGCAGGGTCGTATATTTGTCGTACAGCTCCCGCAGCAGCACGGTACGGCGCACCATGCCGATGAACACATTGCGGTCATCCACCACCGGCACAAAGTTCTGTTCGATGGCTGCCTTTAAAAGCGTCGGCATGTCGGTGGTCACGGTAACGGCCTTGTAATCGCGGCGGCGGGGGAAGCTGGAAATCGGCACGTCCTCGCTGGCTTCAAGGTCCAGCCCGTGCAGATTTTTCATGCCCCAGAGGATGTCGCCCTCGGTGATGCTGCCGACATACTCGCCGTTGCGCTTCAGAACAGGGATGGTGGCGTAGCGCTGGTTGGACCATTTTTCCAGCGTCTGGCGCAGGGTGAAATCCTCGTAAATGTACAGGACGTCCTGCTTGGGTGTCAAAAAGAATAAAAGGTTCATGGTTTAAACCGAGCTCCTTTGGTAAGGTTGTCATACTTCTGTAAACAGTATATACTCTTGCGCTGTAAACTTTGTGAATGGAATGTTAAATCCACGCGCCAAAATAAATTTCTCCGAAATGCCCTGTTCAAGCGGGGAAAAATGGTGTATAATAGCTAAAGATTCATATAGTACAGCTGCGGGCTTAGCCGCAGCTAACCCTGAAAAGGAGGATCGCAGATGATCACCAAGGTCAATCCCTATGGACATATTTCGCTGACGAATGACTACTTCTCCGGCCTGGTGGAGCAGGCCGCCAAGCAGTGCTACGGCATTGCCGCCATGGGTCAGGCCCCGGCTGAAAGCGTTGTGCGCAGCGCCCTGCGCACCGGCAGCCTGCCGCCGAAGGGCGTCACCGTCACGCAGGAGGCCGGCAAGCTGGTCATCGCCCTGCATATCAAGGTCGGGTTCGGTCTGAACATCTCGACCATCACCCAAAGCATCACCCACCGCGTCAAGGACGAAGTTGAACTTGCCACCGGCTTAAAGGTCGCCCGCATCGATGTCTACGTGGACGACGTCATTGCCGACTAAAGACTGTTTTACCCAAAAAATATGAGGTGTAACGAAACCATGATTACTGGCCAGACCCTGCGCGACGCCATTCTTTCCGGCGCCAACAACATTGCCAACCAGCGCACCCGCGTGGATGAGCTGAACGTTTTCCCCGTGCCGGACGGTGATACCGGCACGAACATGAGCATGACCATCGGCGCCGCCCGCGCCGAGCTTGAGGCCATGCCCGACAGCTGCACCGTGGCCGAGGCCAGCAAGACCGCTGCCTCCGCCATGCTGCGCGGCGCCCGCGGCAACTCCGGCGTTATCACGAGCCTTTTGTTCCGCGGCTTCTCCAAGGCGCTGAAGGACAAGACCGAGGCATCCTCCGCTGACCTGGCTGCCGCCTTGCAGCAGGGCGTCGAGGCCGCCTACAAGGCCGTCATGAAGCCCACCGAGGGCACGATCCTGACCGTCTCCCGTCTGGCTGCCGAGAAGGCCGCCGAGTGCACCGAGCTGGATGTTCCTGCCATGTGGGACGCCACGCTGCAGGCCGGTCAGGCCGCGCTGGACGACACCCCGAACCTGCTGCCCGTACTGAAAAAGGCCGGTGTCGTGGACGCCGGCGGCCAGGGCATCATGCTGATCTTTGAGGGCATGAAGCAGGTATTCGACGGCGGCGAGATCATCGCCGGTGCCGAGGTCGCCGCCAAGCCCAAGGTATCCAGCGAAGCCGCAGGCAAGGGCGTTTTTGCCGACGACCTGATGAAGGTCGAGGACATCAAGAACGGCTACTGCACCCAGTTCCTGCTGCACAAGGATGCCGATGCCAGCGTTACCCGCCTGCGCGCCTTCCTTGAATCCAACGGCGACTCCGTTGTTGTGATCGAGGACGACGACGTTGCCAACTGCCATGTCCACACTTCCGACCCCGGCATGATGCTGAGCGAGGCCATCAAGTACGGCTACCTGACCAATTTTAAAATTGAAAACATGCACGAGCAGTTCCTCGCCCGCCAGAAGCAGGCGAAGGGTCTGGAGAAGCAGGCCGAGGCCGAGGAGAAGAAGGACAGCGAGTTCACCTACGCCGCCGTTGACCCCGAGCGCGAGTACGGCTTTGTGGCCGTGGCCGCGGGCGAGGGCCTGAAGGCTGTGTTCGGCGACCTGGGCGTGGATGCTGTCGTCAGCGGCGGCCAGACGATGAACCCCTCCACCGAGGACATCCTCGCCGCCATCCAGAGCGTGCCCGCCAAGACCGTGCTCGTTCTGCCCAACAACAAAAACATCATCATGGCGTCCGAGCAGGCGCAGAAGCTCGCGGACCGCAAGGTCATCGTGCTGCCCACCCGCACCGTGCCCCAGGGCATGACCGCCATGCTGAACTTTGACCCCGACCTGAAGCCGGAGGAGAACGCCGTTGCCATGATGCAGGCGGCGGACCGCGTCAGCACAGGTCTGATCACCTATGCCGCCCGCGACAGCGAGTTTGACGGCAAGCCCATCAAGAAGGGCGAGATCATGGCGCTGGAGAACGGCAAAATCGTTGCCACCGGCACCGACCTGGTCAAGATGACCTATCGTCTGGCCCGCTCCATGAAGAAGAAGGACACCCAGTTCATCACGGTCATTTCCGGCTGCGACGTCAGCGACGAGGACGCCGAAAAGACGACCGATCTGGTGCGCGCCAAGTGCGGCGGCAGTGTCGAGGTCAGCCACATCAGCGGCGGCCAGCCCGTGTACTACTACATGATCTCCAAAGAAAATTGCCGCTGTTTCGACGCAGCGGACCCGCGACCTAGGGGCTGCACGCCCCTAGGAACCCCAAAGCGGAGGTCGCAGAGGGCGCGGGCTAAACGAAAGCAGTATTACTTTTCGTTCTTAACGCCCGCGCCCTCTGCTCCGTTTTGAAACTCGGGTGTTGCGGGGTTGCGAGCGTGGGGCCACAGTTGAGCGCAGCGAAACTGGGGAGCGAGCAATGTTTGCCCCTGCGGGGCAAACAACCGCACGAGCGGGTTTGCGCAGCAAACGGGCGGCGCTCGTTGTGCGCCGCCAAGCGCCCCCGAACCCCCGCAGGGGTGAACGACTGCTGTTTCCGCGATGACCTCCTCTTTACATCACTGCCCTGTAGGGGCCGGGCATGCCCGGCCCGCAGCCTTGCCATTACCGCCCATTTATCTTTTGCTTCGTAGGGAGGGATCTTGACCCCTCCGCGGGGCGTCGAGGACGCCGCCCCCTACAAACGCAAGCTGCAAGCCTTTCGCCAGTCGTAGGGGAGAGATTCATCCCTCCCGCGCCACATCCCATTGCCGCCCGCCATTCCAAAGAAAGGAGGCCCCCATGCCCACCATCAACGATTCCGTCCAATTCCTCAAGGGCGTTGGCCCGGCCTTCGCCAAAAAATTTGAGAAGCTCGGCATCCTCACGATCCGCGACCTGCTTTTGTGCTATCCGCGCAAATACATCGACTACACCCAGCCCTACACCGTCGTGTCCGCGCCGTATGACGTGGAATGCTGCGTCCGCGCAACCGTGCTGCAAAAGGAGCCCGCCCGGCGCGTCAAGGGCGGGCGGGTCATGAACCCGCCGCGAGCTGCTGCACCCGCTGGTGCGCACCGAGGCCCAGGTCGCTGACTGCCCGTTTGTGGCGGTCTATCCCGGCACCGACGGTCTGCCCGCCAGCCGCCACGCCAGCTGCGCCCATGCAGCGCTGGCGTTCGCGGACCAGCTTGTGGACCCGCTGCCGCCCGAGCTGCTGACCCGCTACCGGATGCCCGCCAAGGCGCAGGCCGTACGGGGCATCCACGCGCCCAAAAACGCGGACGACCTTGCCGCGGCGCGGCGGCGGCTGATTTTTGAGGAGCTGTACCTGCTCCAAATCGGCATCTTCCTGCTGCGCAGCCACGGGCGGCGCAAGACCAGCGCCCCCATGCACCCGCTGGACCTCGGCCCGTTCTGGCGCAGCCTGCCGTACCCGCCCACCGGTGCGCAAAAGCGCTCCACCGAGGAAATTCTGGCCGATCTCTGCGGCGACGTGCCGATGAACCGGCTTTTGCAGGGCGACGTCGGCAGCGGCAAAACGCTGGTGGCCGCCGCGGCCATCTGGTTTGCCGCGCAGAACGGCTGGCAGAGCGCCATGCTGGCCCCCACGGAAATTTTAGCCCGCCAGCACGCCGCCACGCTGGCGGACCGGCTCGAGCCGTTCGGCGTCAACGTCACGCTGCTGGTCGGCGGCATGAAAGCGAAGGAGAAGCGCATCGCGCTGGAGGCTATTGCCGATGGGCGGGCAAATTTAGTCGTAGGTACGCACGCCGTGCTGACCGACACCGTGGAATTTAAAAATCTCGGCCTCGCCATCGTGGACGAGCAGCACCGCTTCGGCGTGCGGCAGCGCGGCCTGTTGGCGGGCAAGGCACAAAGCCCGCACCTGCTGGTCATGAGCGCCACGCCCATCCCGCGCACGCTGGGGCTGCTCATGTACGGCGACCTGGATATTTCGGTGCTGGACGAGCTGCCGCCGGGCCGCAAGCCCATCAAAACGTGGTTCATCACCGGCAAAAAGCGCCGCGACATGTACGGCTTTCTGGACAAGCAGATCGCGGCGGGGCATCAGGTCTACATCGTCTGCCCGGCCATTGAGGAAAACGAAGCCATGGGCGATCTGCAGGCCGTCACGACCTACTACACCGAGACCGCCTGTGCACTGCTGCCCAATCGGCGCATCGGCCTGCTGCACGGCAAGCTGAAGCCAAAGGAAAAGGACGATGTCATGCAGAGATTCAAGGCCGGTGAGCTGGACGTGCTTGTCTCGACGACAGTCATCGAGGTCGGCGTTGACGTGCCGAACGCGACGGTCATGGTCATTGAGAACGCCGAGCGGTTCGGCCTGTCGGCGCTGCACCAGCTGCGCGGGCGCGTGGGGCGCGGCGCAGCGGATTCCTGCTGCATTCTGATTTCCGACAACGGCAACGACGCGGTGCGCGAGCGGCTGCAATTTCTGTGCCGCACGTCGGACGGCTTCGCCGTGGCGAAGTACGATCTGGAGACCCGCGGCCCGGGTGATTTCTTTGGCTCGGCGCAGCACGGTCTGCCGACGCTGCGGGTGGCGGATTTAGTGCAGGACACCCGCACGCTGCGCGTCGCGCAGGACGAAGCCAAGGCCCTGCTGGCCAAGGACCCGAATCTGATCGACCCCGCGCACCGCGCGCTGTCCGATGAGGTGGAGCGGCTGTTTGAGACGGCAGGGGCGATGAATTAGCAGCTTTCTTTGGCTTCCCCCTCGGGGGAAGCTGCCGCCCGCAGGCGGCTGATGAGGGCAGAGTTTCCCACAGGCAATCCGCAAGCGGGATTTTCCGGCAGGTTCCCCCTCATCCGAGCGCGGGCGGGGCCGCGCCCACCTTCCCCCAAGGGGGAAGGCACTCTGCCCTACGGGGCGTCGGGGACGCCGCCCTCTACTGCGGCGAACCGGAAAGCCGCCCCATTCCCGCAAACGGCCGCGGCGGCCTGCCCTCACCCCGCCGCAGCTGTGCTATTGTATCCCGTTGCTCTCCCGCGATAAATTCCTTTCTATCCCTTTTATTTTCCCTTCAAATTTGCTATACTGATAGGTAACTTTATAAAGGAAATCTTGCCTATGAAAAAATTCTGCGCGATTTTATTTTCCTTCGTGCTCGTTCTGATGCTGGCGCTGCCCGTCGCGGCTGAGGACGCGGCAGGGGAGAGTGACTCCCTCTTTGATACCGCGCCCGCGCTGACAGCTCCCGCCGGGTATGTCGTCAACCTCGACACCAACATCGTCGTGTACGAGAAAAACAGCGAGACCCAGCTCTCCGCCGCCAGCCTGACCAAGATGATGACGACACTGCTCCTGCTGGAAAATTACCAGGATCAGCTCGACTCCATCAGCCTGACCGCGCCAAGCTACATCTACGATTTAATTTGGGAGCAGAGCACGAACGCCTCCACCGCCGACATCCGCCGGGGCGAGACCCAGAGCCTCCGCAACCTGCTCTACGCCATGCTGCTGCCCAGCGGCAACGAGGCCGCCTACATCGTGGCCGACTACATGGGCGGCGGCAGCATCGACAACTTCGTCGCCATGATGAACGACGAGGCGAAGGCCGTGGGCTGCACGGGCACAACGTTTGTCGATCCCTGCGGGCTGAACCCCAACAACATCACGACGGCGCGGGACGCCTACCTCATCCTGCGCGCCCTGACGGCCTACGATGTGTTCGCCACGGTCATCGCCACCCCCAGCTACGACATGGGCACAAATGACCGCTACACGACGCCCGGCACCTATATCATCCAGAATACAGACAAGCTCGTGACCAACAGCAGCTACCACCGCGACTACACCAGGGGCGGCAAGACCGGCAGCCTGGGCGAGTGGCAAAACTTTGCGGGCTGGCACAGCCAGAACGGCGAGAGCTACATCAGCGTACTGCTGAACGTGCCCTACGACGCCGACCCCGAGGGCATGCGCCCCGCGCTGGCGGAGACCGGCACGATTATGGACTGGGTGTTCGACACCTACACCATCGCCCCGGCGCTGGACACGACCCAGCCCATCACCGAGGTCCGGGTCGCCTACTCGACCCAGACGGACACCGTCATGCTTTATCCGGCTGACAATATGATGACGCTACTGCCCGCCGCGGGCGGCGCTGCGCTGACCGAGCCGGTGTTCAATGTGCCGGACGAGCTGGCCGCGCCCATCAGGCAGGGCGACGTCGTCGGCACCGTCACGCTGACGATCCAGGGCGAGGTCATCGGCACCGCCGATTTAATTGCGGGCAGCGATGTCTCGCGCAATCAGGTTTTGTACACGCTTTCGCGCGTGAGCCTTTTTTTTTCAGGCACATACTTCAAAGTCGTCATTGCGCTGACGCTCTTCATCGTTGGCTGCTATGGAATATATATTGCCGGCCGCGTCCTGCTCGCCTCACGCAAGACACGCTGAGCCGCATATACAGGAGGGTTTACCCATGCTGGATGTAAAACGCAATCTGACCACCATGACCGATTTCTACGAGCTGACGATGTCGGCGGGCTATCTGGACGAGGGATATGTGGATAAGATCGCCGTCTTTGATATGTTCTTCCGCCGCGTGCCGGACGGCGGCGGCTACGCCGTTATGGCCGGTCTGCAGCAGTTCATCGACGCCGTGGATCACCTGGAATTCACCGACGAGGACATCGACTATCTGCGCTCCACCAAGGCGTTTGACGAGAAGTTCCTCACCTATCTTGCCAACTTCAAGCTGCACTGCAATATCTGGGCCATTGAGGAGGGCATGCCCATCTTCCCGCAGGAGCCCATCGTCACCGTCGAGGGCCCTGCCATTGAGTGCCAGCTGCTCGAGACGCTGCTGCTCGTCACCTTCAACCACCAGTGCCTGATCGCCACCAAGGCGAACCGCATCGTGCGCTCCGCCGCGGGCCGCCCGGTCATGGAGTTCGGTGCCCGCCGCGCGCAAGGGTACGACGCCGCCTACTTCGGCGCACGCGCGTCCTACATCGGCGGCTGCGGCTCCACCTCCTGCGTCATGGCCGCGCGTGACTTCGGCATCCCGGCCTCCGGCACGATGGCCCACAGCTGGGTGCAGATGTTCCCGACGGAGTACGACGCCTTCAAGAAATACGCCGAGATGTACCCCGACGCCTGCGTGCTGCTGGTGGACACCTACAACGTGCTGCGCCACGGCGTACCCGATGCCATCAAGGTGTTTGACGAGGTCCTGAAGCCGATGGGCAAGCGCCCGAAGGGCATCCGCATCGACTCCGGCGATATTGCCTACCTGTCCAAGAAAGCCCGCAAGATGCTGGACGAGGCCGGCTACCCCGACTGCACGATCTGCGCGTCCAACTCTCTGGATGAGTACATCGTCCGCGACCTGATCCTGCAGGGTGCCCGCGTGGACAGCTTCGGCATCGGCGAGAACATGATCACGGCCAAGAGCGACCCTGTGTTCGGCGGCGTCTACAAGCTGGCCGCCGTCAGGGAGGACGACGGCAGCTACACCCCGAAGATGAAGCTGTCCGAATCCGCCGAGAAGATGACGATCCCCTGCCTGAAAAAGGTCTGGCGTATCTACGACCAGGACGGCAAGGCGATGGCCGACCTTATCACGATGGCCGACGAGGTCGTCGAGACCCAGCACGGCATCACGCTGTTTGACCCGATAGAGACCTGGAAGGAATGCACCTACGTCAACTGCACGGCCCGCTGCCTGTCCACCCCGATTTACGAGAACGGCAAGCGCGTTTACAGCTCCCCGAGCCTGGACGACATCAAGAAGTTCTGCAAGGCGCAGGTCAACACCCTCTGGGACGAGGTCAAGCGCTTCGAGAACCCCCACCGCTACTACGTTGACCTGAGCCAGAAGCTGTGGGATACCCGCAGCGCGCTGCTGAAGAAGCTGTCGAAATAAAAATCTCTGGCTTCCCCCTTGGGGGAAGGCTGCCGCCCGCAGGCGGCTGATGAGGGGCAGGTTTGCCAATACCATCCGTTTACGGGTCGCCGCGGAAACGCAGCCCCTCATCCGTCTGCGGGCGGGGCCGCAGACGCCTTCCCCCTTGGGGAAGGCGTTTCTTCCCAAAAACTCCCACCATCCTTACAAAATGGTTACAACCCGCGCCCCCTGCACATACTGTGGCTATACAGCTTGTGCAGGGGGATTTTGTATGCTGGAACGTGCTTCTTTGTTTTTGCTCGGCGGCGGGGCGTATGCCGCGCTGGAATTGGCCTGGCGCGGCACCACGCACTGGACGATGTTTCTGACCGGCGGGGTCTGTCTCTGCCTTTTGCAGGCGCTGGCGGATCGTCCGCTGCCGCTGGGCCCGGCGGCGGCTGTCGGGGCGGCGGGCGTCAGCGGGCTGGAGCTGGCCGTCGGCGCAGTCTGCCGCCGCGTGCTGCACACCGCCGTCTGGGATTACGCCGACGAGTGGGGCAATCTGGCCGGGCTGGTCTGCCCCAAATACACCGCCTACTGGTTTTTGCTGTGCGGGTGGGTCATTTTTGTGCTGCGCGGTGTTGAAAGTACCGTTTATCACCCTCAAAAATCCGCCTCCCGGCATTAAAGTCCAAATTATCGTACTGCCTGTCTGGTATAATAAAAGCATGGAAAGCAAAACCGGACACAGAAAGGCGGTATCCACCATGACCCAGCAGTTCAGATACGTCAGCGGCCACATCGAAGTCTTTGCCGAGAATGGAGAGTTCCTTTTTTCAGCAGACACCATGCAGGAGGCATGGGAGGAACTGTCCGCGTAACGCGTACACTCGCAACGTCCGTATGTACACTATGCCGAAATAGTTTAAAATATACAAATAACTTTTGTAAGTTTGTACAAAATGCAGCTTGCAAAAGTCCGGCCTTTCGCATATAATAAAGACAGAAAGAGGGGAGCGAAAGCCCCCGGAACACTTAGCCCTACACTAGGAAAGGAGACGGGGTTACTATGTTGAAGCTGCACACTTTAGCCGAATGGATGCACGGGTTTTTGGATCCCGAACGTCCCTACGGACTGCCGGAGGATGTTTACAATGACGTGATTCCGTCAGGCGTCCACAATTTCAACCGCAACGATCTTTTTTAAAGCCGTCTGAATCCCACAACCCCCACCCCGGTGCGGCCCGCAAGCCCCGCACCGGGGTGGGGGTTTATTTTGCAATAAAAGAGCGGCGTGAATCGTAGTGTAGGTAGGGGCCGGACATGTCCGGCCCGCGGCTTTCCCGTAAGCGCCCGTCCGCCTTATACCTCCGGGCCGGGCATGCCCGGCCCCCACCGTGCGGCATCTTTCAAAACTCCCTCTTGTTTTTTTCGTCAAAACACGGTATTCTATAATAAGTATATTATGCCTTTCAAAAGGAGCGACCTATGAAACTCATCACCTTTACCGTGCCGTGCTACAACTCGGCTGCCTATATGGATCACTGCATCGAGACCCTGCTCACCGCGGGGGAGGACGCCGAGATCATCCTTGTGGATGACGGCTCCAAGGACGACACCGGCAAAATTGCCGACGCCTACGCCGAGAAGTACCCCACCATCGTCCGCGTCATTCATCAGGAGAACGGCGGCCACGGCGAGGGCGTCAACCAGGGCATCCGCAATGCCACCGGCGTCTACTTCAAGGTCGTCGACTCCGACGACTGGCTCGACACCGATGCCCTGCAGCAGGTCCTGGCCGAGCTGCGCGCCCACCTCAACGACGAGCAGCCGCTTGATTTGATGATGGCCAACTATGTCTATGAGCATGTGGCCGACAACACCCAGAATGTCGTGGACTACAAGGGTATCCTGCCCGAAGGCCGCGTTTTCACCTGGAAGGAGATCGGCAAGTTTCCGCCGAGCAAAAACATCCTGATGCACTCTGTCATCTACCGCACCGAGATCCTGCGCGCCTGCGGCATGGAGCTGCCCAAGCACACCTTCTATGTTGACAACATCTTTGTCTACCAGCCGCTGCCGCAGGTCAAAACCATCTACTACATGAACCTTGACCTCTACCGCTACTTCATCGGGCGCGAGGATCAGAGCGTCAACGAGGCCAACATGATCAAGCGCGTTGACCAGCAGCTGCGCGTCACCCGCATTATGATGAACGCGGTCGATGTCTACGCCCTGCCGCCGGAGCAGGCCAAGCTGCGTGCCTACATGCTGAACTATTTCTCGATGATGATGGCGATCTCCAGCATCTTCCTGACGCTGGACGGCAGCAAGGAGGCACTGGCCAAGCGCCGCCAGCTGTGGGATGACCTCAAGGCACACGACGGCCACCTCTACCGCCGCTGCCGCTTCTCGGTGGCGGAGGGCTGCAACCTGCCCGGCTGGCTGGGCAGCAAGATCAGCATCGGCGGCTACCGCATCGCCCAGAAGATCTTCAAGTTTAATTAAGGAAGTTTTATGCGTAATTACGATGTTATTTTGTTCGATTTGGACGGCACACTCACCGACTCCGCGCCGGGCATTTTAAACTCGGTGCGTTACGCCTGCCGCAAGCTGGGACTGCCTATCCCCGGCGAGGAAACGCTGCGCCGCTTTCTCGGCCCACCGCTTATCGCCTCCTTCCGGGAGCTGATGGGGCTGGACGCCGCCGGCGCAGACCATGCCGTCAGCGCCTTTCGGGAGTATTTCCCCACGAAAGGCCTGTTTGAGAACGAGGTCTACCCGGGCGTCCCGGCCCTGCTGGCCGATCTGAAGGCTGCCGGGAAAACCGTCATCCTCGCGACGAGCAAGCCCGAGGCGTTCGCCAGGCGCATCATGGAGCACTTCGATTTAGCGCAGTACTGCGATTTCATCTGCGGTGCCACGCTGGATGAGACCCGCACCGACAAGGCCGAGGTCATTGCCTACGCACTGGAAACTGCGGGCATCACCGACAAGACCGGCCTTGTCATGGTCGGTGACCGCGAGCATGATGTGCTGGGTGCCAAAAAGAACGGCCTGCCCTGCATCGGTGCTGTCTACGGCTACGGCACAGCCGGGGAGCTGACCGCCGCCGGGGCCGCCGCTCTGGCCGAGACGGTAGAGGAACTGCACAAGCTGCTGCTGGGAAAATGCTCGATAAGACATCCAGTATTATCTGCGCTTTTGGCTTAGCAGCTGCCGCACCTCGCTCGCCGTATCGGCACTTAGAATTATGCGGTGTTGCCATAAATCAAATGGGAGACAGCCCGCGCTGCCTCCCGTTTTTTATTGGTCTCGGTCGTTGTAATAGAGATACCACCCGCGGAAGCCGTATCCGATGCCGAGAGCGCCCAGCACCAGCAGCATAGCCGCCTTGTCTGGCCAAAGCGGCATATTCCGGGTGCAGACCCAGACCACCGCCAATGCAAGGCATACAAGCATCGGCAGGCCGTAGTGCAGCAATCTCTGCACCCGCAGCCGCTTCGGGTCACTCTCCACCGCCAGCGCCGATGGATCGCACACCTCGCACCGCACCCGCAGGATCGGGATATTGCACACATGGCTCGAATACCGCACGGCCCTGTACTCGATGCCGTCCAGCGTAAACCGCGGCGCCATGCCCTCGTGGGTGATGACGATCTCCTCGCCGCAGTTCGCCGCCCAGGCCAACAGCTCGGCGGCAAACTCCTGCGGGGTTGCAATGGCGGTGTCCGGCGTAAAGGTAAACTGCCGCTTATGCTCGGCTGCCGCCATTTTCCGGTAGTCCTGCACCCAGCCGGTAAACCAGCCGCCCGCCGGGGCAGGGGAGTCCATCCGCTCAAGGCAGCTGTCCACATCCAGCTCTGCCGCCGTTCGGTCGCCGGCGGCCAGCTCCGTGCAGAAGGCGGCTGCTGCCGCCAGCTTTTGCTGCTCGGCCTCCAGCCGTTGCCGCTGGCGTTCGGCAGCCTTGGCCAGCGGCAGGGTGCCGTTCAGCACAGTGCCGATCTCCTCGACCGGCATATCCAGTGTGCGCAGCATCCGGATCAACTTCAGGGCGCGCACATCCGCCTGCGAATAGATGCGATACTCATTTTCAGGGTTGCGGGCAGGGGTCAGCAGCCCGGCCTGCTCATAATAGCGGATATTGCGGGCGGACACGCCCGATTGCTCCGCTGCCTGCTTGATGTTCATAACATCACGCTCCTTTCGCTCTCACATTACACCCTGCACCCACTGGAAGGTCAATACTTTTTCATAAAATACCATACCATATTTGTAAAATTTGTGCTATACTGTTTTCATATATCAGTGTAAAAGAGGGAATATATCATGTACAAACCCGGTGACGATAAATTAGAAGTCCGCGAGCTGCTTGTCAAGGCGTTCGCCAGCGCGTGGGAGGCCGGCGACAAGGCCGTTGACCGCGACACCTACATCAATTCCAGCATCAATGTGATCGACTCTCTGCAGGTCGGCCCCGAGATGATCTACGGCGAGGAGGGCCAGGGCCTGCTGGACGATGAGCTTGACCATCTGCCCGATATGCTGCGTGCCGACGGCGCGTGGGTCTACTACGCCGTGCCCGCAGAGAACTACTTCATCCTGACCTGGATGGAGGACGCCGAAAAGGCCGCCGCCAAGGTCAACTCCCTGAAGGACGAGGATGACAGCCTGGCCTGCATCGTTGACCTGACGCAGGAGTGGACCCGCGCCGCAGAATAACCGCCGGAAACGCCGCGAGAGGGGAGGGGAACGCATGAGCCGCGATACGATACGTCTGCCGCACGACGCCTACCGGCTGCTGCAGACGCTGCGCGCTGCCGGGCACAGTGCCTACGTGGTGGGCGGCTGCGTGCGCGACAGCCTGCTGGGTCGTCTGCCCGGCGACTGGGACATCTGCACCTCCGCCCGGCCCGACGAGATGAAGGCGCTGTTCTGCAGCCAGCGCCTGATCCTGACCGGCGAAAAGCACGGCACGGTGGCCGTCATTCTTCACGGAAAGCCGTATGAGATGACGACCTACCGTCTGGACGGCAGCTACCGCGACCACCGCCACCCCGATAACGTACAGTTTGTGGACGACCTGGCCGCCGACCTGGCACGGCGGGATTTCACGATCAACGCCATGGCCTACGCCCCCGGCGAGGGAGTCATCGACCTGTACGGCGGGCGCAGCGATCTGGCCGCGCGTGTCGTGCGGTGCGTCGGCACGCCCGCGGACCGCTTTGCCGAGGATGCGCTGCGCATTCTGCGGGCGCTGCGGTTCAGCGCAAAGCTCGGCTTTGCGCTGGACCCCGCCACTGCCGCCGCAGCGCTGGCCGCGCGCGACACGCTGCGCACTGTCAGCGCCGAGCGGCTCTACACCGAGCTGGACGGCCTGCTGCTGGCCCCGGGTGCCGGGCAGACGCTGGCGCAGTACGGCGAGATTTTAAGCGGCGCTGTGCCGGAGATCCTGCCCTGCATCGGCTGCACCCAGCCCGGAAAATGGCATTGCTACGACGTCTGGCAGCATTCTGCCGCCGCCGTGGGCGCACTGGACCTGCGCGGGCAGGACACCCGCGGCGTGCGGGTGCTGTGCTGGGCCACGTTTTTGCATGACATTGCCAAGCCGCTCTGCCGCAGCGTCGGGCCGGACGGGGCTGCGCATTTCAAAGGCCACAACCAGCGCGGTGCGCAGCTGGCGCGGGTCATCCTGCGCCGCCTGAAGGCCCCCGCCTACCTTGTGGACGGCGCGGTGGGGCTGATCGCCGTGCACGACGCACCGCTGCCCGCCGACGATGTGGGCATTTTAAAGCTGCTGAACCGCAGCGGGGCGATCTTTCTGCGCCGTCTCTGTGCGCTGAAATACGCCGACCTTGACGCTCACGCCAATACACCCGAGGTTGCCGCCCGCCGCGCCGATGTAGCAGCCTTTGAGCGCCGCATGAACGAGCTGGCCAAGACCGGCTGCTACACCATGCGCCAACTGGCCGTCAACGGCGCGGATCTGATGGACATCGGCATCCCCGCCGGGCCGGGCGTCGGCGCAACACTGCAAACGCTGCTGAACGACGTTATGGAGGGCACACTGCCCAATGAGCGGGAAGCTCTGCTGGCGGCAGCGGTAAAGTGAAGGGTATCCGCACCCCTTTTCCGCCGCTTTGCAGGGAGAGGTCTTGCCCCCTCCGCGGGCGCATATAGAATGCGCCCCTACGGACTGTGCGGCCAAACGGGTCATTGGCGGATACCGCCCTCTACACCGTAGGGGCGGATTCCATATCCGCCCGCAGGGCTTTCCGCCGCTGCACACGGCCACGGCGGCCAGAGGGCTGGCCGCCCTACATACTGCATTATAAATCACCTGGAAATTTACAAAGGGGGTTCCCACTATGTCCATCCAAAACGAAATCCTCAACGCTATCGCATCCCGACGCAGCTGCCGGGCCTATAAGCCGGAGCAGATCACGGCGGAGGAGCTGGAGGCTGTCACCACCGCAGGCACCTGGGCCGCTACCGCTATGGGCAGGCAGAGCCCCGTCATGGTCGCTGTGCAGGACAAGGAAACGCTGGCCGAGCTGTCCCTCCGGAACGCCGCCGTCATGGGCACCAAAAACGACCCGTTCTACGGCGCACCCACCGCGGTGCTGGTCCTGGGCGAGAAGAATAACCCCAACGGCGTGCAGGACGCCAGCCTTGTGATGGGCAATCTGCTGCTGGCCGCGTCCGGCATCGGTCTGGGCTCCTGCTGGATCAACCGCGCAAAAGAGACGTTTGAAACGCCCGAGGGCAAGGCTCTGCTGGCCAAGTGGGGCCTTGATCCCGAGAAGTACATCGGCGTCGGCTACTGCATTCTTGGCTATCCCGCGCCCAATGGCACCCGCACGCCAGGCCCCCGCAAGGCCGGCTATGTCCTGCACGTATGATTTTCGGCGTCGGCATCGACCTGTGTGACGCAGGCCGCCTTGAAAAAAGTTTGGCGAAGCAGAGCTTTCTCGACCATGTATTTGCGCCGTCGGAGCAGGCCCTGCTGGCATCCTTAGGCGAAAAGCGACGCGCCGAGACCGCCGCCGCAAATTTTGCGGCCAAGGAAGCCTTCTTGAAGGCCGCCGGCACCGGTCTGGGCGGCTTTGCCATGCCCGAACTGGCCGTACTGCGCCAAAAGAGCGGTGCGCCCTATTTTGCCCTGACCGGCGCAGCCGCTGCCTGGGTCAGGGAGCAGGGCCTGACCGTTCATGTCAGCCTGACCCATGAGCGCGGGCTGGCAAATGCGCTTGTGCTTTTGGAGAAAGAGTAATTCTTGGCCCCCTCTGCGAGGGGGCTCCGCCCGCAGGCGGTGGGGGAGAGAGCTTCGCGGAAACCCGAAATATTTCGGGCTGCCGCAAGGTTCTTTCCCTCCGGCCCTACGGGCCACCTCCCTCGCAGAGGGAGGCAAGTATGTCACGGAGGTGACCTATGCCCGGCAAAACGACACGCAGCAGCAATCTGGAGCTGCTGCGCATTCTGTGCATGCTGCTTATCATCGGCGACCATCTGACCGGGCAGAGCGGCATTGCGGACTACACCACCCTGCCGTCGTCCTTCGCGTTCTGCCTGATCGGCTGCGGGTCGCGCATTGCGTGCAGCGTCTTTGTGCTGATCGGCGGCTGGTTCCTGTGTGAGCAGCCGTATAAGACCCGCCGCCCGCTCTCGCTGTGGCTGTCGCTGTGGCTCTATACCGTGCCTGTGACGCTGCTGTGCAAGCTCGCCGGGCTGGATGTCTCGTGGGGCGCACTGCGCTGGGCGGCGTTCCCGGCGTCCACGCGGCAGCTGTGGTTCATCTCGGACTATCTGCTGCTCTTGCTCTGTGTGCCGCTGCTCAACCGCCTGCTGCGCGGGCTGTCCCGCCCGGCGCACCGCGGTCTGCTGGCTGTGCTGGCTGTGCCGCTTATCGTCTACCCGACGCTGTTTGGCGAGAACGGCGCGGTCAGCGACACCGCATGGATGTTTTTGTATGAGTACCTGCTCATCGCCTACCTGCGCCGCTGGCCGGACAACCGGCTGGCGCACCTTTTGCAGCACCGCGCGGCGGCGCTCGGACTCGGGCTGGGGCTGCCGCTTCTCAACACGATTCTGCGCGCTGTGCTCGAGACACGCGGCCTGACCGACGGCAAGGCGTTCCAGTACATGGCCTACTATCGCACGGCGCTGGGCGCACTGCCCAACCTGCTGGCCGCGCTGGCGCTGTTCTACCTGTTCAAGGGGCTGGACCTCGGCTGCGTGCGGTGGGTCAATGCCCTGGCCGGCACAACGCTGGGCGTCTACATCCTGCATCAGGTGCCCGCGTTCCGCGGTTTTTTATGGAACGGCCTGCTGCAGGCAGAGGCGCACCACGGGTCGGTGGGGTATACGCTGCTTGCGATTTTGGCCGTGTTCCTCGGCTGTGCGGCGGTGGACGCCCTGCGCACGGCGCTTGTGATGCGCCCTCTGGAAAATACCCGCCTGTTTAAAGCGCTGTGCGAAAAAGGCGACGCGCTCGCCGCAAAAATCACAGCGGATGATTAAAAAGACCTCCCTCTGCTTATACTTTCAGTAACAAGCAAAGGGAGGTCTTTTCTATGGAAGTGCACCGCGGAGAGGTTTTTTACGCCGATCTAAGCCCCGTCGTGGGGTCCGAGCAGGGGGGCATACGTCCGGTACTTATCATTCAGAATGAGATCGGCAACCGGCATAGCCCTACGGTCATTGCGGCAGCCATCACAAGCCGCCAGGACAAGAACCGCCTGCCGACGCACATCAGCGTGCGGGCGGACCGCTGCGGGCTGGCCAAGGACAGCATCATTTTGACCGAGCAGATCCGCACGCTGGATAAGCGCCGTCTGCGGGAGCGCGCCGGTGTCATCCCGCCCGACGATATGCGCCGCGTCGATGAGGCGCTTGGGGTCTCTATGGGGCTGGAAAGCCAGGATGTGCATACGAATACGGGGTACTTTTGAGCAGCTGCTTTGTAGGGGCCGGGCACGCCCGGCCCGCAGCCTTGCCAATGCCCCCCTTTAATGGTCGCTTTGTAGGGAGGGGTCTTGACCCCTCCGCGGGGCGTCGGGGACGCCGAGCCTTACCGCTGCCGTCCTTTTACGGCAAAAAATTCGCCACAACCGGTGCCAAAATCGCGGTCATAATGCCCGCTACGGCAATCGCAAGGCCGCTCATGGCGCCCTCGATCTCACCCATCTGCAGGGCCTTGCTCGTGCCGATCGCGTGCGCCGATGTGCCGAGCGCCAAACCCTTCGCCAGCGGATCGGTGATGTGGCAGATCTTGCAGACCGTCTCGCCCAGCAGGCTGCCGACGATACCGGTCAGGATGATGACCGCACCGGCCAGCGCCGCCGTGCCGCCCAGCGTCTCGGCCACATCCATGCCGATGGCCGTCGTAACGGATTTCGGCAAAAAGCTCACGGCGTGGGCGCGCTCCAGCTTGAGCAGCCAGGCCATCGCCAGCACGCTGCCCAGGCTCGTCAGCACGCCCGCAGCAATCGACGCAAAGATTGCGGCCAGGTTCTTTTCCAGCAGCTCCCACTTTTCATATAGCGGGATTGCCAGGCTGACTGTGGCGGGCATCAGAAGCCAGCTCACGGGCTGGGCGCTGGACTTGTAGTCGGCGTAGGGCACGCCGAAGCAGCTCAAAAACACGATCATAAAAATGCTGCCCATCAAAAGGGGATTGAACAGCGCCTTGCCGGTCTTGCGGTTGACCCAGACGCCCGCGGCGTAGGCCGCCAGCGTGGCCAGCACGGCCCAGCTGCCGCATTGCTGCAAAAATTCAGCCATTTTTGTGCTCCTTTCCGCCCGCGCATTTCTGCGCGACCATGCCCGTGACCGCCATGACCAGTGCTGTGATCGGCACAATCGCCAGCACGGCGGGCAGTAAAAGATTCATCAGCTGGCTGCCCAGCTCCATGACGCCCGCCGCCGCGGGCACGAACAGCAGCGGGAAGATGCCGGTCAGAAACAGCCCGGTCTCCCGCACCTGATCGAGCTTGAGCACGCCGAATTTGAGCGCCGCGGCCAGCAGCAGCAGGCCGTACACGCTGGCCGGGATCGGCAGCGGCAGCACCGCCGCCAGCACCTCGCCCGCCAGGCAGAACGCCGTGATGCGGGCAAACTGGAAAATATACTTCACACAATAACCCTCTTTTTTACAAAATTCGTGTACCATCATACCACGCCGCCCGGCTTTCGGCAAGTTGTACATTGTATGAAAACCATCCACATTTTCCTATCGGCATTGTGGGAATCGGCACTTGTATTTTGGGGGTGAGTGTGGTATACTAACCGAAAATAAATGATTTTCACTTGAAAAGAGGTTTTGACTATGTCTTTACTGAAAAAGCTGGCCGGTCTGGCCGTGGGTGCCGCTGCTGTGGGCGCTGTCGCTTATGTTTTACAGAACCGTGAGCATCACGACGACGAGTACGAGCATATTTGGGGCCCGGAGGACGAGGTCGAACCTGAGACCGATTCCGCCGAGCCCGCCGCTGACGATGCGTCCGCCGAGGCTGAACCCGCCCCCGCTGCCGCACCTGAGGAACCTGCCGCCCCCGCCGAGGAGCCGAAGCCCGAAGAATCCGCGGACGCCGCTGAAACGCCCGCCGCTAAGACTCCCGACTTTGACGCCCCCAACGTGAACCCCGTGGAGCTGGGTCATGTTGAGGTATCCCGCACGCCGGACGGCAAGATCGACCCCACCCAGATCGTTGACCCCGCTGTGGCCGGCGATTGGGAGGAGCAGGGCTGCAAGGGCTGATACACCAAACGCGCAAGGCGCATCTTTGTTTTATGGCAAAGGTGCGCCTTTTTGTTTTTTGCGTTACCGTGCGGGCGGGCACGCTCCTCCCGCAGCTGTAGGGGGCGGCGTCCCCGACGCCCCGCGGGCGGATATGGAATCCGCCCCTACGGTTTTCACCGCCCTGTAGGGGCCGGGCATACCCGCCCCCTACACCGCGCCTATGGCTTTCCGCGCACAAATGTCCGTGAAATTACTACAAACCCACTTTACAACTTTACTGCACTAAAGTATAATAGAATTTGTATCGGATCAGAGAGGTAGGAATGTTATGGAGATCGAACTCAACCGCTTTACCCCCGCCGAACAGGCGACCTTCCGCCTGCGTGCCCTGTATGAGCAGGCCGGCTACCGCAAATACCGCGCGTCCCGCTTTGAGGAATACGCCCTGTATCAGGAGTATCAGCGCTTTCTGCCGGACGCACAGGTCATCACCTTCACCGACCTGGACGGCAAGCTGCGGGCCATCAAGCCCGACGTAACGCTGTCCATCGCCAAGACGGCCCAGCCCGCGGCAGGGGAGTGCAAGCGCTTTTATTATAATGAGGAGGTCTGCCGCCCCAGCCGCGAGAGCCACACCTTCCAGACCATCCACCAGATGGGATTGGAGAGCATGGGCGCGGTGGACGCCGACGAGCAGGCCGCCGTGGTGCGGCTGGCCCTGCAAAGCCTGGCCGCGCTGGATGTGCCCACCGTGCTGGAGATCAGCCACATGGGCTACCTGACCGGCCTGCTGGACGCGCTGCATGTCCCCGCCGAGGCACGCGCGAAGCTGCTCGATTTCCTGCGCGCCAAGAACGCCCACGAGCTGCGCACCGCCGCGCTGGCCGCGGGGCTGGACGAATCCGCCGCTGCCGCGTTGACCGGCCTGCTCGACCTGCACGGCCCGCTGGGTGCAACGCTGACCGCCGCCCGCGCCGCCTGCCGGTGCGAGACCCAGCGCGCGGCGCTGGAGGAATTGCAGGCTTTGCAGAATGCGCTGGGCGAGGCGGGCCGCGGCACCCGGCTGGACCTGAGCATGGCCGACGAAATGGAGTATTACAACGGCCTTGTGTTCACCGGCTACGTCGCGGGCATCCCGTGCGCGGTGCTCAAGGGCGGGCGGTATGACTACCTGATGCAGCGGTTCACGCCGGGGGCCAACGCCATCGGCTTTGCCATCTACTTAGACGAGCTGGAACGCCTGGCCGCGCCGCTGCCCCCCGTGCAGCAGCAGGGCCGCGAGAAAAGCTGGCTGAACATTGCCCTGCCGAAGGGCCGCCTCGGCGACAAGGCGTACAAGCTGCTGGCGGGCGCGGGCTACAGCGCCACCGAGGACTACAACGACACCCGCAAGCTCGTGGTCGAGAACCCCGACGCCTGTGTGCGGTACTTCCTCGTCAAGCCCAGCGACGTTGCGATTTACGTCGAGCACGGCGCGGCAGACATCGGCATCGTCGGCAAGGACATTCTGACCGAGTCCGGCGCAGACGTGTATGAGCTGCTGGATACCGGCATGGGCAAGTGTCGGATGTGCGTGGCCGGGCCTGCGGGCTTCACCGACGACGAGAGCCGCGCCTTGCGCGTAGCTACAAAATTTGTCAACATTGCCCGCGACCACTACGAGCGCCGCGGACGCGACATCGACATTGTCAAGCTGAACGGCTCCATTGAGCTGGCCCCGATTTTGGGCCTGTCCGACGTCATCGTCGATATTGTCGAGACCGGCACGACCTTAAAAGAAAACGACCTGACCGTGATCGAGGAGTTTATGCCGATCTCGGCGCGGTTCATTGCCAACAAGGCAAGCTACAAGTTCAAATACGCCCAGCTGACCGAGCTGCTGAATAAGATGAAGGAGGCCCTTGCAAAATGATCCGTCTGTATGACTTTGATGAGGTACGCCCCGAGGAAATTCTGAACCGTGACATTCGCGCCGAGGCCGACGTGGAGGCCACCGTCGATGCGATTATTGCGGACGTCCGCGCCCGCGGCGACGCCGCCCTGATCGAGTACGCCGCCAAATTCGACCACGCCGAGCTGACCGACGTGCGGGTCAGCCAGGCCGAAATTGAGGAAGCCTTTGCCGAGCTGGAAAAGACCGATCCCGAGTTCATCACGACGCTGAAGATGGCCGCCGAGAACATCCGCCACTTCCATGAGCAGCAGCTGCACAAAAACTTTGTGGTCAACGACAAGCCCGGCATCGTGCTGGGGCAGAAGTACACCCCCATCCAGCGCGCGGGCGTCTACGTGCCGGGCGGCACGGCGGCGTACCCGTCCACCGTGCTGATGGACGTCATTCCCGCCAAGGTCGCGGGCGTCGGGCAGATCGTCATGACGACCCCCGCGGGACGGGACGGCAAGGTGAACCCCTCGATTCTGGCCGCCGCTGTCATTGCGGGCATTGATTTGATTTTTAAAACGGGCGGCGCACAGGCTGTGGCAGCCCTTGCCTACGGCACCGAAAGCATCCCCGCCGTGGATAAGATCGTCGGCCCCGGCAATATCTACGTGGCCACGGCAAAACGGAAGGTGTTCGGCAAGGTCGGCATTGATATGATCGCAGGCCCGTCGGAAATTCTCGTGCTGGCAGACGGCACCTGCAACCCCGCGTGGGTCGCCGCCGACCTGCTTAGCCAGGCCGAGCACGACAAGCTGGCCAGCCCGGTGCTCGTCACCGACAGCTGGGATTTAGCCAAGGCCGTGCAGGCGGAGCTGGAGGTGCAGATCCCGCAGCTGCCCCGCGCCGCCATCGCCCGCGCCAGCGTGGACACGAACGGCAAAATTATTGTCACCGACGACATGAACAAGGCCATTGAGGCCGTGAACATCATTGCGCCGGAGCACCTGGAAATCTGCGTCGATGACCCGTTCGCGGTGCTGAACTCGGTACAGAACGCGGGCAGCATCTTCCTGGGCAAAAACGTGCCCGAGGCACTGGGCGACTACTTTGCCGGCCCGAACCACACGCTGCCCACCAGCGGCACGGCGCGGTTCTCGAGCCCGCTGGGCGTCGATGATTTTGTGAAGAAGTCGAGCTTTATTTATTACACCCGCGAAGCCCTCGGCGAGGTGCAGGGACGCATCGCCAATTTTGCCGAGCACGAGGGGTTGCATGCCCATGGCAGGAGTGTGACGATCCGGTTTGAGGAATGAGCTTGCTAAAAAGGAAGCATCCAAGGTTGAAGCAGCATGACTATAGTGAACCGGGTGCGTATTTTATAACGGTGTGTACCAAAAATAAGGCGCACATTCTTTCCCGGATCGTTGTTGACCTTCCGTCATCCGTACGGCGGGATGCCCTCATCCCGCCGCGGGTTCAACTGCTGCCTGCCGGGAAAATTGTGGACGATTTAATTCGCCGCACGGAAACGGTTTACGACAATGTCACCGTGGATGCGTATGTTATCATGCCGAACCATCTGCACATTCTTTTTCATATCCATGCACCCGGGAACGGCGGCGGGATGGGGGCATCCCGCCCTACGATTCACCAAATGGTTCGTGCCATCAAAACGGGGACTACACGCCACTTCGGCCATTCCATCTTTCAAACATCCTACTACGATCATGTCATACGCGGGCCGCGGGATTATGATGAAATCTTCCAATACATCCAAAACAATCCCGCCAAATGGCCTCACGACCAATTCTACACTTCGGACGGGGAGGAACACCCATGAGCCGTTATTTTACCAAAACCCTCGCTTCGCTGGAGCCGTACACCCCCGGCGAACAGCTTAAAATCGCTGACATTGTCAAACTCAACGCCAACGAAAACCCGTACCCGCCCGCGCCCGGCGTGGCGGCGGCGGTGGCCGCGGCGGTGCCGGGGCTGCGGCTGTACTCTGATTTGACCAACGGCGATCTCAACGCCGCCATTGCGCGCCACTGGGGCGTGCGCCCGGAGAATATCCTCTGCGGCAACGGCAGCGACGAGAACCTGCTGCTGGCCCTGCGCGCGTTCTGCGACGAAAGCACGCCGCTGGCCTTCGCCGATGTGACCTACAGCTTTTACACGGTTCTGTGTGATTTACTGCACATCCCGCAGCACATCATCCCGCTGGAGGCTGACCTGACCATCGACCCGAAAAAATACTGCGGCCTGCACGAGACGATTGTCATTGCCAACCCGAACGCGCCCACCAGCCTGCTGGCCCCGGTGGACGCCATCGAGGAGGTGCTGCAAACGAACCCCGACAACATCGTGATCGTGGACGAGACCTACGTCGAGTTCGCGCCTGCCGGGTCGTCCTGTCTGCCGCTTTTGGAAAAATATGACAATCTCGTCATCACCCATACCTTCTCCAAAACGCACAATCTGGCGGGTGCACGGCTGGGCTTCTGCATTGCGCGGCCCGCGCTGATTGCCGACATGAACCGCGTCAAGTTCAGCTACAGCCCCTACAACGTCAACGCCATGACCCAGGCCGCGGGCGCGGCGGCGATCTCCGACGAGGCCTATTTTGCCGATGTAACGGCAAAGGTCATTGCCGAGCGCACCCACACCACCGACGAGCTGCGCCGCCGCGGGTTCACGGTGTTTGACTCGGCCACAAATTTTTTGTTCGCGACCACGGACCGTATGCCCTGTGTGGAAATTTTTGAAAAGCTGCGCGCTCGCGGCATTTTAATCCGCCACTTCAACACGCCGCGCATCTCGGACTATCTGCGCATCACGATTGGCACACCCGAGCAGATGCAGCGGTTCTTTGCGGCGCTGGATGAGATCCTGGGTGAATAAATGCCGCTCCCGCAGCGCAAGACACCGCGCCTGAAGGGCTATGATTCCATTCTCACCAACCCGGCCCGCTGGGCCATGGATAAGTTTTATACAGAGGGGGAGGACCATACATGATCGCAATCGTTGACTACGGCGTGGGCAACCTGTTCAGCCTGTCGTCCAGCGTCAGAAGCCTGGGCGCAGAGGTGCGGGTGACCCGCGATGCCGCAGACCTACGGGCGGCGGATCATATCCTGCTGCCGGGCGTCGGGGCGTTCGCCGACGCAATGGCCAAGCTCGAAGCCACGGGCCTTGTGCCCGTTCTGCGCGAGGAAACGCAGAAAAAGCCGCTGCTGGGTATCTGCTTAGGCATGCAGCTGCTGTTTGAAAAAAGCTGCGAGTACGGCGAGCACCGCGGCCTCGGCCTGATTCCCGGCGAGGTCTGCCCGCTGGCGGACGACCTGACCGATCCGGCGCTCAAGGTGCCGCACATCGGCTGGAATGCCATGGACATTGTGCCCGGGCACGAGGCCGACCCGCTGTTCAAGTACGTCAAAAACGGCGAGTACGTCTATTACGTACACAGCTATTACGCCAAAAACTGCGCTGCATCGACACTGACGACGAGCGACTACAGCATTCCCGTCACGGGCGCGGTGCGGCAGGGGCTGGTGTACGGCACCCAGTTCCACCCCGAAAAATCCGGTGATACCGGCCTGCGGCTGTTAAAAGCCTTTGCCGAGCTGTAAGCGAGAGGGAGGAAGTACCATGAAGCTATACCCCGCCATTGACCTGCGCGGCGGCCAGGCCGTGCGGCTTTATCAGGGCGACTATGACCGGATGACCGTCTACAACGCAGACCCCGTCGCCCAGGCGCAGCAATTTATCGACGCAGGTGCGAAGTATTTGCATGTCGTCGATCTGGACGGCGCCAAGGACGACACCACGGCCAATTTGCAGACGATTGCCGCCATTGCCAAGCTGGGCGGCCTCAAAATCGAGGTCGGCGGCGGCATACGCGACGAGGCGCGCATCCAACGGTATCTTGACCTCGGCGCGGACCGCTGCATTCTGGGCACGGTGGCCGTAAAAAACTTCGATTTCACGGCAGAAATGGCACAGAAATACGGCGCACAGATTGCCGTCGGCGTTGACATGAAGGACGGCGCTGTCGCTGTCAACGGCTGGAAGGAGGTCACCCCCGAGCCGGGCGTGGCATTCTGCCGCCGCTGCGCCAATGCGGGCGTCAAGGCCATTATTGCCACCGATATTTCCCGGGACGGCACGATGCAGGGCACCAATATGGCGCTGTACCGTGAGCTTTTGACGATTCCCGGCATCGAGGTCACGGCCAGCGGCGGCATTGCCGCCATGGCCGAGCTGGCCGAGCTTTCCGCCATGCACTGCCACGCCGCCATTTTGGGGAAGTCGATTTATACGGGAGCGATTGATCTGGCCGAGGCCGTGCGGCTGTACGAGGGGGAATGAGGACATGATTACCAAACGCATAATTCCTTGTCTGGACGTCAAAAACGGGCGCGTGGTCAAAGGTGTCAACTTTGAAGGCTTGCAGGACATGGCCGATCCCGTCGAGATGGCGCGGTACTACAACGCCTCCGGCGCGGACGAGCTGGTGTTCTACGATATTACCGCCAGCGTCGAGGGGCGCGGGCTGTTCACCGATATTTTGCGCCGGGTCGCAAGCCAGATTTTTATCCCGCTGACCGTCGGCGGCGGCATCAATACGCTGGACGACTTTGACCGCGTGCTGAAATGCGGTGCGGACAAGGTCAGCGTCAACTCGGGGGCCATCCGCAACCCCGGCATCATCCCGGCTGCCGCGCAGAAATACGGCAACCAGTGCGTGGTGCTCTCCGCCGATATTAAGCGTGTGGACGGCAAATTCATGCTGTTCGCCAAGGGCGGGCGCGAGAACACAGGCATCGACGCGCTGGACTGGCTGGAGCAGGGCGTCAAAAACGGCGCGGGCGAGCTGGTCGTGAACTCCATCGACACCGACGGCGTGAAGAACGGCTTTGATCTGGAGCTGCTGGACGCCGTGGCCGCACGCTGCGCCGTGCCCATCATCGCCTCCGGCGGCGCAGGCAAAAAAGAGGATTTCCTTGAGCTGTTCCGCAATCACCCGGCAGTAGATGCCGGTCTGGCCGCGTCGATCTTCCACACAAAGCAGGTGGAAATCAACGATTTGAAGCGGTATTTGCGGGAGAACGGGGTAGAGATGCGGGTGTGATCGCCCCTTCGCCATGCTGCCACCCGGTAGGGGCCGCACATGTGCGGCCCGCAACATTCCCAAAAGTGTCCTCTTGCGGGAAAGCCGCGGGCCGGGCATGCCCGGCCCCTACTGCGTAACTATAGCAAACCTACACTTTACCTCTTGCCAAACCGCATAAAAAGAGGTACACTAAATTATATGACTTTAGGAGTGTCCACCATGGAAATCACCGAAAATTCCAAGACTCTCAAATTTGACGCAAACGGCCTGATCCCGGCCATCGTACAGGACCATTATACCAAAGAGGTGCTGACCCTCGCCTACATGAATGCCGAGACGCTGGCCCTGACGATTGCCGAGGGCCGCACCGTATTCTGGTCCCGCAGCCGCCGGGAGATCTGGCGCAAGGGCGAGACCTCCGGCAACGTGCAGCGGGTCGTCTCCATCACCGCCGACTGCGACAAGGACGCGCTCGTCATCGACGTCGTCAAATCCGGCCCCGCCTGCCACACCGGCGCGGAGAGCTGCTTCTTCAACCCGGTCTATGTCTCCGATGAGCTGAAGCAGTTCACCTGGCAGGGCCTGTACGCACTCATCGAGGGCCGCAAGACCGACCCGAAGGAGGGCAGCTACACCACCTATCTGTTCGACAAGGGCCTGGAAAAGATCCTCAAAAAGGTCGGCGAGGAATCCACCGAGGTCATCATTGCAGGCTCCAAGCGCGACAGGGAGGAGACCATCTACGAGATCAGCGACCTGGCTTACCACGTCATGGTGCTGATGATCGAGCTGGGCATTTCCGTAGAGGACATCACGAAGGAACTCGAAAAACGACACGTAATTGACCATAAGGTCAAGCAGGAAAGGATGCAGTAACTATGGCAGGCGAATACCTGAAAAGCTCTGTACACGTTCATTCCAAATTGTGCGACGGTAAGAACACGCTGGACGAGATTGCGGTCACGGCATGGCGGAACGGTCTGCAAACGCTGGGCTTCAGCGGACACAGCCACACCCCCTGTGATCTGGAATATTGCATGACCCAGAGCCGTACTGCCCTGTACAAGGCGCAGGTCGCCAAGCTGAAGGAGCGCTACACCGGCAAGCTGGACATTCTGTGCGGCTTGGAATGGGATCTGTTCAGCGACGATGACCCGACCCAGTACGACTACTGGATCGGCAGCACGCACTATGTCAAGGGGCCCAAGACCGGCAAGTATTATGAGATCGACTGGCGCGAGGAGGATCTGCGCGCCTGCATCGACGACGATTTTGACGGCGACGGTCTGGCCGTGGCTGAGGCATACTTTGCCAACGTAGCCAAGGTCGCCGAGAAAAAACCGACGATTCTGGGTCATTTTGACCTTATCAAGAAGATCAACGGCGGCAACAAGTTCTTTGACGAGAATGACCCCCGCTACACTGCCGCTGCAAATTCTGCCCTGATGGCCGCCGCCCGCAATCGCTGCGTGCTCGAGGTCAACACCTCTGCGGCGTACCGCGGCTTCCGCAAGGATTACTTCCCGTCCGACGCGATTTTAAAAGACTGGCTCGTGCTGTCCGGCAATGTCGTGCTGACCGCCGATGTCCACGACGTCAAGGCGCTGACCTACGGCTTTGAAGATGCCGCTGCCAAGCTGAAGGAGCTGGGCTACACGAAGGTCCAGGTGCTGGGTAAGGACGGCTTTACCCCCTGTGCACTGTAAAATAATCCCCGAAAATTTTCCCGCCGCGGTGTAACACTGCGGCGGTTTTTGCGTTTCTTAGGGCTGAAGGGCCCAAAACAAAGACCACTCGAACAAAACACAGGAGAAAATTCACCGTGAGATTCACATGCGAAAGAATTTTCAAAAAAGTTTGCGCGGAGGGGTTGACAACCCCTCCGTATTTTTGTATAATAATACCTGCATTCTGGCGGCAGCCACTGTGGAGAGGTGTCCGAGTGGTTTATGGAACTGGTCTTGAAAACCAGCGATTCGCGCGAGCGGACCATGGGTTCGAATCCCATCCTCTCCGCCATTTTGTGATAACAAGTGAATATATAAAATCACTTTGACTTGTGGAGTAATACTCAAGAGGTCGAAGAGGCGCCCCTGCTAAGGGCGTAGGGTGGGAAACCGCCGCGAGAGTTCAAATCTCTCTTACTCCGCCAAATCAGCCGATATTTAACGCTAACACGTTGAATATCGGCTGATTCTTTTTATATTTTCCGTTCGTAACTATTCGTAAAAAACGCCACAAATCACCAGAAAACACGACGGGTGCCTACAATGGTGCCTACCGTGATGCCTACACATTTATAGGTCAACGCAGCATCGTATATTTTTTCATTCTTGTCTGTTGTGCTGCATCCACCCCGCCATTTTCGTTACCTCCCCAAAAAAACGCTTCCGTTCCAACCTCTCTCCGCATTTTTCAAACACCTTCCCAGACAAACGTAAAAATTTTCCAGGGAAGTGTTGTTATTCTTAACATTTTCTTCCTTTTCTGCCCGTGCCTTGCAATCCCGCGGCAAATCCGCTATACTCATTCTATACCATTTTATAAGTGAGGTGTCCGTTATGCGGTTATTTGATGTGCTCGGCCCGGTCATGACGGGGCCGTCCAGCAGCCACACGGCGGGTGCGGTACGCATCGGCAGCACGGCGCGGCGGCTCCTGGGGGAGCAGCCTGCCGAGGCCGAGATCCTGCTTTACGGCAGCTTTGCCGCCACGGGGCGCGGCCACGGCACGGACCGGGCGCTTGTCGCCGGGCTGCTGGGCATGCAGCCGGACGATGACCGCATCCCGCACAGCTTTTCTATTGCCAAGGAGGCCGGGCTGCACTTTAAGATCGGCACCACAAACCTGCGCGGCGCGCACCCCAACACGGCGGTGCTGCGGCTGACCGGTGCGTCGGGCCGTAAGCTCGAGGTCGTCGGCGCGTCCATCGGCGGTGGGCGGATCAACATCTGCCAGATCGACGGCATCACGACGAATTTTGGCGGGGACCACAACACGCTGATCGTCCACAACCAGGACACGCCCGGCCATGTGGCAGCCGTCACCACCTGTTTGAGCCAACACGGCGTCAACATCGCCACGATGCAGCTCTACCGCTCGACGGCGGGCGGCTACGCCGTCATGGTGCTGGAGTGCGACGAGCCTATCCCGGACGAGATCGCCGGGCAGCTGCGCAGCCAGCCGGGCATCGTCAAGGTCACGATTCTGAATCTGTAAGGGGGCGGGAAAGATGGCATTTTCATCCGTGCATGAGATGATCGACCTCTGCAAGGAGAGCGGCAAGCCGCTGTATGAGGTCATCCTTGAGAGCGATCTGGCCGAAAGCGGCCTGACCCGCGCCGAAAGCGAGGCCGAGATGCACCGTCTGTGGGCAGTCATGCAGGCCACCAGCGACGGCTACTGCGGCGCAGACCGCTCGATGAGCGGCTTTGCGGGCGGCGACGCGGCCAAGGTCAACGCGGCAGCGGCGCGCGGCGTGCTCTACGCCGACGGCTACTTTGCCGACGTCATGGCCGAGGCACTGAAAACCGCCGAATGCAACGCCTGCATGAAGCGCATCGTGGCCGCGCCCACGGCGGGAAGCTGCGGCGTGCTGCCTGCGGTCCTGCTGCCGCTGCAGCGGCGCGGGCTGGCCGACGAGGCCGCCGTGCACCGCGCCCTGTATATCGCTGCCGGGTTCGGGCAGGTCGTTGCCGCGCGTGCCACGCTGGCCGGGGCCGAGGGCGGCTGTCAGGCCGAGGTCGGCGCGGCCAGCGGTATGGCCGCCGCGGCGCTGGTGGACATCAAGGGCGGCACGGCAGAGCAGTGCGCCGAGGCGTTCGCCATGGCGCTGACCAACCTTGAGGGCCTTGTCTGCGACCCTGTGGCAGGTCTTGTGGAGATTCCCTGCATCAAGCGCAACGTCATCGGTGCCATGAACGCGGTCTCCGCCGCCGACATAGCGCTGGCCGGGGTCGTGGGGCACATCCCCGCGGACGAGGTCATTGACGCGATGGCCGAGGTCGGCAACGCGATGAGCAAGGACCTGCGCGAGACCGGCATCGGCGGTCTGGCCGGCACCCCCACGGGCCGCGCCATCTGCGAGATTGTGACGATGGACAACGGGGAAGAGGAAGATTGATATTTTACGGCGGTAAACCGGCGGGCACACAGCACCGCAACCACTGCCCCAACTGCCTGACCAGCCTGCATCTGGACAATGAACCCGGAGACCGCGCCGCAGACTGCGGCGGGCAGATGGAGCCCGTGGCCGTCTGGGTGCGCAAGGGCGGCGAGTGGGCCATCATCCACCGCTGCCGCCTCTGCGGCAAACTGGCATCCAACCGCATCGCCGCGGACGACAACCCGATGCTTCTCATGAGCATCGCCATGCGCCCGCTCTGCACCCCGCCGTTCCCGCTGGAGCGCATCGAGGAGATGACGGCACTGATGGGCGGGGAGGGGGGTATTCGGTAATGCGAGGCGTCGGGGATGCCGACCCCTGCATTGACCCCGACGCAATTTTCCGTTTACAAATTTCGCCAATGTGCTATACTGAATAAAAAACATCAGGAGGAAATTCTTATGAACGTGAACGATCCGCGCTGGGCGTCCATTGACGCCTTTGTGGAGGAAAACCGCGACAACATCCTGCGCGACATCACCCGTCTGGTGGCCGTGCCCAGCGTGGAGGGCGCACCCGAGCCGGGCGCACCGTTCGGCCCCGGCCCCAAGGCCGCGCTGGCCAAGGCGCTGGAGATCGCCGACGAGCTGGGCCTGGACACCTTCAACGCCGACAGCTACATCGGCTGGGCCGAGACGGGCAGGATCGCCGACGGCCAGAAGTTCCTGGCGACCATCACCCACACCGATGTTGTGCCCGAGGGCAACGGCTGGGACGCCGACCCCTACACGGTCCGCGTGCGGGACGGCTGGCTGCTGGGCCGCGGCGTGGCCGACGACAAAGGCCCAAGCATCCTCTGCCTGTACGCGCTGAAGTACCTGAAGGACAGCGGCGCGGCGCTGAAATACCCCGTGCGTGCCCTGCTGGGTGCCAACGAAGAGACGAACATGCACGACGTAGACTACTACGCCGAGCATTACCCGATGCCCGCCTTCTGCTTTACGCCGGACGCCGAGTTCCCGGTCTGCAACGGCGAGAAGGGCGGCTTCAACGGCGAGCTCGTCAGCCCGAAGTTTGAGAACGGCATCATCACGGCGTTCGAGGGCGGCGTCGCCCACAACGCCGTGCCGGACCGCGCCTCCTGCACGGTGCAGGTCGGCGCGGGCGCACTCGTCCAGACCGAGGGCGTGACCTTCGAGGCAGGGGAGGGCGGTGCCACCGTCATCCGCGGCTGGGGCAAGAGCGGCCACGCCGCCATGCCCGAGGGCACGGTCAACGCCATCAGCCTGATCGTCAACTGCCTGCTCAAGAGCGGCGTCTGCACTCCGCAGGAGGAGGCCTACCTGAACGTGCTGCACACGCTGCACGCCGACACCGACGGCAGCGCGCTGGGCATTGCGGCGGACGACGGCCTGTTTGACCCGCTGACCATCATCGGCGGCACGATCGAGATGGCTGACGGCGTCATCCGCCAGAGCTTTGACTGCCGCTACCCGACGAACACCGACCCCGAAAAGATGACTGCCGCCATCCGGAAGGTCTGCGGCGGCGCGGCCACGCTGGAGAACGTCAGCAGCCGTGTGCCGTTCTACATCGACGCGGACAGCCCGGCCATCCAGACGCTCATCAACACCTACAACGACGTCACCGGCGAAGGCAAGAAGCCCTTTACGATGGGCGGCGGCACCTATGCACGCCACTTCCCCTATGCCGTCAGCTTCGGCCCCGAGCACACCGACATTGAAATCCCGTCCTTTGCGGGCCCGATGCACGGCGCGAACGAGGGCACCCCGTTTGAGAAGCTGGTCGAGGCGCTGAAGATTTATATTCTGGCGCTGCTGCGGCTGCAGGAGATCGAGCTGTAAATAAAAAACGGACAACTGCTGTTTTAGGTAGTTGTCCGTTTTTTGTTTTCTACCCTGGGAAGGCAGTATTGTAGGGAGGGGTCTTGACCCCTCCGCGGCGGCCAGAGGGCTGGCCGCCCTACAAGCCCACAGAAGCCCGTTGCACGCTATGACAGTTACCCGCAGCCGGGAGGGATAAATCCGCCCCTACGATTGTCCTGTAGGGGGGCGGCGTCCCCGACGCCCCGCAGGTCAGCAGCAGTCAACGGGAAGGACGTAGGGCGGCCTGCCCACAGGCTGCCGCAGCAGCTTGCGTGGCCTCACAGTTCCATTGTGCGGCCGCGCGGTAGGGGCCGCACATGTGCGGCCCGCAGCATGACGGCCAACGACCTCTTATGGGAAGGCCGCGGGCCGGGCATGCCCGGCCCCTACCATATCACCCCTGGCAGACTGACATCTGCCAGGGGTTTTCTTTGTGGGATTGTTAATTTTTATACAGCCTTTTATTCTGCGGCGATTGCCCAAATTGTTGCAAATCTTGCGTGTTCGATGCAAAATCGACCTTTTGTCATACTTGGTTGCTTGACATGCTTTTGAAAAATGGTACAATAAATCCGTATAGTTATCCACCACGGACGGGGGAGCAGAAATCCCGTCCGCGGCGAGAAAAATCAGAGAAACGGGGGAAATCAGATTGTTCAAGTCCCTAAAGCGCTCTGCCAAGGGTGCTGCCGTACCGCACACGAAGGCGACAGCCGGGCAGCCGACCAACAAGATGCCGGTGCCCGAGCACGTCGTCATTCCCATGTCGATGCACATCGGCGCGTCCGCGGAGCCTGTCGTCAAAAAGGGCGACACCGTCATGGTCGGTACCGTGATCGGCAAGGCCGGCGGCTTTGTATCCGCCAATATCTACTCCAGTGTGTCCGGCACTGTGCAGGACATTGCACCGCTGCGCATGGTCAACGGCGCGATGACGACGGCTGTCGCCATCAAGACCGACGGTGCGCAGACCGTTGATCCGGCCTGTGTGCCGCCCGTCGTCACCGACAAAGCCAGCCTGCTGGCTGCCGTGCAGGCCTGCGGCCTGGTGGGTGTCGGCGGCGCCGGCTTCCCGACGCATGTCAAGCTGGCGGCCAACACCATCGACACGCTGCTCATCAACGCTGCCGAGTGCGAGCCCTACCTGACCACCGACTGCCGCGAGATGCTGGAGTGCAGCGACACGATCATCTCCGGCATCACCGCTGTCATGAAGTACTGCGAGATCCCGCACTGCATCATCGGCATTGAACGCAACAAGCCCGAGTGCATCGACCTGCTCACCTCGCTGACCCGCGAGATGAAGGGCGTCGAGGTCAAGGGCCTGCCGATGCGCTACCCGCAGGGCGCCGAGAAAACGCTCGTCGAGACCTGCACCGGGCGCGAGGTGCCGCAGGTCGGCCCCTCCGGCAAGCCGGGCCTGCCTGCCGACGTGGGCTGCGTCATCATGAACGTGACGAGCGTCTCCACGCTGGGCAAGTTCCTAAAGACCGGCATCCCGCTGGTGACGAAGCGCGTCACCGTCGAGGGCGACGCCATCGCCAGGCCCCAGAACATCGAGGTGCCCATCGGCACGCTGTACCGCGACGTCATCGACGCCTGCGGCGGTGTCAAGGAGGGCGTCGAGCTGGGCAAGATCATCTTCGGCGGCCCGATGATGGGCGGCGCTGCACCCAGCGCCGACTTCCCGGTGCTCAAGCAGAACAACGGCCTGCTGCTGTTCAGCAAGAAGGCCGCCGCGCTGCCCGAGCCGTCCGCCTGCATCCGCTGCGGGCGCTGCATCGAGGCCTGCCCGATGGGTCTGGAGCCCGTCATCATTGCGCAGGACTTTGCCAACAAGGACTTTGCTGCGCTGAAGGCACGCTGCGTGGATCTCTGCGTAGCCTGCGGCAGCTGCACCTATGCCTGCCCGGCCAAGCGCCCCGTCAGCCAGACGATGGGCCTTGCCAAGGGCTGGTACATGGCCGAGCTGCGGAAAGGAGGCAAATAACCCATGGAAGATCGTCTGATCGTTACCGCCTCGCCGCATATCCGCGATGCATCCACCACCCGCGGGCTGATGGGCAATGTTGTCATTGCGCTGCTGCCCGCCGTGCTGGCCGCGGGTCTGATCTTCGGCGTGCAGGCGCTGGTGCTGGTCGCTGTGACCACCCTGGCCTGTGTGGCGTTTGAGTACATTTATGAAAAGCTGCTGAAAAAGCCCAACACCGTGGGCGACCTGTCCGCCGTTGTCACCGGCATCATTCTGGCGCTGAACATGCCCGTGGGCATGCCGCTCTGGATCGCCGTTGTCGGCGCGTTCGTCGCCATCGTCATCACGAAGCAGCTGTTCGGCGGCCTTGGCTACAACTTCGCCAACCCCGCGCTGGTGGGCCGTATCGTGCTGTTCCTCGGCTTCACCTCCCGCATGACTGCCTACGTCTACCCCGACATGGCCGTTGACGCGCTGGCCTCCGCCACGCCGCTGGCCGTGGCCGACAAGACCACGCTGCCCCTGCTGGACGTCTTTTTGGGCTTCCACGGCGGCATGATGGGCGAGGTCTGCGTGCTGGCCATCCTGCTGGGCTTCGCCTACCTCGTCGCCACCCGGACCATCCAGGCCACCATCCCCGTGACCATCGTTGCCACGGTCTTTGTGCTGACTGCGCTCAACACCGGCAGTGCCTACACCGCCCTGATCGAGTGCATGTCCGGCGGTCTTTTGTTCGGTGCTGTCTTTATGGCGACGGACTACGTGACCAGCCCGTTCACCACCAAGGGCAAGCTGTTCTACGGCGTGTTTATCGGCCTCATCACCTTCCTCATCCGCCACTTCGGCTCGATGAATGAGGGCATGAGCTACGCCATCCTGCTGGGCAACCTGATGACCCCGTGGTTCAACGCCTGGGGCCACCAGACGCCGCTGGGCTACAAGAAGCCCAAAAAAGCCAAGAAAGGCGGTGCGGAATAATGGCTGAAAAGCAAACCACCGAGAAGCAGAGCACTTTCAAGGAGCTTGTGCTGCCCGTCATCGTGCTGGTCGTCATCTGCCTGGTCTGCAGCGCGCTGCTGGCTGTTCTGAACGACATCACCGCCCCCATCATTGCGGAAAACACCCAAGCCGAGACCCTGGCCGCCTATGTCTCCGTCCTGCCCGAGGGCACGACCACCGACAGCATGACTGCCATCGACGGTCTGACCACCGCCAGCGTCGAGGGTGCTGTCAAGACCGCGAACGGCGATGTCGCCGTCAAGGCTGCGGCCTCCGGTTACTCCGGCAAGGACGTCACGGTCTACGTTGCCTTTGACGCCGAGGGTGCCATTTCCGGTATCTCCATCGACGGCTCCACCCAGACCACCGGCATCGGCTCCAAGGTCTCCGGCGATTCCTTCGCCTCCGGCTTTATCGGCTGGAACGGGGGAGAGGTCGCCTCCGGCAGCCCTGTGGACAGCATTGCCGGTGCAACGTATTCCAGCAACGGCGCGTTCAACGCCATCAACGCAGCCATCGACTGCTACAACAATGAGATCAAGGGGGTGCAGTAACGATGAACGAAAAACCGAGCAAGTGGAAGGTTTTTACCGCGGGCATCATCCGTGAGAACCCCGTTCTGCGCCTGGTGCTGGGCTGCTGCTCCGCACTGGCTGTCACCACCACCGTTTCCGGCGCTGTGGGCATGGGCCTGGCCATGACGTTCGTTCTGGTCTGCTCCAACATCGTTATCTCGGCACTGCGCAAGGTCATCCCGGCCAAGGTGCATCTGCCGTGCTACATCGTTATCATCGCAACGTTTGTTACCGTCGTGCAGATGGTGCTGCAGGCGTTCGTGCCCGACCTGTACAAGGCGCTGGGCGTGTATCTGGCGCTGATCGTCGTCAACTGCATCATTCTGGGCCGTGCCGAGATGTTCGCCTGCAAGAACACCGTCGTGGACTCCGCGCTGGACGGTCTGGGCATGGGCATCGGCTACATCCTGACCATGCTGCTCATGTCCTCCATCCGCGAGATCATCGGCAGCGGCACCTGGATGGGCATCACCATCATCCCCGAGAGCGTGGACCGCATGACCGTCATGAACTCCGCGCCGGGCGGCTTCTTCGTCTTTGGCTGCCTGATGGCCGGCTGTGTCTGGCTGGAGCGCAAGCTGAACAAGCCCATTGAGCGCAAGAGCTGCGGCGACGTCATGCTTGAAAAGATCGACGCCGCCAAGGAAGAACAGAAGGAGGGTGCCGCACAATGAGTTCTCAGATCGCAACGTTTGCCACCATCTTCTTCAGCATGATCCTGGTCAACAACTACGTACTGGTGCAGTTTCTGGGTATCTGCCCGTTCCTCGGCGTTTCCAAAAAGCTGGATTCCTCCGCGGGCATGGGCGCTGCCGTTATCGTCGTCATGGTCATTGCCACGGCTGTGACCTTCCCGCTGCAGATCTTCCTGCTGGATGCCTATAATCTGGGTTACCTGCAGACGATCATCTTCATCCTCGTCATCGCTGTTCTGGTCCAGCTGATCGAGATCACGCTGAAAAAGTACGTCCCGGCGCTGTATCAGTCCCTGGGCGTCTACCTGCCGCTGATCACGACCAACTGCTGCGTGCTGGGCGTCACCATCCTGGCCGTGCAGGACTACTCCGCCGTTGTGGCCGAGTTCGGCTTCGGCCTGGCCTACGCTGAGGCGCTTGTCTGCGCCGCCGGTGCGGGCGTCGGCTTCCTGGTCGCCATGCTGCTGTTCTGCGGCGTGCGTTCCCGCGTCGAGGCCGCCAACCCGCCGGAGAGCTTCAAGGGCCTGCCCATCACGCTGGTTTCTGCCGCTATCACCTCCATGAGCTTCATGGGCTTTGGCGGTCTGGTCGAAAACATCATCAACGCGATATTCTAAGAAAGGGGAATGGAGAGAATGAACCCGATCGTATTTGCTATCGTTGTCGTGGTGGTGCTGGGCCTGGCCGGCGGCGTGATCCTTGTGCTGGCCTCCAAGTTCATGGCTGTGTATGAGGACCCGCGCATCGCGCAGGTCACGGAATGTCTGGCCGGCGCCAACTGCGGCGGCTGCGGCTACGCCGGCTGTGCCGACTACGCCAAGGCCATCGTGGAGAACGGTGCCCCCACCTTCAAGTGTGCCCCGGGCGGCGACAAGACTGCCGACGCCATCAACACCATCATGGGCAATGCCACCGACGACCGCCCCAGCCTGCGCGCCACCGTCATCTGTGCGGGCGGCGAGAACTGCGGCAAGCGGTTTGACTACCAGGGCATCCAGACCTGCGCTGCTGCGGCCTCCATTGCGGGCGGCCCCAGCGCCTGCGCCTATGGCTGCCTGGGTCTGGGCGACTGCACCCGCGCGTGCAAGTTTGACGCCATCCACGTCATCAACGGCGTGGCCGTCGTGGACCGCAAAAAGTGCACCGGCTGCACGGCCTGCACCGTGACCTGCCCGCGCCACGTCATCCAGATGAAGCCCATTGCCCCGCAGCCCGCGGTCATGTGCTCCAACAAGGACAAGGGCGCGCTGGTCAACAAGACCTGTAAAGTGGGCTGTATTGCCTGCGGCCTCTGCGTGCGCAACTGCCCGAATCAGGCGATCTTCCTGAAGGACAACGTCGCTGTCATCGACTATACCAAGTGCAACGGCTGCGGCACCTGCGTCAGCAAGTGCCCCAAGAAGGCCATCCAGTGGGTCGAGGGCACGCCCCGTCCCATCGACGCCCCCGTGCCCGCGCACGAGGTTCTGAAAACGCGCGTATAATTTTTAGGTAAACATCCCTGTGCTCCCCGCCAAGAATCGGCGGGGAGCTTTTTGTTTTACCCGCGCTTTCCTCCGGCTCTGTAGGGAGGGGTCTTGACCCCTCCGCAGAACCTGACGGCAGCCATCACACTGCACGGGCGGCAGCGATAACACCGCACTCCTGCCGCCATGTAGGGGCCGGGCATGCCCGGCCCTCAGCGTATAAGGCGAACGCCATTTCCCCGGAAAGCTGCGGGCCGCACATGTGCGGCCCCTACCTATCAACTGTATTTAAAAAATTCTAAAATTATTTTCCCAAAAACCGAGACAAATTCCTAAACTTGTGCTATACTGTGTCCAGAATAACAACTCTGGTATTTTTCGGGAGGTTTACACGTATGGAAATCACCAAAGATATTTTGTATGTCGGCGTCAACGACCACCTTGTTGACCTGTTTGAGGGCCAGTACGACGTGCCCAACGGCATGGCCTACAACTCGTACCTGATCTGCGACGACAAGGTCGCCGTCATGGACAGCGTCGATGCCCATTTTACCGACGAGTGGATTACCAAGATCGCCGCCGCACTGGGCGAGCGCACGCCCGACTACTTGGTCGTGCAGCACATGGAGCCTGACCATTCCGGCTCCGTCGCCGCGTTCGCGCAGGCGTACCCCGGCACGACCATCGTCGCGTCCGCCCAGGCGTTCAACATGATGAAGGCCTATTTCGGCACCGACTACGCGGACCGCCGCATCGTCGTCAAGGAGGGGGACACCCTGCCGCTGGGCACCCACACGCTGCACTTTGTCACCGCGCCGATGGTCCACTGGCCCGAGGTCATCATGACCTATGACGATGCAGACAAGGTCCTGTTCAGCGCCGATGCGTTCGGCAAGTTCGGCGCACTCGACGTGGAGGAGCCGTGGCTGCCCGAGGCCCGCCGCTACTTCATCGGCATCGTCGGCAAATACGGCGTGCAGGTGCAGGCCGTGCTGAAAAAGGCCGCCGCGCTGGACATCGAGACCGTCTGCAGCCTGCACGGTCCCGTCCTGCACAAGGAGCAGCTGGGCGATGTGCTGGCCGCCTACGACGCCTGGAGTGCCTACCGCCCCGAGACCGAGGGTGTGCTCGTCGCCTACAGCAGCATCTACGGCCACACTGCCGAGGCTGCCAACCGCCTGGCCGAGGCCCTGCGCGAGAAGGGCGTGGAGACGGTTGCCATGGACCTGGCCCGCTGCGATATGGCCGAGGCCGTCGCGCAGGCATTCCGCTTCAGCAAGCTGGTACTGGCCACGCCTACCTACAACGCCGATGTATTCCCCTTCATGAAGGAGTTCATCCATCACCTGACCGAGCGCAACTACCAGAACCGCACGGTGGCCTTTATTGAGAACGGCTCCTGGGCGCCGATGGCCGCCAAGGTCATGACCAAAATGCTTGAGGGCAGCAAGAACCTGACCTACGCTGCCACCACCGTCACGGTCCGCGGCGCGCTGAATGCCGCCAGCGAGGCCCAGCTCGCCGCTCTGGCCGATGAGCTGAGCAGGTAATCCTTTTTCCTCTCAACTGCAAGCCCCGCCTCACAGCGCGTCTCTCGCGCCGTGAGGCGGGGTCTTTTTGCGGGCAGGGGGAGAGGAGGACAACAACAAAACAATTGAAAATTTGCGCTTGACAAATCCGGGCAAATCCTGTATACTATCATTTGTCAATCGCATACGGATGATTAGCTCAGCTGGTTAGAGCGCTGCGTTCACATCGCAGAGGTCGAGGGTTCGAGTCCCCCATCCTCCACCAGACAGTTCGTACTCGAACCCAATTCTTTACGGAAAAGGGTTCGGGTACGTTTTTTTATTTGCATGGTACCGCACACCAGACAGGGGAGAGGTAAATACGCCATGAATTTGAAAAAAGTTCATCACATTGCCATTATCGGGAGCAACTATGAGAAATCAAGGCGCTTTTATGTGGATCTGTTAGGCTTTTCTGTCATTCGAGAAAATTACAGACCGGAACGCGATGATTACAAAATCGATCTTCAACTCGATGGGATGGAATTAGAACTTTTTATCATTAAAAATTGCCCGAAACGCCCCAGTTATCCAGAGGCTTACGGTCTCCGGCATCTTGCCTTTGCTGTAGACTCTGTCGATGATACCGTAAGAGAATTGAATAAAAAGGGCATCCTAACCGAGCCGATCCGAGTCGATGCTTACACAGGCAAAAAAATGACATTCTTTTTCGACCCTGACGATCTTCCTTTGGAAATTCACGAATAAAGTCAGACCGGCAAAAAATTGCATTCTTGCCTTACTGCGTATGTAGGGGCGGCCATTGGTCGCCCGCGGGGCATGACCTGCCCGAAGGAGGAGTAAAATGGTACAGGTCGATTTGATCACTGGGTTTCTCGGTTCCGGCAAGACGACGTTCCTGCGCCGCTACGTGCAGTATCTCGTCGCGCAGGGGCACAGCGTCTGCATTCTGGAAAACGACTTCGGCGCGGTGAACGTCGATGCCATGCTGCTGCAGGACCTGATCGGGGAGCACTGCGACATAGAGACGATCAGCGGCGGCTGTGACTGCGACACCCACCAGCGCCGGATGCGCACCAAGCTGATCTCAATGGCAATGCGTGGCTTTGACCGGGTCGTCATTGAGCCGAGCGGCATCTTTGACGTGGACGAGTTCTACGACATTCTGCGGGACGAGCCCCTGGACCGCTGGTATACGCTGGGCAGCGTCATTGCCATTGTGGACGCCAAGCTGGAAAACGAGCTTTCCCCGCAGGCCGACTACCTGCTGGCCTCCGAGGCCGCCAGTGCCGGGCTTGTCGTCATGAGCCGCACGCAGCTGGCCGCACCCGGCGAAGCGGAAGCGGTCATCGACCACCTGAACCGCGCACTGGCCGGCTGCCATTGTGCCCGCCGCTTTGGCGCGGACGATGTACTGTGCCGGGACTGGAACGCGCTGACAACCGCTGATTTTGCCCGCGTGGATTGCTGCGGCTGGCGGCAGACAAGCTACGTCAAGCTGCATTTTGACGAGCACAAGGCGTTTACCTCGCTGTATTTCCTCGAGGCCGGGCGCAGTGTCGCGCAGGTCCGGCAGGCCGCGCAGACGCTCCTGCACGACGCGAAATACGGCCATGTGCTGCGCGTCAAGGGGTTTATCCCCGACGGCGGCGGCTGGGTCGAGCTGAACGCCGCCCGCGACGCCATAACCGTACAGCCTATTCCCAGCGGTCAGGAGGTGCTGATCGTGATTGGGGAAGGGTTGGATAAGGCCGCGATTGAGACGGCTGTGAGGGGCTGCTAGGCGCGTCTGCGGGCGGATCGAGCGATGCGGAGATTTGCCCGGGTGACACTCGTCACTGCCGCAAACGATAAGGGCACACGCTGTATCCGCCCGCACCGCGCCGGTTGTTAAACGGTTGTGAATATTTATACGCACGAATAAATATACAGACAGCAAAGCCCCGGGATTTTCTGCTTTGGAAAATCCAGGGGCTGTTGTTATTCAGGGCACATTTTCAAAAATTCCGCTTTTTCTTCTTATTCTTCGTCAAAGGCCTTCGTCCAGTTGTATTCCCGGTGCAGCGTGTGGCCGGTGTCGCTCTGGGCCTTGCGGGCGGTGTATTCGCCGATGACGGCGGACGGCATCAGCAGGGCCTTTTCGACCTCAGACTGAAAGACGAGCTTCGGATTTTTGATCCTGGGGTTCTTCATCAGGTCCTTCCAGTAGGTGTCGTAGTCCATCATGACCGACATCGCCTCAAACAGCGGGGTCAGGCTCTCATACCGGGCAATGACCTTGTTCAAAGCGTCCAAAAACTGCATGTTGGCCTTGCCCTCCATCATGCCGTCGTCCTTGCCTTTGACGTTGCGACGGCAAAAATAGGCCGTCATCTGCAAAATATCGTCGAATGCCTCCATCTGGCCGGTGGTCAGCCGGGCCGAGAGCGTGTCGCGGTCAATGTAGCGCAGCAGCGCCGCCGTGACCTCTTTCTTCGTCGCGGCATCCTCCGGCACCAGCTGGTTGACCGGCTCGGCGTCGGTCTCCACAAAGTCGGTGGTCTCAACGATGTCCGGCGTCTCGGGTGCGCCGTAGTCGTCCTCCACCTCCTCCGGCATACCGCCGGTGACGTAGATACGATAATTTTCCAGGTCCTCCAAAATTGCGCGGGACAGGTAGGGCAGGGGAGCGCTCTTGGTGCGCGCCACCGGGATGACCTTGGCGGCGTAGCGGGTGGCGACACCCTCGAACCAGCGGCGCAGACCGCCGCAGTTGTCAATGACGTTGTTCATCGTCTGGAAGAACGTCGCGTTGCCGCCGTCGATCATCTTATCATTGCCGCGCGGTGTGCCGGCCATTTTTACCATAGCATCGATGATCGTGCGCACGGCGTCCATCTCGTCCGCCGTCAGCTCGCGGATCAGCTTGTCTGGCTCTGCCTTGATCTCCAGCTCCTGGCGCAGCAATTCCGGCGTAGCACCGTAGGAATAGGGAATCGTCGTCTCGGGCACCGAGACATACTCGAGCGTCAGCACGTTCGGGTCGTCATCCAGCGTGCCGGTCTCGGCCAGAGTCAGCTTGCCCTTCTTGCTGCGGACCCGGTTGGACATGGATTTTGTGATCTCGTTCAGCTTGTCATCGGCGACCTGCTTGTCCACCGGCTCAATGGTGACGGCAATCGCAATGACGCGCTGACGATCTTTTTCGTAGACCTCATAGTCAAAATAGATGTCGGTGTGGCCGTTGATCTCGCTCTTGGCCTTGTCAAGCACGGTGCGGCGCACGTGGGCCCAGTTGGCCGCATTGCAGTCCACCTGCTTTTTCAGCGTCTCAATGTTCCAGACCAGCGGTTCGCCCTTCTCTTTTTTGGTGATGTACAGGTTCTGGTAGCTCTTGCACAGCTCATAAATTTTCAGACTATACTGGCTCTTCATCGGGAGCGTATAGGTGATATTCATCGTTGTGTAGAACTCTTTTAGCTGGATCAGGTGCGGCTTGAGCGACTGGTCGAGCGTCAGCACGATCTTGCCGGTGCCCTCGTCGATGGTCGCGCTGGAAAGCCAGCGGAACATCGTGATTTTTTGGGTGCCCGCCAGGCGGATCCACTGGACCTTGGCGTTGGCGATGTCCTCGATGTTTTTCTTGACCTGCTTGTACATCGAGCCGTTGTGCGGGTCAACGCCGCAGAGCTTCAAAAACTCGTAGATCGACATCTCGTACCGGGGCAGCTCGGTGTCCGACGGCTTGATCATCGCGAAAATGTGCAGCATCAGCTTTTGCTGGCTCAGCGAAAGGCTGTACATTGCGTTCTGGATCAGGTCGTTGGATTTGCGGACAATCGTCTGATTGCCGCGCCCGCTATAGGTAGCAACAGGGGCCGAAGGCGACGCCTTGGCAGACTTCGCCCCCTGCTTTTTGTTATGGTTGGCTTTTGGGGTCGTTTTCAACGTACTTTGGGGTGTCATTTGCAAAACCTCATCTTTACAACACGTTAACCGTATCATAGCAGATTGTGCGCGCTGTGTCAATTATTGTAACATTCAGCACATTTCCTCCGCGCCGCACAAAATCCGGTGTTCTTTTGTTTTGGAATTTTTAGCCCTATTTATATATATTTAGAAAAGTAGTATAGCTATGTCGAATATTCCAACACAAATGTGTGCTGTGTTACAACGGTGCTGTGCGTAGCATTCCAACACAAATGTGTAAAACGCAACAATGTGCGGAGCGTAACAACGGTAAAAAAGTTTTTTTGCAGGAAAATGGCGGCAAAGAAAATTTTGTGGGATTTTTAAAAAGTGTCGAGTATAACAACCCCGGGCGCGAAAAAAGGAAAAGTGAGAAATGTGCGCAGCATTCCAACAGGGAGGATGGAAAAATCCTGCCGCGGGGAAATGTGCGCTGAATAACAACCCGTGCTGAAAAATCCTTGTATTGTGCCGTCGATAACAACCCCGGCCCCTGCAGGGCAAACTGTGCGCAGACTAACAACCCACGGCAGGATGCGCCGCAAAAAAACGGATTTTTGCGAATTGTGCGCCGGATAACAACCGCTCAGCCCCGGAAAAAACGAATTGTGCCGTGAATAACAATACCGGTTGTGCGCTGTACGGTGGATTTTTTCAGAAATGTGCTGTCGATAACAACAGCCGCCAAAATTCTACAGTTTGGAAACTGTGCGCCCGATAACAACCCCACTGCCGGAAATGTGCGCTGGATAACAACCCGGTCCGGACACGTTTGGAAAGCAGACGAAATTCTGAAATGTGCTGCCGATAACAATAGCCGAATTTTACCCACCGCGCAAATTGTGCTGTGGATAACAACCAGCCGCCCTCAGAAAAAAGTCCGAATTGTGCGCCCGATAACAACCATTTTTTTGCCCCGCGATGCGCACCGCACCGAAATTGTGCTGCCGATAACAACCCCGCCCGCCGTAAACTGTGCGGGGGATTCCAACGCCGGCTCCCCGGAATTGTGTGCAGGATAACAACCTGTATAAAAGAGGCTGCCCGGCAAACTGTGCCGCCGATAACAATACAGCCTGTAGAAAACTGTGCTGCGGATTCCAACCCCCGCTGCCCCGCTCCGGCAGAAAATGTGCGCCGGATAACAACCCCGCCCGCCGCCGGAAAAAACGCCGCCGGTGTTGGAACAAACGGCACAGTTTGAAGTGAAAATTTTATTTTTCTTTTTAAAGGGGGTGTGCTACAATAAGAGAGTAAAAAGCTCCGGCTGCAAGGCGCGGCAGGTGCTCTGTGCCGTCTTGTGGTACGATACTACTAAGAAAGAGGAAACAAAAATGACAACGTTTAGAAAAATGCGCCGCGGCAAGCGCATCAAGGAATCGTGAGGGTTTGCTGATGAACAAAAAAGCTGTGCCCACCGCTGCGGCGGTGCGGGAACTTGCCATCCTGACAGGAGCCGTGGCCATCATTGCGGCGGCGGTCTACTTCTTCCTTGTGCCCAGCCATGCCTCGGTCAGCAGCATCTCGGGTCTGGGCATCGTGCTGGCAAACTTTGTGCCGCTGCCGCTGTCAGCCATCACGATGATTTTGAATGTCGTGCTGCTCGTCATCGGGTTTCTGACCTGCGGGCGGGAGTTCGGTGCCAAAACGGTCTACACCAGCATCCTGCTCCCGGCGTTTATCGGCCTGTTCGAGCGGCTCTTCCCGAACCTCGGCTCCCTGACCGACAGCCAGGAGCTGGACGTGCTGTGCTACATCCTCGTCGTCAGCGTGGGGCTGAGCATCCTGTTCAACCGCAACGCCTCGTCGGGCGGGCTGGACATCGTCGCCAAGATCATGAACAAATACCTGCACATGGACCTGGGCAAGGCCATGTCGCTGTCCGGCATGTGTGTGGCGCTCTCCGCCGCGCTGGTCTACGACAAAAAGACCGTGGTTTTAAGCGTGCTGGGCACCTATTTTAACGGGCTTGTGCTCGACCACTTTATCTTTGACAACAACATCAAGCGCCGCGTCTGTATCATCACCAAAAAGGAAGAAGAACTGCGCCGGTTCATCATTGAGGATCTGCACAGCGGCGCGACGGTGTATGAATCCTACGGCGCGTACAATATGCAGAAGCGCCGCGAGATCATCACGATTGTGGACAAGGCCGAATACCAGAAGCTGATGAGCTACATGAACCGCGAGGACCCGCAGGCCTTCATTATGCTCGATAAGACATCCAGTATTATCTGCGCTTTTGGCTTAGCAGCTGCCGCACCTCGCTCGCCGTATCGGCACTTAGAATTATGCGGTATTGCCCAAGGAATAAAAGTGCCGCCGGCTGTTAAGCTGATCCACCTGCACCGGATAACAGAAAACGATTGACGCAGCAGCGATGAATTCTGAAAAACTGAAAATTTTTGGGAAAAAATTGAAGTTTTTTCAAAAAAAGCGTTGACAAATCCCATCGGGCACGCTATAATATATGAGCGTTGAGGGAAGACGCCCAAGACACAAACCCGATGGGGATTCGCATAATGGTAGTGCAGCGGACTCTGACTCCGCCCGTGGGAGTTCGATCCTCTCATCCCCAACCACACCGCAGCAGCCCAGCTGCTGCGGTTTTTCTTTACGGGGTGTAGCGCAGTTGGTAGCGCGCTTGGTTCGGGACCAAGAGGCCGTGGGTTCGAATCCCGTCACTCCGACCAAAAGGACCTCCGGTTTAAGCCGGAGGCCCTTTTTGTTTTTTGTATATTTTTTATATTTTTATAGAGCAAAGTCCCCGTCCGGCAGCGGACGGGGGCTTTGCTGTTGGTGCGGTTATAAAAGATGTTACGCTTCGACGCCCCAGGCCTCGATCTGGGTCAGAGCGGGGAAGGGGGACGGGTCCTCGGCTTTGATGAGCTCAAACAGCTTCAGGCTCTTGACCGTGCGCGGGGCAATGGCAAAGCACTGCGGGGCGGCGGACTTCTTCAACTCCAGCACCTCGCGGCTGCCGTCGTCAAATTCCACGGTGGCCTGGGTCCACCAGGCGTCATGCGGGAAGTCGGCGCGCAGGGTCAGGCGCAGCTCGTCGATGGTGACCGGGCGGCCAAAGTCCAGCGTGAGTGCGGCGTTGGGGTCGCGGTTGATGCCCCAGCTCTGGTAGGGCCAGATGCCGTGGGCGTCGTTCTCGTAAATGCCGTCGATGGCGTTGCGGGCCGCAAAGACAGCCTCGCCGCGGGTCTCAACGTTGGCATGGGCATGGGGGAAGAAGCCGGTGTCGCCGTGCTCGTCATAGGGGTTGTAGGCCAGGTTGCGGCGCGCGGCGATCTCCTCCGGGGTGGCAAAGCGGGCGCGGATGATGTGGCAGGCACCGGCAAAGCTCTTGGGGCTGTAGGTGATGGCCTGCTCACCGAACGGGATGTGGAAGTTGATCTCGCGCTTGACGACGTAGACGAGGGCCGGGGCCATTGTGTCCTCAAACTGGATGACCACATACTGGCCGGGCGTGCCGATCTCCAGCGAGACACGGTCACCGGGCTTGTAGGCGTTCATGTAAACAAGGCTGACCTGCCCGGCGGCGGGGGCCGTCAGCAGCGTCATGCCGTCAGTGTCGAGGAGCTTGAGCTTGATGAGTTCCATTTTATTTTGTCTCCTTTTATCCTATCACAAGGGAAAGCTGTTGGGTAAAGTAAATGCGTGTGCGGTAGAGCGTGTCGGGCCAGGCCTGGCGCAGGCGGGGGTCGGTGATGGGCACGGCCTCGGTCACGATTTTGTCCGCACCGGTCACGGCGGCTGCGGCCAGCGCACCGAACGCGACGGTATCGCCGTCCACGGTGGGCTTCTCGACGCTCATCAGCGTCAGGGCCACGGTGCCCGGGTAGTCGGTCTCATCGCGCAAGGTCAGGCCGGTATCGGTCAGGTGTACGCTGCGGCGGTAACGGCCCAGCCCCGGCACACTGCCGTAGGCGGGGGCAAGGTCCATCGCAAGGCCGTCCAGCGCGTCGGTCACAGTGACGTCTGCGGCGGCAAACGCGGCGCCGGGCTGCTGGTCGTATTTGGCACCGTCCGGGTCGAACTGGGGCAGGTTGTGCCAGCCGGACTGCATCGTCCAGATCTCATACCGCTGGGGGCTGAACGTCTTTTTGCTGTAGGTCTCCACGCCGACGTCGATCAGCAGCGGTCTGCCGTCCCTGTAGAGCGTCACGCTGCCCACATCGTTGTGGTTGTGGCTGTCGGCGTTGCTGCCGGCCTTGCCGCCCAGTGCATAGGCACCGCGGCGGCTGACGAGAATGCCGACGCTGGGATACCAGACATCGTGCGGAGCGGCGGGGGCGGCGGTTTCGGCAAAGTCGGTGACCTCGCGCTCGGCCATTGCGGCCTGGATGTGGTAGAACAGGTTGATGCCCTCGCTGTCGTCGGGGTGGTGCAGACGGTCCGGGTCGGGGTCCGCGGCCAGTACGGCGGCCCAGTCGCGGGCGGCCAGCGTCATCAGCGGCAGGCTGCCCACCCGTTTGCCGAACAGGTACTCCCGCACACCGCGGGCCCCGGCCAGCGGGCTGCAGTCGGCAAAGTTCAGGTAGTACGGCCCGGCAATGTGCATGTTGACGATGTACTCGGCCATGTTCCTGATCTTCGGCTCGGCCCAGACGTCGTCAAAGACGCCGGGGGCCATTTTGCACAGCAGGTCCAGCGCGTTGAACATCGTCAGCGCGGCGTGGCGGTAATACTGTGCGCCCTCGCTGCAGCAGCCGTCGTCCCCGTAGTCCTTCAAAAAGCAGTCGATGCTGTAGGCGGCCTGCTGCACATAGGCGGGCAGGTCCTCGGCAGGGGCGCACTGGGCGGCGGCCAGCAGTACGTTCTGGGTACACCATGGCGTCCAGTTGCACATCGGCTCGTCGCCGTTGCCCATCCACCAGAAGTGCGCGGTGCGGTAGGGCGTCAGCACGCGGCGCTCGACCTCGCCCCTGAGCCGCGCGGACAGCCCGGGGGCGTAGGCGTCGAGCGCCTCGCCCAGCAGGCCGCAGACGGTGGCAATCAGTGCGCCGGTCTCGGCGGCGAACAGGTCTACAATGGGCCGGGTCACGTCGGGCAGCGGCAGCTGCGGCGTGTCGCGGATATAGCTGTTGTGGGCGGGCAGCTGCCAGGCGCTCTCCTCACAGATGCGCCAGGCCAGGTCGGCCAGCGCGGGCAGATAGGTGCCGCGGTTCGTCACGGCCTCGGCCATGGCCAGCGCGCAGAGCGTGCGGCGGCGGGCAAAGTAGGCGTGCTCCCACTTGGCGCGGTCCCCGCTGCGGGTGAATTGCAGCCACAGCGAGAGCGGCAGCTCCGGCGCGGTTTGGGCGTCCGCCAGCGCGGCCTGCCCGGCAGCGGCCCAGCGTGCGGCGCCGGGCAGGCTCTCCCACGCGGCGCGGTCCGCCAGCGGCGGGAACAGGACCGGCTGTGCGGTCTTAAACGGTTGCTTCATCTTTTGCGTCAACATACGATACCTTCATTCTCTGCATGTACTCCCGGGGGCTGACACCCTCGAGCTTTTTGAACACCTTACTGAAATAGAAAGCGCTGTCAAAGCCGACCTTGTCGCTGATCTCGTAGACTTTCAGGTCGGTGGAGGCCATCAGTTCCTTCGCAGCGGTGATGCGGGTGGCAGTGACAAACTCCACAAAACCACTCTCGCTGTTTTGTGCAAAAAGCTGACTTAAATAGTTCGGGCTGAAATTAAAGACGGCAGCTACATCGTTCAGCGTCAGCCGCTCGGACAGATGATCGCGGATGTACTGCTGCACCTGCCCGACGACCTGCGCGCGGTGATCCAGCTGGGTGTTGGGGCTTTCATGGTAGAAGGCCACCGGCTCGCCCTCATGCAGCAGCGGCAGCGCGGCAAAGGCGTCGTGCTGGCTCTCGCTGATCTTTAAAATGTCGTTCACCGGGCGGCCCACCGCCCAGTAAATGGCAGTGCTGAAATAGTTGTACAAAATCTGCCCGGCGGTTTTCAGGATCGGAGCCAGTACAGCCTCGGGGTCCTCGTCCGCTTCCAGCGGCAGCAGCACCGAGAAATGCCGCAGATCCATGGCGGTCACGCGGCAGGGGCGGTACTTGGGCAGCGTTTCGGCGGCCATGCGGGTCACGCCGGTGCTCAGCGTCACAAGCTGGCTTGTGGGCAGGTCGGGCGTTTGCAGGCTGCCCACCGCCACAATATGCCGCGGCGCTTTGAAGGTGACGCCCAGCTCGGCACACTGCCGGTCAAACACGGCGCGATCCGTGAACAGCCCGCCGTACAGCTGCAGAAACAGCCGGTCCCGGAAGGTGTCGAGGCTGACCGGGGCAGGGGATGGCATCCGCAGCTTTTTTTCTTTTTCGGCAGTGGCGCGGGCGTGCTCCAGCGCTGCGGTCAGGCTGTCGGCGGTCAGATCGATCTTGACAAGGTAGTCCACAACGCCCAGACGCATGCTGCGTTTGACATAGTCGAACTCCTCATAGCTCGTCAGCATGATGAAGGCCGGCAGGGCGGAGCCGTCCTTATGGCAGGCTTCCGCAAGCGCAAAGCCGTCCATGACCGGCATACGGATGTCGGAAACCACGATGTCCGGCTGCTTCTCCTGAACGGCCCTGAGCGCCTCGGCACCGTTGCGGGCGGTGCCGACGACCTCATAGCCCAGCGCGGCCCAGTTCAGCATGCCCTGCATACCGATCAGGACCAGCGGCTCATCGTCTACAAGCAAGACTCCGGTCACAAGAAACCCCCCTTTATTTTTGGCTGTCCGGGCCCGGCAGGCGGATTGTTACCGTTGTGCCGATGTCGGGCTCACTCTCAATGCTCAGGCCGTAGGCCTCGCCAAAGCTGTATTGCAGCCGCTTGTGGACATTCCACATGCCCACATGGCGGTATTTGGCGGCGGCTTCCTCGGGGCCGGGCTCCTGCAGGGCCTTTGCGGCCTGCTCCGGTGTCATGCCGACGCCGTCGTCCGTTAAGTGGATGAGCACATCGCCGTTCGCGGTGTCGCGCTCGACCCGCAGTGTGACCTCCCCGGCACTGCCCTTCGGCTCAATGCCGTGGAAGATCGCGTTCTCAACGAGGGGCTGCAAAGTGAACCGCGGGATCAGGCAGCTGTGGTTCAGCGACTCATCCTCGATATAGCTGACGTCCAGCGTGATCGTGCCGCCGTAGCGGTACTGCTGGATCGTGAAATAGTCGTTCAGCAGGGCGAACTCCTCATACAGCGGCACAAGGCGCTCGTTGCTCTTGGAGATGCTCTTGAGCAGACGGGACAGCGCCATGACCATCTCGGCAATGCCGGGGGCGTGCTGGATGGTCGCCATCCACTTGATGCTGTTGAGCGTATTATAAATGAAGTGCGGGTTGATCTGGTTTTGCAGCATCCGGTATTCGAGGTCCTGCTTCTGCTTTTCGTCCTCGAGGCGGTGCTCCATCAGCGCAGTGACGCCGGCCGACATGCTGTTGATGCCGCGGCCGATGTCGCCCAGCTCGTTGTCCCACTCAATATCCGGGTCGGCAGAGAAATCGCCGCCGCTGATTTTTTCAATGCGGCTCTGCAGCGCCGAGATCGGGTGGGCGATCATCCGGTGCAGCAGGAACGCCAGTGAGCAGCCCAGCAGCAGGATGGCTGTCAGGCTGATGAGGAGCGGCACCGACGCGAAGGTGATCTGCCGCTGGGTGGGGCCGTTGGGCAGCACCTCGATCAGGTACAGCTCATGGATGCCGATGGGATACCGCACAACAAGCTGTGCGCTGCTGCCGGACCCGCGTGTGTAGACCTCGGTGTTCGGGTCGAGCGTGTTGCTGTCCAGCGGGACGGCATCGTCAAAGTCGGCGATGGAGCCGTTCAGCGCGGACAGCAGGCTGCCATTGATCGTGTAGAGGTTTTCGCCCATTTCCCAATACAGCTGTCCGCCGTCGGCCAGGGTGAAGCTGCGCAGCGGGGAAAGGATCAGGGAAGGGGAGACAAAGATACAGACATGGGCTGTGCGGTCTGTGCCGGGCAGGGTCAGGGTGTGGGTGACGGGGATCGTGTTGGCAGCCTGGGAGTTCAGGGCCAGCGGGTCGCGGAGAATGCAGTCCCATCCGGTATTGGGCGAATCGTAACCGGGAATGCGCTGCAGTATATCCGGCGTCAGGGTCACGGCACTGGTGGCCGCCGTGCCGAACATCATCTGCCGCCCCGAGGCGTTGATGAGCAGAAAGCGCTGGATGTAGGCCATCGTGCGCATCGAGTTGAACTTGGCGGACACTGTCGGGTACATCGACAGCGCCTGGTTGCTGGCTGTGTCGCCGGTCAGCAGGTAGGTGCGCATACCGGGGTTGTAGGCGCACCAGCCGGCCAGGTCGTCGATCTCATCCACATCCCGGCGGATGGCCGATGCCGCGGTCTGCAGGGCATACTCGGCGTTCAGGATCGTCGTGCGCTCCCACTCGGCGGTCATCTGGTGCATATTGCTGGCAGCGATGACCAGGGATGCGCCTAGCGTAAAAAACATCGTAAGCGCCAGCACCCGTGCCTGGATGCCGCTGCGGCGGAATTTCAGCTTATCCATGAAGGCTCCTCTATGTAAATATGTAAATAAAAATGCAGATCATGCAGGAAAGCGGGGAAGAAAACACACCGCCGTTTATAAAAAGATACCTTATTATAATAGGCGTGTCAAGCGCAAAAATGTACAAAACAGACAAAACGACGCATGCACAGACAGGGAGAACTGTAGGGAAAGATAAATATTGCAGGTTTCTTAAAAAAGTACAGGTTTTTCCGTCGCGATTGGGGAACTGCCGTAAAATTTGCAAACCGAACCCCAAAAAAACCATCCATTTCGACGGGAAGATGATGTATTATAATGGCAACGAAAGGGACAGGCCCCCATGAGGGAACAAGCCTGGATCCCGAAAAATGTTTTCTTATTAGGAGGAGAAACATTATGCGTAAAATGCAGAGAATTGCTGCTCTCGGCCTGGCAGGTACCATGGCCCTGAGCCTGGCCGCCTGCGGCGGTTCCGGCGACTCTACCGCTGACACCGCTTCCACCGCGGAGAGCACCGCGTCTTCCACCGAGGCCACTGCCGAGAGCTCCGGCGACGAGGCTGTCACCCTGAACTGGGCCCTGTGGGATAAGGACTCCACTGCCTACTGGCAGGCTCTGGCTGACGGCTATATGGAGAGCCACCCCAACGTCACCATCGAGATGACCGACCTGGGATCCACTGATTACATGACCCAGCTGGCTACCCAGCTGGCTGGCGGCAACGGTGAGCTGGACGTTCTGTCCATCAAGGACATCCCCGGTTACTCCAACCTGATCAACCTCGGCATGCTCGAGTCCCTGAGCGGCAAGCTGACCACTGACGAGAGCAAGTTCAACGGCGTTCTGGAGCAGCTGACTGCCGAGGACGGCAACTATTACGCTGTCCCGTTCCGCTCTGACTTCTGGGTTGTCTACTACAACAAGGACATCTTCGATCAGGCCGGTGTCGAGTACCCCACCAACGATATGACGATGGCGGACTTCGACGCCAAGATCCGCGAGGTCAATGAAAAGGCCGGTGTCTACGGCAACATCTACCACACCTGGCGTTCTACCACCACGCTGTTCGGCATCCTGGACGGCCAGCACACCGTTATCGACGGCAACTACGACTTCCTGAAGCCTTACTACGAGCAGGTCCTGTCCGAGCAGGCTGACGGCGTTATCCCCAACTACGGCGAGCAAAAGACCTCCGGCCTGCATTACTCCGGTGCCTTTGAGAACGGCCAGGCGGCTATGTGCAACATGGGCTCCTGGTTCATCGCTACCCTGCAGAAGTACAATGCGGAGGCTGCCTCCAACGGCGTCCAGCCCGTCAACTTCGGCATCGTCAAGTATCCTCATCCGGACGGCGCACCTGCCGGTTCTACTCTGGGCACTGTGACCAGCCTGGCCGTCAACGCTAACTCCGAGAAGAAAGAGGCTGCTCTGGACTTCGTCAACTGGTGCGCTTCTGAGGACGGCGCCAAGTGCGTTGCTGCCGTCGGCACCTTCCCCGCCGTTGCCAGCGACGAGACCAACAAGATCATCTCCTCTACCGATGGCTTCCCCTCTGACGACGCTTCTCTGGAGGCTCTGAACACCACCGCCATCTACCTCGAGATGCCTCTGTCTGACAAGGCTTCCGAGATCGAGACCATCCTGAACACCGAGCATGACGCCATCATGACCGAGAGCGAGACGGTTGACGAGGGCATCGCCAACATGAACGAGCAGGTCCAGGCTCTCCTCGGCTGATTCCCAAACGATTCCCTGACTTCTTTTTCATAAGTTTTCCTTTTCCTTCCAAAAGGGGCGGGCGGGCGCGCCTGCCCCTTACTTATTGCCAAAACACCGAGGAGGTATGACCCATGGCTGAAACCACGCAGGCTGTGCAGGCAAAACCGAAGCGCGGCATGAGCAAATCTCTCCGCGACAGTCTGGTTGCCTACAGCTTCATTGCACCGAACTTCATCGGCTTCTGCATCTTTACGCTGGTGCCCATGATCTTCGCTATCGGGCTTTCGTTCTGCAACTGGGACGGTGTCCATCCCGTTGAGTTCACCGGCATCAGCAACTTTGTTGCCCTGTTGAGCGACAAAACTTTCAAGGCTGCTTTTGTCAATACGCTGGTTTACGCCATCGGCACGGTGCCGCTGACGCTGGTGTGCAGCCTTGGTCTGGCCATGCTGCTGAACCAGAAGGTCAAGTTCCGCAACTTCTTCCGTACCGTTTCGTTCTTCCCCTACGTTGCTTCTCTGGTCGCCGTTGCTGCGGTCTGGAACATGATCTTCAGCCCCTCCATGGGCCCGGTCAACCAGATCCTCGCAACCCTTGGCGTGGAGAACCTGCCCAAGTGGGCCGCCGGTAAGGACACCGCCATGCTCACGGTCATCCTGTTCAGCGTCTGGAAGAACATGGGCTATTACATGGTCATCTACCTGGCCGGTCTGCAGGGCACCAACCCCGAGTTGGAGGAAGCTGCCGAGCTGGACGGTGCCAGCAAGTGGCAGATCTTCTGGAATGTGACCCTGCCGCAGCTGAAGCCCACCACCTTCTTCGTTATCATCATGCTGACCATCGCCTCCTTCAAGGTGTATGACCAGATGTACATGATCACCCAGGGCGGCCCCGGCAATGCGACCATGACCCTTGTTTACTACATCTACAACGTAGCCTTCGTCAACACGCCGAAGTACGGCTACGCAAGTGCCGTGTCCATGGTGCTGTTTGTGCTGGTGCTGTTTGTCACCATCATCCAGTTCAAGGGCTCGTCCAGCAACGACTAAGGGAAGGAGGAAACACACATGGCTACTACCGCAGTTAAGAAAAAGACAGGCTCCATGAAGGCGCAGCATGTTGTCAGCCGCGTGCTGATCTACGCACTGCTCATCATCGTGGCCGCACTGATGCTCATCCCGTTCCTGTGGATGCTCTCCGCATCCTTCAAGCTGAACAAGGACGTCTTTACGTTTCCCATTGAGTGGATCCCCTCGAACCCGCGCCCGCAGAACTATGTGGACATCTGGACGAAGATCCCCCTGCTGACCTTCGTTAAGAACACCGCATTCCTGACCATCATCGTCACGATCTTACAGGTCTTGACCTCCTCCTTCGCCGCCTATGCGTTCGCCAAGCTGAACTTCAAGGGCAAGAACGTGCTGTTCCTGGGCTACATCGCGACCATCGCGGTGCCCTGGCAGGCTTACATGGTGCCCCAGTTCATGATGATGCGCTCCTGGCACCTGAACAACACCCATCTGGCCATCATCTGCCTGCAGGCGTTCAGCGCCTTTGGCGTTTTCATGATGAAGCAGTTCTATGAGGGCGTTCCCACCGAGCTGTGCGAGGCTGCCCGTATCGACGGTCTGTCCGAGTACGGCATCTATGCCCGCATCATGCTGCCGCTTTCTCTGCCCGCTGTGTCGACGCTGGTGATCTTCACCTTTGTGAACACATGGAACGACTTCCTCGGACCCCTGATCTACCTGACCAAGACCGAGCTCAAGACCATCCAGATCGGCCTGCGTATGTTCATCAGCCAGTACTCTGCCGAGTATGGCCTGATCATGGCGGCTTCCGTTGTCGCACTGATCCCGGTCCTGATCGTATTCCTGTCCCTGCAGAAGTACTTCGTCCAGGGCGTTGCATCCTCCGGCCTGAAGGGCTGATATAGCTACCCAGCAGTTACCCATTTGTACGGGGCGCAAGGCGAAAGCCCTGCGCCCCTTCTTTTTTAAAATAAAAAATAAGAAATAATAAATAATAAAAAATGTGGAGTTTTCTCCCGATGGTCGAAAACAAAAAACGTAGGGCCGGATTCCATATCCGCCCGCAGCGCTGCTCACAGATGCACAATATTTTTTGGCGGAGCGCAGCGACGCGAACCACCGCATTTATTATTTTTTATTTATTATTTATTATTTGTGAGCATGAGGTTTCCTACAATGAAAACATTCTCAAACAAAGTCCTGACCAAACCCGAGGCTGAGCAGGCGCTGGATACCGCTATCGCGCTCGTCCGCCGGAATCTGCCGCTGTATACCGACCACTGCCAGAACCATTCCAGCGTCCATGACATCTATCCCCAATGCGAGAACAACCAGTGGACCTGCGGCTTCTGGCCCGGCGAGGTCTGGCTGAGCTATGAGCGCACCGGCGACGAGGCGTTCAAAAATACCGCGCTGACCCTCGTGGACAGCTTCCTTTACCGCATTGAGCACAAGATCGAGGTCGACCACCACGACATGGGCTTCCTGTACAGCCCGTCCTGTGTCGCCGCCTACAAGCTGACCGGCAGTGAGAAGGGGAGAAGGGCCGCTATCTTGGCTGCCGACCAGCTCTGCACCCGCTTTCAGGAGAAGGGCGAGTTCTTTCAGGCGTGGGGCGCGCTCGGCGCTGCCGACAACTACCGCTACATCATCGACTGCCTGCTGAACGTGCCGTTGCTCTACTGGGCCAGCGAAACCACCGGCGACGCCCACTACGCCGATCTGGCGCACAAGCATGTCACGACCTGTCTGGCCAACTCCATCCGCCCGGACGGCTCGACCTACCACACCTTCTTCATGGACCCCGTGACCGGCGGCCCTGTACGCGGCGCGACCTGTCAGGGCTATAAGGATGACTCCTGCTGGGCCCGCGGTCAGGCGTGGGGCGTCTACGGCACGGCCATCAGCTACCGCTACACCAGACGCCCCGAGTATCTGGACGCCTTCCGCCGCGTGCTGGCCTACTATCTGGAGCGCCTGCCCGAAGACCTGGTCCCGTACTGGGATATGACCTTCACCAGCGGCACCGAGGAGCCACGCGACTCATCCTCCGCGTCCATCGTGGCCTGCGGCCTGCTGGAGGCCGCCAAGTACGTCGGCACCGACGAGGCTGCCGAGTACACGAAGCTGGCCGCCCAGATGCTGGGCAGCGTGGCCGCGCACTACGCCGTCAAGGAAGGCCCGCAGGGCATCGGCCTTGTGCGCCACGGCACCTACAGCAAAAAGAGCCCCTACAACACCTGCACGCCCGAGGGCGTTGACGAGTGCGTCAGCTGGGGCGACTACTTCTACATGGAAGCGCTGACGAGATTGACAAAGGATTGGGAGCTGTACTGGTGATGAAATTACATACAAAGTCCGATTTTACGGCGCTGATGCACCGATTTCTGGACCCGCTGCTGCCGCTGTATTCCGAGGGCGGCGCACGGCTGCACCTTGGCGACACCGGCGTGACCTACCCGGGCCGCACGATCGAGATGGAAGCCTTCTCCCGCCCGCTGTGGGCGCTGGCCCCGTTCTGGACGGGCGGCGGCAGGGCGGATGACTTCCTGCGCATCTACCGCAAGGGTCTGGCCAGCGGCACCGACCCCGAGAGCCCCGAATACTGGGGCGACCCGAACGATTATGACCAGCTCTTTGTGGAGATGGCCGCGCTGGCCTGCGCAATCCTGGAGACGCCTGAAAGCGTCTGGGAGCCGCTGACCGACGCCGAAAAGGCCAATCTGGCCAAGTGGCTCGACACGATCAACCACCATGACCTGCCCGGCTGCAACTGGCTGCTGTTCCGCGTGCTCGTCAATCTGGCGCTCGACTCTGTCGGGATGCCCTGCGATATGGCCCGCGCCGCCGCTGACATGGCCGAGGTCGATAAATGGTACGTCGCCGACGGCTGGTACTCCGACGGCCCGGCGGACATCAAGCCCCAGAAGGATTACTACAACCCCTGGGCCATCCAGTATTACACCGTGCTCTACAGCGTGTTTGCCGCTAAAAGTGACCCCGCCCGCGCGGCGCTCTACCGCGACCGCGTGACCAAGTTTGGCCAGCAGTTTGCGCGCTGGTTCGATGAAAACGGCGCGGCGCTGCCTTTTGGCCGCAGCCTGACCTACCGCATCGGCCAGAGCGCTTTCTACTCCGCCTGCATCTGGGCCGGTCTCGAGCCGCTGCCCCTGCCGGTCATGAAGGGCATCATCGTGCGCAATTTGAACTGGTGGCTGGCACGGCCCATCTTTGACCGCGACGGCGTGCTGACCATCGGCTACGGCTACCCGCAGCAGTACATGGCCGAGCAGTACAACGCCCCCGGCAGCCCGTACTGGGGCCTGAAGGTCTTTCTGCTGCTGGCTCTGCCCGACGACCACCCGTTCTGGAGTGCCGAGGCCGCCCCGCTGCCCGTCGAGCTGACCCGCGCCGGTGTGACCGGCCAGCCCAGCGCAGACCTGCTTTTGCAGCGTCTGCCGGACGGCCAGCTGAACGCCTACTCGCCCGCCAACTACGAGAAGGACGACCACGGCCAGTTCGTCGAAAAGTACGGCAAGTTCGTCTACAACACGCGGTTCGGCTTCTCGGCCAGCCGCAGCTATGTGCAGCTGGAGCAGGCCGCGCCCGACAGTATGCTGGCCTTCGTCATCGACGGCTGGACCTTCGTGCGCCGCCACAGCGACAGCTTTGTCCTGATGGGAGACCGTCTGCTGAGCGAGTGGCGGCCCTTCCCGGGCATCAAGGTCACGACGGAGCTGGTGCCCACTAAGTGGGGCCACGTCCGCAACCATACGGTGGAGAGCACCATCGCCTGCACGGCGTATGACTGCGGCTTTGCCGTGCCCAAGTTCGCCGCCGGCTTTGCCGCCGCGGCCAACGGCACCGGGGCCGAGGCCCACAACGACACCTGCCGCTGCACCGTGCAGGGCCGTGGCGGCGAGGGCTTCCTTGTAAATGCCTACCCCAACACGAACCTGTACGACCCCAACACGGTCATCCCCGCGGTCAGGTACGACGTTCCCGTCGGCACGTCCGTCTTTACCACCACAGTGGAGAGCCGGCACGAATAATTCTCTTGGCCCCCTCTGGGAGGGGGCTCCGCCCGCAGGCGGTGGGGGAGAGAGCCTTGCCATGGCCCGAAATATTTCGGATTACCGCAGAGTTCTCTTCCTCCGGCCTTCGGCCACCGTTCCCCCCTCTGGCGCTACGTGCCACCTCCCCCGTATCGAGGGAGGCTGTCTCGCAGAGGGAGGTCTTTAGCGCAAAGAGAGAGAGGTAATGTATATGTATCCGCAGTCCAATTCTGCCCGCAGTGTCCGGGATCTGTCCGGCGTGTGGGATTTCCGCTTCAACGCCAATGAGCCCTGGCAGCCCATTGCGGTTCCGGCCTCCTACAATGACCAGAGCCCCGACCCGGAGTTCCGCCGCCATTACGGCATGGCCTACTACCGCACGACCTTCACCGTGCCCGAGGGCGCGCGCCGGGTGCTGCGCTTCGACGCTGTGACCCACAACGCCGTGGTGCGGCTGAACGGGCAGGAGATAGCCAGCCACCGCGGCGGCTTCCTGCCGTTTGAGGCCGACATCACCGCGCTGGCTCAGCCCGGCGAGACCGTGACGCTCGATGTCGAGGTGGACAACCGCATCGGCCACAGCTCGCTGCCTGTCGGCAACGAGGGCGGCACGGCGTTCTTCGGCTCCGACAACGCGGGCATTCCCGCCGTCGAGGCCGGCAAGGCGCGCCAGCAGGCTCAGGGCATCAACCTGCCGAACTTTGACTTCTTCAACTATGCGGGCATCACCCGCCCGGTGCACCTCTACACGACCCCGGCGGCCTACATCCGCGATGTGACCGTCGCCGCCGATATGACCGGCACGCTGCGCTACACGGTGGACACCGTGGGCGAGGGCAGCGTCAAGGTGGAGATCCTGGACGCAGAGGACCGCGTTGTGGCCTGCGCCGACGGTGCCGCGGGCACCGTGCAGGTGGAGAACGCCCGCCTGTGGCAGCCCCGCCCCGGCACGCCGTATCTCTACACGGCGCTGGTCAGGTTCGGCAAGGACGAGTACCGCCAGAAGTTCGGCTTCCGCAGCGTGGAGGTCAGCGGGCACAAGTTCCTTATTAACGGCGCACCGTTCTATTTCAAGGGCCCCTGCAAGCATGAGGACTCGGCCTTCCGTGGCCGCGGCTATGATGCCTGCGTGACGGTGACCGATTTGAAGCTGTACGAGTGGCTCAACGCCAACTGCCTGCGCATGAGCCACTACCCTTATGCCGAGGAGGTCTACGACCTGTGTGACCGTCTGGGCATCGTCGTCATCGACGAGACGCCCGCCGTCGGCATCGGCGCAGGCCCGGCCTGTGACCCGTATCAGACCTTCCCGCTCAAGACCTACCACAGCGCCGTGCTGCGGGCGATGATCGAGCGCGACAAGAACCACCCCTGCGTTGTGCTGTGGAGCCTGGGCAACGAGCCGGACACCGAGCACTTCCCCGAGAGCGCCCGCGACTACTGGCGCCCGCTGTATGAGCAGGCCCACACCCAGGACCCGCAGGACCGCCCGGTCACGATGGTCTGCTGCCAGAACGACTACACGAAGGACATCACGACCCGCACGATGGACGTCGTCTGCATCAACCGCTACTACGGCTGGTACAACCTGAGCGGCGATCTGGACAACGCGGCCTACGCCTTTAAGAAGGAACTGGATTTCTGGGAGACTATCGACAAGCCGCTGATTTTGTCGGAGTACGGCGCGGACACGGTGGCCGGTATGCACGGCTTCGCCCCCGAGATGTTCACCGAGGAGTTCCAGGTCGAGTATTACCGCACGATCAACGGCTGTCTGGATGAGCGCCGTTTTGTCGTGGGCGAGTGGCCGTGGAACTTCGCGGACTTCTCGACCCAGCAGGGCCCGATGCGCGTGGGCAGCTGCAACCGCAAGGGTCTGTTCACCCGTGAGCGCACCCCCAAGCTGGCCGCCCACTACTTCCGTGATCGATGGGGCAAAAAGGAACCGAACGACCGGTAAGCACTACCCCTGAGATAGAAAAAAGCCCGCTGTTCATCGCAACAGCGGGCTTTTTCGCGATTATTTCAGATTCGGTCTGTCCTGATCGCCGTCGGCCTTGAACAAGACGAAGCTCTCGGGCTTGTTCGTGAAGTAGTAATACTCGGTGTTCTCGTGCACGGGCGGGGTCAGGTAGTTCGGGATGATGCAGCCGTCGCCCTCGACGCGCTCGGTGAAGCCGGCGGCCAGCCAGACGTCGGCAGGAATACCGGCGTTGTAGCAGTCCATGTACTCGGCACCCGCGTGGTTCAGGATGGCGTCCAGCGCCGCGCCGATGCGGGGCAGCACGCTGTCCTCACCGATGAAATCCACGAGCCGCACAACGGCGGCACAGCCGGTCTCCTGCGCGGTGACGGTGCGGGTCACGACGTAGGCCAGCAGCTTTCCGTTCTCCTGCGCGGCCCAGACATCGTACTTGAAGTGCGGATAGTGGAAGTACCGCCGCCGCATGTACCACACATCCTTGCGCGGCGTGTGGGGCGTGGCGGGCATACCCAGCGGGATCAGGTCCGCGGCGCTCTCGATTTTAGCAAGGCCAAGATCGCGCTGCACGGGGGGCAGGGAATACCGCAGCGGCTTTGCCAGATAGTAGGCGCGGCGGCGGCCCAGCCGGTAGTAATGGGGCAGGCGCTCGGCCTTCCAGCCCAGGAACTGGTAGAACGTGCAGGTGTTGGGGCGGATGTTATTGCAGGCGACGACGTCGGCATTCAAAAGCCCGGGCAGGGCGTTCATCAATTCCAATCCCACGCCGTTGTGGCTTTTGGCCGCGACCCAGACGCTGACCCAGATGTCCGGCCTGCGCTTTGTGTTGGCCAGTATGTACCCGGCGGCGCTGACGTACTCGCCGTCCTGCTCTGCCACGGCAAACTGCGGCACACCGCCGCGGCCCGCGTAGTAGTGGTGGTACAGCTCGGGGCGGTTCAGCAGCGGCAGGCGCATATCAAAGTTTGCGTTGATAAAGTCTATGATGGCGGCATCCTCGCCGAGGCGTGCCAGCCGGAATGTTGTATCAGACAATGGCCGAACCTCCCGTGACCGGCAGCGTTACGCCGGTGATGAAGCCTGCCTCGTCGGAGAGCAGGAACGCCATGGCGGGTACAACGTCCGCGGGCGTTGCGTTGCGGCCCATGGGGTTTTCCTCCGCCGCGGCCTGCACGATGAGATCGGGCGTGTCCTTCAGGAAGTTCGTTTCCATCATGCTGGGAGCGACGCAGTTGACAGTGACGCCGAAGCGGGCATACTCGACGGCCAGGCTCTTGACCAGCCCGCCGATGGCGCTCTTGGCCATGACGTAAGCGGCGGTATTCTTGGGCGGGCAGCCGATGGTGTAGCTCGTCTGGATGAACAGCACACGGCCAAACCTGGCCTTGGCCATGGCGGGCAGCACGGCGCGGCAGAGGCGCACGGCGCTGTGGACCTGAATTTCCAGATCGCGGTCAAAGCGGGTCTGGTCGAACGCCTTGAATTTGGCGTTCACAACGGGCAGCGCGGGCAGGTGGATGAAATGCGTCGGCGCGGGGGCGGAGGCCGCCAGCACCTGCACGAAGGTATCGACCTTGGCGCGGTCCGACAGGTCCACGTCGAACGGGCGCACCTTACCGGGGAAGCGGGCGCAGAGGTCAGCCAGCTTTTCCAGATCGCCGCAGCCCTGGGCCAGCACAAGCGTATCGGCGGGCGCGTTTTGCAGCAGCCGCTCGATCAGCGCGCGGCCCACATCGCTGGTGGCACCGGTTATTAAATAGGTATAGGACATGATTTTCTCCTTGTTATTTTGCTAACCCTGCCTTGATGATGCCGCGGGTCACGCGCTTGCCGTCCTGGTTCGTGATAACGGCCTTGATCTCGGCCTCGCTGCCGATCTCGCTGACGCCGACAACCGTGCCCTTGACGGTCAGCGTGTCGCCGATGAAAATCGGCTTGGCGAATTTGCACTCCACGCCGTGGAGCAGGCAGTGCTCGCCGGGCAGATAGACGCCCGCCAGCGTAGAGAAAAAGCTCGCGCCCAGCATCCCGTAGACGACCCGCCCCGGGAAGCCGCGTCCCCGGGCGTAGTCGGCGTCGATGTGGATGGGGGAGACGTCCCCCGTGATGGCGCGGAATGCGTCCATCATCTCCGGCGTGACGGTCACGGTAAATTCCTCGGTCAGGCCGGGGGTCATCTCCGCCAGCGTGTAGTGGTTCATGGCAGGCTCCTTCGTTGTTCGAAAAAAGGCGGCAGGATGCCGCCTTACGTATTCTCTTGACCCCCTCTGGGAGGCAAGGTTTTTACACCATCCGTGCAACCAGATCCAGCAGGTCGCCGACATCCTTCAGGCCGCGGACATCCGCGAGCTTGAACTTGATGTTGAACTTCTTCTCGATGGCCGTCAGCAGGTTGATCTGCTCCAGGCTGTCCCAGTCCTCGATGTCATCGGCGCAGGTGCTGCGGGTGATCTCCAGGGTGTCGTCGTCAAAATTATCGCGGAAAATATCCTGTACCGCGTTCAGAATTTCCTGTTCGCTCATAGTATAGCTCCTTTATAGTATGGTAGTTACCTATACTATAGCATAAAAGCGGGGCAGACGCAAGAAAAAGTGAGGAGAGAGGAGATGCCGCAGCGTTTCCGGGTCGATGACGAGCATCGACCCCTGCACGTAGGGGCGGATTCCATATCCGCCCGGAAAGTCTGCGGCGGCCGCTGCCTTCCCCGGGCGAGCAATGCCCGCCCCTGCAGACCGTTTCCCACAGTGTTCACTCCTCACGGATTTCACAGCCCGTAATCCTCCAGCCGCCGCTGCAATTCCGCCTCGTCGGCTACAAAAACGCCCTGCTGCAGGGCTAAGACGTCGCTTTCGGGCAGAAGGCGGGTGTAAAGGTCGTCGTAGGTCGCCAGCGGGCCGATGCCGTCGGCGGTGTACAGCGCTACGTGCCCGCCGCTGTCCTTTAAAAGGTAGCGAGGCGCGGCGGTTTCCGGCTGCGGGCGGGCAAACCAGACCAGCGCCGCCGCAAGGCAGAGCACGGCCAGCCCCGCCAGCAGCGAAAGGTACAGCCCGTGCCCGTCGATTTGTCGGTTTTGCATAATAATTCCCCCTTGCACGGTTAGTATGGCCGCCATGACAGACAAAAACACCGAAAGTTGTGAATTTTACGTCTGACGCTGTACTTTTGCCCCCTTTTTGTGGTATAATCCATTCTATAGCATTGTGCAATTTCGTGTTACCACGCTTCGATACAGACCAAAGGAGGCGGTTCCCATAGAACCCAATCAGCAGCGCCATATCTCCACAGATGGCGTAAAGACGACGACAGGTGCCACCGGCCAGCCCGACGCACCCGCACCCAAGAACAAGAAAAAGCCCAAAAAGCGCCGCAGCATCATCGGTATGATCTTCAGCTTCATCGGCTGTATGCTCTGCCTGTGCATTATGGCGGCCAGCGTGGGCGGCGTGCTGCTGTCCATGTATATCGTGCAGGTCACGGCGGATGACGGCGAGACCCTCGATCTGGACAACCAGAAAAACCGCCAGACGTCGATCATCTACGACATCAACGGCAACGAGTACGCCTCGCTCTCCCGCAACGAGAACCGTATCTGGCGCGAGCTCTCCGCCATGCCGGAGAATCTGCAGAACGCGGTCATCGCCATCGAGGACAAGAACTTCCGCACCGAGCCCGGCATCAACCTCAAGGGCACCATCGGCGCGGCGCTGAACGCTTTCACCGGCAACCGCATCTGGGGCACGAACCGCGGTGCGTCCACGCTGGAGCAGCAGCTCATCAAGAACCTGACCGGCGATAACGAGCAGGACAACATGCGTAAGGTGCGCGAGATCTTCCGTGCGCTGGGTCTGGACAACAAGTACAGCAAGGAGACCATCCTTGAGGCGTACCTGAACACGATCCCGCTGACCGGCATCATCCACGGTATGGAGGCCGGCTCCATCGAGTATTTCGGCAAGCATGTCGAGGATCTGACCCTGGCCGAGTGCGCGACACTCGCCTCCATCACGAAGAACCCGACGAAGTACAACCCCGCCACGAACCCCGAGGAGCTCATCAAGCGCCGCAACCATGTGCTGTATGAGATGTACACCCAGGGGTATATCACCGAGGCCGAGTTCAACGCCGCCAAGGCCGAGACTGTCACCCTGACCGAAAAGACGAGCACCACCGAGAACGCGACCCGCTCGTCCAGCAACTCCTGGTTCACCGATGCCCTGTACACCCAGCTGCTGAGCCAGCTGCAGGAGGACCTGAACTACACCGCCGACGAGGCGAAGGAGCTGATCTTCTCCGGCGGTCTGCGCATCTACTCCACCGTTGACCCCACCGTGCAGGCGGGCGTCGAAAAGACGATGTACAATGAGGACGACCTCATCCCCGCCCTGTGGCATGAGGAGCCCGTCTGCCTGCGCGATTATCCCGCAGATTCCAGCAGCTGGGACGAAGTCCAGTACGACGACGCCACCGGTCTGCCCATCACGAAGGACGGCTATGCGGTCTACGGGCAGGAGGCCATCCCCGTCTACGCGGACGAGGAAGGCACGACGCTGAAAATGGGTACCTCCACCGACCCCGATTATCCCAACGACACCACCGTCTACCTCTGCGTGTATGAGAAGGTCCGCACCCAGGCCGCTATGGCAATCGTGGACTACAGCGGCAACATTCTGGGCATCGGCGGCGGCATCGGCGAGAAGAAGTACGATTTGGGCTTCAACCGCGCGACCTCCCCGCACCAGACCGGTTCTACGATGAAACCCATCGGTGCCTACGCGCTGGCGCTGGACTACAAGCTGATCAACTATTCCTCCCAGATCCTGGACTCCCCGTACTACTCGGCGGAGGACAAGAAGGTCCTGAAGGATCAGTATATCGGCGTCATGAGTCCCTTCTCCGAGGCGGCGCAGTCCCGCAGCGATGTGTGGCGCGCCTGGCCCACCAACTACGGCGGTGTCGGCGGTCAGGGCAATCCGATGCTCGTCTACGACGCATTGCAGCAGTCTTACAACACGGTGGCTGTCTGGGTCGGCGATATGGTCGGTGTGGACTACCTGTATAACTTTGTCCATGACACGCTGGAATGCAGCTATATCAACGCCGAGAACGATATGGACCTCGGACCGCTGGTCCTGGGCTCCCAGAGCAGCGGCCTGACTGTGGTGCAGCTGGCCGGTGCGTACACGATGTTCAACACCGGTACATTCACGACACCGCACTACTATACCGAGATCACCGATTACCAGGGCAACATGATCCTGGACAACAACAAGTATATCAACACGACCCAGGCCATCAGCGCGGACACGGCGTACATCATGAACCGCATGATGTGGAATGTCCTGCACAGCAGAAAGGGTACTGCCTACGGCAAAGCCCCCGACGGCGAGATGGACTCTGTGGCCAAGACCGGTACGACGAGCAACTACAAGGACTACACCTTTGCCGGTCTGACGCCGTACTATGTCACCGCCATCTGGTGGGGCTGTGACCGCCCGACCGAGATGGACACGCTGGGCAAGGCGGGCCGCAACGCCAGCCCCATCCAGTACGCCTGGAAGGCACTGATGGAGAACCTGCAGGCCGACCTGCCGGTCAAGGAGTTCGCCAAGGGCGAGAACGTCGTCGAGAAACACTTTGACACCTCCACCGGCGCGATCATCTCCAACGGCGGCAGTGTGGGCTATTACACCGAGGACAACCTGCCCGACAACAGCTACACGGTCTCCGAGGACGACCCCTACGCCGCCTTGGCCCAGGCCGCCGCGGACGCTGCCGCCGCCGCAGGGGACACCACCACTGAGCCGACAGAATAAAAAGCTGCCTCCCATGTAGGGGCCGGGCATGCCCGGCCCGCGGCCTTTCCGTAAGCATACGTCTGCCTTACACGACAGGGCCGGACATGTCCGGCCCCTACCGCACAGCAGAGAAAAGCACACCATTCGAATCGTACCCGGTTTGGATGGTGTGTTTTTGTATCAGCTACAGTTGTACTCGCACAAAAGATGCTGACTTTTCCCTGCTGTGGGCTGTGCAATTTGACAAATTGCACAAAACCGCCGTAAAAGGCTTGCAACCGATCCTTGCCCGTGGTATGATGGGACACATCGAGAACAGTTGTACACAAGGGGGATACACGATGGCCGAGAGGCGTTTTTTGCTGGTAGACGCGGATGTTCTGCCGGAAGTCTTTGTCAAGGTGCTGCAGGCCAAGGAGCTGCTGGCCTCGGGTGCGGTGAGCAATATCTCCGCCGCGGCCAAGCAGGCAGGCATATCACGCAGTGCTTTCTATAAATATAAGGATACGGTGTTTGACGCCGAGACCGGGCGCGAGTCCATCACCGTGGTGGCAACGCTGCTGGATAAGACCGGCGCACTGCAGGGGCTGCTGTCGGGCATTTCGGCGGCGGGCGCGTCCATCGTGACCATCACCCAGTCCCGCCCGGAGAACGGCGCAGCCCAGGTCGAGGTCACAGTCCGCACCGGCACGATGCAGATGCCGGTGGATGAGATGCTGACCCGCCTGTCCCACCAGCCGTGCGTGGTGGAGATCCACAGAGGCGCGTGACCGAAGGGTAGGGGCGAGGTATGCCTCGCCCGCAGCCTTGCCGGAATAGCTCTATCGCGGGAAAGCCGCGGGCCGGGCATGCCCGGCCCCTACAGAGCATATACCGAGTGTAAGAATAGGGGGATTTTTCCAATGGCTAAAATCGCAATCATGGGCTTCGGCACGGTCGGCTCCGGTGTGCTGGAGGTCTGCCGCCGCAATGCAGCCTCCATCGCCCGCCGCGCCGGTGAGCCCGTCGAGGTCAAATATATCCTGGATGTGCGGGACTTTTCCGGTTCTCCGGATGCCGCGCTTTTTACGAAATCCATCGACACGATCCTGAATGACCCCGAAATCAAGGTCGTCGTCGAGACCATCGGCGGCACGAAATTTGCCTACCCGTATGTGCGCCGGTGCCTCGAGAGCGGGCGCAGCGTCTGCACCTCCAACAAGGAGATGGTCGCGACCTACGGCGCAGAGCTGCTGGCCCTTGCCAAAGAGCACAGCGCGGCCTTCCTGTTTGAGGCCAGCGTCGGCGGCGGCACGCCGATCATCACCCCGATGCACCAGTGCCTGGCCGCCAACCATATCAGCAGCATCCGCGGCATCGTCAACGGCACGACGAACTTCATGCTGACGAAGATGAAGCGCGAGAACATGGGCTTTGACGAGGCCCTGAAAATTGCCCAGCAGCTCGGCTACGCCGAGACGAAGGACCCCGGCGACGATGTGGATGGCCGCGATGCCTGCCGCAAGATCGCCATTCTGGCCAGCCTTGCCTGCGGGCATCACGTCTACCCGGACAACATCCCGACCCGCGGCATCCGCGACATCACCGTTGCTGACATCAAGGCCGCCGAAAAGCTCGACAGCGCCATCAAGCTGATCGCCTGGTACAACGAGGGCGGGGACGGTCAGATGGCCGCGGGCGTCGAGCCGATGCTCGTCTCCAACTCGAACCAGCTGGCGGGCGTCGATGACGTGTTCAACGCCGTTTTGATGAAGGGCGATATGCTCGGCGACGTCGTGTTCTACGGAAAGGGCGCGGGCAAGCTGCCCACCGCCAGCGCCGTTGTGGCCGACGTCATTGACGCTTTGAAAGAGGGCGTCAAGGTACATGACTCGCTGTTCTGGAAGCCCGCCGAGAAGCCGGAGGGCCTGCTCGAGGACAGGAATACCTACCCGTGGTATCTGCGCGTGACCGGTGTGGCGGCGGTGCTGCTGCCCAGCGTGGCCGGTGCGGGCCATGTGGTCTTTGAGGACAACGGCGAGGCCGCCTATCTGGTCGATGCCGCCACGTCTGCGGATATTGCCGCTGTCACGGAGAAAATCGAAGTGCTGGGCGGCAAGGTCGCGCTGGCCATGAAGAAGCTGGAAGACTGAGAGGGGGGCAGGGTATATGGTAACTGTAACCGTCCCGGCCACCAGCGCCAACGTCGGCGCCGGGTTTGACTCGCTGGGTCTGGCCGTTTCGATGCACAACGTCTTTACGTTTGAGGAATCGGACCGCATTCAGATTTCGTCCGTCGATGGGACCCACGTCCCGGCGGGCAGCAACAACCTGGTCTACCGCTCGGCCCGGGTCGTCTATGACCAGCTGGGCATCCCGCTGAAGGGTCTGCGCATCACCCAGCGCAACGACATCCCGATGGCGCGCGGCCTCGGGTCAAGCTCGGCCTGCATTGTGGCGGGCATCATGGGCGCGAACGCCCTGCTGGGCGACAAGCTGACCGAGCGCCAGATGCTGACGCTGGCGACGGCCATCGAGGGCCATCCCGACAACGTCGCCCCCGCCATGCTGGGCGGCTTTGTGACCAGCGTCATCGACGAGGGTCAGGTCTACAGCGTCAAGAAGGACATTGACCCCGAGCTGGCGTTTGCGGCGTTTGTGCCGGACTTCCGCCTGCTGACCAGCAAGGCGCGCGCGGCGCTGCCCGCCATGGTCAGCCATAAGGATGCCGTCTATAACCTGTCCCGCGCGGCGCTGGCCACGGCGGCCTTCTGCGAGGGCAACTACGCGCTGCTGGGTGTGGCGACCAAGGACGTGCTGCACCAGAAGTACCGCCTGCCGCTGATCGAGGGCGGCGACGACGTCTTTGAGCTGGCGCAGGACCTGGGTGCGCAGGCCGTTTACATCTCGGGCGCCGGGCCGACCATTATGGCCGTTGTGCACAAGGACGACACCGAGTTTTTCACCCGCGCAGAGGCAGCGCTGGCTGCGGACAGCCCGCTGCACCATTTTACCGTGCATCGTCTGCTGGCCGACAACGTCGGCGCAGTGGTGAGCTGATACAGGAACAGGGGAGAGAGTACACCAATGGGCTTGATCGTACAAAAATTCGGCGGCTCCTCGGTCAAGGACCGGGACCGCATTTTCAACGTGGCGCGCATCGTCATGAACACCCGCAACGCCGGCAACGACGTTGTCGTGGTCGTCTCGGCGCAGGGCGACACCACCGACGACCTGATCGCCAAGGCGGCGGAGATCACCTCCGACCCGTCCCACCGCGAGATGGATATGCTGCTGGCCGCAGGCGAGGAGATTTCGATTTCCCTGCTGACGATGGCCTTGCAGGAGCTGGGCGTCTCTGCCATCAGCCTGACGGGCTGGCAGGCGGGCTTCAACACAGACCGCGCCTACTCCAAGGCGCGCATCAAGCGCCTGGACACCGAGCGTGTCGAGAGTGAGCTGGCGCGCAACCGTGTGGTCGTCGTGGCAGGCTTCCAGGGCCTGAACCGTTCCGACGACATCACGACGCTGGGCCGCGGCGGCAGCGATACCTCCGCCGTGGCGCTGGCCGCTGCGCTGCACGCGGACCGCTGCCAGATCTTCACCGACGTCGAGGGCGTCTACACCGCAGACCCGCGCAAGATACCCAAGGCAACCAAGCTCAAGGAGATCACGTTTGACGAGATGCTCGAGCTGGCGTCCCTGGGCGCGCAGGTGCTGAACAACCGCAGCGTCGAGCTGGCCAAAAAGTACAATGTCGAGCTGGAGGTCATCTCCAGCATCAATCCGGTGCCCGGCACCGTTGTTAAGGAGGAGACCAAAGTGGAAGGTATGCTCATCAAGGGTGTTGCAAAGGACACCGACGTCGCCGTTTTGACCGTGAAGGACGTGCCGGATGTGCCCGGTATGTCGTTCAAAATTTTCAGCCTGCTGGCCCAGAAGAACATCAACGTTGACATCATTCTGCAGACCACGGGCCGCGACGGCAAGAAGGACATGAGCTTCACCGTGCCCCTGGGCGACGCCGAGAGCGCCGTTGCCGCGCTGAAAAACGCCACGCACCGCATCGGCGGCGGCGACATCACCGTTGACAAGACCTGCGCGAAGGTCTCCATCGTCGGCGCGGGTATGCAGAGCCACTCCGGCGTGGCCTCCACGATGTTCGAGGCCCTGTTCAACCAGAACATCAACATCAAGATGATCTCCACCAGTGAGATCAAGATCAGCGTCATCATTGACGAGGCCGACGCCGACAAGGCAGTTGCCGCCATCCACGACGCATTCATCAACTGATTGCAAGGTCTTATATAGAGGGAAATGGGTCGTCCCCCGTGCACACGATGGTGCACGGGGGACGTTGTTGTTAGGGTAAACGGGCAGAACCCTTCCGGCCTTGCTGACGCGCGGCCACCTCCCCTGATGGGGAGGCTTTCTCGCGGGCACAGCCCGCGCAAAAAGGCGCCCCATCAGGGGAGCTGGCCGAGTTTACGAGGCCTGAGGGGTTCTGCCCGTTACCCTTTATTACAAAAGCTTCTCGCCTGCTGCAAACTTCGCCGTCAGCTTACCCTTGCCAAGGTACGCATACCGCTCCAAACGCTCCGCAGCGCTGAACGCCCGCATATTTTTAAGCGGGTCATCATCCAGCACCAGCGCGTCAAACGCATAGCCGTCCTCAAACAGGCCGACCTTCTCGCCAAAATCGGCCCAGAAATCTCCGCCGCCGACAGTCGCCATATACAGCGCCTCCACCATCGTCAGCGGCTTTTCACTCTGGTCGATATACCGCCAGCGCAGCTTGCTGACCTGCACGGCGGTAGCCATGACCGTGAACAGGTCCAGCGTCTGGCCGCCGGCCACGTCGCTGCCCAGGCCGACGCGCCAGCCGCCGCGCAGGTAGTGCGCCGCGGGGGCGATGCCCGCAATGACATTCTCGTTGCTGGTGGGGCAGTGGGCGATCATGACGCGGTTCTGCTTCATCAGCGCGGCCTCGTCATCGGGGCTGTAGATGCAGTGCGCCATGACGGTGGGCACGCCGCCGCCGAACAGGCCGTACCGGCTGTAGCTCTCGCCGTAGAATTTTGTGCCGGGGCACAGCTCGGCGACCCACGCGATCTCGCCCGGATTCTCGGACAGGTGACTCTGCGCAGGTACGTTGTATTCTCTTGCCAGTTCGCCGAGACCGCGCATATACTCGTCACTCGTGCTGGGGGTGAAGCGCGGCGTGATCATCGGGCGCACCGGGCCCGCGTGCAGGGTGTTTTCGGCGCGGCAGGTATCCAGCCAGCGGCGCGTCTCGGCCAGACCCGCGGCGGCGGACGGCTCACGGTAGCTGTCAGGGCTGTTGCGGTCCATACCCAGCTTGCCGACAAAGGCGGAAAGCCCCGCGCCGCGCAGCTGGTGCATCAGTTCGAGCGTTGCGTCGGTGTGCAGCGTCGCAAAGATGCAGGCGCGCGTTGTGGCGCTGTTTTTCAGGTCGCGCACAAAATAGGAGTAGCCCAGCCTGGCGTAGGCCGGATCGGCGTAGTGGGCTTCCTCGGGGTAGGTGTACTGCTGCAGCCAGTCCAGCAGCTCCAAATCCATCGCCGTGCCGCAATAGCTGTACTGCGGCGCGTGCAGATGCAGGTCCACAAGACCCGGCGTGATGATTTTACCCGTATAGTCGAGAACTTCCACCCCGGCAGGGGCAGTCTCGCTGAATCTGGCGCACAGGCCGTTTTCACACAGCAGATAGCCCTCGCGGACGCGGAGGGTGTCCGGGGCGGGGGTGTCGAGGAAGGTGCCTTTCAGGGCGAAAGTGTTCATATAGTATACCTCTTTATATAGAATTGCTCTGTAGGGGCCGGGCATGCCCGGCCCGCAAGTTTACGGAGGATGCCCCTCCTTATGGGAATGTAGGGCGGGGTGCCCTCACCCCGCCGCGGCGGCCAGAGGGCTGGCCGCCCTACAAACCACCCGGCAGGTGTCTGCCCACCCGCGGGGCGTCGGGGACGCCGCCCCCTACAAAGCGGCGATTCCAGACTCTATTATAAACAATCTACCCCATCTGTTGCAAGTTTTTTATTTACTTTACGTCGCTAAAGCGGTATAATACTAATATCTATTGATATTTGAAAGGAATAACGATTTGGAACGTAAACAACTCGCGCCCGGCGTTTGCATTACAACGCTGGATGCTTCTAAATTCAACCGCTGCCGCATCACGCTGCATCTGCGCTTTCCGGCAAAGCGGGAATCTGCCACCGACGCCGCGGTGCTGGCCCTTGTGCTGGAACGCGGCTACGCGGCCTGCCCCGATATGACCGCGCTGTCCCGCCGCCTGGCCGAGCTGTACGGTGCGGACCTCGGCGTTGACCTGGCCAGCGCGGGCACGGACCGCGTGCTCTCCGCCGATATCTGCGGCATCAAGGACGCTTACGCGCTGGCGGGGGAGAACCTGACCGCCGCCTACGCCGACATTGTGTTCGGCACGATCTTTGACCCGTATCTCGTGGACGGCGCGTTCGACCCCGAGGCCGTGCGCATCGAGACCGAGACCCAGGCCCGCCGCCTTGAGGCCGAGTTCAACTCGAAGCGTCTCTACTGCGTGCGGCAGGCCCGCCGCAAATTCTACGGCGACACCCCCGCGGGCATCGAGCTGGGCGGCTACCCCGGCGAGCTCGTCAATGTGACGCCGCAGAGCCTCAAGGCCGAGTATGACCGCATCCTCTCCACCGCGTACATCGACGTGATGGTGCAGGGCGTCGATGAGGCCCGCGTGGCCGATATGCTGCTGAAAAAGCTCGACGGCATCCGCCGTGACCCGCGCCCGTTTGCCGCGCCCATCGCCATGCCCGCCACGCCGCTGCGCCATTTTAAAGAGGAGATCCCCGGCCTGACCCAGGCCAAGCTCTGTATGCTGTTCACCACGGGCGAAGCCAACCCCAACCCGCCCAGTGTCAGCATCCTGCGCGTCGCCATGAGCGTGCTGGGCGGCTCTGCCACCAGCCGTTTGTTCCGCAACGTGCGCGAGAAGCAGTCCCTTTGCTACTACTGCGGTTCTGCCGCCCAGCGCGCCACCGGCGTCATGATGATCGACTCCGGCGTCGAGCCGGGCAAGGAGCAGCAGGCCGAGGCCGCCATCATTGCCGAGCTGGAGGGCCTGAAAAACGGCCCCATCACCCAGGAAGAAGTGGACGACTGCCGCCGCGGTCTTTTGTCCAGCATGGACGCCCTCGGCGACAGCCTGGCCGCGCTGGAAAACTGGTACTACGGCCAGATCACACGCGGCGAGCCGCTCTACCCGCCGGAGTACGGCAAGGTGCTGACCAGCGCCGTCAGTTTGGACGAGGTGCGCCAGACGCTGCAGAGCTACAGCTATTCGGTCTGCTACGCCGTGACCGCCGAGCCGGGCACACAGGGGAAAGGAGGCAGCGAGGATGTTGAATAACGATCACGAGAGTTTCGCCGCTGCCCAGGCGCGCGCCGCTGCCGCCGTCAGCTGTGAAAGCGTCGTGCTGCCCAGCGGCCTGACCGTGCTCTGCCGCACGATGCCGGGCTACAGCAGCGTCCATGCGATTTACGCCACGGGCTTCGGCTCCGTCCACCGCGCGTTCAGGCTGGACGGCAAACAGGTCACGCTGCCCGCCGGTACGGCGCATTTCCTGGAGCACAAAATGTGCGAGACGCCCAAGGGCGACTCCTTCACCTTCTACGCCAAGACCGGCGCGTCGGCCAACGCCTTTACCAGCTATGACCGCACCTGCTACCTGTTCTCGGCGACCCAGAAAATTGACGAGAACCTTGACATTCTGCTGGGCATGGTCGGCAAGCCGTGGTTCACCAAGGCCACGATTGCCAAGGAGCAGGGCATCATCGGGCAGGAGATCAAAATGTACGACGACAGCCCCGACTGGCGGCTGCTGAACGCGCTGTTCCGCTGCCTCTACGCCGACCACCCGCTGCGCGACGACATCGCGGGCACGGTGGAGAGCATTGCCGAGCTGACGCCCCAGATGCTCTACAGCTGCACCAGGGGGTTCTACGCGCCGTCCAATATGGTGCTGAGCGTCGCGGGCAAGATCACGCTGGCGCAGGCTGTGGACGCCTGCAAGCGCAACGGCCTGTACCGCGCCCGCACCCCGCATGAGGTCGAGTGGGACATCCCGGCGCAGACCGGCCCGCTGCCCCACAAGGAAGCGTTCTTCACGATGCCTGTCACGAAGCCCTGCTTCGGCGTGGCCTACCGCGAGGAGCCGCTGGCCGAGGGTGACCTGAAGCGCGAGCTGCTGCTGGACATGCTGGGCGATCTGGTCGTCGGCGGCCTGACGAAGCTCTACCGCCGTCTGTACGATGAAGCGCTGGTCAACCCCGAGTTCTCCGGTGACTTTATCGCCGTGCGCGGCGCGTGCACCGTGGCCTTTACCGGCGAGAGCGACACCCCGCGCCAGGTCGTGGACCTTTTACAGGAGGAGATCGAGCGGATGCGCCGCGAGGGCGTTGACCCCGAGGTCTTTATGCTTGTGAAAAACCAGATGTACGGCGAGCTGCTGGGCGACGTGGAGGCCGTGGACGATGCCGCCGAGGAGGCCGCCGCGGCCTGCCTGAAGGGCCGCACGCTGGCGGACGAGATCGCCGCGCTGGCCGCGCTGACCGTGGAGGACGCCAACGCCCTGCTGCAGACGGCCCTGCGGGAGGAAAACCGCGCCTACGTGCAGATCGACCCGGCGGAAAAATAACGAGGTTAAGTTGAAAATGGTCTATCATGTGCAATTTCCCGGGTTGGGCCTGGATCTGACGGTCAACCGCGTGGCGCTGGCCATCGGCGGGTTCAACATTTACTGGTACGGCGTCATCATCGCGGCGGGTATGCTGCTGGCGATGCTCTACGCCTTCCGCAATGCCGTGGACTACGGCATCGACTCGGACCGTCTGGTGGACGTTGTGGCCATCGGCACGGTCATGGCCATCGTCTGTGCCCGTATTTATTACGTAGCTATGGCACCTTTTGAATATCAAAGCCTCTGGGAGATGATCGACATCCGCAAGGGCGGCATCGCCATCTATGGCGCGGTCATCGGCGCGTTTGTGTTCGGCGCCCTGGCCGCCAAATGGCGCAAGGTGCCGCTGCTGCCGCTGTTTGATCTGGTGTCGCTGGGCTTTCTGATCGGGCAGGGCATTGGCCGCTGGGGCAACTTCGTCAATCAGGAGGCCTTCGGTACAAACACGACGCTGCCCTGGGGCATGTACAGCGAGGGCACGGAGGCGTATCTCAAATCCGTGCAGGTCACGCTGCCCGCGGGCGTGACCGTGGACCCCGCCGCGCCGGTGCACCCGACGTTTTTGTATGAGAGCATCTGGTGTCTGGTTGGCTTCGCCGTGCTGGCTTCGCTTTACAAAAAACGGCGGTTCAACGGACAAATCTTCCTGGGCTATATCATCTGGTACGGCCTGGGCCGCGCCTGGATCGAGGGGCTGCGCACCGACTCGCTGCTGATCGGCAATACCGGTCTGCGCGCCAGCCAGCTGGTGGCGATTGGGTCGGTCATCGTGGCCGCCACGCTTATGGTCATCGGTCTGCGCAATGCCAAGGGCAAGCCGCTCATGGTGCCGCTGGCTGTGAAGGACCTGAAAAAGCAGGCCGAGGCAGGGGACCGCTTCACGCCGGACACCCTGCCCGCCGGCGCACCCCACGCCGAGTTTGTCAAGGCCACCGATGCCATGAATGCGCGTCTGGATGCGCTGGATTTGAGCGAGGTCGAGATCGAGGAGATTGAGGATCCGAAGGAGTAAAAAAGGAACCGTTTCGGATAATGGCAAGGCTCTCTCCCTCCGCCGCCTGCGGGCGGGGGAGAGAACCTCACCAAAACCCGAAATCTGCCCTAAGGCAATACCGCATAATTCAGCTGCTAAGCCAAAAGCGCAGATAATACTGGATGTATTATCGAGCATTTTGGCAACGCAGATGCCGTGCCGCAGCCGCCGGAGCGGTGCTTAAGCCGTAAGGCGGGAATTATGCGGTGTTGCCCTAACATAGAGAGGAGAACCTATATGCCAGCAACTGTCATTGACGGCAAGGCATTGGCCGCAGCCACAAAGGCCGAGGCCGCAGAAAAGGTCAGGGAGCTGAAAAGCAGGGGCATCAACCCCTGCCTGGCGGTCATTCTGATGGGCGAGAACCCCGCCAGCCAGGTCTACGTCCGCGGCAAGATCAACGACTGTGCGCAGTGCGGCATTGAGAGCCGCAGCATCAACCTGCCCGCCGACACCACGCAGGACGCCCTGCTGGCCGAGGTGAAGAAGCTGGCGGATGACTCCGCTGTGCACGGCATTCTGGTGCAGCTGCCGCTGCCTGCCCAGATCGACGAGAAGGCTGTCATCGACGCCATCCCGCCCGAGAAGGACGTGGACGGCTTCTCGCCCGTCAACGTGGGCCGTATGCAGATCGGCGAGCCGTGCTACCTGCCCTGCACCCCGGCGGGCTGCATCCGCATGATCGAGTCCACGGGCACCGACATTGCGGGCAAGAACGCCGTCGTCATTGGCCGCTCGAACATCGTGGGCAAGCCCGCGGCGCTGCTGCTGCTGGCGAAGAATGCCACGGTCACGATCTGCCATTCCAGGACGAAGAACCTGAAAGAAGTCTGCGCCGCCGCGGATATTCTCGTGGCCGCCGTGGGCCGCGAGGGCTTTGTGACCGGCGACATGGTCAAGCCCGGTGCCGTCGTCATTGATGTGGGCATCAACCGCGGTGCGGACGGCAAGCTGCACGGTGACGTGAACTTTGCCGAGGCTGCCGAAAAGGCCGCCTACATCACCCCCGTCCCCGGCGGCGTTGGCCCCATGACCCGCGCCATGCTCATGCTGAACACGGTGGAGGCGGCAGAGCGGCAGGGCCGCTAATAAAGGCTTCCCCCCTTGGGGGAAGGCAAAAGAAATTCTAAAATTTTAACCTTCCCACGCCCGAAAACCCCTTGACAAGCCCTGCTCCTATATGGTATGATACTAGAGCCGCATGGTATGGGCTCTATAAGTGTGTGCTTTTATCGGTGCAACGCCCTACAGACCAGCGAGACTTATTGAAAGAGGTTATCCACTATGTACGCAGTTATCAAAACCGGTGGCAAGCAGTACAGCGTTAAGGTCGGCGACGTCGTCTACGTCGAGAAGCTGAACGCTGAGGACAACAGCGAAGTCACCTTCGATCAGGTTCTCGCCGTTGGCGAGGAGGGCTCTGTCAAGGTCGGCGCTCCCGTTGTTGAGGGCGCTTCCGTTGTTGCCAAGGTCGTCAAGACCGGCAAGGGCAAGAAGCTCAACATCCTGACCTATCGTCCCAAGAAGGGCAGCATGGTCCGCAAGGGTCATCGTCAGCCCTACACCAAGGTGGAAATCACCGCGATCAACGGCTAAGGAGGTAAATCACAATGGCACATAAAAAAGGCGTAGGTTCTACCAAGAACGGTCGTGATTCCGAGTCCAAGCGCCTCGGCGTCAAGCGCGGCGACGGTCAGTTTGTTCTGGCCGGCAACATCCTGGTCCGTCAGCGCGGCACCCACATCCATGCGGGTGAGGGCGTCGGCATCGGCAGCGATGACACCCTGTTCGCTCTGGTCGATGGCCGCGTTCACTTCGAGCGCATGGGCCGTGACCGCAAGCGCTGCACGGTCAAGCAGTAAAAAAACCGGTACGGGCGGGCCTTTGCGGCTCGCTCGTTTTTTGTGATTTTTTGTAAATGAGGTACCACATGGCAACCAGTAATTTTATTGATACCGCCACGATCTGGCTGCACGCCGGCAAGGGCGGCGACGGTGCGGTGACGTTCCACCGCGAAAAATTCGTGGCGGCGGGCGGCCCCGACGGCGGTGACGGCGGGCGCGGCGGCGACATCATCTTTGTGGCCGACGACAACCTGTCCACCCTGATGGACTTCCGCTACAAGCGCAAGTACACCGCGCCCGACGGCGAGAATGGCCGCGCCAAGCGGATGAGCGGCGCAGACGGTGACGACCTGGTCATCCGCGTGCCCCGCGGCACCGTGCTGAAGGAGGCCGAGACCGACCTCGTCGTGGCCGATCTGACGGGCAGTGAGCCTGTTGTCGTGGCCAGGGGCGGACGCGGCGGCTGGGGCAACAGCCATTTTGCGACCCCGACCCGCCAGATCCCCAAGTTTGCCAAGCCCGGCCTGCCCGGCGAGGATATGCACCTCAAGCTCGAGCTGAAGGTCATTGCGGACGTGGGCCTGATCGGCTTCCCGAACGTCGGCAAATCGACGCTCATCAGCATTATTTCTGCCGCGCGTCCCAAGATCGCCAACTACCACTTCACGACGCTGACCCCCGTGCTGGGCGTCGTCCGCGTCGGCCCGGAGCAGAGCTTTGTCTGCGCCGACATCCCCGGTCTGATCGAGGGTGCTGCGGAGGGCGTCGGCCTCGGCCACGACTTCCTGCGCCATGTTGAGCGCTGCCGCCTGCTGCTGCACGTCGTTGACGTCTCCGGCTGCGAGGGCCGCGACCCCAAGGCGGACTTTGAGCAGATCAACCATGAGCTGGCCGGGTTCAGTGCCGAGCTGGCGGACCGTCCGCAGATCGTGCTGGGCAACAAGTGCGACATTGCAAGCCCCGAGCAGGTCGAGGAGTTCAAGCAGTACGTCGAGGCCAAGGGTCTGACCTTCCTGCCCATCTCCGCGGCGACCCGTCAGGGTGTGGACAACCTGCCCGCGCTGGTCTACAACCGCCTGAAGGATCTGCCCCCGGTCAAGGTCTATGAGGCCGAGTACAAGCGCCCCGACAAGAACGCACAGCCGACCCGCCCGTTCACGGTGGAGCGCACCGGCGACCACGAGTTCACCGTCGATGCCCCGTGGCTGGAGCGTATCCTCGCCGGTACGAACGTCGAGGACTACGAGAGCCTGCAGTATTTCCAGACGCAGCTGGGTGATTCCGGCATTCTGGACGAGCTGGTTGCCCAGGGCGTTGAGGAAGAGGACACGATCAAGATCGGCGAGTATGAATTCGATTATCTGTACTAAGTAGTAGAAAATATGCTGTTTACACAAAAATCCGAAGTCGACATTCACGAGATGTCGCCGCTGGCGCTGGCCTTTGTGGGCGACGCCGTGCTGGAGCTGCTCGTCCGCGCCCGCCTGGTGGGCACGACGCGCTTGCAGCCCAATCGTCTGCATACCGTGGCGACGCATTACGTCAGCGCCCACGCGCAGAATCTGGAGTTGGACATCATCGAGCCGATGCTGACCGACGCCGAGGCCGCCGTGCTGCGCCGCGGCAAAAACGCCAGCAAGGCCACTGTCGCCAAGCACGCTACTGTGCAGGAGTACCGCGCCTCCACCGGCTTTGAGTGCCTGCTGGGCTGGCTGTACCTGCAAGGCAGGAACGACCGCATTGAGGAACTGTTCAACGCGATGTGGGACGGGTATAAGCCGGAGTAATAAGTAAAAAGCCTTCCCCCGAGGGGGAAGGTGGCCGAGGCCCCGCCCGAGGGCGGATGAGGGAAAAGCCTCCGCAATTTGCCCGGTAACGGGTTGTAGTGGCAAGGCCGCCTCTCATCAGCCGCCTGCGGGCGGCAGCTTCCCCCCAAGGGGGGAAGCCTTAGGAAACCCGCCTCACTTGTAGTTCTTGCTGTCGGTGGTGTTGGTGGTGCGGTTGGTGGTTTTCTGCTGGGTACGGTTCGTGGTTTTCTGGGTCGTGTCCGTCGTGCGATTGGTCGTGCGGTTCGTCGAATTGTTAGTCTGATTCTTAGCCATAGGTGGTAAGCTCCTTTCGCAAGTAAAAACGATCTACAGTCGTTTTCGGACTGCAAAGGTAGTTTGCCCGCCCATGGCTTTTTTATGCAGAGGGGGCTGCTATGGAATTTCCACAGGACTTTACCGCGCGGGAGCGGGCGCTGCTGGGGGCGCGCTTTGACGAGCTGTACGCCTACGCCACGCCACAGCCTGCCCGCGGCGTAACGGTCAACGCGCTGCGCTGCACGCCGGAATGGTTCGCGCAACATGCGGACTTTGACGCGCAGCCGTCTAAATTTTGCCCCACGGCCTTTACGACGGCGGCGGACTTCCGCCCGGGGCGGCACGCCTGGCACCACGCGGGCGTGCTCTATGCACAGGAGCCGAGTGCCTCGGCCCCCGCTGCGCTGTTGGACGTGCAGCCTGGTATGCGGGTGGCCGACCTCTGCGCCGCACCGGGAGGCAAGACCAGCCAGCTGGCGGCGGCTCTGCAGGGACAGGGCCTGCTGCTGGCCAATGAATTCGTCGCCGCCCGCGCTGAAATTCTGCGCCAGAATCTCGAGCGAATGGGTGTGACGAACGCCGTCATCACGAACGAGGACACCGCCCGCCTGGCCGCGGCGATGCCCGGGCAGTTTGACCGGGTGCTCGTCGACGCGCCCTGCTCGGGTGAGGGTATGTTCCGCAAGGAGGCCGTCGCCGCCGCCCAGCACAATAACGCCTTAGTGGCGCACTGTGCGGAGCTGGGGGCCGAAATTCTCGAAAACGCGGCGGCGCTGCTGGCTCCGGGCGGCGTGCTCGTCTATTCGACCTGTACATTTGCCCCGGCGGAGGACGAGGGACAGATCGCGGCCTTCCTCGCAAAGCACCCCGTGTTCACGCTCTGCGACCTGTCCGGCTGCGGCTTTGGCCGCCCGGGCGAGGCGAACCGCGCCCCTGACTACCCGGATTTCCGCGCCGGATACACCCGCCGCATCTGGCCCGCCGACGGCGGCGAGGGCCACTTTATGGCGAAGCTGCAAATGGCAGCCGACGCCGACGCGCCCACCCCGCCGAAGGGCAAGCCGCCCAAGGCGCTGAAAGCCCCGGCGGAGTGGCTCGATTTTGCCAAAACCTATTTCCCGGCGCTGGCTTCCCGCCCGCTGGCCGGGGCGGGGGAGTGGCTGCTGCTGCCCGCGCCGGGCAGCGAGACGCTGAACACCGCGAAGCTGCGCGTCGTGCGCGGCGGCGTTCTGGCGGGCAGCGTGCTGAAAAAGCGGTTCCAGCCCGCCCATGCGCTTTTCATGGCCTACGGCGCACAGTGCACGAACCGCGAGGAGCTGACACTGACCGACCCGCGCACCGCCGCCTGGCTGCGGGGCGAGGAGATCGACGCCGCAACCGCGCAAAACGGCTGGTGCGCCGTGCTCGTAGACGGGTTCCCGCTCGGCGGCGGCAAGGTCAGCGGCGGACGCATCAAAAACCATTACCCGAAGGGCCTGCGCAATCTGCAATAAAGCGGGCGGCCCCTCTTGAAAAGAACGATTTGTTGTGCTATAATAATTTACTGGTAATTATCGGCTGTAATGCCGCTGCCTGTGTGAATACAAATTAGGGGGATTTTTCCATGTCCGGACATAGCAAATGGAATAACATCAAGCGTAAAAAGGAAAAGACCGACGGCGCCCGCGCCAAGGTTTTCACTAAGATCGGCCGCGAGATCGCCGTGGCTGTTAAGGAGGGCGGCGGCAACCCCGCTTCTAACTCCAAGCTGGCGGCTCTGATTGCCAAGGCCAAGGCCAACAGCGTGCCCAACGATAACATCCAGCGCATTATCAAGCGCGCCGAGGGCGGCGACAAGACCGAGTATGAGGCAATCACCTATGAGGGTTACGGCCCCGGCGGCATCGCCGTCATGGTCGAGACCCTGACCGACAACCGCAACCGCACCGCGGCCAATATGCGCCATTACTTTGACAAGTTCGGCGGCAACCTGGGCCAGATGGGCTGCGTCGGCTTCATGTTCACCCAGAAGGGCGTCATCGTCGTCGATCTCGAGGACAAGGATCCCGATGAGCTGATGATGGATGCGCTGGACGCCGGTGCCGATGACTTCGATGCAGGCGAGGACGCCGCCGAGGTCACCACCAGCCCCGAGAACTTCACCGCCGTCTGCGAAGCGCTGGAAAAGAAGGGCTACAAGTTCATCTCCGCCGACGTGGCGCAGGTGCCTTCCACCACCACCGCGCTGACCGACCCCGATCAGCTCGTCCAGATGGGCAAGCTGCTGGACGCCCTGGACGACGATGATGATGTCCAGAACGCCTGGCACACCCTCGAGAACGAGGAAGACCTGGATCGCTAAACCACAAGAATGCCAAAAGAGAGTGAAGGGCGACTTTTGCTCTCTTTTTTTGATATTGTAGGGGCGGGCATTGCCCGCCCGCTGTTTCCGGCAGAAGTTTCCTTCCCGAAAGCAGCTTGCATCGGAAGGCTGACGGGCGACCAATGGTCGCCCCTACATTGAGGTTGTAGGGGGTCGGCGTCCCCGACGACCCGCAACGCATGTTTTTAATTGAAAAGGAGCGTTACTATGCCAAAACTCCTTTGCCCGCACTGCCTGCAGCCGCTGGATGGCGGGTACCGCGGCGAGTGCCCCCACTGCGGGCGTTCGCTGGAAAACCGCAACCCCGAGGGCGCGCTGCCTCTGGGCACCCAGTTGGGCGGCAGGTACACGGTGGGCACCTATTTGAGCGCCGACGGTGACGGTCTTGCCTATCGCGGCGTGCTGAACGACGAAAAGAAATTCGTCCTCATCAAGGAATATTTCCCGGTCACACTCTGCAACGGCCGCAGCGCCGACGGTGCGCTGATGCCCAAGGAGGAGAAGGAGGTCCTGTTCAAGACGAGCCGGATGGACTTCAAGGACCTGTACGATGACCTGAAAAACCTGACCCCGGCCACCGGCCTGTCCACGATTCTGGACGTTATGGAGGAAAACAACACGGTCTACGCCGTGGAGGAGAGCGAGAAGGGCATGACCCTGTCGCATTACCTGCACCTGCGCAGCCGCACACTGACCCCCGCCGAGGCCCGCACGCTGCTGCAGCCCATCATGGAGGGCGTGGCCCTGCTGCACAAGTCGGGGCTGATCCACCGCGGCATCTGCCCGGACAACATCGTGCTGCCCATCGACGGCACGGCCCGCCTGACCGGTTACGGCACGCTGGCGCTGCGCACCGGCGGCAGCGAGCTGAAGAGCCAGCTCTACCCGGGCTACGCCGCGCCGGAGCAGTACTCTGCCGCCGAGTTCAGCGGGCGCTACACCGATGTTTACGCGCTGGCCGCGGTCTGCTACAGGATGGTCACAGGGCAGACGCCCGTCGCTGCGCCCCAGCGCAAAGTGCGGGACAGCCTCGAGTCGGCGCACAGCCTCGAGGCGGGTGTGCCTACATGGTTCTCGCAGGTGCTGGCCTGCGCGCTGCGGCTGGACCCCGCCAAGCGGATGCAGACCGTGCCCGAGCTGATGAGTGCCCTGACCGACCCGAACGTCGCAAACGCGATGTTTGAGAAGGGCGACAACCAGATCAGCACCCGCAAGATCATGGCCGTGTCGCTCGTCGTCATCTTTGTGCTGGTCGTGCTGCTGCTCTGGAGCCTGATCGGCGGCAGCAAGGCTGACAGCACCCCTGTCTCAACGCCGCAGCCGACAGCAGCCGGCACGGCGGGGGAGACCACCGCCGAGACCGTGCCGAATCTGGTCGGCCTGCGCTACACGACTGACATCAAGGGCAACAGCGCCTACGACGACTACCGCATCGTGATGGTGGAGCAAAGCTCCGACACCGTGGCGCAGGGCGTGGTCATCAGCCAGGATCCGCCGGCGGGCAGTGAGAAGCTGATGGACGACCAAATCATCCAGATCACGGTCAGCAGCGGCCCGAGCCTTGTGGAGATGCCGGACATCATCGGCTTTACCCAGGCCAATGCCAGCAAAAAGCTGGACGCGCTGGGCATCCAGTACAAGATGGTCATGGTGGATAACGACGGTACGATGGCCGCGGGCTGTGTGGCGAGCACCGACTACAAGGCCGGAACGAAGATAAACACCGAGAATGTGACTGTCATCGTCAGCATCGCCGGGGAGCGGGATGACACGCTGGTGGCGCAGACGGGGAATGCGGCAGAAAGCAATTCGGCTTCCCCTGAGGGGGAAGCTGTCACCGAAGGTGACTGATGAGGGGCAGGTTTTCCGTGATACCCCGCTAACGGGTGACCACAGGAACGCCGCCCCTCACCCGGCCCTGCGGGGCTACCTTTCAGTCTACGCGCTAAGAGCCGCCTTCGGCGGTTGCGCCCCGACACGCGCCTGCGGGCGCAGCCCCACGGGGGAAGGCAAAGCAAAACAAAAAAGAGCAGTCTCTTGCGAGACTGCTCTTTTTCAGTGCATTTCAGGCAATGCCGACGCGGCGAGATTAGTCGCTGACGTAGGGCATCAGAGCCATGTAGCGGGCACGCTTGATGGCAACCGTCAGCTCACGCTGATGGAAAGCGCAGGTACCGGTAACACGGCGGGGAATGATCTTGGCGCGCTCGCTCACGTACTTGCGCAGGCGGGGCAGATCCTTGTAATCGATGTGCTCGACGCGGTCAACGCAGAAGGAGCAAACCTTCTTGCGGCCACGATGCATCGGACGAGAAGAACGATCCATAGCCATTGTGGAAACCTCCTTGTTAGAATGATACTTTCGATTTTAGAACGGCAGGTCGCCCTCATCCTCGATCAGTGCAAAGTCGTCATTGCTGCCGGCAGAATAGCTCGGCGCAGGGGCGGCCTGTGCAGCGGGACGGGGAGCGGGGGCTGCCGTGGGTGCGCCGTAACCGGCATCACCCATCGGTGCGGCGTTTGCGGATTTGGGAGCGGCAAAGTTGACGTTGTTGGCCACGATCTCAATCGCGGTGCGGTTGTTGCCGTTCTTGTCCTGATAGCTGCGGCTCTGCAGACGGCCGTCAATGGCAATCAGAGAACCCTTCTGGAAATACTTGCAGACAAACTCTGCCGTGCGGTCCCAGGCGACAACATCCAGCCAGTCAGCCTGACTCTGGCCGTTGGCGTCACGGCGTCCGCGATCACAAGCGATGCGGAACGACGCAACGTTCTTGCCCGTCGTAGTCTGGCGCAGCTGCGGGTCCGCGGCAAGGCGGCCCATGATTGCAACAACATTCAGCATTGGTTTACTCCTTACTCCTCAACAGCAAGAGTCATGCTGCGAAGAACGCCCTCGGTGATCTTGAAAACGCGGTCCAGCTCAGCCGGGAAATCGGGCTCGCTGGTGAAGCTGATCACCGTGTACACACCCTCGGTCTCATCGTTGATGGGGTAAGCAAGACGCTTCTTGCCCCAATCATCAACAGAATCGATCGTACCATTCGCTGCGATCAGGTTCTTGAACTTGTTGATCAGAGCGTTGGAAGCCTCTTCGTCGAGGTTCGCGGTGGTAACCATCATGGTTTCGTACTTAGCCATATTCTGTGCACCTCCTTTTGGACATTAGGCCTTCTCTTTTAACGGAAAAGACAAGGATAACCGTGTGATTTCACACAGCATCTAATTATAACAAGTAAATCCGCGTTTGTCAACGCAAAATTTGCCCTGCACAGCACAAAATTGCGGGTTTTTTAAAAAAACCTGGACGTTCCGTAAAAGTGTCCTATTGCTTTTTCTGCCCGCTTTGCTATAATGGGCTTAATAATGTACAAGTCTTGCTTGCATAGCCGGACGCGGCGCTAGTAGGGGCGAGCATTGCTCGCCCGCTGCCCGCTTGCCATGCAGGAAACGATAGGGGAACGCAGGGCAGCGATAAGGCTGCGCGGGCGACCAATGGTCGCCCCTACATGTGTTCCCGCTTTGAAAAAGAGAAATGGAGCATTCGTATGAGAATCGTGGTCGTCGGCCTCGGCAAGGTTGGCCGTGCCCTGACCGCCCAGCTTACGGCGGAAAATAACGACATCGTCGTCATCGACCAAAACCCTGACCTGATCGAGGACATTGTCAATATCTATGACGTGCGCGGTCTGGCCGGCAACGGCGGCTGCTATGACGTGCAGAAGGAGGCGTTTGAGGACGGCGCAGACCTGCTGATCGCCACAACGTCCAGTGATGAGATCAACATCCTGGCCTGCCTCGTCGCCAAAAAGCTGGGCACGCAGCACACGATTGCGCGTATCCGCAACCCGGAGTATGAGAAGCAGCTGCGCTTTATGCGCGATGACCTTGGTCTGTCGATGTTCGTCAACCCGGAAAAAGCCACGGCGCGTGAGATCGCCCGCGTACTGCGTTTTCCGTCTGCCATCAAGCGTGAGCAGTTCTGCCGCCAGCGGTTTGAACTGATCGAGTACCGCCTGGCCGACGACAACCCGCTGGTGGGCTTGCAGCTGTCGGACCTGTACCGCAACATCCGGGTCAAAATTCTGATCTGCGCCGTCGCCCGCGGCAGCGAGACGATCATCCCCACGGGTATGTTTACGCTGCGGGCCGGGGACAAGATCTACCTGACGGCCTCGGCCCGGGATCTGGAATCCTTCTTCCGCAAGCTGAACCTGTTCAAGGCCAAGGCCAGCAACGTCATGATCGTCGGTGCAAGCCGGATGACCTATTATCTGGTCAAGGAGCTGCAGGACATCCAGAAGCGGGTGACCGTCATCGACAGCGATGCGGCCCGCTGCCAGGAGATGAGCGAGAAGTTCCCCGGCGTGCTGGTCATCCACGGCGACGGTGCGGATGCCGAGCTGCTGAGCGAGGAGCGCATCACCGATATGGACGCCTTTGTGGCGCTGACCGGCCTGGACGAAACAAACATCATTCTGGCGATGTACGCCTCCCAGATAAACTCCTGCAAGGTCGTGGCCAAGATCAACCGCGAGTCCTTCGCCGAGCTGGCCGCTGCCAAGGGGATGGTGGACAGCGTCGTCTCCACGGCGTCGGTCACGTCGGAGTCTATTGCCATGTACGTCCGCGCCATGCAGAACAGCTTTGAGTCGGAGAACATCAAGACGCTGCACCGTCTGGTGGGCGGGCGCGTGGAGGCGCTGGAATTCAACGTTGCGCCGGGTTTGCCGTTCATCGGCGTACCGCTGAAGGATCTGACCCTGCGCAAGGGGCTGCTGGTGGCGGGCATCGTGCGCCGCAATGGCCAGACAGTCATCCCGTCCGGCAACGATGCCCTGCAGGAGGGCGACGATGTCGTCATCGTCACCACCGACACAACGCTGCACTCGCTGCGCGACATTGTAAAGTGAGGGCGCGTCCATGAACCATAAAATGGTAGGGTTTGTGCTGGGGCGCATCTTCCTGATCGAAGCAGCCCTCATGCTCTTTCCCATGGGCTGCGCCGCCATCTACGGCGAGTGGAGCGTTGTGCTTTCCTTCCTGTGGCCGACGCTGATCGTGCTGGCGCTGGGCCTGATAACCAGCCTGCGCACCCCCAAAAACACGAAAATCTACGCCCGCGACGGCCTGGCCATCGTGGCGCTTGTCTGGGTGCTGATGTCGGTTTTCGGCGCACTGCCGTTTGTCATCTCCGGCGAGATACCGTCCTTTGTCGATGCTTTTTTTGAGACGGTCTCGGGCTTTACGACGACAGGCTCGACAATTCTGACCGACGTCGAGGCGCTGAGCCACGGCACGCTGTTCTGGCGCAGCTTTTCCCACTGGATCGGTGGCATGGGCGTGCTGGTCTTTGCCATGGCCGTGCTGCCCATGACCGATGGCCGTGCCATGCACCTGATGCGCGCCGAGGTCCCCGGCCCGACCTGCGGAAAAATTTCCAGCAAGCTGAGCGACAGCGCAAAGATTCTGTACGCGATCTACTTCGTGATGACCGTCATCGAGACGATTCTGCTCTGCGCGGGCGGTATGCCGCTGTTTGACGCGCTCATTCATGCGTTCGGCACGGCGGGCACGGGTGGCTTCAGCAACAAGGCGCTGAGCGTCGGCGCGTACAACAGCCCGTATTTTGAGATCGTCATCGGCGTGTTCATGCTGCTGTTCGGCATTAACTTTAACCTGTATTATTTCCTGCTGCTGCGTCATTTCCGTGAGGCGTTCGCCTCCGAGGAGATGCACGTCTACTTAGGCATCGTCGCATTCTCGACGCTGACGATCACGGCGAACATCGCGAGTATGTACGACAGTGTCGGCACGGCGCTGCGCACGGCGTTCTTCCAGGTGTCGTCCATCGTTACGACCACCGGCTACGCCACGGCGGACTTCAACCTCTGGCCGACCTACTCCCGCATCGTGATCGTGATCCTGACGTTTGTGGGCGCATGCGCGGGCTCGACGGCGGGCGGCTTGAAAGTATCGCGCGTCATCATCCTTTTCAAGGCGGCACGGCAGGACCTGAACAAGATGCTGCACAGCCACGCCGTGACGACGGTCCGCTTTGAGGGCAAACCGCTGGACGAAAAGACGCTGCGCGGTGTGCACAACTATTTCAACATTTATATGCTGCTGCTGACGCTGTCGGTGCTGCTGCTCTCGCTGGACGGGTTCGATCTGGTGACGACGTTTACATCCGTCGCGACCTGCCTGAACAACGTCGGTCCCGGCCTTGAGATGGTCGGTCCGATGGGCAGCTTTGCGGATTTCTCCGCTCCGGCCAAGCTGCTGCTGGCCTTTGACATGCTGGCGGGCCGTCTGGAGCTCTACCCGATGCTGGCCCTTTTTGCCCCGCGCCTCTGGCGCAAGCGCATCAACGCGATGCACGAGGCAAGAGCGAAGTAAGGGGGAGGGTGTTCTTTCTTTACAAAGAAAGAACCAAAGAAATTCCAAACCAATACAATCATAGAACCGGGCAGCTGCCATCTTTACGGCAGCTGCCCGGTTTTGGTTTATGTATGGACGTTTCGGGGGTAGGGTGTAGGGCGGCCAGCCCTCTGGCCGCCGCAAGGGGCGTACTGCCTTGCGGTGCCAATCTGTTTTTAAAGGGGGCTATAGGCGGGAAAAAATGTGAGTATCCCCACAAGCTGGAATTTGACACTTTGTATTTATCGAGAATACTCTTGAAACCATTTTCCAAAGCGTGATTTATTGAAAATAATGAATTTATATAGTTCTCCATTTTTCATATTAACTGTTGCAATTGGAAAGACTACCCACTTCCAAGAGATTTCTTTTATTTCCTGCATCGGCAAAACTAAATTTCTGTATTTTTTGTCAACTGTAAGCTTGTTTGTCTTGTAAGTAAGCGACTG